>Ga0189274_100080_pt1 | contig 108524 bp, 105 predicted proteins | sample N5B1minimetaG_FD_130323 | JGI IMG/M metagenome (GOLD analysis project Ga0189274, IMG submission 130323) | Marine microbial communities from the Costa Rica Dome - N5 B1 mini metaG | ecosystem: Environmental > Aquatic > Marine > Oceanic > Photic zone | place: Costa Rica: the Eastern Pacific...
GCCAGGGCCAGCATGGTCGTCACCGAGATGGCAATGCCGAACAGGCCCGCCAAGGCATAGGTACCCAGGATGCCACCGATGATGATCAGGGCCGGCAAGGCCGTCGATTCCAGCGAAACCGCGAGGCCCTGGATGACATTCGTGCCGTGTCCGGACTCGGACGCCAGGGCGACCGACTTCACCGGACGATAGCCCGTCCCGGTATAGTATTCGGTGACCCAGATAATCGCGGCTGTGACGACCAGACCAATCAGGCCGGACCAGAACAGGTTCATCCCGGTAATCATCTTGCCGTTCACTTCAGCGATATCGCCCATGCCGATCGTGAAATCGGTGACGAAGTAGAGCGCACCGATCGACAACACACCGGCAACGATCAGCCCCTTGTAGAGCGCCCCCATCACATTGGTGCCCTTGCCAAGGCTGACAAAGAAGGTGCCGATGATCGAGGTCACGATGCAGGCTGCTGCAATCATCAGCGGATAGAGGACCATCGTCGTGGCCAGCCCGCCGGTGAAGAAGATGGCTGCCAGCACCATGGTGGCAACGACGGTCACCGCATAGGTCTCGAACAGGTCAGCCGCCATGCCGGCACAATCACCGACATTGTCGCCGACATTGTCAGCGATCGTGGCCGCATTGCGCGGGTCGTCTTCGGGAATGCCGGCCTCGATCTTGCCGACCATGTCGCCCCCGACATCCGCACCCTTGGTGAAGATACCGCCACCAAGACGGGCAAAGATCGAGATCAGCGAAGCGCCGAAACCGAGCGCGACCAGCGAATCGATAATGATCCGACCGTTCTCTTCACTGCCGAGCACCAGTCCCATCGGACCGGTGAGCACCCAGTAATAGCCCGCCACACCCAGCAGGGCGAGACCGGCAACAAGCATGCCCGTGACCGCACCGGAGCGGAAGGCGACCGCAAGCCCGGCCGCCAGGCTCGTGCTGGCAGCCTGGGTCGTGCGCACATTGGCGCGGACCGAGACCAGCATGCCGATAAAGCCGGCAGCGCCGGACAGAACGGCCCCGATGGCGAAACCGAGTGCAACCTGCCAGCCAAGGAATACGGCAATCAGGATACAGACGACGACGCCGACAATGGCAATGGTGGTGTATTGACGTTTGAGGTAGGCGTTCGCGCCTTCCTGAATGGCCGATGCGATCTCCTGCATCTTCTCCGTGCCTGCGCTCGCACTCATCAGACGCTGGGTCTGAACGACCCCGTAGATGATGGCGAGAACAGCTGCCGCAATGGCCAAAAAAAGCATGTTCATGGATTCCAGCCCCGTTTGTTCACTTCGTTGTGGTCTCGGAAGGAATACGAGAAAGCACGCGCGTGTGACCACGCCGACCTTAGACAACTTCCCCGCATTTATTCTTATTGTTGGGGAGACTATGCCCAAAGCATTGGGGCGGTGCAACACGCACTCTTTATCAAGTCAAAACATTGACTTGCTGCGCTGCAATATAGAATTATCGGCGGAAAATCCGGGTATCGGCCTGGCGAATCTCGATGCGCTCGATCGCACTCGCGCCATAGTGCTCACCAAGCGCAGCCAGCCAGACCTCGACAGCGCGGTCATTATCAAGACCGGTGCCATCTTCGTTGGAGACAGGCGTGCGGTAGGCCGCCCGCACCGCCGCGTCCAGCGCGTAATGCGCATCATCACGGACGTCCCAGAGATTGTGGCCGGCCGCGACGCGAACCCGGATCTGCACATAGGCGTATCCGGTGAGGTGCCCGTGACTGGACAAGGGGGCAACTACGGTAGGCATGGTGAAGCTTCGTGGATCGTCTTCCTCCACCTCATCCTCTTCCGGCTCGTCCTCTTCGGACCCGGCGCGGTTGAAAAGGGTCAGGAAGCGATTGCCTCGACTGCCTTCATCGTTGGATCCGCCTCCGGATTCCGCAGGCGGTGCGACGAGGCTGAAAGCCGGTGCGGGCAACAAGCCTGCCAGAAAAATTACAGCCACAAGGGCGACGACATTACGCATGAAAGCCTCTCAGTCCGCGGGCAGACTGCCAGCTTTGCCTCAAAAATGCGTAAATCCGCCGCGGTCAGGCGCGACAACCTCGCCCAACCCATTCCGCAACTGGATACCACTCCCCTCCGCAACGCGGCCGATCCGGGTCAGGGGGAGATCGAGACCAGCGCCGATTGCGTCAATTCGGGCCCGGTCGCCGGGCGCCGCCGTGAAGGCGAGCTCGTAATCGTCTCCACCAGCAAGCAGGCGCAGGACATCACCCTCCGGCGATGCCAGCCAGGCCGAGCCCGCGCTTGACAGCGGAACGGCATCGATCTCGATGTCCAGCCCGCATCCACTCGTCCGGGCGATGTGGCCGAGGTCGGCAATCAGCCCGTCTGAAATGTCGATAGCACTACTGGCCACTCCGCGCAGGGCCTCACCAAGTGCCAGGCGCGGCTCGGGCGCCGTATAGCGGATTAGACACTCCGCCAGCGACTCAGCCCCTGTCTCCGCTGCCATGAGACCGAGAAAGCCATCGCCGATCTGTCCGGAAATCCAGACATCCTCACCGGCACATGCACCACTGCGGGTTAGCGCTGCGCCGCTCGGCACGGCGCCAATCAGCGTGAGGCTGATGGTGAGTGGCCCCGGCGTTGCGGTGGTGTCACCGCCGACAAGAGCGAGCCCGAAACGCGATTGCTCCCGGTGCAAGCCCGCCAGGAAAGCTTCGCGCCATTTGGCATCGAGCGAGCGCGGCCAGGACAGGGCTGCCAAATAGTGGCGCGGCGAGGCACCCATGGCAGCCAGATCGGAGAGATTGCTGCGCAAGGCCCGGCTGGCAACGGTTTGGGGTGTGTCCTTGTCGCGAAAATGAACGCCCGCGATCAGGGTGTCACAGGCCAGGACCAGGCTCTCACCCGGCGCCGGGTCCAGCAGGGCCGCGTCATCTGTGAGGCCAAGGGCAACGGGATCGCCCTCACTCAGCGGCACGAGATGCCGCCGGATGAAGTCGAATTCGCCGTCGCCGGCCATGGCTCAGAATTCGTCCGGGCGCGCGTCGCGAGCCGCCCGGTCAAAGGCGGCATTGATGAATTTCGGCTCGGAGCCCTCGAAAAAGGCATTGGCGATCTCGATATATTCATCAATCACCACGCGGGCCGGAACATCCTTGCGATGCAGCAGCTCAAACCCGCCGACACGCAGAATGGCCCGGACCGTCGAGTCGAGACGCTCGAGGCGCCAGCCTTCGGCCAGCAAGGCATCCAAGGCCGGATCGACCTTGGCCTGCTTCTCGACAACACCGCTCACCAGACTCTCGAAGAAATCCTCATCCGCCTCGACATATTCCGCTGCTTCATGATCACCGCCGAAACGATGATCACGAAATTCGCGGATGACGGCCGACGCACCCTGACCACTGATCTCCATCTGATAGAGCGCCTGGACAGCCGAAAGGCGGGCAGCCCGACGAAGACGGGCCCGGTTTTCCGATGCGGATTCCTTGCTGGCTGCAGCCATGGTCATGCGCTCCTGAAGCGGTTGCGCAGCTCGATCAGCATCATTGCTGCATTGGCTGCATCCGCGCCTTTATTCTTGTCGATCGCGCGCTTCAAGGCCTGGGCGCGGTTCTCGACGGTCAGGATACCATTACCAACCGGGATGGCCCGCAGGTTCAAATCCATGATTCCACGCGCCGATTCACCGCAGACATAGTCGTAGTGCGAGGTCTCGCCACGAATGACACAACCCAGCGCGACATAGCCGTCATAGCCGGCGCCAGCCTTCTCGGCCTGGGCAATCGTGCCGGGGATTTCCAGCGCACCGGGAACCTCGACGACGTCGAAAGCAAAACCCTTGGCTTCGATGGCCTCCTGCGCGCCCTTGATCAGCGCGTCGGCGATGTCGCGGTAGAATGTGCCCGCGATGATCAGATATTTCGGCGCGCTCATGCGTCACCCTCCGGAAAATGCCGCTCTTCGCGGATGGACAGACCATAGCCCTCAAGCCCGACAATCGTTTGCGGCTTGGTGGTCAGGAGAATCATGTCGCGCACGCCAAGATCCAGCAGGATCTGCGCGCCCACACCGTACTCACGCAGACGCCGCGCCTCGCGCTCATTCTGCGGCAGGCTGGGATGGGCGCCCAAGCGTTCGATGATCGCCGTGTGCGAGGTCTCGCGGATAAAGACCATGACCGCCGGGCCCTCCGCCTCGGAGATCGCGCGAATCCCGGCTTCAACTTTCTCGCCGCGTGGGCCGCTTTCATGCAGGACATCGTCGACGAAGCTCACCTTGTGCATGCGCACAGTGGTTGGCTCGTCTGTGTTCGGCTCACCCTTCACGAGGGCAACATGCTCGGATCCATCCAGCGTATTACGGAAGACGACGAGCTTGAACGGGCCGCCGAATTGCGAGGAGAATTCGCTCTCCAGACGGCGTTCGATAAAGCGGTCATTCTTGCGACGATAGGCAATCAGATCAGCAATCGTTCCGATCTTGAGGCCGTGCAATTGGGCGAAAGCAACGAGATCGGGCAGGCGCGCCATCGACCCGTCCTCATTCATGATTTCGCAGATTACCCCAGCCGAACCGGCGCCGGCCAGGCGCGCAACGTCAACGGAGGCCTCGGTATGGCCCGCCCGCACAAGCACCCCGCCATCACGCGCCACCAGCGGGAAGACATGACCCGGCGTCGCGATGTCATCAGCGCCTTTGGACGGGTCGGTCGCGACTTCAATCGTGCGGGCCCGGTCATGGGCGGAAATACCGGTTGTCACACCCTCACGCGCCTCGATCGAGGTGGTGAAGGCCGTCTGGTGACGCGAGCGATTATCGCTCGCCATCAATTTCAGGTCGAGTTGGTCGACACGTTCCTGGCTCATGGCGAGACAGATCAGGCCACGGCCATGCTTGGCCATGAAATTGACCGCATCCGGTGTGGCAAACTTGGCCGGTATGACCAGATCACCTTCATTCTCGCGGTCCTCGGCGTCGACGAGGATGAACATGCGCCCATTGCGCGCATCCTCGATAACGTCCTCGATAGGGGAAAGTGGGATGTCGCTCACGCGCGTCTCCAAATATCAGGCCGGCGAGAATTCGCTCAGACGGGCGGCGTAGCGCGCCATGAGGTCAACCTCAAGATTGACGTGTGCGCCAATTTGCAGCGCGCCGAGTGTGGTGACCTCCGCCGTATGCGGGATGATCATCAAATCAAACGTGTCGCGGGTGACCGTATTGACGGTCAGCGAGACCCCGTCGACCGTGATCGAGCCCTTGCGGGCTATGAATCGATTGAGATCCGTTGGCGGCCGGACGGAAATAATGAGCCATTCCCCCTCCTCGCGCCGATCTACCACCTCTCCGACGCCGTCGACATGACCGGTGACGAGGTGCCCGCCAAGCTCCTCGCCCATCGCCAGGGCGCGCTCGAGATTGACCGGGTCGCCAACCTTCCATTTGCCCAGCGTGGTCAGGCGCAACGTCTCCGGGGACACCTCAACGGCGAACCTGCAACCATCTGTCGTCCGGCGCCTCTCCACAACGGTAAGGCACGCACCGGCATGGGCGATCGAGGCACCCAGCGCGATTCCATCAGGCTCGTAGGGCGCGTCGACCTCGAAGCGGCGCACGCCCTCCCCAGAGATGGCGCGAATGTAGCCCTTGGCAGTGACGATTCCGGTAAACATCAACCCGTCCGTTCGTAGGTTTCCTGCAGATCGACGCCGCGCTCCACGACGCTTGTCCGCCTGAAAATGGGGGCTGCGTCGAGTGTCTCAAGGCCAAGAGCTGCGAGAACCGGTAATCCGTCACCGCCCAGCACTACGGGCGCCCGAAACCATTCGATACAATCCACCAGTCCGCCGCGCACGGCAGAGGCCGCAATCGCCGCGCCCGCCTCGATCATCACGCGCTCACGGCCAGCCATGGCCCGAGCGAGATCTCTGTACGGAACCAATGTGACGGACCTGTCTCCCCCCTTGAAGACCCGCGCGGTCGCCGGCGTCCGCCCCTGACTGTCCATGATGATGATATCGGGTTGACGCTCGCACCCGCCTTCGGGGCGCGCCGTCAATTGTGGGTCATCCGCGAGGATGGTGCCAATCCCCGTGAGAATTGCGTCATGCGCCGCACGCATGCGATGCACCACGGCGCGACTCTCGGGCCCCGTGATCCATTGCGAGGCGCCGTTCGCCAGTGCGATCTTGCCGTCGAGCGAAGTCGCCAGCTTCAATGTGACACGCGGACGCGCCGCGGCGCTCATTCGTTGTCGTCTTCGCTTGTGCCGAAATGCGCGCTCAGCGCTTCATCGGTGATGAATTCACGGAAGTCCTCGACCTTGTGGAAATCCTTGTAGACCGACGCGTATCGGACATAGGCGACCGCATCGAGATTCTTCAGGCCTTCCATGACCAGCTCGCCAACCCGGTCAGAGGTCACATCGGTCTCACCGGTCGACTCCAACCGCCGGACAATGCCTGAAATCATCTGGTCGATCCGGTCCGGCTCGATATTGCGCTTTTGCATCGCCAGCTGGATGGACCGGTTCAGCTTGTCACGGTCAAACGGGACCCGCCGCCCGGACTTCTTCATAACGGTCAGCTCACGCAATTGCACGCGCTCGAACGTGGTGAAACGGGCGGCACAGGACGGACATTGCCGCCGACGACGAATGGCATTCCCGTCCTCTGCCGGACGGGAATCCTTCACTTGGGTATCGGGATGACCGCAAAAAGGACAACGCATGCGGGTATCTTAGGCCAGTTCTGGATAGATGGGGAAGCGCGCAGTGAGCGCTTTCACCGTCTCGCGAACCTCGGCCTCTATTTCCGCATTGCCCTCGGGCTGATCCACAAGTGCATCAAGCACCTTCACCATCAGCTCACCAATCTGCGCGAACTCCGCCTCGCCAAAGCCGCGCGTCGTGCCGGCCGGCGAGCCGACGCGCAGGCCGGATGTCACCGTCGGCTTTTCCGGATCAAAGGGCACGCCGTTCTTGTTGCAGGTGATATAGGCTCGCTCGAGGGCTTCTTCGGCGATATTGCCCTTGAGCCCCTTCGGGCGCAGGTCAACCAGGGCCAGATGGCTGTCAGTCCCGCCCGAGACGATGGCATAGCCCCCATCGGTTATCGCCTTGGCCATCGCCTGACAATTGGCGACCACCTGTTTGACATAATCCTTGAACTCGGGTTGCAGCGCTTCGCCGAATGCGACCGCCTTGCCGGCGATGACATGCATGAGCGGACCGCCCTGCAGGCCGGGGAAAATAGCCGAGTTGAACTTCTTGCCGAGGTCGAGATCGTTGGACAGGATCATGCCGCCTCGCGGGCCGCGCAAGGTTTTGTGGGTCGTGGTCGTGCAGACATGGGCGTGTGGCATCGGATTGGGATAGACCCCACCGGCCACCAGGCCCGCGACATGCGCCATATCGACCATGAGATAGGCCCCGACCTCGTCGGCGATCTTGCGGAATTCGGCAAAATCGATCTCGCGCGGATAGGCCGACCCACCGGCTATGATCAGCTGCGGCTTGACCTCATGCGCCTTGGCGCGAACCGCATCATAGTCGATGCGCGCATCACGCTCGCGCACGCCATAGCTTTCCGCCTTGAACCATTTGCCCGACATGTTGGGGCGTGCGCCATGCGTCAGGTGACCGCCGGCATCAAGGGACATGCCGAGAATCGTGTCGCCCGGCTTGAGCAGAGCGAGAAAGACGCCCTGGTTGGCCTGACTGCCGGAATTCGGCTGGACATTGGCATACTGGGCCCCGAAGAGCGCTTTGGCGCGCTCGATGGCAAGTGTCTCGACAACATCGACATGCTCGCAGCCACCATAATAGCGGCGGCCCGGATAGCCTTCAGCGTATTTGTTCGTGAGCGGCGAGCCTTGCGCTTCAAGAACCGCCCGAGAGACGATGTTCTCAGACGCAATCAGCTCAATCTGGCTTTGCTGGCGTTGAATTTCCTCATGGATCGCGTGGGCGACATCGCGATCGCTCTCAACGATTGATCGGGTGAAGAACGGGTTTTGCTGTCCGGCTTCGCGCTGGGTATCGGGCATGACGCTTCCTCATCACATTTGCCTCGTGTGATAAGGTGCTGCTCGGACTGGGGCAAGCGGACAATTGGCGTGTCTGCAGACCAGATCACCCCCACATGCCCCCAATCGAATTACTTGAGCAATTCTACCTGCGCTGTCACAACTGAAATATATTCAACCGCACTCTCTTGAACTCGACATCAAGTCATAATATCGATCGTTCATTGCAATAATGAATGAAGTCACTACGTGTGACGAAAGCAAGACAGTGTTTCCGGAAAGGTTCTGTAAATGGCCGATGACATGCTCCCCGATATCGACAAGGAAGAGTTGCTGAGGATGACCACCGATGTCGTCGCATCCTACCTCTCACACAATTCCATGCCGGCCGATAACGTGCCTGATCTGATCAAGTCAGTGCATGCGACAATGAAGGAAGTCTCCGAGTCGGAAGTCAAACCGGAGCCGAAGACCAAGCCGGCGATTGCCGTATCCAAATCGGTTGCTGACGACTACATCGTTTGCTTGGAAGACGGCAAAAAACTCAAGATGCTCAAGCGTTATCTGCGCTCCCAGTACAATATGTCGCCAGATGATTACCGCCGAAAATGGGGCCTGCCGTCGGATTACCCGATGGTCGCGCCAGCCTATTCGCGCAAACGCTCACAATTCGCCAAGGATATTGGCCTGGGACGCGGCAAGAAAGACGGCTAGCTGGCCCGACCTAGACTTCAATACCGCGACGGCCGGACCCTGGGTCCGGCCGTTTCTTGTTGGCCGCTTCCCGCTTGAGCTTCCAGGCCAGCTTCGCCCGCGCGAGGACATCAATGTCCGCGCGCGGGGTCTTGGCGGGCACCTGGAAAACGACCTCCTCGGCAGTGGCACCGTCAATGGCCGCCACGCGCAAGGCATTTCCAACTCGCTGGATTTCGACGAATATTTCGCCGGCCATTGTCCGACCTCGCTCGGGCAGACTGAATTCAGGCCCGGGCCACCCCGGTCTGTTCGCACGCCCGCTCCCAGACATCATCCAGTGCCTCGATGAGCTGGTCAAACATTCCATCGTCGTGTAGCGGGCTGGGCGTCAAGCGGAGGCGCTCCGTTCCCCGGGGCACAGTCGGATAATTGATCGGCTGGACGTAGACACCATGCTCTTCGAGCAGCATGTCGGAAATGCGTTTGCAAAGCACCGGATCGCCCACCTTGATGGGAACGATATGGGTCTCGGATTCCATCACCGGGTAACCGGCCTCGGCGAGGCGCGCCTTCAAGGTCGCAGCGCGCTCCTGGTGCGACTCGCGCAGATGATGCGCGGCCTTGAGGTATTCGACGCTGGCCCGCGCACCGGCGGCCAGGGCCGGCGGAAGGGCGGTGGTGAATATGAAACCGGGCGCCATGGAGCGGATAGCGTCGACAATCGCGCCGTCAGCGGCGATATAGCCCCCCATCACGCCAAACGCCTTGCCCAGCGTGCCTTCAATAATGTCGATCCGGTCCATCAGGCCTTCACGTTCGGCAATGCCGGCGCCGCGAAGACCGTACAGGCCAACGGCGTGGACTTCGTCGAGATAGGTCAGCGCGCCATATTTGTCGGCGAGGTCGCAGACGGCTTCCAGAGGGCCGATATCGCCGTCCATGGAATAGACCGACTCGAAAGCAATGACTTTCGGCGCATCGGCCGGTGCGGCGGCCAGCAATTCTTCCAGATGTTCGAGATCATTGTGACGCCAGATGCGCTTTTCGCAGCGCGCCCCTTTCACGCCCTCAATCATGGAGGCGTGGTTGAGCTCGTCGGAGAACATGATCAGGCCGGGCAGGATCTTTCCCAGGGTCGACAGCGTCGCCTCATTCGCAATGTAACCGGAGGTGAAGAGCAGCGCCGCATCTTTCTGGTGCAGATCGGCGAGCGAGCGCTCAAGCTCGACATGATAATGGGTGGTACCGGAGATATTGCGCGTGCCGCCGGCACCTGAGCCAACATCATCGATCGCCTTTTTCATCGACTCCACGACGCAAGGCACCTGGCCCATGCCAAGATAATCATTGGAACACCAGACCGTAACGTCGCGGACCTTGCCCTCGTCAGAGCGCCAACGCGCGACGGGGAACTCACCCTTGCGCCGCAGAAGATCGGCAAAGACGCGGTAGCGACCTTCAGCCTTCACACGACGGACGGCATCCTGAAACGCGGTTTGGTAATCCATGGGGCGGGCCTTTCACGACGATCACTACATGCCAACCGGACGGTGAGTCGACGTATAGTCCGTAATCACCCGTCCGTATAATGGACGAAGCGCCGCACCCAATGGATTTTTTCATGAACAGTTGGACAGGCCCTACATCCGGAAACGGATGTGATCAGCCCAGAAGCGTTCGATCCGTGCCAATACCGTATTCATGGCCGGCAATTGCTCGACATCAACACCGCCGACCGGGTTCAGCGACGTTCCCTGCCGCTCGAAAAGCTTGTTCAAATGAGCACAGACAGCGAAACCGCTATCGGTCAGGCTGACCCGCACGGCACGGCGGTCCACCGCCGACCGCTCATGACGGATATAGCCGGCATCGACGAGCTTCTTGAGATTGTAGGACACGTTGGAGCCCAGATAATGGCCCCGCGTCCGCAGCTCACCTGCCGTCAATTCCTGGTCGCCGATATTGAACAGGAGCAGGGCCTGCACACTGTTCAGATCGTCCAGCCCCTCACGGTCGAGCTCATCCTTGACCACATCAAGCAGCTGTCGGTGGAGGCGTTCCACCAGTTGAAGAAGCTCAAGATAATCGGAACTCGGCGCCGCTTCCGGTGCCACGCTTTCTGCCATCGCCATCACACACACTCCACCCGATCTTTGATGATCGTTTTTTACGTTCAGTGCGGACTGTAATGTGAAAGCGCAAAAATCCCCTTAACAGGGCCGTTCAAATTGAAATCAGCGGTTTTCCCAGCTTCCATCCAACAGCTTGTAGATGCCGGAAAAGTCTGACGGACCGCCGCCCAGATTGTCGAACATGGCGTAGAGCGCTTCAGCCTGGGCGCCCAGCGGCGTGGTCGCTCCGGCGCTTTGTGCCGCGTCCTGCGCAAGCTTGAGATCCTTGAGCATCATGGCCGTGGCGAAGCCCGGCTTGTAGCCGTTATTGGCCGGTGTGGTCGGGATCGGGCCCGGGACCGGGCAGTAGGAGGTCATCGACCAGGACTGGCCGGACGCCTTCGACGCGATATCGAAGAAATTCTGTTGGTCCAGGCCCAGCTTCTCGGCCAGGGCAAAGGCTTCGCAGGTGCCGACCATGGTGATCGCCAGCAGCATGTTGTTGCAGATCTTGGCCGCCTGGCCGGCCCCGACTTCACCGGCGCGGATGACCGCCTTGCCCATCGCGTCGAGAATGGGTTCCGCCGCTGCGAAATCGCCTTCACTGCCACCGACCATGAAGGTCAGCGTGCCGCCCTGGGCCGCTGCGACGCCTCCGGAGACCGGGGCATCGACAAAGCGGAAACCCTTCTCCACGGCCAGACCGCCGACATGGCGGGCACTGTCGACATCAATGGTCGAGCAATCGAGGAAGAGCGTGCCCGGTGCCGCAGCGTCAAAGATCTGGCCTTCATAAACAGCGCGTACATGCTTGCCGGCGGGCAGCATGGTGACCACGGCCTCGCTGCGGGTCACCGCATCAATGGCGGAGTTGGCTGGCTTGGCGCCCTGCTCCACGGCCTGAGCTATGGCGGCGGCGCTGAGATCGAAGGCGTGCACCTCATGCCCGGCCTTGACCAGATTGGCGGCCATGCCGGAGCCCATGTTTCCAAGTCCGATAAAGGCGATGCGGGCCATGTTTTCTCTCCCCGGGGATCGTGGTGTTCTTTGTGATGTCTTTGTAGTGATATTTGTCAGCGTCTAGGCCGTGTCTTCGAGAAAGCTCATCTCGTGAGCGTCATCGAGTGGCGCGAAGGCTTGCTCGATCTCGCTATCATCCGCGGCCGGCGACCAGTTCGGCGACTGGTCCTTGTCGATGATCACCGCGCGGACACCCTCGTAGAAATCCGTCCCCGTCAGGCACCAGCTCGACACGCGCAAATCCTGACGCATCACATCCTCGAAAGAGAGATCGCCGCCCTTGCGCAAACAAGCCAGGGTCAGTTTCAACGCCGTCGGGGATTTGCTTGCCAGGATTTTTGCCTGCTTGGCCGACCAGCCATCCCCAGCCCCGTCGATGCGCGCCGTGATCTCGTCGACACTGTCACCGGCAAAGGCTGCATCGATGAGACCGCGTGTGACCGACAGATCGCTGTCACCGGGATCACCGGAGAATTCCTCCAGCAGGACTTCCAGCGATTCTTCGCCGGTCAGATCCGCGTTCTCGAGCGCTTCGACAAGCGCGTCATACTGGCCCGACGGGCAGTAATGCGTGGCCAGACCGGCGGCGACACAATCGGGGGCTTTCAGGCGGGCGCCGGTCAGGCCCATCCAGGTGCCGATCTCGCCGGCAAGGCGCGGCAGGAAATAGGCGCCGCCGACATCGGGGTGAAAACCGATCCCGGTTTCGGGCATGGCGAACATCGTGCGATCACCGGCGACCCGGTGCGAGCCGTGCACCGAAACCCCGACGCCGCCGCCCATGGTGATGCCGTCGATCAGCGCGACATAGGGCTTGGGATAGTGGTGGATCAGTGTGTTGAGCCGATACTCGTCGCGCCAGAACAGCCAGGCCTGGTCGTCGCCCGCCTTGCCACTGTCATGCAGTTTGAGAATGTCCCCGCCGGCACAAAACCCCTTCTCGCCAGCCCCGTCGACCACGATGACCTGCACGCTGTCATCATCACGCCAGGCCTCCAGCGCCTCGATCATCGACAGGCACATGCCATGGGTCAGCGCATTGAGCGCCTTGGGACGATTGAGCGTGATCCGGCCGACCTGGCCGATCTTGCGGGCGATGATTTCGGGTTCGTCGGTCATGGTGATCCCTGATGTCCTGGCAATACAAATGTCACGGAGCGGCTTTGCCACCCCTTACTTCATCACATCCTTAGCAATAATCACGCGCATGATCTCATTCGTGCCTTCCAGGATCTGGTGGACGCGGAGATCCCGGACGATGCGCTCAAGCGGGTAGTCCTTGAGATAGCCATAGCCGCCATGCAGCTGCAGCGCCTGGTTGGCGACGTCGAAACACGTATCGGTCGCGAACCGCTTGGCCATGGCGCAATACTTGGCCGCGGACGGGTCGCCGGCATCAATGGCGGCAGCGCCGCGATAGAGCATCATGCGTGAGGCTTCCAGCTCGGTCGCCATGTCGGCCAGCTTGAACTGGGTGACCTGGAATTGACCGATCTCACGACCGAACTGTTTGCGCGTGCCGACATACTCCTTGGCCAGCTCGAAGGCCTCGGTCGCCCCGCCCAGCGAGCAGGCCCCGATATTGATGCGGCCGCCATTGAGGCCCTTCATCGCCAGGGTGAAACCCATCCCCTCTTCCGCCAGCAAATTCGCGGCGGGAACACGGCAGTCCTCGAAGGTAACGACGCGGGTCGGCTGGGCATTCCAGCCCATCTTCTTTTCATTGGCCCCAAAGGAGAGGCCCGGCGTGTCCTTTTCGACCACGATGGTCGAGATGCCTTTCGGTCCGTCACCGCCCGTGCGGCACATGACGACATAATAATCCGACGTGCCGGCGCCCGAAATGAAGGCCTTGGCACCATTGAGCACATAATCATCACCGTCACGAACGGCCTTGGTCCGCAACTGGGCGGCGTCGGAGCCGGCACCCGGCTCGGTCAGGCAATAGGAGGCGATCTTCTCCATCGTCATCATGCCGGGCAGTAAGCGCTGACGCTGTTCCTCATTGCCCCAGCTATCGATCATCCAGGCGCACATATTGTGGATGGACAGGAAGGCCGCCGTGGGCACACAGCCACGCGACAGCTCTTCGAAGATGATCGCCGCATCGAGACGCGACAACGCCGAGCCACCGACGTCCTCGCGGGTATATATACCGGCAAAACCGAGCTCCGCGGCCTCGCGCATCACCTCGACGGGGAAGTGTTTTTCCTCGTCCCACCGGGCCGCATTCGGCTTCAAGCGGTCATCGGCGAATTTTTTCGCCATGTCGCGGATCAGGGTCTGATCTTCTGTGAGAGCGAAATCCACAGCAGCGCTCCTGTTGCTAATCGGATGTTTGACGGACAAATCTTGCCTGACGGCCTTGGCCGGAGCCGTAACGCGGGTTTGCCGCGGCGGCAAGTTTGATATGTCATTGAAAAGCGCAAAGACCAGAGGCCGCCATGTATCCCAATACCCGCCTTCGCCGCACCCGCCAGGCTGACTGGTCCCGTCGCCTCGTGCGCGAAAATGCCCTGTCGGTGAATGACCTGATCTGGTCGGTCGTGGTCTCCGACACGGCAGACCCGGTCGAGCCGGTGGCGGCGATGCCGGGCGTGGAACGCCTCTCCCTTGCTGCACTGGCGAAGGCGGCGAAGGAGGCCCAAGCCTTGGGCATTCCGGCGATGGCCATCTTCCCGCATATCGATCCGGGCAAGAAGGATGATGGCGGCAGCGAGGCCCTGAACCCTGACGGTCTGGTCCCCAATGCCATCAAGACCATCAAGGATGCCGCGCCCAATCTCGGCGTGATCTGCGATGTCGCGCTGGACCCCTTCACCACCCATGGCCATGACGGCATTCTCGACGGCGACCGCATCGCCAATGACGCCACCGTCGAGCGCCTGATCGAGCAGGCCCTGCTCCAGGCCGCGGCCGGCTGCGATGTCGTCGCCCCGTCAGACATGATGGATGGCCGTATCGGCGCCATTCGCGAGGCGCTGGAATCCGCCGGCCATCACGACACGATGATCCTCTCCTATGCCGCCAAATACGCCTCGGGCTTCTACGGTCCCTATCGCGAGGCGATCGGCTCGGCCGCGGCGCTCAAGGGCGACAAACAGACCTACCAGATGGACCCGTCCAATCGCGATGAATGCCTGCGCGAGGTCGAGCTCGACATCGCCGAGGGCGCCGACATGGTCATGGTCAAGCCCGGCCTGCCCTATCTCGACATTGTCCGTGCCCTCTCCGACACCTTCCCCGTCCCGGTCTATGCCTTCCAGGTCTCCGGCGAGTACGCCATGATCGAGGCAGCCGCCGCCAATGGCTGGATCGATGGCGACCGGGTGATGATGGAGAGCCTGCTGGCCTTCAAGCGAGCAGGTGCGGCGGGTGTGGTGACGTATTTTGCCAAGCGGGCGGCGATGATGCTGTGCGGTTAGCCACTTACGAAGCCCCGGTTTCAACCGTCATCGCCGGGATGCCTTTCCGGCCTCGTGGGATGTCGGCGGTGTCAGTGCGAGCAGCGGCTGAACTGGGCAGTCAGGTCCCCTAAAAACCGCGCCTTTGGCGCTCACCCCGCCCTAAACCATTTGCCGAGAGACAGCCGTATCCGGTTCTTGAGCTCAAGGGGCTTGCCCGCAAAGCGGCGCCCTTGAGCTCAAGAACCGGATACGGCCCGCTGGCTTACAAGTGATTTATGGTCGCCTCCGCGCGAGGCGCCGCCTATTTCTACACATCGAGCTTTCCCGGCGATTGTCATCCCTAATGAACGCCCCGCGAACGCGGGGCGAAAGTCAGGGACCCAGCTGGTCGTCACCACATCGGCCCCCGCCTTGCGTCCGGCCTTCGCCGGACATTCAGCGGGGATGACAAGTGCACCGGGAAGAAAGGATTGCGCATCTCGTGCTCACCCCGAGACAAACGACTTGCCGAGAGATAACCGCGCCTGGCCTTGCCAGCACTCAATATAATGTAGAACGAATTCCAGTAATCCACAAAATATAGCGTGGTGACGCTTGCGTCACTTGAAGCACAAGCCTACCCTCCGACTTGTGTTGTGGTTCACGGGCGTTGTTTCAAACAAACACTCTGGGGAGACACACATGTCGCTGGACAAGATCATCTATGCCGTCGCCGCGCTCGCCGCGGTGATTTTCGCTTTCGTCACCTTCGAATTCACGGGCCTCATCCTGGTCGTTCTCGGCCTGGCCTGCGGCTTCTTCGTGAAGGGTGACCACCGCCGCGGTCTGCTCATCGCCGCGATCTTCCTTATGGCTGGCGGGGCTGGCGCCCTCGGTGGCATTCCGGCTGTCGGCGACTATCTGACAGCCATCTTCACCAATTACGGGGCCGTGCTCAGCGCTGCATCCATCATGGTCATCGTGATGGCCACGGCCGAGCGCCTCGTGCCGGGCATGTCGGGCGACTAAGACCCGTCAGCCGATCTGATATCCAGAGAGCTCCGGGCCTTTCGCCCGGGGCCCTTTTCGTTTGGGGCTGATTGACCTGGCGCCTACGCCTGCCTAGTCAGCCAGCATCACTCCGGATCCAGGCGAGCCCCATGTCCAACACCCCCACCCGCACCACCCTCACCGTCCAGGCCATGCATGCCATCGACCAGATTACCGGCGCGGTCATCCCGCCGATTCATCCGGCGACGACCTATGCCCGTGGTTCAGACAATCAGCTGATCGGTGAACAGGATTACCGCCGCCCGTCCGGTCCGACCGAAAAGCAGGCCGCGAAAGTCCTGGCCATGCTGGAGGGTGCACCAGAAGCGAAACTGTTTTGCTCGGGCATGGCCGCCATCGCGGCGGTGATCGAAAGCGTTCCTACCGGCGGGCATGTGATCGCCCAGACCGAGATGTATTACGGCGCCAAATTGCTGATGCAGCGCGCCGCTGCGAAAAAGCGCATCACGCTCAATCTTGTCCCGCCCGGCGATCTGCACGCCCTCACCGCGGCCGCTCGGCCCGACACGAATCTGATTTGGATCGAGAGCCCGGCCAATCCGTCCTGGGCCATCGTCGACATCGCCAAGACAGCGGATATCGCTCATGCGGTCGGCGCGACACTGGGCGTCGATTCCACCTGCGCCCCGCCCTGCACCACCCAGGCGCTGGCTCTGGGGGCCGACATCGTCATGCATTCGGCGACCAAATACCTCAATGGCCATTCCGACGTGCTGGCCGGCGTTCTGGCGACGCGGGAGGTCAATGCGCGCTGGGAGGAGATCGGCGAGATCCACTCCAAGACCGGTGCTGTCCCGGGCGCCTTCGAGACGTGGCTGTTGATGCGCGGCCTGCGCACACTCTGGGTCCGCTTCGAGCGCCAAAGCGCCAGCGCGCTCACCCTCGCCGACGCGCTTCAGGGCGAAAAAGGTCTGGAGGCTGTGCTTTATCCCGGCCTGCCTGGTCATCCGGGCCATGGCGTCGCAACGCTCCAGATGAGCAATGGCTTTGGCGGCATGCTGTCCGTCCACATAGCCGGTGGCTATGACGCCGCAGCCCGATTTGCCGCCGCCACTCGCCTTTTCACCCAAGCAACCTCGCTCGGCGGCGTGGAGAGCCTGATTGAGCATCGCAAGCCAATCGAGGGGCCGGACAGTCCGGTCGCCGATAATCTGGTGCGCCTGTCCGTGGGTCTGGAAGACCCGGCCGACCTGCTCGCCGATCTCCGACAGGCGCTTCAGGCTTGCCGGGCGGCGTAAACCGCTATAGCGCTGAAGGCTTCATTGTCTGGAGCGTTTATGCGCCACCTTCTTGAGTCCTGATACGGCCAGCCCGCCCTTCTACGCGGGTCGGCTGGTTTGATTGAAGACCGTCTGCGATACGCGTCGCAAGCGAACAATATTTCTTTATCAGGAACAAGACATTGCAAGACCTTTCTAAAGTAATACTTCGGCCCGCAATTCTGGCCGATGCCGGGCCGCTTGAAGCGCTGTCTGCGCGCACCATCCGGGTCAAATATCCCGACATTATCGGCGCCGAGACTGTCGAGGGGTATATCGCCTCCGGCGCCATCGCCGCCTATTATCGCGAGAATGTCGCCACGCTGACCGTCGCCGAGTGCGATGGCGTGCGGGTCGGAGCCTGTGCCATCAAACCGGGACGGATCGATCTGATGATGGTCGATCTGGAGCACCACCGGTCCGGCATCGGCGAAACCCTCCTCGCCCATGGCGAGATGGCGCTTTTTGCGGCCACCGATCACATCGTCCTCGACTGCTTCCGGGACAATGATCAGGCGCGACGCTTCTATGCCAAGCATGGCTGGAAGGATGGTCGCCTCTTCACGGACGCGGACAGCGGCATCGCGATGATCGAACTGACCAAGGCCAAACCGCCTCACCTGGCAATCTAGGCTGCGGTTACACCCGACCTCACGCGGCGCGCGAATGCGCCGCGTGAGGCTCGTCTGACCCGGGAACGCGTTGGAAGTCATCCACGATTGCGCTAAGGTTGCAGGCCACAACCGGCTTCGGGGGAGGCTTACATGCTCGCAATCGAGAAATCATGCCCATCCTGTGAACACCGCCTGACAAGCGGCGAGCTGTTGAATGTCAAACGCGAGACGCTGACCAGTTGCGAGTATTGCGGCGCCTATCACCGCTGGCGCCCGACCGCGCTGATCGGATTCACCGCCGCCCTCGCCGCCGTGAAAATCCTCGTCGCCATCGCGCTGGGCATGATGGGTCTGTGGGCCTTTTTCGCCCTCTTCGTGGTGGTGTCCATCCCGGTTTTGACCTTCCTGACCCTGCAGGGCCTGGAACCGGTACCCGCGGATTTCGGTGGCGTTGCCCAGGACAGGCTCAGCCCGCGCGACAAGCAGTCGACGCTGCACTGAGACAAGAGGAGCCCCCATGTTCAATTGCCCCAATTGCCAGACTGAGCTGCCGGACAGGCAGGCCCTGCTTCGCAATGCCAACCGCGACGTCCCCTGCCCGCATTGCGCGGCCCGCATCGGCTGGCGCTATAACAGCCGGATGGCAGCCATGCTGGTACTGGTTGTAACGGGTACGGCCTTGCTGGCCATGAGCGCCAGCTCGCTGCCCGCGGTCGGTCTGCTCAGTGCAGCCTTGCTTCTGGTTGGAGCGTCCGTCTGGCTTGGATGGACCGGCCTGAGACTGGTTGTGGTCACTCACCCAGCTTGATCGCCGGCAAGGACCATTTGAACTGGATCGCGCAGCCGCGCAGGACCAGCGCCAGAAGGGCCGAGCCCAGCGTGACAAGGCTGGGATTGAAACCCAGCGTCATCCCGCCGACATAGGCGGCGGCGCCCGCGAGCGCGGCCAGGGCATAAATGTCCTCGCGCAGAACCAGCGGCACATCATTGACGATGATATCGCGCATCAGGCCACCAAAGGCGGCGCTCATCATCCCGGTCAAAAGCGCGATCGTCCAATGCGCACCCGCGGCCAGACCGGCCTGGGCGCCAAGGACACAGAAGACAGACAGCCCGATCGCATCGGCCCAGATCAACGCCGCACGGCGGGTGGCGATCGCCTGCGCCCAGGGCGAAGTGAAATAGCCCAGCAACGCGCCAAAGACCGCGACCAGCAAGTATTTGGGCTCGACGATCCAGTAAACTGGCAGAGAGCCGAGCAGAATGTCGCGCAGTGTCCCGCCGCCCATGCCGGTAACCGCGCCAATGATCGCCGCACCAAATGGATCCAGTGCCTTGCGCGCCGCGAGCATGCCCCCGGAATAGGCGAAAAACCCGATCCCGGCATAATCCAGCAGGATGAAGAGGGCTTCGATGCTCACGCTTGATCCGTGTCGGATTGCGCGCGCTTGAGCGCCCGGCGAGCCTGCTCCAGTGCCAGCAGGTCGGCGAGGTCCCTGGCGCGCCAGGCAGCCCCCATCATCAAACCGCTGATCAACATCCAGATTGCCAACATGATCACCACGGTATCGAAACGTTCGAAACCGAGCCGGGTCCAAAAGTCCGGATCAATTTCGGATATCCCGAAAACAGCCGCAACCGGGATGGTAACCATCATGAGCGCGACCGTGCGAAATATGCGTTCAGTGCGTTCGGCATTGAGACGCGCCCACTCGGCCAGGAAGATGACCTGCGCTTCATCAAGGCCGCCCAGCAGGCCGAGCCCCAGCTTCCAGTGCCGCGAGCGCACAAGCATGGACATCTGGTCATTCGAGACCTGATAGAGCATCCGCTTGGTGAAGCTCGCAAATACGAGCAGCCGCCAAACAGCGAACAGCTGGGTCAACCGCTTCCAAACGCCCATCACGACCGGGTCATTGGCGATATAGCCCTTCGGTTCGCTCATGTGTCTGACTTCGTATCCGGACGCTCAAGGCGCGCAATCAGGCTGGACGTGTCCCAGCGATTACCGCCCATGGCCTGGACGTCGGCGTAGAATTGATCGACCTGGGCGGTGACCGGCAGGGTGGCACCATTGCGACGGGCCTCGTCCAGCGTGATCCGGAGGTCCTTGCGCATCCAGTCAATCGCGAAACCATAATCGAACTTGCCGGCGACCATGGTTTCCCAGCGATTCTCCATCTGCCAGGACTGGGCGGCGCCCTTTGAGATGGCGCCGATCACCAGTTCCGGGTCGAGCCCGGCGCGCTGGGCAAAATGCAGGCCTTCCGACAGGCCCTGGACGATGCCGGCGATGCAGATCTGGTTGACCATCTTGGCCAGCTGTCCGGACCCGGCCGGTCCGATCAGGGAGATCGCCTTGGCATAACTGTCCATGACCGGCTCGGCGGCGGCAAATGTGTCCGCCTCACCGCCGCACATGATGGTGAGCTGGCCGTTCTCGGCGCCCGCCTGGCCACCAGAGACCGGCGCGTCGAGAAAGCCGATACCGGCATCACGCGCCTCGATATCCAGCTCGCGCGCCAGTTCGGCAGACGCGGTTGTGTGATCGACCAATACGGAGCCCGGCTTCATGGCGGGGATCGCCTGCTCAGCCACGCGGCGCACATCGGGATCATCGCCCAGGCACATCAACACGAAGTCCGCATCCGCGACCGCAGCCTCGACCGTCTCGGCAGTCTTGCCGGCATGGCGCCCGGCCCAGTCGGCCGTTTTGCTCGCCGTGCGATTCCACACAGTGATCTCATGGCCAACAGCGGCCAGATGGCCCGCCATCGGGAAACCCATCACACCGAGACCCAGAAATGTGCAGATTGCCATTGCGCTCTCCCCAATCACTTCACCCCTTGCTAGTCTTGTCGCGAATGGGGAGCAAGTCATCATGATCAAACGTGTTCTGCGCTATCTCGGCTGGGCCGTGGGAGGACTGGTTGCGCTGGTCCTGGTCGCCGCCTTGATCATCGGCAACCGGCTCTATGCCTCCCTGCCCCAGACCAGCGGGACAATCGAGTTGGCCGGACTCGAGGCCGAGGCCAGTATCGTGCGGGATGAATACGGGGTGCCCCACATCTTCGCTCAGAGCGACCATGACGGTTTTTACGCCATGGGCGTCGCCCACGCCCAGGACCGGCTCTGGCAGATGGAGATCACCCGACGCGCCCTGCGCGGTCGCCTCGCCGAAATCCTCGGTGAACCCGGCCTCGACACGGATATCTTCTTTCGCACCATGGGTCTGGGAGACGCCGCCGATACCGCGGTGGAAAACCTGCCCGCCGACGTCCAGGGCGCGCTTGAAGCCTATGCCGCCGGCGTCAATGCGGTGATTGCCGCGCCCGGCTTCGTACCGCCGCCGGAATTCCAGATCCTGATGTTTGATCCCGAACCCTGGCAGCCGGCTGACACGGTCGTGGTCTACAAGGCCATTGCCCTCGACCTGTTCGGCAATGCCTTCCAGGAGCCACGCATGGCCGAGCTTGTCGCCCGGCTGGGTGAGCAGCGCGCCGCCGAATTCATCGGTCGCTATCCCGATGACGCCCCGCGCTCGCTGACCATGGCCGATATCGGCATCGAAGCGACACCCCTGCCTCCGGTTGACGAGCCAGCTCCCGTTATGGGTCCGGAAGACACCGGCCGCGATGGATCGAACAACTGGGTCCTGTCGGGTTCGCGCACAACAAGCGGCCTGCCGATTCTCGCCAATGATCCGCACCTCGGACTCGCGGCACCGGCGATCTGGTATCTGGCGCGCCTGACCACGCCGGACGGCTCCGTGGTCGGTGCGACCTTGCCCGGCACGCCCTTCGTGACGCTGGGGCGGACGGACGAGATCGCCTGGGGCTTTACCAATACCGGGCCCGATGTCGGCGATCTGCATGCCGTGACCGAGGCCGATGTGACCGGTCAGCGCGAGGAGCATATCCGCGTACGTTTCAGCGAAGACGTCATCATCCAGCGCCGGGAAACGGCCACCGGCCCGGTCCTCGACCCGAAGCATTTCGACTACCCGGTGCCAGAGGGCAGCGACTTCTTCGCCCTGCAATGGATGCTGGACGAGCCTGATGACGCCACCACGGGTGTCGGTCTGCACATCATCGAAGCCGATGGCTGGGATGATTTCGTCAATGCCATTCGCGGTTTCGTGGCACCCCAACAAAGCATGGTCTTCGCCGATCGCGACGGTGATATCGGCTTTTACGCCCCGGCCCGCATTCCCGTCCGCGACGCGGACGGCAATTGGGTCTCAACCATTCCCTTCGAGGACTTGCCCCATACTCTCAATCCGGATCGCGGCTTTGTCGCGACCGCCAACAACAAGATCGTGCCGGACAACTATCCCCATTACCTGACCTCGGAATGGTATGGCGTCTCGCGCATTCGCCGTATCTATGACGGCATCAATGCCCAACCCGTCCATGATCTGGACAGCCTGCAAGCTTTGCAGGTCGATACGGTCAATGACACGGCCTTGCGCCTGCTGCCGGTTCTGCTGGAAGCCGAGCCGCGTACAGAAGCCGGCCAGGCCGCCCTCGCCCTGCTGGCCGATTGGGATGCAGACATGGCCGTCGACCGGGCCGAGCCACTCATCTACTCAGCCTGGATGCGTCAGCTCAGCCGCGACATCTATGGCGACGAGCTCGATGACCTGTTCTCCAGCTGGCATGGTGACCGGCGGATTTTCATGATGGATGTGCTGACCGGCGATCTGGGCCATTGGTGTGACAATGTCGCGGTGGCCCGCACCGTGACCTGTCGCGATCTGACCGGCCCGGCGCTTGACCAGGCCATGGCGTCCGCGATCGAGGCCTACGGCCAAGACTTCACAAGCTGGCGCTGGGGCGATGTCCACTATGCTCGTCATGCCCACCGGCCCTTCTCCGATTTCCCGGTCCTGTCAGACTGGTTCACCATCGAGACGCCGGTTCCCGGCGATGGCTCAACGGTCAATGTCGCGCATTATTCCTATCGTACACCGGGCTATGATGTATTTCACGGCGCCTCCTACCGGGCGCTCTACGACATGGCCGATCCGGACACGTCGCGCTTCATGATCACCACCGGCCAGTCCGGCAATGTCATGTCGCGGCATTATGACGATCTGGCGCCGCTTTGGGGACGTGGCGAATATATCGAGATCCCGACCGGCTGGACGCTGGAGACCCGCCCGGAAGGCGTGTCGGTCCTGACGCTTCAGCCCGGCTCGCAGTAGGTCGAGCGATAAAAGACCAGGGCAGGCGCATCACGCGGCGTGTCGAAATCGATCACGCGGCCGACGAGAATGTCATGGTCACCGCCCGGGTGGATCGCCTCTGCCTGACAGGTAAAGCGCGCCACGGCGCCCTCGATCAGCGGTACCGTATCGCCCTCCCAGCCCGTGCGGCATTTAGCCAGATCCGCTTCCAGTGCACAGGCATGGGCCAGGCCGGCCTGGTCGGCGGCCAGCACATTCACGCCCCAATGCCTGGCATGCTCGAAAATGCCGTAGCGCTCTGTGGAGCGTTCGATCGACCACAGCACAAGCGGCGGATCGAGTGAGACCGAGGCGAAGGAGTTCACCGTCATGCCCAGCGCCTTGCCATCGGCAAAGGCCGTCACCACGGCGACGCCGGTAGGGTAGCGCCCGAGGGCATCGCGGAATGAGCGGCTGTCGGCCAAGGGATGTCCTTTTGTCTGCACGAACCGGTTCGGCTTTCGAAACCGGACCTTAACGCTAACGGTCTACAAGACGGGAAGGTAAATAAACAAGGCGGGTGGACATGGCAGCCTCGGATCAGCCGATTGTCATAAAGAAAGTCATCAAACGCGGCGGAGGCGGACACCATGGTGGCGCCTGGAAAGTCGCCTATGCCGACTTCGTCACTGCCATGATGGCCTTCTTCCTGTTGATGTGGCTGATCAACACCACAGATCCCGATCAGAAGCGGGGCATTGCCGACTATTTTGCCCCGGCCAGCGTGTCCCCGTCCAACTCCGGATCAGGCGCACCCCTGGCGGGCACAGCCCCTGGCGATGATGGCGTGCAAGGCGCGGGCGAAACGTCACCACGGGAGCTGCTCGCACCCAGCGCGCCACAACTCAATGACCGCGACCGGCAACAAGTCCCGGAAGGCTCGCCGCAAGCCGTCGATTCAGTCAATGAAATTTCGTCCTCGGCAATGGTCGAGGCACGACAGCGCCGGGATGCAGCCGAGCTGCATTCCGCAGCCGAGTCCTTGCGTCAAGCGATGCAGGACCTCCCCGAACTGGCCGAGCTCTCAAACCATGTGCTGATTGACGAGACGCCCGAAGGCCTGCGCATCCAGCTGGTCGACCAGGAGGGGCGTCCCATGTTCGAGCCGGGGGCGGTCGTGCCGAATGAGCGTGCGATAACGCTTTTGCGCGCGGTTGCCCGGATCGCCGAGCGTCTGCCGAACCGGCTTTCGATTGCCGGTCATACAGATAGTGCGCCATCCGCTCCTGGCGCGGACTATACGAATTGGGAGCTCTCCGCCGACCGTGCCAATGCAGCTCGCGCGGTCCTGCAACGCACCGGTATCACGGATGACCGCATCTACGAGGTGCGCGGCAAGGCCGGGTCTGAACCGCTCTATCCGGATGACCCCTACATGCCCGGCAATCGCCGAATATCGGTCGTCCTGCTGCGTGAAGCGCCCGTCATGCCGAGCGGTCACGAGCTATAACGGCCAACCTGCCTGCGAGTTTATCGAAGGCCTGTGTCCAGCCACCCTCACCAGCGCTGCCAGCCGGCACGCCCACATGGGTCATGACCATGATGGTGCTTCCATTGCGCTCTGTGAGGTCAACAATCACCTCGGTGATATCCGGCGTGCCCGGCGGCATACCCATTTCGGCCGGCGACAGGAGGTTGCCGTCCGGGTCGCACATGCTTTCAGTGTAATGAAGCCGGTTTGGGGCCGCCAATTCCTTAAAAACACCCGTAAACCACATCGTTATTGTGCGATCTGGCGCCTGCATTTGCATGCAGATTTTGCGAATCCCACCGACCTTCAGAACCATCTCGGCCACCGGAACCGAAAAGCCTTTCGGTCCATACCAAGCCCTGAAAAGGTCCGGATCGGTCCACATCTGCCATACCGTATCGATCGGCGCCTCGAGCACACGTTCAATCCTCACCCAGTTCTGATCATCCGTCATCGTTGTTTTCCCCTTCTTCCATTTCACCAATCATGCGGGCCATGGTGTCAAACCGCGCTTGCCAGATATGGCTGTATTGCCCGGCCCAATTGGCGGCAGCATCGAGTGCTTCGGCATTCAGTCGGCACGGTCTAAATTGGGCGCGCCGACCGCGCGTGATCAGCCCTGCCGCCTCCAAAACACGCAGATGCTTGGAGATGGCCGGCAAACTCATCGCAAACGGCGCCGCCAGTTCGTTCACGGTCGCGTCTGCCTCGGTAAGGCGTTCAATCAACTGACGGCGCACCGGGTGGGCCAGCGCAGAAAAGACGCTGTCCAGGTTATGAGAATCATTCATGCGATTTTATTAAACCAATTCGTTATTAAACCGAATAGAAAAATACAAATCACACCGTGCCCGCCTCGACAGGAGGTGCCCAGGCGCCTCGGTCACTCGCTCGGCACACCGTCCCTCCGACGCCTGCACAAGCACTCACGAAAGACTTCGCAAGCGCGTGGGACGCGTGCTAGCGTTCCGCCTTGGACATAGCGGGTCCATGGCTTCCAGAAATTCGCGATGATTGAATCAACGTCACTCGATGTGTGGCAAATGTGGGCAATTCTCGGCGGGCTGTCGCTGGCGATTGTCTTTTATGTCTGGGACCGGGTGCCGATCGAGATTGTTTCAGCCTCGATTGTGGCTGTTCTCATGGCCTTCTTCCACATCTTCCCGCTCGCGACGGGCAATCCGAGTGCGGCCGACCTACTGGCCGGTTTCGCCAATCCTGCACTATTCACGATTTTATGCCTGCTCATCGTTGGTCAGGGCATTTTCCAGACCGGCGCGATGGAAGGCCCGACCCAGCGCCTGCTTGATTCCTTCGACCAACACCCCAAGGCGACCCTGGTGGGGATGTTCGCCTTCGTGTTCGTAATCTCCGCCTTCATCAACAACACGCCTGTTGTGGTGATGTTCGTGCCAATCCTGGTTGCGATCGCCAAGCGGATGGAAAAAAGCCCGTCAAAACTGCTCATTCCACTGAGTTATGTCTGCATCCTGGCGGGCATGACGACCTTGATCGGCTCTTCAACCAACCTGCTGGTTGCCGACACACTGATGAATGCGACCGGCGAACGGCTGGCCTTCTTCAGTCCGTTCATACCCGGCATTTTCCTCGCCGCTGTCGGGGTGGTCTACATTATCTTCATCCTGCCCTATCTGCTGCCCGACCGCGCCTCGATGGAGAGCGAAATCGCCGGCGCCGGAGGCAAGCAATTCATCGCCCAGCTGGAAGTCACCAGCGACCATCCGCTGGTTGGCAAGAAGCCTGTCGCTGGCATGTTCGCCGACCTCCCGGACATGACCGTACGTATGATCCAGCGCGGCGAGCACGCCCTGTTGCCGCCCTTCGACCAGGTAGAGCTTAAACCCGGCGATCTCGTCATCGTTGCTGCGACACGGCAAACCCTGACCAATCTCCTGGCCAAGCGCGCGGATTTCCTGCGCGGGATGCTGGAGGCCTCAGGGCCCGGCGAAAACCCCAATCCCGGCGAAAATCTCGTTATGGCAGAAGCCGTTGTGGCCCCGGGCTCACGCGTGATTGGCCGCACCATCCGGCAGATCGGATTTCGCCACGCGACCGGCTGCATCGTCCTTGGCATTCAGCGGCGATCCCGGATGATCCGCTCCCGCATGGGTGAGATTCGCCTGGAAGCCGGCGATACCCTGCTGCTCTTCGGATCCTCGACCTCATTGCGCGGATTGCGGGCCGATCGGGACCTCCTGATCATGGAATGGGCAACAACATCGATCGCCGACCCGAGGCGGGCCAATCTCGCCCGGGTGATCTTCGGCGGTGTTGTGCTGACGGCCGCGACCGGAATATTGCCGATCGTTTTGGCGTCCTTCCTGGGGGCCGTGGCGATGATCCTGGCCGGCTGCCTGAATACGCGTCAGGCCGCGCGGGCCTTCGACATGAAAGTCTATCTCCTGATCGGGTCGGCAATCGCCCTGGGAACCGCGATGCAAGTGACCGGCGCCGCCGACCTCATGGCGACCGCTGTGGTCGTGGCCTTCTCGCCTTTCGGTCCTGTCGTGCTGATGTCGGCGCTCTTCCTGCTGGTTGCGGTTCTCACCAACGTCCTCTCCAACAGCGCAACCGCCATCTTGTTCACGCCGATCGCGGTGGGGGCTGCCAACCAGATAGGCGCGGATCCAACACTCTTCGCCCTGACGGTACTTTTCGCTGCAAACACCTGTTTCGCCACTCCGATTGGCTACCAGACAAATTTGCTCGTGATGGGCCCCGGTCATTATCGTTTCGCAGATTACCTGCGTGCCGGTGCGCCCATGGTGGTTCTCTTCTGGATTGCCTTCACGGTCTATGTCAGCCTGCTCGACATGTTCGGCATGGTCTGATCGGACCGGAACAGCCACTCACCGCCAGCAAGAGGCGATCGGCGTGACCCACCCGTTTGCAACCCGGCAGATTCCCTTCTTTCTCACGGCCTCCGCGCCCTGCCCCTACCTGCCCGGGCGTTTCGAGCGGAAAGTGTTTACGCGCGTCGAGATTGGCGAAGGCCCCGCGCTCAATGACGCGCTCACCCATGCCGGTTTCCGGCGGTCCCAGGGCGTCCTCTATCGTCCGGCCTGTGAAGCCTGCGACGCCTGTAAATCCGTTCGTGTGGATGCCGAAGCTTTCGCGTGGAAGCGACGTTGGCGCAAAATACTCAATCGCAATGACGAATTGCGTGTCTCGGTCGAGACCCAGACCGCGACGATGGAACAATTCGACCTCCTCTCGCGCTATCTCGACAGTCGACATGGCGATGGCGACATGGCCGGCATGTCGTTCGGCGAATACGTCATGATGGTCGAGGAAGGTGCCCAGCGCACCCATGTCACCGAATACCGCGACCGCGACGGCGTGCTGCGCGCGGCGGCCCTGACCGATGTGCTCAAGGACGGCTTGTCGCTGATCTACAGCTATTTCGATCCCGATTGGGACCGCCGCAGCCTGGGCGTCTACATCATCCTCGATGCGGTCCGTCAGGCCGAATTGGCCGGTCTGCCATTCGTCTATCTGGGCTATTGGGTGCGCGACAGCCGCAAGATGAGCTACAAGGCGCAATTCCAGCCGCTGCAAGTTTTGACGCCCTCGGGCTGGCAGCCGCATGCCGAACTCGCTAACCATGAGGACGAGGACGAGCACGACGGTTTCGACTGAGCGATAACGCGCGGCGAAACCCGGGGGAGACAGACATGGATCGACGCACATTCATCAGCGGCGGCGCCGTCGCTGCGGCCACAGTTGCCACCGCTTGTGGGGAAACCGGGCAGGACACTTCCGCCGGTCCGGCAGCCCCCAATATCAATCGCGGAGTCACCCGCCTGCGCATGGTCACGACCTGGCCGGCCAATTTCCCGGGCCTTGGGACGGCCGCCAACAATGTCGCCGATTACATCAACCGCATGTCCGGCGGGTCGCTGGAAGTCCGGGTCTATGCCGCCGGCGAAATCGTCTCGGCCTTTGAGGCCTTTGACGCAGTCTCCGAAGGCACGGCGGACATGTATCATGGCGCCGAATACTACTGGCAGGGCAAGTCGCCGGCCTTCAACTTCTTCACGGCCGTGCCCATGGGCATGACCGCCTACGAGATCATGGGCTGGGTCGAGGCCGGTGGCGGCCAGGCCCTGTGGGACGAGCTGTCCGCGCAATTCAATATCAAACCCTTCCAGGCCGGCAATTCCGGCCATCAGATGGGTGGCTGGTTCAAGCGCGAGATCAATACGCTGGAAGATTTCCGCGGCCTGCGCATGCGGATTCCCGGCCTGGGCGGCAATGTCCTGCGCGAGCTTGGCGGCGCGGCCGTGACCCTGTCTGGCGGCGAAATCTACCCGGCGCTGCAATCGGGCGCGATCGACGGCACGGAATGGGTCGGCCCGTGGAATGATCTCGCATTCGGTTTCTATCGTGAAGCGCCCTATTATTACGGCCCGGGCTTCCACGAGCCGGGCTCCTGCCTGGGTGTCGGGATCAACAAGACGGTCTGGGACAATCTGGCCAGCGACCACCAGGCGATCATTGCTTCAGCCTGTCGCACGGCAAACAATATCTCCATCGCGGAATTCCAGTACCAGAACGGCCTCGCGCTCGATGTGCTGGTCAATGAGCACGGCGTTGAGCTGCGGCGCTTCTCCGACGAAATCTGGACCCAGATCGGTCATATCTCCGAACAAGTCGTCGCCGAAACCGGAAATGCGGACGCGATGACCCGCCGCGTCTATGAAAGCTATCTGGCTGCCCGCGATACGATGCGCGGCTGGGGCCGGATCTCGGAGATGCCCTATATGGTCCAGCGCGAACGCGTTCTGGGCGGCTGATCATGCGCTCCGGGGACAGGCTATTTCTGGTCCTGATCGGACTGTCACTCGTCCTGCTGGGTGTGGACGTGGCAAGCAGCGGCGGCGTCGCGGCATTTTCCGGTGCACACCTGCCCGGCCTGGCCCAGACAATCGGCGGGTGGATCGGGCGGATTGGCCTCTGGCTCTCCCCGCTCCTTCTGCTTCCGCTTCTCAGCGGAATCGGCGGGCGCTTTGTCGGCCTGCCTGAATCTGTCTGGTCGGTCCAACGCCGCGCCGTGGGCGTGATCGACACAATCACGTTGAGCATTGGCGGTGGCGCCCGCTGGTTTGCGCTCGGCCTGGTCCTTGCGACCGCCCTGATCGTCATACAGCGCTATGTCTTCGGCTATGCCTCGACCAAGCTCGCCGAGAGCGTGATCTACATGCATGCCGGTCTTTTCCTTTTCGCCTCGGCCAGTACGCTGCTCCAGGGCGGTCATGTGCGGGTGGATGTCTTCTTTGCCAGGATGAGCGCGCGCGGACGGGCCTGGGTAGACCTGCTGGGCACCTATCTCGCCCTCATCCCGATGAGCGCCCTCATCCTGTGGTCCTCCACGGGCTATCTCAATTCGACCTGGCGGATACTCGAAAGCTCACGTGAAAGCGACGGCCTCGCCTTTGTCTTCCTGCTCAAGACTGCCATCCCGGTCTTTGCCATCCTGATGATCCTCCAGGGCGCCTCCATGGCGGCCCGGGCGGCGATGACGCTGGCCAACCAGCCCTCCCCCGCCCTGCCTGACACCATCGAGGGAGAGGTCTAGATCATGAGCCTCTTCATCGAGCTGCTGCCCTTCCTGATGTTCATCGCGGCCTTTGCCGCCCTTTTGCGCGGCTATCCGGTCGCCTTCACCCTCGCTGGCGTCGCCCTGGCCTTCGCCCTGATCGGCATGGCAATCGGCGAATTCGACCCGATCCATTTCCGCGCCTTCCCGCAGCGCATCTACGGCAATCTGATGGAGATGGACCGCTCCATCCTCGTCGCCGTCCCGCTCTTTGTCTTCATGGGCGTGATGCTGGAGAAGTCGAAGATTGCCGAGGAACTCCTGGAAGCCATGGGCGCGCTGTTCGGAACGATGCGCGGCGGGCTGGGGATCTCGGTCGTGATTGTCGGCGGACTGCTCGCCGCCTCGACCGGGATTGTCGGTGCGACCGTGGTGACGATGGGCCTCCTCTCCCTGCCGACCATGCTCAAGCGCGGCTACGACCCGGCGTTGGCGACCGGAACGATCGCGGCTTCAGGTACGCTTGGGCAGATCATTCCGCCCTCCATCGTGCTGGTCCTGCTGGGTGATCAGATTTCCAATGCCTATCAGGAAGCCCAGCGCGCCCAGGGCATTTTCTCACCGGACATTGTCTCGGTCGGTGACCTCTTCGCCGGCGCGCTCATCCCCGGCATCCTGCTGGTCGGGCTCTATATCGGCTACCAGATCGTCATGGCGATCTTCAGACCGGAGAGTGCGCCGGCCGCACCGGCCGACAGCCAGGTCTCGATCGGCAAACTCCTGCATGCCCTCATTCCCCCGCTGGCGCTGATTATCGGCGTGCTGGGTTCCATCCTGACCGGACTGGCGACACCAACGGAAGCGGCCGGTGTCGGGGCGGTTGGCGCGACTTTCATCGCGGGCGCCCGCAATGCCGGCACGGCATCCAATCCCCGACTGGGTCAGCTTGCCAGCTATCTCGGCCTCGCCGCCCTGCTTGGCCTGATCGCCCTCGTGGTCGTTGCCAATATCGGGGCAGACCGGAGGCTCTATGTCACGGATCTGGGGACGCTTGGCGGCCTGGTGACCGGCGCCCTGGTGGCCCTGACTGTGCTGGGCGCGGGCTGGAGCCTTTTCCGCCTCAAGCGGTCCGGCGTGCTGGATGAGGTCATGAGTTCCACCGGCATGATCTCGGCCATGGTTTTCGTGATCCTGATCGGCGCGTCCCTGTTCTCACTGATCTTCCGAGAGCTTGGCGGAGACGACACGGTTGCTGCGGCCCTGCAGGCGGTTCCGGGCGGTGTGTTCGGGGCGGTCGCCGTGGTCATGCTGGTGATGTTCATCCTCGGCTTCTTCCTTGATTTCATCGAAATCACTTTCGTCGTCGTGCCGATCGTTGCGCCGATCCTGCTGATGATGGGCGTAGACCCGGTCTGGCTCGGCGTCCTGATGGCGATGAACCTTCAGACCAGCTTCCTGACCCCGCCCTTCGGATTTGCGCTTTTCTATCTGCGAGGCGTGGCGCCGAAGTCGGTAAAGACAACGGACATCTATCGCGGCGCGATTCCCTTCGTCATCATTCAGCTACTGGCCATCATCGCGGTTGCCGCCCTGCCCTGGCTGGCGACCGGTCTTCCGGACTGGCTGTACGGATAGGAGGCGCCCGTGTCGCCGCATCGCAAGCTGGAACTCCAGCGCGCCTTTGTCGCGGCGCTGGCACTGATCATCTCCGGCATCTTCCTGTGGATGATCCGCGACTATCTCGCCGCGCTCTTCCTCGCTGGCGTGATCACGCTATTCCTCGCCGGGCCGCATGACTGGCTCACCCGCAAATTGGGCAACCGGCGCGGGCTAGCGGCCGGCCTGCTGGTCACGGGGGCGGTCCTGGCCTTTGTGATTCCTGCCGCAATATTGATGGGCATCGTCGCCGAGCAGGCGATCGATGTGACCGGCATGGTCACGCCCTGGGTGCAGAGCCAGGTCAGTCAGATCCGCCAGGACGGGCTGGATGGCCTGCCTGACTGGTTACCTTTCCGCGACGAAATGATCGAGTATCAGGCCTCCATCACCGCCCAGATCGGCAATCTCGCCGGCACAGTCGGACGCGTCCTGGTCAATTCACTGCGCGCCGGGACGGGCGGCTTCCTGATCGCGACCCTGAACTTCTTCATCCTGGTTTATGCGCTCTTCTTCTTCCTGATGAGCGGTCGCCAGGCGGCACGGTCCGCAGTCACCCTCCTCCCGATGACGGTGGAGGCACGTGACCTGATGGCCGAACGCACGACCTCAACCATCCGCGCCACCGTAAAAGGGTCTTTCCTGATCGCATTGGTGCAAGGCGCCCTGACCGGGATCGGCCTGTTCGCCGCGGGTGTCCCCGGGTCGATCTTCTGGGCCGCTGTGGCCGCCTTGCTGTCCATCATCCCGATGATCGGACCGCCGCTGATCTGGGTCCCGGCCGCGATCTGGTTGTTTGCCACCGGCCAGCCCATTGCCGGCGCGGCTCTGGTCGCCTGGGGCGCGGTCGTGGTCTCGACATCGGACAATCTCCTGCGTCCTATCCTGGTCGGCAAGGACGCCAAGATGTCCGACTTGATGGTGCTGATATCGACCCTGGGCGGGCTGACCCTGTTCGGCGCCGTCGGCATTATCATCGGGCCGGTCATAGCCGCCCTCTTCACCTCTGTTTGGTTCATTTTCCGCGAGAGCTTTGCCGGCTTGCTCGAGGAGGATGAAGACGGACCGGCCCCTGCCAGCGAAGAGCGCTCGGACGACAGCGAGCGCTGAGCTTCCTACGGTGAGCGGGAAGCACGGCGATTCCGATGCGACAGCTTTTGACCCATCTGCTTCCGGTACGCTAGGCTTGCGACCGGCGTGACCGGGGAGTGCGCATGTCTACCGAGAGTCGGCTCATTGCCATCATCCTGGCGGGTCTGATTGCGCTTCCGCTTTTCTTTACGGTTCAGATCGGACTGGCTGCGCTCGGCCTGACCCAATTCACGCTCGACCCACAGAATGCAGACTATGTCCTGCGCGCCACGCCATTATGGGCCCTGATCGCTCCGCCGCTACGCGTCCTCATGCTGTGCATTGCATTCCTGCTACTGGCCCGCCGGTCGCGTTGGCTGGCGACGGTCGCGCTGATTGATGTGGTCGTACACACAACGGGCTGGTTGACCATTATATCCAATGCCAGCTTCACCCTGCCAACCGGATTCATATCGTTCGGACTGCAAGGCGCTCTGATCTATGTCTTGATCCAGGCTGGCTATTTCCGCCCACGACAGTCCTGATGACCGCCGGACCGCCCGACACCCCGCTCCGGTACGCGAGAAGATGACGGGCGCACGCTTACCCAGGAATTTCCCCGACACCCGGCGGCAGGAGACCTCGGAAAGGCAGGTTCAGGGCCGATGACCGCCCTGCCAATCAAAGCACCAGATCATCCCCGTCAAGGGATGGCGCGAAAACCGATTTGGGCAAAAGCCTAAAAGGCCTACCGGTTCGGCGAACATGCGACATCCGATCACATCGGAATGTCCGCGGGGCATCCCGCAGCCGATCGAAGGCGATGACGTACCAGACCGGATATTTGAGCAGGAGATAATGTGGCTCAATCCGACGCTCTGACCGGACGCCGTCTTCCCGCGCGTAATGGATAGTCAGGCATTCCTGGTCGATGAAGGCCTGGTGCAGCGTCTGCACAAGCATCTTCGCCGGCGACGCAATACCGGCCTGGACATGGGTCGATGCTGTGCTCCCGATCAAGATACGCGATTTCAGCCGCTTCACACGGTCGCGCTTTTCAGGAGAGAAAGAGGCGATCAACTGGCGCCGCACCGACGCCAGATTGGCCAGAAAGAGGGGCGATCCCATTTTTTCGGCGACATCAATACTGATCAGCAAATCAACCGCTTCCGGGTAGGCCAGATTCAGTCGGCCCACGCCCCAATTGCGATCCAGCCTCACCCCGCCACCCCGGCCGCGATCGGCGTCGATGGGCAGGCCCTGCTCGCGCATCAGGTCGAGATCCCGGGACACGGTCCGGACACTCACCCCGAGCTCGGATGCGAGGCCCTGAACCGTACACAACTCATCCTGCTTGAGCTGGGCCGCCAGCAATTCCAGCCGCCGGAGCCTGTCGATTGATCGGGTGCGCGCCATCTCACAAATAGGACATTGAATGACCTATTTGTCGATAGTCTGGATTTGTCGCCGGGAAAACTTCCCGGTCCAAGCGGGAGAGACACGCATGAGAATGAGCTATTTCGTTCTGGGCACAAACGACATCGACGCATCCACGAAATTCTATGACGCCCTTTTCGCGCAATCCGAAGTCGCACCGGCCATGCCCGCCGGGCGCATGACCTATTGGGTCGGCAAGGACTTCGCCTTTGCGATTGCGCGTCCCTTCAACGAAGAACCCGCCACGCCGGGAAATGGCACAATGCTGGGCCTGGATGTGGGCTCGCATGAGGCAGTTCATCGCCTGCACAAGCTGGCGATCGAACTGGGCGGGACCTGTGAGGGCGAACCCGGCCAACGCGGCCCTTATTATTCCGGCTATGTCCGCGATCTGGACCAGAACAAGCTCTGCCTGTTCAGCCAATAGGGCGTGTCCTAAATCTCGGGTATGGCGCTTGTCGGGACCCGGCGCTTGCCGCCGGCGTGCTCGACCAGCATCTCGATCCGCTTCTCGATCGGCGGATGGGTGGCAAACACACCCATGAAGCCGGTCTTGGGGTTTTCAATGAACATTTCCCGGACTTCTTCCGGCGAGTCCTCGACCTCGGCATTGCCGGAGATTTTCTCCAGCGCCGAGATCATGGCGTCGGGATTGCGGGTCAGCTCGACAGCGCCGGCATCGGCCATGTATTCGCGGCGACGTGACAGGGAAAAGCGGATCACGATGGCGAGCAGATAGGCGATAGCGATGATGGCGAGGCCAATCACGATCACGAGCCCGCCGCCGCGCCCGCCCGACCGCCGGTCACCACCGGCACGCAGGCCCAGCCAGAAAATCCGCCGGAAGACGATCTCCGCAGCAAAGGAGATGATGCCGACAAAGATGATCGAGATGACCAGAAGTCGCACATCCTTGTGACGGATATGGGAAAGCTCGTGGGCCAGCACGGCTTCCAGCTCTGACTTGTTCAAACGTTGCATCAAGCCGCGCGTGACCGTGACAGTCGCCTGGCTCTCCGAGAGACCGGAGGCATAGGCATTGAGCGCGCCGCTCTCGATCACAGCCAGTTTCGGCATGGTCAGGCCGCGCGAAATACAGAGATTTTCCAGAAGGTTGTAGAGTTCCGGCTCGTCCTTGCGGGTAACCGGACGGGCGCCTGTGGCGGCATTGATCATCGACTGGTGAAAGAACCAGGCAATGACAAACCAGACCGCCGCGATACCCAGCGACCAGGCGCCGATCATCGGCAGACGGGCCAACTCGCTTGACCAGAGACTGGCCATCTCGCCCGCGGCCTTGCCCGTTCCGGCAGACGATCCGGGCTCTATGAAGCCGGTCATCAAAATGGTGAGGGCATAGCCGAGTGCGACCAGCAAAACCGGAAAGGCAGCCAGCAGGAAAACCGACCGCAGATTATTGTTCCAGATATGGGTGCGGAGCCCGGCCGTGCCCCAGACCATGACCTAGAACTGCACCTTCGGGGCGCCGCGCTCGGCCTCGGCCACCTCGAAATATTCGCGCATCTTGAAGCCCATCGAATTGGCAATCACGACGGCCGGGAATTGCTCGGTCGAGGTGTTGTACTCATTGACCGCATTATTGAAGAAGCGGCGCGCGGCCGCGATCTTGTTTTCCAGATCGGCGAGCTCGGCCTGCAATTGCATGAAGTTCTGATTGGCCTTGAGATCGGGATAGGCCTCCGACAGGGCGAAGAGCTGGCGCAAGGCACCGGAGAGCATGTTTTCCGCCCCGGCCAGATCCTTCACCGAGGTCGCATCAATCGCCGTCTGGCGCGCCTTGATGACATTTTCCAGCGTCTCCTTCTCGTGGCTGGCATAGCCTTTCACGGTCTCGACCAGATTGGGCACGAGATCATGGCGCTGCTTCAGCTGGACATCGATATCGCCCCAGGCCTGGTTGCAGGTCTGCCGCAGCGCGACCAGCCGGTTGTAGACCATGACCAAAAATACGCCGAGGGCGATGATCACGAGCAAAAGAATGATGCCGGTATCCATGCCTGTCTCTCCTTGAGCGGGCAAAACTGAAGATGTCACACCGGCCTGCGCGGTCGGTGCACGTTCAAATCACTACCTATTCCGCTTTCGCCTGGGAAGCGAGGAATTCCGAACCCCGCGGCGAGAAGCGCAGGGAACGCGGGAATCCGCGCGGCGCCATCTTGCCGGCCTGGGCCCGTTTTGCCGTCCACAAATGCCAGTCATCGAGGCTGAATCGACGCCCCGCCCCATCAAGCCAGGTCAGGCCGTCCTCGGCATTGAAAACGGTTGCATCGGCCAGCTTGGCCCCCTTGCCGCCGAGCAGCTTGACGCCCTTGCCGCGACTCATCACCGGGATGTCCTCGAGCTCGAAAACCAGCAGCTTCTTGTTCTCGCCGATCAGGGCACAGCGATCGCCCGTTGCCGGAATACACAGGAACGCCTCATCGCCTTCGGCGAGGTTGAGGATCTGCTTGCCGCCCTTCTTCATGGCGACGCAATCGCTTTCCTTGATGCGGAAACCGGAATTGCCGTCTGACGCGACAAGGAGTGTGCGCTCCGGATCGTATTTGAACAGACCGATCGGCGCCGCGTCGTCCGGCAGATCGACATGCAGGCGCACCGGTTCGCCATGGCCGCGGCCACCCGGGAGTTTCGAGGCTTCCAGCGTGTAGAATTTGCCGTCCGTGGCGAACATGAGGAGCTTGTCGGTGGTCTCGCATTTGACTGCGAAGGCCGACTTGTCGCCCTCCTTGAACTTGAGCTCGGTGACGTCGTTGATATGACCCTTCAGCGCCCGCACCCAGCCGCGTTCGGACAGGACAGCGGTGATGGGCTCGCGCACCACGAAGGCCTCGATGGGCGCATCGCCGGAGATGTCAGGCGCCTTGTCGAAGACGGTGCGGCGTTTGCCGAGCGGGGTGGTTTCGGCATAAAGCTCGCCGAGGCTGGTGACTTCGCCACGCACCTTGTCCCATTGCAGGGCCGTAGAACCGATCAGCTCCTGGAGGCTCTTGCGCTCGGCGCGCAGACTCTTGTCTTCCTTGCGGATTTCAAGTTCTTCCAGCTTGCGCAAGGCCCGCAGGCGCATATTGAGAATGGCTTCCGCCTGACGCTCGGTCAGTTCGAAATGCGCCATCAGCTTGGCCTTCGGCTCATCCTCGAAGCGGATGATGCGGATCACCTCGTCTAGATCCGCATAGACGATGAGATAACCGGCCAGCACTTCCAGCCGGTCCTCGACCTTGGCCAGACGCGTCGTGGCCCGCCGCACCGCGACCTCGCGGCGATGCTCGAGCCAGATCTGCAAGACTTCGCGCAGGCTCATCACCCGCGGCACGCCCTTCGGGTCGAGCACATTGAGGTTCAGCGAGACCCGGGTTTCCAGATCGGTCAGCTTGAACAAGCTCTCCATGAGCATGTCCGGATCGACCAGTTTGGATTTCGGCTCCAGTACCAGGCGGATATCTTCGGTACTCTCATCAAGGACATCATCCAGCAGCGGCAGTTTCTTGGCATCCATCAGCTGGGCGATGCGTTCAACCAGTTTGGATTTTTGCACAAGGTACGGGATCTCTGTGACCACGATGCGCCACATGCCGCGACCGATATCTTCCTTCTCCCACTTGGCCCGCACCCGGAAACCACCGCGTCCCGTCTCATAGGCCGAGCGGATCGCTTCGGGCGGTTCGACAATCGTGCCGCCGGTGGGCAGGTCGGGCCCCTTGATGTGCTTGAGGAGCGCTTCGGTTTCGGTTTCGGGGTTGTCGATCAGCGCCATGGCCGCGGCGCAAATCTCGGCGACATTGTGAGGCGGCACCGAGGTGGCCATGCCGACGGCGATACCGGTCGAGCCATTGGCCAGAAGATTGGGAAAGGCACCGGGCAGGACCAGGGGTTCACGCTCGGACCCGTCATAGGTTTCCTCGAAATCGACCGTGCCCTGGTCGATATCCTGCAGCAGCAGCTCCGCCGCTTTGGTCAGGCGCGCTTCGGTGTAACGCATGGCGGCAGCACCATCGCCGTCGATATTGCCGAAATTGCCCTGCCCCTCGACCAGCGGATAGCGCGAGGCGAAATCCTGGGCCAGACGGACCAGCGCCTCATAGACCGACTGGTCGCCATGCGGGTGGTATTTACCGATCACATCACCGACCACACGGGCCGATTTCTTGAACGCCTGGTCCGGGTTCAGCTTCAGCTCGCGCATCGCATAGAGGAGACGGCGATGAACCGGCTTCAGACCATCGCGGGCATCAGGCAAGGCCCGCTGGGTGATCGTCGAAAGAGCATAGGCGAGATATCGCCGCGACAGCGCCTCGTCGAACTTCTCCTCGATGATATGCCCGCCGTCGGGATCAAAATGATCGCCCATGAAGCCCACCTGACTGATTCGTGTTTGTCCCAGTATAGGCAGGGCTGACGGGCAAGGCAGGGTCCGGACGCAGGATTAGCTGTGGGGAAGGTCCCGCACTCCGGCACCAGATCCCGAGCACTGCCCGATCAGATCTGCTTCGTGACCCAACCGTCAGCTAGTGCCCATATTGCGGTGATAGGGCGCGCGGTAATTCAGGCTGCCAAGGCTTGGAGGGCAGAATGAAAACCGTGACTTCAATAATCGCTGCGGCATGTCTCGGCACAGCCGCCTTGGCGCAGGACGACATGATCGACAGCGCACAGCGTACAGCCGCCATCGACGAACTGGGACGCCTGATTGCGGACCAGTATTATGACGCCGAGGCAGGCGCACGGATCCAGGATACTCTCCTGAGCTTCGCCGAGACCCGCGAAGCAGGCGAAATCGGTCATGGCGGCGAGCTCGCAGCTGTGCTGACCGAACGCCTGCAGGCACTCGATCGACATTTTGACATTCAATGGCGCGGCGTTGAGGAGATTGCCAGGACGCGCGCCGAGTGGGCGCAGGCGGACGTGGCCAGCGCCGAGACTGAAGCCGAACCGGACCCCGACAGATGGGCATCCCTGCGCCGACGCAATTTCGCCTTCGCGGATGTCAGCGTGCTCGACGGCAATATCGGCTATCTCAACCTGACGGGCTTCGCGCCGATCGAGGTCGCCGAGCCGACCGCGCATGCCGCGCTCGACTTCATCGCCCACACGGATTCGGTGATCATCGACCTGCGCGAAAACGGCGGCGGCGCACCGGACATGGTGCAATACCTGCTCAGCCACTTCCTGCCTGAAGGCGAGGCATTGCACTACAACACATTCCGGACCCGCGCCGGCGAGGTCATGGACATGCGCACCCTGCCCCGTCACCCGGCCGGCCACCGGCCTGAAGTACCACTCTACATCCTCGCCAGCCCGGACACGCTGTCAGCCGCCGAGGCGCTGGCCTATCACCTTCAGGCCATGGGTCGGGCCGTCATTGTCGGGGACGTCACAGCGGGCGGCGGCAATCCCGGCGACTTCTTCCTCGCCTCGACGGGCTATTCCATCTTTATCCCGACGGCGACCTCCATCAGCCCGTTCACCGGGACGAACTGGGACGGGACCGGCGTCGTACCGGATATCGAGATCGACGCGGACGACGCCATGGACCGCGGGCTTTTCGAAATCTATCAGCGCATCGTCGAGACGTCCGATGACGGCAATGCCGCGATGATAGCGGATTGGCTTCTGGCGCCCCTGTCGGCCCGCTTCTCGCCCTGGACCCCCGACACACACGCACTCATGGCCTTTGTCGGTCAGTACGGTCCCCGCCGCGTCTGGCTGGAAGGCGAGCGCCTGATGTATCAGCGCGATGATCGCGATCCGACGGAGCTCTTGCCGATCATGCCGGGCACCTTCCGCTTTGCCGACAGCGAGGACTATCTGATCGACTTCCTGGGGTATGAAACGGGACGCGCCGAAGCGCTTGCCCTGCGGGTCGAGGGCGGCATGACAGCTCCCGCGCCGCGTTCGGATTGAGCGCGTCGACTGGAGCCGAATTCATCAATGCCTGACCGGTTTCAGGAGCACGGAACGGGCAGATCGTCGAGCGCGCAGAGGCGAAGTATCGCCGCGGCAACGCCTCCTTGGATCTCTCCTCGATGCTATGCCCGCTGTCGGCATCAAAATGATCGCCCATGAAACCCACTTTGCTGATTCGTGTCTGGGTCAGTAAATTCAGGGCTGGCGAGCAAGGAAGGCGCCGGACGCTGGATTAGCTGTGGGGGAGTAAGGGACGGGCGACCGACGCGTCCCCCTAGTCGAAACAAGCGCGGTTGGTGATCCTCTCACGCATCTGACGGAGGATTATTCCATGGAAACGCTTTGGTCTGATTTCTGGTGGGTGGTGATTTTGCTTGTGCTCATTGTCGCCGGTGGTGGCATTCAGTGGTCACGCAGAAAGCGCTAAAGCCGCCCCACCCGCTCCAGCTCCGCCATCAACCTTCCCCGCGCCTCGGGCAATTGCTTGTCGATCGGCCATAACACGCGGCGTTCCAGGAAATAGCCGGTCAGGGCGAGGCCACGTGCGATATCGCCCTCGGCGATCTTGCCCGAGCCGGCCATGAAGGGCGGGAGTTCGAGGAGCTTGGGGGCGTAGGGGGCGGCTTCCTCGCGGCAGACGGCACGGCCGGTGCGCGGCGAGATATGGGTGAGGTCCTCGGTCACGCCCGTCACCGCGCAAGCCGACATGTCGAGCCCATAGCCCAGGTCTGACAACAGGCCTGCCTCCCAACGCACATAGAGTGCCGGCCAGATATCGGGGTTGTCGAAGGCGCCCAGAAGGAGCTGGAAGCCCTGGTGGACGCGCGGATGGGCTTCGCGTTCGGGCAAGCACATCACGGCAACCGCACACGCGGAATTGAGAGCGGCCAGCGCAGTGCGGTCCTCCATCACCATGCCGGCGGTGAGGTCATCCGCCTCGATCTGGAACATGCCGAGATGTTCCGACAGGCGGGCGCGCCAATTGACATTGATCTGATTGCCCGGCTGCAGGATGGGCCGCATGGAGCGCGAACGCGCCCCGCGCACCAGCCCGGCATGACGCCCCTGCTCCGCCGTCAAAACCTCGACGATTGCCGACGTCTCGCCATGCGGCCGAACCGCCAGCACTATACCCTGATCACGCCATTCCATGGAGTGGTTGTAGGTGACTCGTCACCAAGCAGCATCCAGCAAATGCCGGAATACACGCGAAACGATCCATTGGCGCTCCACCCCGACCGGCAAAAAACTGGCATGATCGCGTGAAAATCTAACCCGCGAGATCAAGCCGCACCGGTACGGTCGGCGCCAGACGGCCGTCAATGAGCTCGAATGTCAGGATGACCGCCGACTCGGATCTCTCGCCATCGAACATGTCCACATAGAGGACGCTCAGCGTGCACGCCTCGGAGGCGCTCACACAGCTATCCATCAATTCCGCGTAGTTGGGACCGCCGACATCCTCATTGGCCGTCGGCAGTGAACCGAAAAGACTCGCCAGGACACCCGGCAAGTTGTGTGACAGGCCCTGCGCATCGAGCACACCGACATAATCTGAACCTTCCAGGTCGATGGGATGGTCCGGGCCCGCGAGGATCAGTGCTTCGAGCACCTGAGCGCTCAAAAATTCATCCAAAGGCGCTTTCGGATCTGCACGCTGAGCGGCAACCGACGTGGTGATTATCAAGGCAACAAGTACAGAAGCCGCGGTCTTGAGCGCTTCCCGAACAGGCAAGTAGGGCATGGGTTTTTTCCGTGTCTTTGATCGAGGTCAGTCGTCAGGATGTTCGCGACAGGCCAAGACCTGGCCCACGGCAGCCGTCAGCTATCCAGCAAGTCTAAGCAGCGCGACACCCGCTCTGCAAGCGCGTTAAATTCATTGGCGTCGCCCCACCCTCGCCTCTGGCTTGTATGGCGCCCCCCTGCTGCTAGTGTTTGGTCCTCAAATGGGGGAATGCAGATGGCGGCATCGGGTAGAATGCGGTTCGGGCTCGCCGGATTAATGGCGGTTGTACTGACGGCTTGCAGCGGGGGTGATGACTCGGCCGAGCTCGAAACGACGGACCCCATTGCGCCCCCGGTGATCGAGACCCAGCCTGACATCTCACAGGTCGCAGAGCCGCAATCAGCCGCTGAACCGGCGACGCAGCCGGCGCCTGACAAATCTCCTGACCGCCCCGAGACCGAGACGCCGGCCGCCCCTCAAGGCGTGACGGTGGACACCCTCGCTGCCACGGAATCACGCCCGCCCTGCGGCGGGTCGTCGACCTGCGTGCATGCCGGGTCCATCTCCGGCGGCCATGGAGAACCGGGGATCGAGGTGCATTACGACCCGGAACGCAATGACGCGATTGTCCGGTGGGGCCATGCCCTGGGCGACGTTATCGCCTGCGCGGATGGCGGCGATACGATCACCGCCTGTGTCGCGGACGCGCCGTTCGACCAGTCCTGCAAGGATGAATTTGACCGCTTGTCCGGGCTGGCCGACGAGCTGGCCGCCTTTGATGCCGTATTCCTGAGCGCAGGAAGTCCGTGTCGCCCGCAGGAGGGTCAGCCATGAACCGCAAGCTTGCCGCCCTGACCGTCCCGGTCGCCGTCGGACTGGCGCTGACGGCCTGGGATACCCGCGTCATCACCGGCGACCCCTGGATGTCGATCTATCAGGAGGCACCATCTACCAGCCTGCCTGAACACAGCCATGTCAGCGACGACACCTTTGATTATCTCGACCCTTCAGGCGATTTGCGTCGGCTGTTCGGACGCGGTGGCAGCGCGACCCTGGATGTCGTCGATCTGAACGCCAGTCATTTCCGAGCCGATGAAATGGCCGAGACGGCCCGTGCGGGAGATGACCCGGACACCGATGTCGAAGAACGCCGCATCCCACCACCGGGGCATTTTGCCGGCCTACCAGATTATAGCTATGCGATGTATGACTGGCTCAACAAGAATACGACTTGTCCAGCTTTTCGGGATTCCGCCTATACGTGGCGCTGCCATGAGTTTTTCGGCTGGCTGGGAGGCCTGAACTCGGTCCATTTCGGATCGCAGGCGACCGAGATGTACGCGCATCATCACCGCAATGCGCTTGCCCTCGCCGGTCGCGCCCGCGAGATGCGCGATGCGATGACGGAGCCCGAACGCGAACTCTATGCGGACGAATTGAAAGAGGCCGAATTGCTGGCGCTTGCCTATGAAGGCTACGCCCAGCATTTCCTTCAGGACCGGTGGGCGATCGGCCATATGTGGGAGCGCTGGGACGCGCCCGACCCACAGCAGATGCCGGTCAGCCTGCCTCAGCACATCCTGATCGGCGGCCTCGCCGGGCTCATCCACGGCTCGGAATCCCTGATCAATCAACATCGCTGGATGCAAATTCTCCTGACCCGGGCCGACCCGATGTCGTCTCCTGTGCCCGGGCCGGACAATGTCGCCATCCCGATGGAATATCGCCATGTTCGGGCGGACGGCGCCGGACCAGCCACCCCCGCAATCGGGGATGAACGCTTCCAGGACGCCTTGGACAATAATTTCAGCCTGAGCAGCTATTACTCTGACGCTGCCGATCAGGCGCTTCATGTCCCGACCCAGCTGGCGGGCCTGAGACAATGCGCGGGCGCGGGCTGGTCCGAGGTCATCCGTGCGCTGGGCCCGCATGATGCGGGAGGCTTTGGCATTTATCAGGCCCCGCTCTCCGCTTCCGCGCCGGACTTTGCTGTCATCGACAGGGATGATTGCTGGAATATGTGGGCGACCAATGAGTCGATGATGACCGGTCTGCTGGGCCCCAACCCCGAACGATCAATCGCCTTGATTGCGGCGGTGGACTTCACTGTTCCCGGGGATAGCCCGACCCTTGCCGAATATCAGTTCTCCAGTGCCACCCAGGTTGTCGGCGACCGGGCAGAACTGGTCGCCTATGCGGCCCGGCTTTGGCTTTATGGCCGCGATGAGCCCGAAGGCACGCAGGTCGCGCGCGGCGAGATGATTTCATTCGCCCACAGCGTCGCGAGTCTCTTCGGCTTCGAAAATCTGGCCAATCCCAATACGATCTGGGACTTCCAGGAAGGCGGTTCCTATGGTTTGCCCAGCTATGTCGAACCGGTCGGACTGGTCACCGAGGGTGCTGGCGGAACCGTCGCGACCTTGCCTGAAACAGATGTGCGCGGCCGGGATATCGAGACCCTCTACGGCGCTTTCACCGGTGCACAATCCGATTATTGGTGCGAAAATCGTGACGTGCTGCAGGCACTCCGCGCCGAGCCGACGGCCCGCAATCGCCAATTGTGCGAAGACATGGCGGGACGGATGTATCAGGGGACGCACCCCGGCTATGGCGGCCCCAACACGCAAGAGCGCTTGTTTCAATCCAGCCCCGTGCGCTCGATCTGCCAGATCCGCAATGTGGGGGTGGAATCAGACGAGATCGATGACCCGGACAATCCCTACTGGCTCGATCAGGGATATGTGCCATCCGATCCGGCGCGACAGGGCCATCGCCCCCGCTTCACGGATCAGGCGGCCGTTGCGAACTGGTGTGCTCGAATCCCCGTCATCACCCTGGTGGACGATCCTGAACTCCGCGACCAGAACATCGTCGCCCTCCTCTCGATTGACGACGATCAGCTGATCCTGAATGGCCAGGATTTTGGCGATCAGCCGGGCCTGGTTATGGCAGAACCGACCGGAATCGGTCGCGCTCGCCCCCTGGAGACTGTCATCAGCTGGAACGATACCCAGGTCGTATTGGATGTCTCAGAATACAACTGGGATGCCGGCGATGACTACGCCGTGACGCTCCGTCCCGCCTACGAAACCAGTCTTTGGACGCGCGGTCCGACGGTCAGCGACTATTATGTGCGGGTTCGGGAACCGATCGAGATCGAGACAGTTGAGCTGGATCTCGGAGGGGCCGGGCCGTGCATGACGCCCGTACCGAACTTCGAGATCGTCAATCTGCGGCAATCCATCAATCCCACCATGACGTCCGACGCGCTCACCGAGCTCGCCGGCGAATTTTCGGCTGACATCACGCAGGTGCGGGAATACTACGCGGCGCAACTGGTCTGCATGCAACAACTCGCCAGTGAGCGCACCCAGACTTTGCGGGACGGGGCTGATCTGGGCGTCGATCTGATCGAGGCAAGGCGCGGCCAATACTATTATCTGACCCGACTGAATGCCGTGCTCGGCATCGAGATGATGGTCAATCCTCCGCCCCATGACCAGACGGATGCCTATTTGTGGCAAGATCTCTACACGACCTATATCGAGCAATTGCAGGGCTCGATCCAATTCCTTGAAGGCACTGACCGGGTGGTGCAGGCATGGGCGCAGGCTCAGGCTTCCGATCCGCCATTGACCCGCGGCAATGTGGACCTTTCCGACCTGATCTGGTCGTCCGGCAGCGTTCAGGACGTGCTCGAGCAAGGCTTTCAGGCAAGCCCGACAAGCCCGTCCTCAGCCTCTCCCAATATGCCGCGGGAGGTCATGGCGGCCTTGCAGCAAATGTCATTTGTTGGCGTGGGCCTTGACCTGGAAATGCTCGGTGACGGCGCGCTGGCAAATGCGGAAGAAACACTCAGAGGCCTGCGCACATGGACACAGGTGCAGCACTCCCTGACCCAAAGCGCCATTCCGCAACTCAGAAATGAGATGAACCATCTTCAAAACGAGACCGAGCGCCTGCTGGATGAATCGCTGAGCGCGCATACCCCGGAGGACTGCACCAGCCTGATGAATATACCGGGCTGCCTGGTTTACGGCAATGACGCCGATCTCGATGGTTACTACGAGACAGCCAACTGGATCGACGCCCTCACAGGCGGAATCGCTCGACCTGAACCCCAATATCTCAGCTCATTGAGTGGCCTGTTCCAAACGCCGGACGGGTATCAGCGAAGCCTGCTCACCTGGCCGTCCGAAGATTCGTACCAGGCTTCGATTGCCGGGCCGCGCGGTGCGGGTACGCAGATCGTCAGGCCGACTGGCTCGCCGAAATAGGGAGAGGCCAGAACCGTCCCTAGACGTCAAAATCCAGACCCACATCCTTGTAGTGCGAGCGACGGGCCATCCATTTGGCGTCGACCTTCACATTGAGGAAGAGGTGAACCTTGCAGCCCAGCACGGTTTCCAGCTCTTTGCGGGAGGCTTCGCCGATCGCCTTGACGGCACTGCCGCCCTTGCCCAACACGATGGGCTTCTGGGTCTCGCGCTCCACGATGATGGATTGTTCGATGCGCAGGGAACCGTCGCGCAGCTTCTTCCAGACCTCGGTTTCGACCATGGAGGCGTAAGGCAATTCCTCGTGCAGGCGCAGATAGACTTTCTCGCGCGTGATTTCGGCGGCGAGGATGCGGGCCGGCAGATCGGCGACCTGGTCGGCGGGATAGTGCCAGACGCCTTCCGGCATCAGGCCGGCAATGAACTCGCGCAATTGCGGCACACCGGAGCCGGTCTTGGCGGAGATCATGAAGACCTCCGAATAGACGCCGGTCTCGTAGAGTTCCTGCGAGATCGCCAGAAGCTGGTCGCGCGGCATCAGGTCGACCTTGTTGAGGACGAGGATGGCTTTCTGCTCGGTCTTCTTCAGGCCCTCGGTGACGCGGTCATCATCCTCGACCATGCGGCTGTCGCCACTCTTGGAACCGCCATGGTCCATGCGGGCACGGGCGCCGGCATCGACGACATGCATGATGGTGTCAGCCTCACCAGCGCCGTTCCAGGCCGCCGCGACCATCGACTTGTCGAGGCGCGTCTTGGGCGCGAAGACGCCGGGCGTGTCGACCAGGACGATCTGGGTCTCACCGGCCAGCGCCACGCCGCGCACGGCGAAACGGGTCGTCTGCACCTTGTGGGTGACGATGGTGACCTTCTCGCCGACCAGCGCGTTCACAAGGGTGGACTTGCCGGCATTGGGCGAACCGATGACCGCGGCAAAACCGCAGCGTTGGGGAGTGTCAGACATGCTGTCCTTCGCGTTTCAGGAGCGCTTCCGCGGCGGCCCGTTCGGCCGCCTGCTTGGAACCGCCCTCGCCCACAGCGGGCGTGAGAGATGAAAGTGTGACTTCCACGGTAAAGACCGGCTTGTGATCCGGTCCGGAGCGTTCGGTGAGCGTATAGCGCGGCGCGCCGAAGCCGACGCGCGCGGCCCATTCCTGCAGCGCCGACTTGGCATCGGCCGGCTTGGTCTTGAGCGCGTCGATCCGCGGGCCCCAGTGATGATCGAAAAAGACCTGCACGGCCGCCCGTCCACCATCGAGATAAATCGCTGCCATCAGGGACTCGCAAGCATCGCCAAGGATGGAATTCTTGTTTCGACCGCCGCCTTTTTCCTCGGATTTGCCAATCCGCAGGGCGGCGCCGAGATCGACCTCGCGGGCGACATCGGCGCAGGTTTCCTTGCGCACCATGGAATTGAGCCGCGGCGCCAGCGCGCCTTCATCGGCCTTGTCGAAGGCCTTGAACAGGGCTTCCGCCGTCATCAGGCCCAGCACGCGGTCGCCGAGAAACTCCAGGCGCTCATAGGTCGGAATGGTTCGGCGCCCTTCGGCGAAACTGCCATGGGTCAGGGCGCGTTCGATCAGGCTCTTGTCGTTGAAGACATAGCCGATGCGCTGCTCCAGCTGGGTGATCGGGTCAGCCATGGGCGAGACCGTCGAGATGATGGCCGAGTGGCCGAGCTTCCAGCACGACAAAGGCCTGGGCCCAAGGATGGTCATCGGTGATGGTGATATGGGCAAAAGGCTCATGCCCGAGCGGGGTCAGCGCCAGCGCGCGCTCCAGGGCCCGGCCCTTGAATTCCAGGGTCGGCTTGCCGCCGGGCAGATTGACCACGCCGATCTCCTTCCAGGACACTCCGCGCGCAATCCCGGTTCCCAGCGCCTTGGCACCGGCCTCCTTGGCGGCAAAGCGCTTGGCATAGCTGGCCGCCCGCATGCGGCGCTTGTCGGATTTGGCCTGCTCGATCTCGGTGAAGACACGCTGGATGAAGCGGTCACCAAAGCGCTCGATCGACTTCTCGATACGCCGGATATCCATCAGGTCGGAGCCAAGGCCGATGATCATGAGCCCGCCCGCGCTTCCTCAATCAGCCCGCGCATCGTCCCGACCGCCTCACGCAGGCCGCGGAAGATGGCTTCGCCGATCAGGAAATGGCCGATATTGAGTTCGATCACTTCGGGAATGGCGGCGATCGGCTTGACGGTGTCATAGGTCAGGCCGTGACCGGCATGAACTTCCAGACCGCGTTCATGGGCGATCGTGGATGCCGCCTGCAGACGTTTGAGATGATGCTCAACCTTGGCCGTGTCGCCTGCGAGGAAAGCCTCGCAATAGGCGCCGGTATGAAGCTCCACCACGGCTGCCCCCATCGCTTCGGCGACGGCGATCTGGACCGGGTCAGGTTCGATGAAGAGCGAGACGCGACTACCGGCCTCGCGCAGCTGGCGAACATAGGGCGCGATCGTGTTGTGCCCGGCGGCGACGTCGAGCCCGCCCTCGGTGGTGCGCTCTTCACGCTTTTCCGGCACCAGGCAGACCGCATGCGGCTTGTGGCGCAGGGCGATGTCGAGCATTTCCGGCGTCGCCGCCATTTCCAGATTGAGCGGCAGGTCGATTTCGGCCATCAGCCGGTCGATATCGGTATCGGTGATGTGGCGGCGGTCCTCGCGCAGATGCGCGGTAATCCCGTCCGCGCCCGCCTCGGAGGCCTGACGCGCCGCGCGCACCGGATCAGGATGCTCGCCCCCGCGCGCATTCCGAATGGTGGCAACGTGATCGATATTGACGCCGAGACGAATACTCATGCCAGGCCGCGGCTCCCGGGCTTGATGGCCGGGATGGCTTCCAGTTCCGGCGGCAGCTGGTCGGCCGGATAGGCCGGCACCTTGTATTCAGTGAGCGCGATCAGCGGCACGCCGACATCCGCCTCACCGCCCGAGCGGTCCACCAGGCAAGCCTCGGCAATCACCGTGGCACCGGTCTTGTTGATCGCTTCAATGCATTCGCGCGAGGACAGGCCGGTCGAGACGATATCCTCGACCACGAGGACCTTGTCGTCACTGGTCAGCTCAAAGCCGCGACGCAGGGTAAACTCGCCATTCTCACGCTCGACATAAAGGCCCTTGAGGCCCATCTGACGGGCCATCTCATAGCCCGGCACAATCCCGCCGACCGCCGGCGAGACGATCACCGTCGGGGCGTCGCCCAGCTCGGCGCGCACTTTTTCGGCCAGCGCCTTGCACAGGCGCTCGGTCCGTTCCGGCTCGGAGAAGACACGCGCCTTCTGCAGAAAGACGGCGCTGCGCAGGCCGGAGGAGAGGATGAAATGGCCCTCGAGCAGGGCACCGGCGGCACGAAACTCGGCCAGGACTTCTTCGCGGGTCATTCTTCCTTGATCTCCTCGACTTCCGCGCGCGCCCGTTCGGCGGAGACAACAGTCTCGCACATGCGCACAGCGGCCAGAATATTTGCCAGATGGCGGGTATCGAACACCTCGACATCAAATTCCATGTCGAAGAAGTCGGCGGCCCGGTTTCGGGTGGTCACGCTGGCGATATTGCCGCGATTTTCCGATACGGTCATGGCGATTTCGGCCAGAGCGCCAGGCTCATTGTGCATGACGGCATTGATGCGGGCGATCGAGACGGCATTGCCCTCGGCCTCTGCCGTCCAGGCGAGATCGAGCCAGTCATCCATCGACCCTTCCTCGAATTGGGCCAGGCGTTCGCAATCAATGGTGTGGATCTCGATGCCCTTGTCCTTGCGCAGGAGGCCGATAATCCGGTCGCCGGGCAAAGGTGAGCAGCATTCGGCGAAGTGCAGGGTCACGCCCTGGGTCAACCCTCGGCCCCGCACATAGAGACGCGCCTTTGAGTCCTGGATCAAGTCGCGGCTGGTGGTGTCCTCGCGCTCGTCGAGCCGCCCCGGGAAAGCCGCATTGAGCAGGTCACCCGACGTGATCCGGCCGCGTCCGAGCGTCTCATACATCTCGTGGATATCCTTGACCTCCAACCGCGACAGAGCGTCCTTGAGATCATCCTCGATCAGGGTCCGACCCTCGCGGCGGAAGGCGTGCTCGGCCATGATCTTGCCAATACGGTGGAATTCGTCGCGCTCGCTTTCGCGGATCAGGCGGCGGATCGCAGCCCGCGCCCGACCGGTCACGGCGAGATTCTCCCAGCCCGCCGGCGGCTGACGCACCCCGCCCTTCACGATAGCGACGACATCACCATTATGCAGACGGGTCCGCAGCGGTCGCTCCCGACCATTGATCTTGGCCGCCACCGTGGTGTGGCCGAGCTCGGTATGGACGGCATAGGCAAAGTCCAGCGGCGTTGCTCCGACCGGCAGGGAGATAAGATCGCCCTTGGGCGTGAAGCAGTAAACCTGGTCAGCAAACATCTCGAGCTTGGCATGCTCGAGGAATTCTTCCGGATCGCCGCCCTGATTGAGGATTTCCACGAAAGGACGCAGGCGTTCCAGCGGATCGCCACCGGCGGCCTCGGCCGCGGCCGGATCATAGGTGTAGGTTGAATTCTTGTAACGCCAATGCGCCGCCACGCCGCTCTCGGCGACCGATTCCATCTCTTCAGTGCGGATTTGCAGCTCGACCCGCACATTCTTCGGTCCCATCACCGTGGTGTGCAGGGAGCGATAATTATTCGGCTTGGGCAGGGAAATGAAATCGCGAAAGCGTTCCGGCACACAGCGCCAGGCCTGGTGAATGACGCCCAGCGCCCGATAGCAATCATCCGGCGTGTTGACGATCAGGCGGAAGGCATAGATGTCGGCGATTTCCTCGAAAGTCAGCCCCTTGCGCTCCAGCTTGCGCCAGATCGAATAGGGCCGCTTCTCGCGACCGAATATCCGGCCATCAATACCGGCTTGGGCGAGACTGTCGGTCATCGCCGCAGAGACCGAGGAGACTTCCTGGGCGTGCTGCTCGCGGAGCCGTTTCAGGCGGGTATTGATCGATTCATGGGCGGCGGAATTGAGATGCTCGAAGGCCAAGTCTTCCAGCTCGACACAGACCCGGTTGATCCCGATCCGGCGGGCCAGCGGCGCGTAGATTTCCAAAGTCTCGAGCGCGATCCGCTCGCGCTTGTCCTGGCGCGAGATGGCGTCGAGCGTGCGCATATTGTGCAGGCGGTCGCACAGCTTGACGATCAGGACGCGGACATCGGCCGAGATGGCGACCACCAGCTTTTGAAGATTTTCAGCCTGTTTGGTGCGCTTGGAGCGCAATTCCATCTGGCCGAGCTTGGTGACACCATCGACCAGGCCCGCGACCTCCTCGGAGAAGGCGCTCGTGAGGTCTTCCAACGTGGCGGGCGTGTCTTCGACCGTGTCATGGAGCAGGCCAGTACAAACCGTCGCCACATCCATGCGCAGCTCGGCCAAGATCATCGCGACCTGGGCGACATGCGCAAAATAGGGTTCACCCGACTGGCGGCGCTGCGGCCGGTGCGCTTCTTCCGCAAAGTCATAGGCACGCCGAACAAAGTCGGCATCGACCTTGGGAAAATAGCGACGAATACGCGCTATCAGCTCGTCCGCACTTGGTATGGCGGGCGGCGGCGATGCCAGTTCTGGTGACGTCGCGCCGGGGGTCAAGACGCGTTAGAGGCGGCCGTCAGGCGCGCCGTCCCGGTCATTCTGCAGAGCCTTGAGCATTTCCGCCTCGTCCAGCTCGACCGGCGGGGCCGGCAGGGCTTCCAGCTGCGGAGAGCGCTCTTCCCGGGCGGCATCTTCCTCGTCTTCGCTCGGCAGCACGCGCTGCAGACCGTTCACGAGGCTGTCCTTGAGCGCGTCCATGTCGAGCGTCTCGTCGGCGATCTCGCGCAGGGCAACGACCGGATTCTTGTCGTTGTCCCGATCAATCGTCAGCTCGGAACCGGCCGAGATGTTGCGGGCGCGATGCGCCGCCATCAGAACCAGACGGAAACGATTGGGAATTTTTTCAATGCAATCTTCGACGGTGACGCGAGCCATGCGCGCGATCTCCTTGAACCAGCGCTAGAGGTTTTGGAACCGCGTTACCTAATCCCCTCGCCCTGCAAAAGCAAGGCTGTCGGGTGAGAGTTTCCCGCCCTCTTGCAGTGCATATGTTGCGCTGCGATCCGCCTGCGGCAGCGCGGCGATCAAATCGTCGATGCCGCGCCCGCTCACCGGGTCGTGCCAATCCGGCGCGATCTCGGCCAGCGGCAGCAGGACAAAGGCCCGTCCGGTCGCTCTGGGATGCGGAATGACGACGCCGTCCTCCCCGTCGAGCTGTTCGCCGCGACAATCGATCAGATCGAGGTCCAGCGGCCGCGGGGCATTGCGCTCACTGCGTTCGCGGCCGAAGCGCGCTTCGAGCGTGTGCAGGACGTCGAGGATGGCGCGCGCGGTCTGGTCGGATTTCACGGCCACAACGGCATTCACGTAAGGCGGATCGGACGGATCGGGCCAGGCCGGGCTGTGCCAGTCCGATGACGCCGCAAGGACAGTTAGCCCGGCCTTGTCCATCGCGGTACGGGCCCTGGCCAGCGTCTCGCGTGGACCGGAAGAGCCCTGTGGAAGGTTGGCGCCGAGCGCGATATAGATTGGACCAGATTGAATCGACATATTCCACATCGCTATTTGAAGGTTATTGCCATGGCTTTTTATCCGGATGAACGGATCGGACTCTTCATCGACGGGGCCAATCTCTTTTCCACCACCAAGGCGCTCGATTTCGACATCGACTTCAGACGCCTTCTCGAGGAATTCCGCAAGCGGGGCAAGCTGATCCGGGCCAATTACTACACCGCCCTGCTCGAGCATGAAGACTATAATCCCTTGCGTCCGCTGGTCGACTGGCTCGACTATAACGGCTTCTCGGTGATCACGAAGCCGGCCAAGGAATATACCGACGAGCATGGGCGCCGCCGGATCAAGGGCGACATGGATATCGAGCTGGCTGTCGACCTGCTCGAAGCCGCGACCTATCTCGATCACATCATCCTCTTTTCCGGCGATGGCGATTTCCGCTACGCACTCGCTGCGGCCCGCGCCAAGGGGGCCCGCATCTCGGTCGTCTCATCGCTCAAGACCAACCCGTCCATGATCTCCGACGATCTGCGCCGCGAGGCGGACGCCTTCATCGAACTGGACGACCTCAAGGCCATGATCGGCCGCAATGGGGGCGGTGCGTGAGCCAGGCCTACCCGCCCGAAGCACCGCTGGACTGTCCGCTCTGCCCGCGCCTGGTCGCCTTTCGCGAGGCGATCGCCGCGGATCATCCCGACTGGCACAATGCGCCGGTGGACTCCTTCGGCTCCGATCAGGCCCGTCTGTTGATCATCGGGCTCGCGCCCGGCCTGCGCGGTGCCAACCGGACCGGTCGTCCCTTTACCGGCGACTGGGCGGGTGATCTCCTCTACGCGACGCTCGACCGCTTCGGTTTCTCACGCGGCCGCTATGGCAGCCATGCCGATGACGGCGTCGAGCTCGTTGATGCCATGATCACAAATGCCGTGCGGTGCGTTCCGCCGGAGAACAAGCCGGTCGGGGCCGAGGCCAATGCCTGTCGGCCCTTCCTGACCAGCCGGATCGCCGCCATGCCTAGGCTTCGAGCCGTCCTCTGCCTCGGCAAGATTTCGCACGACAATACATTGCGCGCATTGGGCCTGCCGCTGAAGACCGCCAAGTTCGGGCATGCTGCAACCGCGGACCTCGCCGGACCGAACGGCCCCATCCGGCTTTTCGACAGCTATCACTGCTCGCGCTACAACACGAATACGGGCCGCCTGACCGAAGCCATGTTCGACGCCGTCTTCGCCGACATCCGCGACTGGCTTGCTACCAATCCCTGAAATCCTGCCGACTGTTTATAGTTAATGGGAAGGCGCCTGACAGGCGAATATCCGGCACTCTGCACGCATCAGAGTTGCCACTTGCTGGCAGGATTTCTGGGCGAACAGGCCCGACAGGACTCGAAGACACGCATCGCCGCCTCGCCGGAGAAGCGGCAAGCAGGAATGCAGAATCCGCCCACCGCTCCACGGTATCGTGTCAGGGAATCCGCCGCGACTGGCCTGCCCGAGGCGGGGCAGGTCTCTTTGAGGACATTATCCAGCGCTAGCGTCATGGCATTAACCCTGTTTCTGCGTTCTTGCGGGTTCCCGCTGGATATCTCGCCTGATCAATGGCATGAATAACCACATGCTCCCTTTTTCTGCCAAGCCCGATCAAACCGAACGCTGTGTCGCCTTTGTCACCTATCCGGGTGTGAAGCTGCTCGACATTACCGGCCCGCTCCAGGTGTTCGAGGATGCCAATAATTTTCTCGGACGCACCGCCTATTCGACGCCGATCGCGTCTTACTATGGCGGTCCAATCGAGACCGATGCCGGCGTGCTGCTGAATACGCGCCGCCTGGCCGGGATCGGCCTCGACGAAGAGGACACGCTGATGATCGCCGGCGGTAACGGGGTCTTTCCCGCCTGCCGTGATTTGCGCCTGGTCCAGGCGATCCAGAAAGCTGCGGAGAAAGCCGGGCGCATATCTTCCACCTGCACCGGCGCCTTCCTGCTCGGAGCGACCGGTCTGTTGTCCGGGAGGCGTGCCGTCACCCATTGGCGTTATTGCGACCAGCTCGCGGAAGACTGTCCGGAAACCGAAGTGGATGCGGATCCGATTTTCATCGAGGATGGGCGCATCTGGACCTCTGCCGGCGTGACGGCTGGAATTGACCTCGCCCTGGCCATGGTCGAGCGCGATCACGGGCGCGACCTGGCGCTTGATCTGGCCCGTTCGCTCCTGGTCTACGTCAAACGCCCGGGCGGACAGTCACAATTCTCCGAAGCCCTGCGACAGCAAAAGCGCTCGGCCACTGGTCGTTTCGACGCCCTGCATTTCTGGATGAAGGAGAATCTCACCGCTGACCTTAAAGTCGAGGCCCTGGCCGAACGGTCCGGCATGAGCCCACGCAATTTTGCCCGAATCTACACCGAGGACACTGGCATGACACCGGCCCGTGCCGTCGAGCAATTTCGGGTCGATGCCGCCCGCGCCATGCTGGAAAACCCCAATGTCTCGATCAAGACCGTCGCGGGCCAGACCGGTTTCGGCAATGACGAGCGCATGCGGCGCTCCTTCGCACGCCTGCTGGGCGTGACGCCGCAAGCCTATCGCGAGCGTTTTGCCGTCGAAATGGCTGACAGCCTCTGACCGCCTAGCCGTAATTCTTCATCAGGCGCGATTTCTGCTTGTTCCACTCGCGGTCCTTGATCGTCTGGCGCTTGTCGATGTTCTTCTTGCCCGTCGCCAGGCCGATCTGGAGCTTGGCTAGACCACGTCCGTTGAAATAAAGGCGCAGGGCGACAATCGTCCGCCCCTGCTGTGTCGCGGCGCCGGAGAGCTTGGCAATTTCCTTCTTCTTCAACAGGAGTTTGCGGTGACGCCGCGGCTCGTGATTGAAGCGATTGGCCGGGCCATAGGGCGGAATATCGGCATTGATCAGCCACAAGCCCTCACGTTCCGGGCTGACATAGCTCTCGGCAATATTGGCGCGGCCTTCGCGCAGGGATTTGACTTCCGAGCCCATCAGCATCAGGCCGGCTTCGAACGTCTCCTCGATCTCGTAGTCATAACGGGCGCGCCGATTGACCGCGACGGCTCCGAATTCGGTCTTGGGTTTGCTCATGGCGCTTTCTATCAGGCCTGATCCAGCAGGCCGGCATGGACGAGTGCCGCTCGCACCGCAGCATTCGACGCTTCATTCGGCTCGGTCAGCGGCAGACGCAATTCGGTGTTCATGACACCCAGAACCGACATCGCATACTTGGTCGGCCCGGGGCTGGACGAGGTGAACAGGGCGTTGTGCAGTGGCATCAGACGATCATTCAGCGCCCGCGCCGTATCCCAGTCCCCGGACAATGTGGCGTCCTGGAATTGTGCGCACAAGGCCGGTGCGACATTTGACGTCACCGAGATCGCGCCGACACCGCCCGTCGCGTTGAAGCCGAGCGCCGAGGGGTCATCACCGGACAATTGCACGAATTCACCGTCGATCAGGAGACGGTGCCGGGAAACACGCGCCATATCGCCGGTCGCGTCCTTGATGCCCACAACACGCTCCAGCATCGCGATCCGCGCGACTGTCTCGGCATCGATATCGACGACGGTCCGGCCCGGCACGTTATAGACAATGATCGGCAATTCGACCGCGTCATGAATGGCCTTGAAATGCCGGTAGAGACCTTCCGGGTTCGGCTTGTTGTAATAGGGGGCAACCACAAGCCCGGCATCAACGCCCAATTCCAGGGCGCGCTGCTGGTTCTCGATCGCGACAGCCGTATTGTTCGAACCGGTGCCAGCAATGACCGGCACGCGCCCCTTCGCGGTATCGGCGACGATCTCGACCACGCGCATATGTTCGGCAAAGGTCAGGGTCGCGCTTTCGCCCGTCGTTCCGCACGGCACGAGTCCATGCGTACCGGCCGCAATCTGACGCTCGGTCAGGGAGATGACAGCCTCTTCGTCAACGGCCCCGTTCTTGAATGGGGTGACGAGTGCAGTGATGGACCCTTTGAACATGTTTCATTCCCGGATACGGCCAAATCAGCGCGCGACCATATCGACCGCGCCGGTCACGGCCAAGTGTTCTTGTCAAGTCTGGACAGGCCCGCGGATTTGCTGTGATGATGGGCGTCCCAGTCGATCCAAGAGTGTCCCGTTTGCCATGATCGCACGCTGCCTCGCCGCACTTGTGTTCCTTGCTGTTTCCGTTCCCGCGGACGCGCAGGTTCCGACACCGCGCATCCGACCGGAACCGCTCAATTTTTCCCAATACCTCTCCGACGCCGATTTCCAGCGCTTCCGCGAGGGACTCGATGCCGCGGATGATGAGGAATGGGACCGCGTGCGCGCGCTCCGCCTCGAGCTAACCGATACGGCCGCGCGCGACATCCTGTTGTGGCGGATTGCTCTCAATGATGCCCGGGCCACTTTCCTAGAGCTCGACCTTGCCCTGAGCGAGCTGGATAACTGGCCACGCGACAGCTTCATCCGCTCGGAAGCAGAGTCGAAGATTGACAGCTCCGGACTGACAGCGCCCTTTATTGTCAATTGGTTCGAGGAAAACCCGCCGACCACCGGGCGCGGACGGGTCAGCTTTGGCGAAGCGCTCATCGCTGTCGGCCGGACCACTGAAGGCGAGGAATTGCTGCGCGAGACCTGGCGCTCCGGCCGCCTCGCCTCCTCGGTTCAGAGTGACACCTATCAGCGCCACAGTGACCTTTTCACCGAAGACGACCACATGGCCCGGATCGATTACCTGATCTGGTCCAATCAGCGCTCCCTCGCGCGCCGCGTCCTGCCACTCCTGAGCGGCAATAATCGCAATCTCGCCGATGCCCGCCTGCGCCTTGCCGGCCGCCAGAGCGGCGTCGACCGGGCGGTCAACCGCATTCCCGCCAGCCTCTCCAATGATCCAGGTCTTGTCTTCGAAAGGGCGCGCTGGCGCCGCCGGTCCGGATTGCGTGACAGCACCCTGCCCTTGCTGCTGCAATTGCCGGACAGCCACACGGATGTGACGGCGCTGGAATTGATGTGGACCGAACGCAAGCTGATGATCCTGACCCTGATCCGGGACCAGGAGTATGACACCGCCTACCAGCTCGCCCGCGCCCACGGCATGTCCCGCGGAGCTGATTTCGCGGATGCGGAATTCATGGCTGGCTGGCTCGCCCTGGTCCATCTTGATCGAGCTGAAGAGGCGCTCGCCCATTTTACGCGCCTGCACCAGAACGTTTCGACGCCGGTGAGCCAGTCTCGGGGAGCCTATTGGATGGCGCGCGCGCTGGACGCTCTGGGGCGCCCGGAAGAAGCCGCCGTCAGCTATGCAGAGGCGGGTCAGCACTCCACGGCCTATTATGGCCAGCTCGCCCTCACCCAGCTGCCGGGTGCGTCCGGTCAACTTGCCCTGGAGCGCGATCCCGAGCCGACCGAAGAGGTCATTGTCCGTTTCGAGGCCCGCCCGCTCGTCCGCGCCATGCGCCTGCTTGCCGAGCAGGACGAGGAATATTACTTCCGCCTGTTCAGCTACCGGCTCGACGATCAGCTGACCGATCCGCAGGAAGCGGTCCTGCTGTCGCGCCTGGCCAGCAATTACCTCTTCCTGCGTCAATCCGTGCGCGCCGCCAAGGCGGCTCGCCTGCGCGGTATCATCCTGCCGCAAAGCGCCTATCCGACGATCACCCTGCCACCGCAGACCAATGTCCGCGCCCAGCGTCCCGAAGATGCCCTCGTGCACTCCATCATCCGCCAGGAAACCGAGTTCGGACAGCACGCCGTCTCCGGCGCCGGCGCTCGCGGCATGATGCAGTTGATGCCCGCCACGGCCCGTGCGACCGCCCGTGATCTGGGCGAGCCATACCGTTTCAACTGGCTGACCGATGATCTCGACTACAACCTTCTTCTGGCCATGCACCATCTGGCCGAAGTTGTGGACGACTATGACGGCTCTTATGTGATTGCGCTGGCGGCCTACAATGCCGGCGCCCATCGCGCCAATCGGTGGATCCGGGATTATGGCGACCCGCGTGACCCGGACGTCGATCCGGTCGACTGGGTGGAAAGCATTCCCTTCTCGGAGACCCGCAATTACGTCCAGCGGGTGATGGAGAATCTGCAGGTCTACCGTTCGCGCCTGAATGACGATGCGGCCGTACCGCTTCTCATCGAGGACGATATGCTGCGGGGCACGGCGCCGGTGCGCGTCGTCGTCGATCCGCAGCAGTAAGTTTCATCCCGCCAGTCAGTCGTAAATGACGTGCTTGAGCGCGTCGCTGATCGGATCGCCAATTCCGCTGAGTTCAATCAGGACCCCAGCCTCCGTATTGACGAGGGTTTCGGTAAACGCCGGCAGCGTACCGCCGGCAATTCCCTTGACCGCATCTGTCGCGCGATCCCCCATCGCACCCGTGATATAGCCCTTGCCGAAGGCGGCAAAATACTCGGCATAAATATCGCTCGGATCGATCTGACACCCTTCCGCCGCCGCGGCCTCGGCATTCGCGTCCAGCTCACCGGTCTCCATCGCGTCCGTGACAAAGCCAAGCATGACCGTCGAGTAGCACCAAAGCCGCAGATTGGTGTCGAGAATCCCCACAATACCACCCAACTGGGCCCCACTCACGCCCAGCGGAGACCCGACACCACTGGCTGTTATCCCCAGCACCGTCAGCATGCGCCGGATACGCGCGAATTCATCGATTGCCTGCCGCGCTCGCGCGCCCTTCACTTCAGGCGCGAAAAAGCGGGCCTCAAGCGCGCCATTTCGATCGATCAACCAGCCGGCCTGTCCGTCCGGTGTCGCCAGCAGGCTGCCCCCGCGCTCTGACAGAACGCGCGCAATATTGGCCGGCCATTCGGCCGGCAGGGCTGTATCCGGGTCAATCATCACCAGATCTGCCGCACTTTCCATCAATGCATTAACGCCGTCGCCGTTCAACACCTCCGCCTCCGCAACGGCCAGGGCCAGACCGAGACGCGGCGAGATCCGGCCATCCGCATGCCGCGCATGCCCGTCGTGCAGAACATCGAGCCTGCGCACGAGATCTGCCGTCTCCGCGTCAATGATATCCACGACCGCAGCGCGCAGCGTGACGAGCGGCTCACGCCGCACGGCGCGCTCACCCAACAGATAATCAACCTGCCCGATCAGACCATTGCTGGTGGCCAGACCGTCGAGGCTTGGCCCGACCGGGCTCGGCAGGGTCTCCGCCGTGCCTGACTCGCGCGCAAGGCGGGTTTCGAGCTCGAGCCGCCACTCCGCGAAATAGCGGCGATAGAGCGCTTCGGGCGCGAACTGGCCTCCCGCGAGGAAAATCGCGCGACTGCCCAGTAGCTCGTCCTGGCTTCCATCGCGCCCCAATTCAATCAGGGTGCGCCGCCCGCCGAGGGACTGCGCGCCCCGTCTGACCTGCAATTCCAACCGCGCCGCTGACGCCGCGCCGGTTTCCGGAACCGCGTACTCGCCGCTGACCGCCAGATCACCTTCACCGAGGGCGAGCGTCATGCTTTGCGTGTCCCCGGCGGTGGCGAAGGGAGCGGTGTAGCGAATCTCCAGCTGGGTCCCGAGGGCCCGGCGGATCGAAGCAATGGTCGCATCGGGATGGCTGTCCTCGGGCAAGGCCCAGACCCGATCAAACACGCCCTGGAAACGTGCGGTCTGCGTCTCCGGCACTACGCCGAAGACGCGGCCCGGAAGGGTCGCAATGGCAGACTGAACGGCGGCGAAGTCGGCGCCCAGCTCGCCATCGGTCATGACGAGGAAAACAGAATCCCCACGCGCCACTTCGGCAGCCATTTCCAGCGCCGCGGCGAGATTGTCGCCTTCGCGAACAATCAGGCCGGAATTATAGGCCAGTACCGCATCCCGGCGCTGGAAATAGAGTTGATCACCGGCTGCGAGCTGCGGCTCTCCGGCTGCCGAAATCGCGACAAACCGATCCATGCGCCCCATGGCCTCCACCAGGCCTCGCCCGAGCAGACCGGCTGAGAAAAGATTTCCCTCGTCGATCATGGACGGAGAAACATCGGTGATGAAGACGATGCGCGGCGAGCTTTGTGGCTGCGCCGTGATGCGGGGAGTGAGGGCTTGGCCCTCAACTTCAAGGCCAAGATGAGGAGCATACCACCGCGCACCCGCCAGCGTATCGGTCTGAAGGGTCAGACCGACCTCCGGCCAGTCCGCGGTATCGATCCCCGCCAGCGTAACCTGCGTGACCGCGGGCGCCGGCGGCAAGCCCGACGCGAGACTCGTTGGCCCATCGGCGGCCAGCGGCAGGATATTCCCGCCAGAGCTGAAGGCGCGCCCGGCAACCGGATCGCCCGCGCCTGCGATCACCGGCCGCCAGGCCGGGACGTCCAGCTCACCCGGCGCGCTGGTCAGGAAGGCCTGCAGCTGAGCGGCCGGCAGAAAGCGCAGCACCGGCTCCTCCGCCATGCTTCCGCGCCAGTCGAGCACACGCTCACGCCCGCCACCGGGTGTCACGAGGTCCACGGCAATCTCTGTCGCGGTCAATCCAGGATCCCGCCAGGCCGAGGCGTCATCCGGACGGTCGAGATCCGGAAAAACAGGATCGGCAACCTGCCAGGCGCCGTCTTGCAAAAACTCCACCCAGACCCAGGCCTGGCCTGGCCCCTGCCATGTGTCGGACGGATCAAGGCGGAGATGGCCGGCGAGGCGCTCTTCCGACCGCTCAAACGCCGCGCGCAATTCCGCCGGGACCGCACTGGCCTGAGCGAGCACAGCCTGGCGGGCGGCCGCCTCATCAACACCAAGCGCTTCATAGAGCGCGGTCAGACTGTCGCGTCGATCTGTCTCGACCGTGCCAATGACCGGGTCTGCATCGGGCCAACCAGCGCCGCGCATACGCACAGGCAATCCCTGCGCTTCCAGCAGAGCTGCCAACAACACGGCCTGATCGGCCGCGTTCGCGCCGCGCAGAATCATTACATCATCCGGTGAAAGTCCGCGGCCCTCATACTGTTGCAGCCAGACCCGGTCGCGCACAAAAGCCAGACTGGCCTCCGGCGTGGCCAGGACAGGAGCCGCCTCGGCCACGCTCAACCCCGGCGCGGCATAATCCGCTTCGGCGGCCTGCAGGAGTCCCAGCAAGTCTAGCTGCCGGTCGCGCGCGCCATCATTGCCCATCAAAATCCAGAGGAGCACGGCGAGCAGTACCAAGGCCGCGATACCGGCGCGCAAGGATGTGACGTGTCGGGTCAATCCATCCATGATCGAACGCCCGCAGTTTCGCGGACATAGCTGTCCGTCACGGTGTTGATGTAGCTCGTCTCGCAACGGGTGGAGAGATTGTTGCGGATGCGGGCTCCGTCGATCCGGACCTGCCCGCTTTCGCTGAAGCCAAAATGAACCGAGTGCACCGGAAACGGCGCCTCCCATTGGTCCGGGCAAGTGTCTCTCATGCGTTCTGGATACCGAATGATCGCAAGCAGGTCGACGCGATCTGGCGAGACCTGTCCGATCAGCCACTCATCACCGAACATATAGCCCCAGACCGCGTAGTAATCATTCTCCGGGTCGATATGGGTAAAGCGCATCTCGAGCGCGCCGCCGCGCTGTTCATGATAAGCAATCAGCTGGAAGCTGCCCGACATTTCCCATCGCCCCGACAGGTCCGTGAAGCGCAATCCGCAGGGGTCGAAGATCTCTATGCCGGACTCACCGACATCCGGGTCGCGGACGTTCAGCGGTGGTCCATAGGTTCCGAAGGGACAGGGACGTTCCGTGGCGGGTTCTATCGGTCCGGCAGCCCGGATCGCGGCCAGCAGGGCCAACTCGGCGTCGGTCAGCGAAGCGTCTTCGGGCTCATCGATGCCAGGATTGGCAGCCTCGTCTGAGCGCGCATCCGGCTCGGTCGCTTCCTCGGGCGGCTGGGCAGATACGGCCGGGACGGCGCCCTGAATGACCAGTGCGACCGCGAACCACAAGGCATAGCATGGTCTGGAACCCGGCATGCAACCTCCCCATTTCGGCTCAAAGGTTAACGCGCGGGACCGGTTCCGGCAATCAATCCGACGATCAGGGTCGGTCTGCGCCTTGCGATGCAACCTCGCGCTCCCTCTCCAGCGCGGCCAGGTCGCGGGCCAGAAATGCAAGTGACTGCTCAGCCCTCAGAAGGTGTTCACGCGCCTGGTCCAGCTCCCCACCGACCCAGAGCGCCATACCCATGGCGCGCTCAGACCCCGCATCCAACGGCGCAAGGCGAAAAGCTGTTTCGGCATGACGCCGAGCCTGATCCGCGAGGGCGCCATCCCCCTCGCCCATCCGGCTCAACCGGGCCAGCACCAGCGCCAGGCGCGCATGCGCCGCCGCGAAGTCCGGTTCCGCCGCGATCGCCAAGTCCAGTTTCTCCCAGGCGACCAGGAGGCCCGCTTCGTGCCCGAAGGCCATGGCACTGAGCGCCTCAAGATACAGTTCTCGCGCGTCTTCGGACAGCGCCATTCCGGCGAGAATCTGGTCGGGATAGGCGGCGGCCAGACGGTCTTGCATGCGCAAGACGAAATGCGCTGCAATACGGTCACTGACATCCAGATCTGCAGTGGACGGGAAATCATAGAGCTCGGAAGCGATCAGGCGACCGTCGCGACGGTCGGTCAGGCGCAGACGTATCCGGCGCGTCTCACCGTGCCCTTCAAGGGTCAGATCCAGGCGCACGCGCCCGGCCGACGGCGCCGCTTCGACAACATCAATCCCCTGGAGCGCGGCGAATTGGGCGGCCACACTCTCCGCCAGCACCTCGGTCGTCGGCTCGCCTGCCGCATAGCTGACGGTCAGCGCTGCAGGCGCCGAGCGCGGCCAAAGCATCAGGAGCGCCACAACGAACACCATCACCGTTGCGCCCAGAACCAGACCCAGTCGCCGGTAATCCGGCCGCGACTGTTCATCCGCTGACGCAAACAGGACCGGCACATCAAGTCGGTACCCGCGATGCCGGTCAGAGGGCACAGGATCGCCGGCAAGGCCGGCCTGTCGCAGACTCTCACGAAGCAGGCGCGCGCGCTGTTTGATGGTATCCGGTCCAATCTGAACCTCGCCCCAAACCTCAGCATGCAGTCTGTCGACAGCCACACTATCCGGCGCAGCCGCGGCCAGGGTCACGAGGAATCGATAGCTGAGATCCGACAATTCGAGTGCCTGACCTGACAGGCTGACCTGTCGTCGCGCGCGGTCAATCCGCAGTTCCTGGACAGCCTCTCGCCCTGTCTTCACCGATCTTCACTCCACTTCACGTGCATCGCGACATGCCAAGCCTAGCCTGAGCCGACCTAGCCATCCCGGAGTTTTGACATGTCTTCTACCAAATGGGGATGCCGGGTCGCTGAAGCGACCTTCATCCTGCTCTTGCTCTGCCTCGTCGCGACCGTTCCGGCCCGCGGTCAAAGCGTAAGCGACCGGCACCCGGATGCAGTCCATCTCGCATGGTTCAGCACCCTGCCCTTTCGGGAAACACCCTTTGCTGACCTCGTCGGCCTTCACCCGATGACAGCCGAAGCCGCTCGCGAGCGTAATCATTACCGATTTGAATACGATGCCGAAGGCCGCCCGGTCCGGGTCAGCTTCCGGCTCGGTGAGCGGATCCGTGATCTCAACACAACGGCGAACTACTATTTCGAGGCGCCCAGGATCGATATCGACTACGCAGACGGACGGGAAACCCGCCATTACTTTGATCGCCACGGCAACCGCATCGCCGTCAATGGCAGTGTCTTTGAAGCCGTTTTCAGCCTCGACAGCCGCGGCTACCGCCAAAGTCTGCGCTTTCGCGCGATCGACGGCGCGCCGACCGAGACCCATTGGGGTGTCGGCCTCTATGAATGGACGATAGCGCCAGACGGCACAGTGCACGAACACCGCGAAGGCCTGGATGGTCAACCGGCGCCTCTCCGGCGCGGCTTCCCCTTCCACGACATCCGGCTTCATTACGGACCGGGCGGCTATCTCGCCTTGATGGAGAATTACGGCGATGGCGATTGCCTGACCCTGAATGAACTCAATGCCGCTCAGGACCGCCTTGAATTTGCTGCCAATGGCGATATGCGCGCCTGGAACGTGCTTGATGAGACCGGCGCTCGCGCTGTCGGCAATGGACCCGGCGTCGCCCGCGGGCAGATCGGTTATGATGCAAACGGCCTACAAATCTCCCAGCATCACCAGGACGCCGCTGGTCGGCCCATGGTCTCCGACTATGGCTGGGGCGTGACACGGAGTGAGCATGACCGCTTCGGCAATGTGATCCGGCGCGGAAACTTCGCCCTCGATGGCGCCACGCCTCTGGACAATCCCCGAAATGGCTACAGCTATTACACCTATCAATGGTCCGAGAACGGGCTCCACCAAACGGGCCTTGCGCTCTTTCACGCAGACGGGCGCCCGGCCCTGCACCCGCGTGGTGGCTTTGCAGAGCGGCGCCGCGACCATGATGCCTACGGCCGGTTGATTGAAGAGCGCTTTTTTGACCCCGACGGCCTGCCCACTGATCGGAGCGACAGCGGGGCGCACCGTATCGAGCACGCCTATGATGCTCGAGGTCGACGGGTCGTAACGCGCCTCTTCGACGCCGCCGGCTCACCTGTAGCGCATCGAAGCGACGGGTGGCATGCGCGCCATTTCACCTATCACGGCCTGAGCGGCGTGGTGGACCGGGTGACCGACGAGGGTGTCGACATGGAAGGACGCCAGCCATGACCGCCCTGACAGCCGCTCTCGCCCTTGCCAGCCTGCAAGCCGCCAGTCTGGCCCCCGAACAGACCGCATGGTCGGAACAAACCGCGCAGGCCGCCCTTGATGCCGTTCGGGAGGTCAGCCGCGTGCCCGGCCTGTCCCTGGCCATCGCGATAGCGCCGGACCAGGGCCTCACTCTGACCAGTGGCCTGTCTGACATCGCGCAAGCCCGCCCCGTCACACCGGCCACCCAGTTCCGGCTGGCGAGTGTATCGAAACTCTATCTCGCCTCCCTTGCCGCGCGCCTGCACCAGGAGGGGCGTTTCGATCTCGACGCACCGGCATCTGACTTTCTGCCTGACCTGTCGCCCCGACTGGGCCGCGTCACGGGCCGCCAGCTGGCCGCGCATATCTCCGGGGTGGGTCACTATACCGAGGCGGATCGCTGGCCGGATCTCTACACCCGGCACTATGATACTGCGATCGAGGCGCTGGCCATCTTCGCGGATCGCCCCCTGCTCGCCGAGCCGGGGACGCGCTATCACTATTCAAGTTTCGGCTACACCTTGTTGACGGCGATGATCGAAGCCGCCACGGGCCGGGTCTATCCGGACCTGCTCGCCACCGAGATCCTGCAGCCCTTTGGCCTGCCGGAAACCGGTCCCGATGATTTGGCGCACCGGCCTGAGAGCATGACCACGCTTTACACATTGACGGATGGAGTCGCGCGCCCGGCCCCGGTTCGCGATTACAGCTATAGCTGGGGCGGTGCCGGGATGCGGGCGAGCGCAGGTGATGTCGCCCGCTTCGGGCTCGGCCATCTCGATCCGGCGCTGACCCCACCGGAGACCTGGGACACGCTGCAGGCGACGACCCGGCTTGTGGACGGACAAGTCGTCAGTGATCGCGGCTACAGAGTGGGCCTGGGCTGGCGGCGCATGACCGACCCGCTGTCCCGCGAAGTCGCCTTCCACACAGGCGTAATTGTCGGAGGGCGCTCCGCCCTCCTTGTCTATCCCGAGGAGTCCATTGCTGTTGCGCTTCTGGCGAATTCGGGCTGGGTCGCCCAGATCGACCGGACAGCCGCCCTGCTCGCTGCGCCCGTCCTTGAAACACGCCCGCTCGACAGCCGCGCAGGCTGTCCGGAGACGGACCTGCCATTGGCGGGTTACTTTGATGGTCAAGCGATGACCGCCAGGCTGATCCTGAATGAGCGCGACGGACTGTGCCTGGGTACGCTCGAGCTGGATGGCGGGCTGGAAGTCTGGCTCGCCGGTTTTAACCCGGCGAGCCGTCCCTACCCGCTTTTTGCGTTATCGTCTCAGGCCGGTCATTCGGTCTGGCTGCTGGCGACCCCGGTCGGACTAGCGGACATCCATATGGAGATGATGGAAACCGGCCCACGACTGACAGCGTCATGGGGGGCACGAGCGCTGACGCTGTCAGCCGCGCCGCACTGACCGTCTAGAACTGCTCGGAATAATGCGTGGCCACATGGATGATCACGACGGTGGCGGCGTGGGCGACGATACCGACTGTCCACCAGATCGCGGGCCATGCCATTTCGCCGACATTGCCGATGCCCAGACCGATGCCGATGAACACCACCATGCCGAGCACATAGCTGGCCAGGTGGATCCAGAAGGACAGGAGGATGCCGGCCCGGGCACGCCGGTTTTTTGCCCGGAGCCGGTCGCTCACTTCGGTTTCCGGATCGATGCACAGTGCCATGGTGTCGACATTGAAGGCGGCCGCCAGGGCCATCAGCGTTTCGCGTGATCCGGCTTCGCCATTCTCGATGCGCTGGATCGTGCGCAAGCCGATACCGGCCAGGTCTGCAAGGTGTTCCTGCGACCACTGACGTTCCTCGCGCCAGCGTTTGATTTTCGGGGCGTCGACCTTGAAGCTCATCTTCTTCTCCTGCCTGTTGGGTCCGGTCGGTGGCCACCCCCTCACGGGCCGGCCTGCCGTCCGCGTCCAAACAGCTCTTCTGCGCTCGTCGCGCCACGCCAGACGCCCGCCACAGGCACGCCAACACCCCGCCAGCTGGCCGCCGCTACCGACCGGCCCGCGGTCCGAACGCCCTGGCCTGCAGGGCGATCAGACCCGCTGCAGCGCCTGCTGGAAGACGGCCGGGTCGACATTGCCGCCAGTTGCGAGCACACAGACCGTCTTATCGGCGATATCGAGCTTGTCGGACAAGACCGCCGCCAGCGCGGCCGCTCCGCCCGGCTCGACCACGATTTTGAGATGGCGCCAGGCTGTCGCAACGGCGTCGAGCGCGTCGTCATCACTGATCGCCGCGCCGCCGGTCAGCTGGGACGCATTGAGCGCCCAGGTCATCACACCTGGCGTTGGCGTTATGATGGCGTCGCAGATTGAACCGGTCAGGCGCTCATTCGTCTCCCGCTTCCCGCTGGCGAGCGATCGCCGGTGATCATCAAAACCTTCCGGCTCGGCGGCCCAGATTTCGACACCGGGGAAAGCGTCGCGCATGGCGAGCCCGACGCCGGCTATCAGTCCGCCGCCGCCGGCACAACACACGACAATGTCGGGGCTTTCACCGCGCGCCCGCAGCTGTTGTGCGGCCTCCAAACCGGCTGTGCCCTGACCGGCAATAACAAACGGGTCCTCATAGGGCGGGACCAAGACACGTCCCTCCTCGGCCGCGATCGCCTGCCCGATCTTTTCGCGACTTTCCGTGCCGCGATCATAAGTGACGACCTCGCCTCCCCAGAAGACAACGCCCTCGACCTTGGAGCGCGGCGCATCGGCCGGCATCAGGATCTTGGCCGTTGTGCCGTTGATCCGGGCCGCCGCAGCAACCCCCTGGGCATGATTGCCGGAGGAATAAGCGAGAATACCCCGCTCCTTTTCAGCATCATCCAGCCGCGAAATGCGGTTGAAAGCCCCGCGAAACTTGAACGATCCCGTGCGCTGAAGGCATTCGGCCTTCACGAAAATCCGTGCGCCCGTGCGTGCATCGAGCTGGTCATTGCGCAGGAGTGGCGTGCGCACCGCATGCCCCTCCAGCCGCTTGGCCGCATCCAGAATGTCCGCATGGGACGGCAGGGAGACGGGCTGGGTCACGGGCATCACTCCTCAACTGGACGGGACACGATCCGACGCCGCATCTTGAAAAAACGCATAAGCAATTCAAATCGATTGAGCAAAGGGATTGCGCCGTCGAGCGATAGACCGTTTGATTGGCAAAACACAAACACGAAGCAACGGTTGATATTCAGGGGAAGAACATGACTTTGCGCGCACACATGATGGACTGTCCGTTGATGATTTCGGACATTCTGGTCCACGCGGCAAATTGCCATGGCGATCAGGAGATCGTAACGCGTCTGCCGGAAAGCGGTCAGATTCATCGGCAAAATTACGCCCAGACCCACGAGCGCACCAAGCAGCTGGCCAATGCCCTGCAAAAGAAGCTCAAGGTCCGCGAGGGAGACCGGGTGGCCACGATCGCCTGGAACTCGCATCGCCATTTCGAGCTCTATTATGCCATTTCCGGGGTCGGCGCGGTCGTGCACACAGTCAATCCGCGGCTCGACCCCAAACAGTTGATCTGGATGCTCGATCACGCCCAGTCCAAGACGGTCTTCTTTGACAAGCAGTTCGCGCCGCTCATCGATGCAATCTCCAAGGCCTGCAAATCGGTCAAGAACTGGGTTTTGATGACGGACAAGACCCATCTCGACAGCGTCCAGACCAAGTGCAAGAGCTATGAGGAACTGATCGCCGACTACCCGTCCGATTTCGACTGGCCGGTCTTCGACGAGTTTGCCGCGGCCGGACTTTGCTACACGTCGGGCACGACGGGTGACCCAAAGGGCGTGCTCTACTCGCACCGCTCGAACGTTCTGCACGCCATGGCGAGCGCCTCGGCGGACGTTATCGGCGTCGGGGCCCGTGGCACGCTACTGCCAGTCGTGCCCATGTTCCACGTCAATGCCTGGGGCATTCCCTACGCGGCACCGATGAATGGTGCCAAATTGGTCATGCCGGGCGCCCAGATGGATGGGCCCAGCATTCACGAGCTCATCGAGAGCGAGAATGTCAGCTATGTCGCCGGCGTGCCGACCGTCTGGCTGGGCCTGCTCAACTATCTCGAGACCGAAGGCAAGCGGATTGATACGGTCGATCGTGTCCTGATCGGCGGTTCGGCCCTGCCGGAGGCCCTGCTGCGCGCCTATGAGGACAAGTATGGCGTGGTCATGCAGCAAGGCTGGGGCATGACCGAGATGAGCCCGCTGGGCACCGTCAACTCCCTCCTGCCCAAGCATGACGGGCTGGATCGCGAAGAGGTCATCAAGATCAAGTTGAAACAGGGCCGCCTCGTCTTCGGTGTCGGCATGCGGATTGTCGATGATGAAGGCAAGGAATTGCCCTGGGACGGCAAGTCTTCCGGCCATGTGCAGGTGCGCGGCCCCTGGATCGCCTCGGGCTATTATCGCGGCGCCGGTGCCGAGAGCTTCACCGAGGATGGCTGGTTCGAGACCGGCGATGTCGCCCATCTCGACGGCAATGGCTTCATGACCATCACCGACCGCTCGAAGGACGTCATCAAGACCGGTGGCGAGTGGATTTCCTCGATCGACCTGGAAAACGCTGCCATGGGTCATCCCTCGGTCGCCATGGCCGCCGCCGTCGGCATGCCGCACCCGAAATGGCAGGAACGCCCGCTCATGGTGGTCCAGCTCAAGGAAGGCGCCGAGCCGGATGCCGCCTCGATCATCGAGTATCTGCGCGGTGAAGTGCCGAAATGGTGGCTGCCCGATGCCGTCGAGTTCATCGACGAGATGCCGATCGGTGCCACCGGCAAGATCCTCAAGACCAAGTTACGGGAAATCTACAAGGACTACGAATTCCCCACGGTCGACGCGTAAGCGTCCGATCAAGGCCGACAAGATCAAGCCCCGGTCGGCTGGCCGGGGCTTTTTCTTGTCTGGTGTCTGACGCGGGACTTGAATCGGTTCAATCCCCCCTCGATCTCCCTTGTGCGCTTTCGCAACCCCTCCTACATTCATATCGAAATTCGATAAGCCCTCCTGAGGGCGAAGGAGACAGGACAATGGAGGTTTACGTCATGGGTGGTGAAGTCGCGGTGATTGGTCTGCTGGCCTACTTCCTGCCGACCCTGATCGGCCTCCTGCGCGGCCACGACAATACATTTGCGATCTTCCTCACCAACCTCTTGTTGGGCTGGACTTTCATCGGCTGGATCGTGGCCTTCATCTGGTCTTTCACGGCAATCCGCCGGCGCGTGCGGGCCTAGGGGTTCCCCAGACCCTACTCACGGGCTGACCGCCCTAGCCTCACACCCCAACGGTCAGCCAGGCAAACGCGCCACCCCAACCGGCCCCAAACCGGACAATGCTGCGCCCGGATCGCCCCCAACGATCCGGGCGCTTTTTGTTGGGGACCATTCTCATTTAGATATTCATCAAAATACGGCTTGACCTCATTTCGATTATTAGCTAATTATCGAGCTGAACGCGGGCCAAACCGTCCCCCGACTTCCCGGCCCCACCATCATCACCGCCAGCTCACCGCACCGTCACGGGCGAATGCACCCGGCTGGCCAAACACCGGAGGACAATATGCCGATCATCCGAATTGCTTCGCCCTTGCTGACAGGCCTTCTGGTCGCGCTCTTGCTGACACTCGCCCCGGCTTTCGCCCAGGACAGCCCCAATACCCCGCCGGCCGGCGACTGGCTGGGCGTGCTGGCGACACCGAGCGGCGAATTGCGCTTGCTGGTCACGGCGACCGAGCAAGCGGATGGCAGTTTTCGGGGCCAGCTGGAAAGTCTCGACCAGGCCCCCGGGCAAAAAATCCCGATGAGCGAATTCGCCATTGATGCCGAGACAATGCGCTTTTCCATTGCCGCCATGGGCGCTTCCTATAACGGCGTTTGGAACGATCAAACCGAACGCTATGAAGGCGAGTTCAGCCAGGGCATGAGCTTTCCCCTGGCTTTCGCCCGGCCCGCGGCTGTCGAGGTGACCGTCATCGAAGGTATGGATGGCGTCTGGGAGGGCCTGCTGGTACGCGGCGAGACCGAATTGGCTTTCACCCTCAATGTCGAGACCGGCGAGGACGGCACACAGGTCACGCTCGATTCCGTCACACAGGCGGCTTATGACATTCCCGTCTCTGATTTCACCCGTGAAGGTGATTCGATCGGCTTTCGTGTCCCGGCAGCCAGTGTGACCTATCGCGGCGCCCTGAATACCGAGGGCGACACGCTGACCGGCCAATGGACTCGCCCTGGCTTTCCCGAAGCCGAGGTCAGCTTTCAACGCACGGCCGAGATCGTCACGGGTCCCAATCGTCCACAGGAGCCGGTTGGTCCTTTCCCCTACAGCGTCGAGGACGTCTGCTTCGACAATCCCGAGGCCGACGGCGTCACCCTTGCCGGCACGCTGACCATACCGGCCGGCGACGGCCCCTTCCCGGCCGCCATCCTGATCTCCGGCTCGGGACCCCAGGATCGCGACGAGACCGTGTGGACCCATCGCCCCTTCGCCGTGCTGGCCGATCACCTCACGCGACATGGCATCGCCGTGCTGCGCTATGATGATCGCGGCTTCGCCGAGTCGACCGGCGATTTTGCGTCCTCGACCTCGATGGATTTCGCCTCTGACACCGAGGCCGCGCTGGCCTGGCTGCGGGGTCGGCCGGAGATCGACACCTCCGCTATCGGCCTGATCGGCCACAGCGAGGGCGGATTGATTGCCCCGCTTGTCGCCGCCGACAATGACGCGGTTGCCTTCCTGGTGCTGCTGGCCGGTCCGGGTACGACCGGCGAGCAGATCATTCTGGACCAGTCGCTGGCAGCCGCCCGCGCCGGTGGGCGGAGCGAAGAAGACCTGGACGTGCTGGCACAGCTGATCCCGCAAATCACCGGCACGGTGAGCGCGGCAGCGGATGAGGCCGAAGCCCGAACTGCCCTGACAGCCCTTCTGACCGATGCGAGGCTGGCCCTGCTCGGCGCCGCGCCGGCACAGCGTGAATTGCTGATCAGCCAGAATGTCCGCGCCTGGCACCGCAACTTCCTGCGCCACGATCCGGCAGACTTTCTGCCGCGTGTCGATCAGCCGGTGCTGGCCCTGAATGGCTCGCTGGACCTGCAGGTTCTCCCCGATGCCAATCTCGCCGGGCTGGAAGCTGGCCTGTCCGGCAATCCCGACACCACGGTGATCGAGCTGGAGGGTCTCAACCACATGTTCCAGACAGCGCAGACCGGCACGATCGCCGAATACGCCGAGATCGAGGAGACCTTCGCCCCGCACGCGCTGGAGCTGATCACGGACTGGATCGCGGAGCGCTTTGTCGATTGAGCGCGGCGATAGGGGGACAGGTAGAATTAGCGCTTGGCGTTAATTCTACCTGTCCCTCGCTCATCGCTGACCTCAAAGCCAGGTCGTGATCTCATTGAGGCTTTTCTTGACCAGGGCGTGTTCCGGCACGGTGGCATCTTCGGCCGGATAGCCTCCGACGATCAGCATGTAGGGCTTTTCCTCGACCGGGCGCTCGCAGACCTCGTTGAGGAAACGCATCGGATTGGGCGTATGGGTCAGCGTGACCAGGCCGGCCTCGTGCAAGGCGGCCAGCAGGAAGCCGCAGGCTATGCCGACGCTCTCATGGATGTAGTAATTCTTCTTGTCCTGACCGAGCTGCTCGCCGCCGCGTTTCTGGGCGAAGACGGCGATCAGCACCGGGGCATGCTCGAGGAAGGGCTTGCTGGCATCGGTCCCGAGCGGGGCCAGGGCGTCGAGCCATTCCTGTGGCGCCTTGCCGTTGTAGAATGCCGCCTCCTCTGCTTCGGCCGCCTCGCGCAGGGCCTTGCGCTTGGCCGGATCGCTGAGCACCACGAAATGCCAGGGCTGGTGATTGGCACCCGACGGAGCCGATCCGGCCGCGATGATGGCCTGCTCGATCACCGCCCGTTCGACCGGCCGTTCAGAATAATCCCGAACCGTGCGACGGCGCAGCAGGTTCTGCGTGAAGCGGCTGACCCGCTCGCGCATCTCGGCCTCAGGATATTCGATATAGTTTTCAAGCGGTACGCGTTTTTCCATGCCCATCAGGACCCTCCCCGGTCCAAGTGAGGTGAACCAATCAATCCCAGTCCAAAACCACCTTGCCGGACTTGCCGGCGCGCATGGCGTCGAAGCCCTTCTGGAATTCGTCGGCCTTGTAGCGGTGGGTGATGATGCGCGAGACGTCGAGACCGCTCTCGAGCATGGCGATCATCTTGTACCAGGTCTCGAACATCTCACGGCCATAGATTCCCTTCAGCGTGATCGCCTTGAGCACGAGCTGCCCGAAATCGACCTCGATCGGCTTGGACGGCAGGCCCAGCATGGCAACCTTGCCGCCCATCACCATGTTCTGGAGCATGGAGCCGAAGGCCTGCGGCGCGCCGGACATTTCCAGCCCGACATCAAAGCCCTCGGTCATGCCGAGCTCTTTCGCCACATCCTCGATCTTCTCCTTCGAGACATCGACCGTGCGGATATTTGGTGCGACCTGGCTGGCCAGGTGGAGGCGGTGGGTATTGATATCGGTCAGCACGACATGGCGGGCGCCGACATGGCGGGCAATCGCGGCCGCCATGATGCCGATCGGGCCGGCGCCGGTGATCAGCACATCCTCGCCGATCATGTCGAATTGCAGCGCGGTGTGGACCGCATTGCCGAGCGGGTCGAGGATGGACCCGATCTCGTCGGGCACATCTTCGGGCAGCGGCACGACATTGAAGGCGGGCAGTTTCATGAATTCAGCGAAGGCGCCCGGAATGTTGACGCCGACGCCGCGGGTTTCCGGATCGAGATGGAAGCGACCGGCGCGGGCAGCCCGGCTGGTCACGCCAACAACATGGCCTTCACCGGAAACGCGCTGACCGACTTTCACGCGGGTCACATTGGCGCCGATATCGACAATCTCACCGGCATATTCATGGCCGACAACCATGGGCGTGGGCACATTCTTGGCGGCCCAGTCATCCCAATTGTAGATATGGATATCCGTCCCGCAGATCGCGGTCCGCTTGACCTTGATGAGGACGTCATCCGGGCCGATTGTCGGCTCGGGCACATCCTCCATCCAGATGCCTTCTTCCGGCTTGGCTTTCACCAGGGCTTTCATGCGCTTCCCTCACCTTGTGGCGTCCCCGTCTTGGCGGGTTTGTCGCGAAGATACATCACAGCGGCGATGGGGAAAGTGAGCATCATGGGAATGAGCAGTATCGACATCAGCTCGGCGACATGGCCGTTTGATCCGCTGACAAAAGTCGCCAGCACCGACAACGCCCCGACACCCGCCGGAACCGCCAGGATCCGACGCCGGTCCATCCACAACATGGCCGCCATCCAGGCCGCATAGGCGCCGAGCAGCCCCCATTTGATCCAGGTATCGATACGCAGCATTTCGATGCGCACCGGCAGGAAGCTGTCAAAGGCATAGGAGACCAGCTCGGCCTCACTGCTCGCCTCATCGAAATAGCCGTCCGGGAGGCAGTCGCGCAACACGACATTATCGCGGCCATCCGGCGGCTCGATATCGGGGCCGCAGACCGGGTTCTCGATCTCGGCAAGAATGCCATTGATGGTGGCATTCTCCTGCCAGTCGGCGGGGATGGTGGCGAGCGCCAGTCCGACCCCGACCACAGCGAGAAAGCGCCCGCGCAGCGCCATGCCCAGAAAGAAGACAGCCGCCATGCCGGCATAGGCCAGCGGGAAGAACCAGTCGAGAAATTGCACCTCGACCAGCCAGGCCCGCAGATCCTCCGCCTCCTCGCCCTGAAGGAAGGCTATGTCTTCAACGTCTTCAGCGAATTCCAGCGCCAGAATGGGGGTCTTGAACCCGTCCGCCATGGGCGCGCTGCCCAGATTCGGCGGCGATCCGAACAGGGCGAGCGGGAAGGCAAGCGTGGCTATGGTCAAGACCAGTGTGGCCACAAAGGCCCAGCGTGCAGGTGTCATGTCATCCCCCGATCACCCGCATTGTGAAGCGTCGCCCGGCGCGATCAAGCGGTCAATCGCTCGGCCACGGTCTCGCCGATCGCCAGCGATGAGGTCAGTCCCGGACTCTCTATGCCAAACAGCGTGACCAACCCGGCCAGGCCATGCGTGTCCGCACCGTCGATGCGAAAATCAGGCTGCGCTTCACCCGGACCATGCAGTTTGGGGCGGATACCGGCATAATCAGGCATCAGCGCACCGTCCGGCAGGTCCGGCCAGAAGCGCCGGGCCGTCGCATAGAAGGCCTCGGCCCGATCCGGGTCGACGGTGTAATCCTCGGTCTCGACGAAAGCGAGGTCCGGTCCGAAACGCGCCTGTCCGCCCAGATCGCGGCGGTAATGCGTGCCCAGCGCACCCGGAATGGGCAGTGGATAGACCAGATGCGAAAACGGCGCCTTGCCCGACAGGGTGAAATAGACGCCCTTGCCATAGTGCAGCGGCGGGATCGAGGCCGCTGGAAGTGTCTCGATCAGGCCGGCAGCTGTCTGCGCGCCCAGCCCGGCCGCTATGACCAGATAGCGGGTCGTGACCTCGGTCGCATGCTCGCCGCCGGTCCGGACCAGAAATCCACCGCCGTCCAGCGGAGTCGCGCCGGCGAAGGGCGTATTGACTGCAATCGCCCCGCCATGCCCGGCGATCTCGCCGGCCAGTGCGTCCATATAGGCATGGGCATCCATGACGCCGCTTTCTTCCGACAACAGCGCCGCTTCGGCCCGCAGCTCCGGTTCCAGCGCCCGCGCCTCGGCACCGCTCAGCCGCCGCATGCCGCCGACCTTATTGGCATGGGCTTGATCGAGGATGGCGTCCAGTCGCTCGATTTCGTGCGGCTCGGTGGCGACGACCAGCTTGCCGCATTTCTCGTGCGGCAGATGATGGTGTTCCAGAAAGGCATAGAGCATCAGCCGGCCCGCCACGCAGAGCCGCGCCTTGAGCGAGCCGGACGGATAGTAGAGCCCGCCATGAATGACTTCCGAATTGCGTGAGGAGATGCCCTGGCCAATCTTTGATTGGGCCTCCAGCACGATGGTCTCATGCCCGCGCCGGGCAAAGGCCCGCGCCGTGGCAAGCCCGACCGCCCCCGCGCCCACAATGATCACATCCGTTTCAAACGCCATGACGATCACACCCTGCGACTCGACCCCATGATCGGTGCTCGCGTGCGGCGGGTAAATGCGGCACCAAAAAAAACCGCCCGATGAGGACCACCGGGCGGTTCAGCTTTCAGTCGTTCAATGGCTCGCTAGCCTTCAGCGGCACTGACCGGCGGAAAGATGCGCCCAAGCGGGCCGGCCTGCGGGATCGGGGCCAGCAAGATCCGGCGGACCGGGTTCCAGGCGGCCCCCAGCAGCACGACAACGGCGCCCAGGACCAGCAGGGTCACGGCCACGACCGCGCCGGCTCCCAGATCCGAGGCATTGACGATCACGCCGATCGAGACACCCGCGGTGACGAGACCGGAGACGATCAGGGCACGGCGATTGATCAGCAGCGAGACCAGGGCGAAAAGACCAATCACGGTCAGTGCGGTGACGGCCAGACGCATCGACTCGGCACTGTCGGTTGCCAGGGCGGCGAACAGGTTGAGATTTTCCGGATTGGCGAAATCACTCTCCTGAAAGGTCCAGCCGGTCTGGGTGATGTTCAGCACTGCGCCCAGCAAGATGGGGGCCGCGAAGAAGTGCAGCCAGAACGCCGTACCGGACAGCCGAGTCTCGCGGCCCGGGTCCCGGGCGTCGAAGAGGATACCGGCCAGCAACAGGGCACCACCGGCGGCGACATTAATGGTCGGGGACCAGACGATCACTGTATAGGGATCGATTGCCAGCAAGGTCATGACCGCCGTCAGAACAACGCCAACGCCCATCAGGCCACCCGCAAAGGGCAGGCGATAGCTGACATAATAGGCCGTGACCGGCAGCAGGAAGGCGAGACCGAAGACGATCGGCATGAAGCGGATCGAGACCGGCAATTGCGCCAGAACCATCATCACCGCCTCGCGGCCGAACTCCATATTATCGACGCTGGCTCCGGCGAGCTCGAAACTCTCCTCGGAGAGGCCGGCGCCATGGATCAGGAATTGGGCATAGCCCCAGACCAGGACGATCATGGTGGTCACGCCGAACACCGAGCCCAGGACAATGCCGGGCAGGATGCGGCGTTGCTTGCCCACCAACAGGGCCGACAGGAGCCAGGCAAAGATCCCGATCCCGCCGATCAGCGCCATGAGCGCGTTCTGCCAGGCCTGTTCGCCCTCATCGAGGCCAAGCCCCGCCATCACCTGGCCGGCACCGGCACCAAGGCCCGCCAGCAGGATGAGCACACCGATCGTGGTGAAGATGTCGTGGAAATTGTTCAGGAAAGGCAGCATCTCGTCCGATGGACGGGCGCTGCTTGCAGTCACTTCGCTGGTATCCGTCATGTCAGTCCCCTGTGTCACGTTACCCGTGTGATGCCCCCAAGCGATCATTCGGATGCAGAATTCGCCAAAAAGGCGAGTCTGACAGGTGAAGACTACGCCCGTTTGGCGAAAAGGTCAGGGGGAATGGGAGACGACGGGTCCCGGCGCCGAAAATGCAGACCGGCGCCGTGATCACGGCGCCGGTCGCGAGCCCTATTGGGTGATATGTCGGCTGGCTTCCAGGATGGGAAGACCGGCCTCGGTCGGGATGTAGATCACATCCTGGCTGTTCTGGCCGAGCGACTGGATCCACAGATAGCGCAGATAGCCTTCCGGACCGCCGAGCCCCTCCGCCACGATGGTATTGGCTTCTGCCACACCACGGGCGCGGGCCACTTCGGCCTCGGCGTTCAGGCTTTCAGCCTCAAGCCGCGCCTGGGCTTCCAGGACCGCGATGCGCCGGTTCTGTTCGGCTCGGACCAGTTCGGCCCGTCCGGCCAGCTCCTGCTGCCAGACACCATATTGCGGGAGGCCCCACATCAAGGCACCGATCGAAATAACGACGAATGTCGCAGCACCAATGATCAAAACTGTTCTCATAGCCCCTCTCCTTCTTTCAAAGATGTTTAATGACAACAACTTACAGCGATGCTGGCGCGATTATCAGAGGGAATGGAGTTCCGGGAATCCGGGAGGGATTGAGTCAGTTGAAATCCGGGGTCACAAGACCCTATGGCGCTTTCAAATCATCGCGCGCGATTGGCTCGCCGCGCAGAATGACGGTCTGGATCGTGTCCCAGGCGGTAACATCAAGGCGCGGATTGGCCTCCAGCAGCAACAGGTTGGCAACCTTGCCGACCTCGACCGTGCCATAGCGCGCCTCAAGCCCGAATTGCCGTGCCGGATTGATGGTCCCCGCCCGGAACACAGACTCGGGCGACACGCCGGATTGCGCCAGGCTCTCGATCTCGAGTCGCGTGCACAATCCCGGTTGATTGGCGCTCGTCGGGCTGCCGGGACAATCGCTGGCCAGAAGCAGCGGATGCCCGGCTTGCTCGAGAAAGGCCGTCGCGCGCTGAACGCGCCCGACGCCATATCCGAATATCGCCGCCATCTCTTCACGCGGCATGTCCGGAGGGAAATCGGCGGCCAGCTCGTCGGCGAACCAGTCGGCGCCGCCCGCGCGATACCAGGCGAGCAGGTCGGATGGCACAATGCCAGCATATTCAGGCGCATCCATCCCGGCCGGAAGCAAGTGTTCGCCCAGGCCCGCCATGACGCGGTGGGTCGGCATATAGCCGACATCCTGCTCATGCACGCGTTGCAGGACTTCCGCGACAGGCGGGTCGCCCTCCGGCCATTGCCAGTTCCACAGACCGTGCGCCAGCACATCAACTTCAGCATCAAGCGCGATCTGATACATATCGATCGCATTGGCGTGCGCGAGAAGGGGAAGCTCGTGCGCCCGCGCCGCGTCCCGGATACGGCCCAGGGTTTCGGCGTCATAGAGCGGCCATTCCGACTCCGCGCCGAAACCGTCTTCCAGATAGACTTTCACACAGATCGCACCATCCGCCGCGATCCGCTCGACCACCATTTCCGGCGTCTGGGTCGAGGTAATACGATACGGGTAAAGCGAAACCATATCAGCATCATCGCGCTGATTGATCGGATAGCCCGCTTCCTCATTGGGGATTTCACCGCAGCGGAAAAAGTCCGGCCTCCGGCTGATCGCGGTAAAGTCGCGCCAAGCCAGAAGTGGTGCGGGATCGAGGATCTGCGTCACCCCGTAATAGAGCAGGCTGCGCGGTTGTTGCGCCATATAGGCGTCGACCAGCGCCTCATGATCACGCGCCGGAGCAACCCCGATCGCGCCCATGCCCGGCACGAAAGCGACGTGGTGGTGACTGTCCATCAGGCCCGGCGTCAAAAAGCGACCGCTTCCATCGATACGCGTTACCGTGCGACCAACTTCAATCCGCTCGGCGGAAATTTCCGTGATCACACCATCACGAACCAGAATATTCAGCGCATCCGACGCCGTTTCGCGCTCCGCAGACACAATCACGACATTCTCGATCAGGAGCTCATCGCCAGACTGTGCGCAAGAGGCCAGTCCAATCAAAAGAAGGAAGGTGTGAAAAAACAAATACTTCACTGTATCGCTTCACTCATCTTCGCGCGCTCATCACCGGTAAGCAACGCCACAGGTTTTCATTAATCAGGGACTGGTGATCGTCGCACCGCGCCTAGATAACCCCGAGCTCCTTGCCTACCTTGCTGAACGCCGCCACGGCGCGGTCGATCTGCTCCGGCGTGTGGGCGGCGGACATCTGGGTGCGGATGCGGGCCTTGCCCTTGGGCACGACGGGGAAGAAGAAGCCGATCACATAGACGCCCTCGCCCATCAGCCTGGTGGCCATGTCCTGGGCCAGCTTGGCATCGCCCAGCATGACCGGGATGATCGGATGCTCGCCCGGCAGGAGGTCGAAGCCGGCCGCGCTCATGCCGGCGCGGAAGCGTTTGGCATTATCGAACAGGCGGGCGCGCAGATCATCGCCCTCGGCGACCATATCGAGCGCTTTCAGCGAGGCTCCGGCAATGGCCGGCGCCAGGGAGTTCGAGAACAGATAGGGCCGCGAGCGCTGGCGCAGCATGTCGATGATTTCCTTGCGCGCCGCGGTGAAACCGCCCATCGCCCCGCCCAGCGCCTTGCCGAACGTGCCGGTAATGATGTCGATCTCGCCCAACACACCGCAATGCTCCGGCGTGCCGCGTCCCTTCGCACCCATGAAGCCATGCGCATGGCAATCATCGACCATGGTCAGCGCGTCATACTGTTTGGCGAGGCGAACGATGGATTTCAGGTCGGCGATATAGCCATCCATCGAGAACACCCCATCGGTGACGATCAGGATATGGCGCGCGCCATCGGCCCGGGCCTGTTTGAGCTGGGTCTCGAGGTCCGCCATGTCCGAATTGGCATAGCGATAGCGCTTGGCCTTGCACAGGCGCACACCATCAATGATGGAGGCATGGTTGAGCGCGTCCGAAATGATCGCATCCTCCGGCCCCAGAAGCGGCTCGAAGACACCGCCATTGGCGTCAAAGGCGGCGGCATAAAGGATGGCATCCTCACAGCCCGCAAAGGCGGCGACCTTGGCTTCCAGCTGCTTGTGCAAGTCCTGCGTGCCGCAGATGAAACGCACCGAGGCGACGCCGAAACCGTGGCTGTCGAGGGTCGTCTTGGCGGCCTCGATCAGCTCCGGCCGATTGGCCAGGCCGAGATAATTATTGGCGCAGAAATTGATGACATGACTGGACGCCCCGTCCGCCGTCACATCGATCTCGGAGAATTGCTGCGAGGTGATGATCCGCTCGCGCTTGTACAGCCCGTCAGCGTCGATCTGGGCGAGTTCGGCTTTGAGGTCAGCGAAAAAGGCGTCGGACATGGGGGGCTCCGTGGGTGAGTCTGTGTTGCCCACCTTCTATTGCCCTGCCCTTGCCTTGTCATCCCGGCCACCCGCATTCGCGGGCGCAGGCTCCTGCCCAGCGAAGGCGGGGCGCAGAGCCGGGACCCAGATGTCGGGAAGTTCGCCGGAGAAGGTACCGCATAGGGGTCCCAATGTGTTTGCGGGACAATGGTGATTGCACAACGACACCATCAGCTATCAGGCCGTCGCAAACGGCTGTCACAGACCGCCCCGGCCAACGCAGAAACAAGCGAAAGCAATACGATCCAGAAATAGACGAAGGTCGAGTCGTGATGCACCACGCCGTCCACGAGACACCGGCCGTTCTCGTCGAAACACTCGCGATTGCTCCAGTAGACCACCGCAAACAGCCAACCAAACCAGACCGCCATCCCGGCAAAAATCAAAGCCCACGCCTTGGCAAGCAGTCTGATCATGGCCGCTACCGCCCCTACTCCACGCTCGGCAAATCCAGCCCCTGCTCGCGGGCGCAATCCTTCGCAATCTCATAGCCCGCATCGGCGTGACGCATCACGCCGGTCCCCGGATCATTCCAGAGCACGCGGCCAACTCGGGCGGCGGCGTCTTCGGTACCGTCGGCGAGGACGACCTGGCCGGAATGCATGGAATAGCCCATGCCGACCCCACCGCCATGATGCAGCGAGACCCAGGTCGCGCCCGACGCGGTGTTGAGGAGGGCGTTGAGGAGCGGCCAGTCGGCGACGGCGTCGGAGCCGTCCATCATGGCTTCGGTCTCGCGATTGGGGCTGGCGACCGAGCCTGAATCGAGGTGATCGCGGCCGATCACGACCGGGGCAGAGAGCTCGCCCGTGCGGACCATTTCATTGAAGGCGAGACCCAGCTTGTGGCGTTCGCCCAGGCCGACCCAGCAGATGCGCGCCGGCAGGCCCTGGAAGTGGATGCGCTCGCGCGCCATGTCGAGCCAGCGGTGAAGATGCGGATTGTCCGGGATGAGTTCCTTCACCTTGGCGTCGGTCTTGTAGATATCCTCCGGATCACCCGACAAAGCCGCCCAGCGAAAGGGACCAATGCCGCGGCAAAAGAGTGGACGGATATAGGCCGGCACGAAGCCGGGGAAATCGAAGGCGTTGGCAACGCCCTCATCATGCGCCATCTGGCGGATATTATTGCCATAATCGAGAGTCGGTATGCCCTGCTCCCAAAACGCCAGCATGGCCTTGACCTGTGTCGCCATAGAGGCTTTCGCCGCCGCTTCGACGCCGGCCGGATCGCTCTCGCGCTTGTCGTCCCATTTGGCCAGTGTCCAGCCGGCGGGGAGATAGCCATTGGCGGGGTCGTGGGCCGAGGTCTGGTCGGTGACCATGTCCGGCTTGACGCCGCGACGCACCAGTTCCGGGAAGACTTCCGCCGCATTGCCCAGGAGGCCGACCGAGACCGCCTCGCCCTTGGCGCAGGCCGCGTTGATCATGGCCAGGGCGTCGTCGAGATTGTCCGTGCTCTTGTCGAGATAGCCGGTCTTCAGGCGCATCTCGATCCGGCTGGGCTGGCATTCCACCGCCAGCATCGAGGCACCGGCCATGGTCGCGGCGAGCGGCTGGGCGCCGCCCATGCCACCCAGGCCACCGGTCAGGATCCACTTGCCGGTGAGATCGCCATTGTAATGCTGGCGGCCGGCTTCGACGAAGGTCTCATACGTGCCCTGAACGATGCCCTGCGAGCCGATATAGATCCAGGAGCCGGCCGTCATCTGGCCGTACATCATCAGACCCTTCTTATCGAGCTCACGGAAATGATCCCAATTGGCCCAGTTGGGCACGAGATTGGAATTGGCGATCAGGACGCGCGGCGCATCCTTGTGCGTGCGGAACACGCCGACCGGCTTGCCGGACTGGACCAGCAGGGTCTCGTCTTCCTTGAGGCGTTTCAGGGTCGCGACGATGCGGTCATAGCTCTCCCAGTCGCGCGCCGCCCGGCCGATCCCGCCATAGACGACCAGTTCTTCCGGCTTCTCGGCCACTTCGGGGTCGAGATTATTCATCAGCATCCGCAAGGGCGCCTCGGCGGCCCAATGCATGGCGTCCAGTTCGCTGCCATGCTTGGCGCGGATGATGCGGGAATTGTCGCGGCGGGTCTGGGACATTTACTTCACTTCTCCGGAATAGAGACTTTTGGCCGCGTCCAGGGCGGCTTTCATGACATCCTTGAGCGCGGCGCGGAGCTGGTCGGCCTTGGCCGTCTCCAGCGTCCAGGGCGGCGCCTCGCTCATATAGGCGGACTGGGCGAGTTCCATTTGCAGGGCATGGATATTCTGGCTCGGACGGCCAAAGGCGCGGGTGATGAAGCCACCCTTGAAACGGCCATTGACGATGGAGGCGTATTCCTCGTGATCCATCATCGCCTTGACCGCCCAGCGCTCGATCATGCGGTCACAGCTCTCGCCGCCATTCGTGCCCAGATTGAGGTCGGGCAGCACGCCCTCGAACAGGCGCGGCACTTCGGATGCAATGGAATGCGCGTCCCAGAGCAAGGCATAGCCATGCTCCATACGGGTCGCCATCAGCGTTTCGGTCAGGGCACGGTGGTAAGGGTCGTAAAAGTCCGTTCGGCGCTGCTCGATCTCGTCATCATCGGGCGCCTGCCCGTCACGATAGATCGGCGTGCCATCAAACAGGGTTGTCGGCACCAGATCCGTCGTCGCCCGGCCGGGATAGAGCGAGGAGCCCGTCGGGTCGCGATTGAGATCGATGACATAGCGCGAATAATTGGCGCGGATGATCGTCGCGCCCAGCCCGTCGAGGAAGTCGTAGAGTTCGGGGATGTGCCAGTCCGTATCCGGCAGGCCACCCGCCGGCTCGCTCAAGCGCTCTGCCAGTCCGGACGGCAGGGCCGTGCCGGAATGCGGCATGGAAACAACGAGCGGCGAGGAACCGCGCTTGAGTGTGAAGACGTCCATCAGGCAATCCCGGGAAGCGTGCCCGCATCCGCGACAAGCCCCCTGCCCGTCACGAGATCGCGCGCACTGGCGATGTCGTCGGCAAAATAACGGTCATCGCCATAGGCGGGAACCGTCAAGCGCAAGTGCGCCTTGGCGGCTTCCAGCACTGGCGAGGAGGTCAGTCCGTCATGGAAATCCGTGCCCTGGGCAGCGCAGAGCAGCTCGATTCCGACCACCGCATGGAGGTTTTCCGCCATCTTCAAAAGGCGAAAGGCGCCATGGGTCGCCATCGAAACATGGTCTTCCTGATTGGCCGAGGTCGGAATGCTGTCGACCGAGGCCGGATAGGCTTTCTGCTTGTTCTCCGAGACCAGGGCAGCCGCGGTGACATGGGCGATCATGAAACCGGAATTGATACCCGGATTGGGCGTCAGGAAGGCTGGCAGTCCGGAGACGGCGGGGTCGGTCAGCAGCGCGATGCGGCGCTCGCAGATCGAGCCGATTTCGCAGGCGGCCATGGCGATCTGGTCAGCTGCGAAGGCGACCGGCTCGGCGTGGAAATTGCCGCCGGAGATGGCTTCATCGGTATCGGTGAAGATGAGCGGATTGTCCGTGACCGCATTGGCCTCGCGCTCCAGCACGGCACCGGCCTGGCGCAGGAGGTCGAGCACAGCGCCCATGACTTGCGGCTGGCAGCGTAGGCAGTATGGGTCCTGGATTTTCTCACAGCCTTCATGGCTCCTGAGAATGTTCGAGCCGTCCAGCAGCGTCCGCAGGGAGGCCGCGACATCGATTTGGCCAGGATGGCCGCGCAGGCTGTGAATGCGCGGATCAAAGGGCGCGACCGAACCCTTCGCGGCATCGACGCTGAGCGCCCCGGAGACCAGGGCCGCGCGGAAGCCGGCTTCAACCTCAAACAGGCCAGCCAGGGCCAACGCGGTCGAAGTCTGGGTGCCGTTCAGGAGGGCCAACCCTTCCTTCGGACCGAGCTGGACCGGTGCCAGACCCGCCTTCGCCAGACCGTCCCGCGCCGGCATGCGCTCGCCCTTTACCGTGACATCACCAGCCCCGATCAGCGCGGCCGACAGATGGGCCAGCGGGGCGAGATCGCCCGAGGCGCCGACCGATCCCTGGGACGGGATGACCGGCAGGACATCGGCATCCAGCATCGCCTGGATGGCTTCGATCGTGGTCCAGCGAATACCGGACGCGCCGCGCCCCAGGCTGGCCAGTTTCAGCGCCATGATCAGGCGGACAATGCGCGCATCGAGCGGATCACCAATCCCCGCCGCGTGCGACAGGACAAGACGTTCCTGCAAAGTCGCCAGCTCGTCATCGGCGATCCGTGTCTGGGCCAGCTTGCCGAAACCGGTATTGAGACCGTAGACGGCCCGGCCCGAGGCGATCAGCCGGTCGACCGTCGCGGCGGCGGCATCGACATCCGACTTGGCTGCGGGATCGATGCGGATTTCGGCGCCACGCCAGATTTCAGCCCAATCGGCCAGCGCCATGGCGCCCGGTTTGATGGTCACAGCTGTCACTGCCACTCTCCTGCGAGGATGCGGCCGTGCAGCGGCCGGCGTCCGATCCATTGAATGATTTCTGCGGGACGTTCGACGTCCCAGATGGCGATATCCGCGGCCTTGCCGACTTCCAGCGTTCCGATCTCGTCCTGCAGACCCAGCGCGCGCGCCGCATGCCGGGTCATGCCGGCAAAGGCTTCCGGCAGGGTCAGGCCGAACAGGATGCAGGCCATGTTGGCGGCGGTAAGCAGGGAGACCAGCGGCGAGGTGCCCGGATTGGCGTCGGTCGCAACGGCCATCGGCACGCCGGCAGCCCGCATCGCAGCGACCGGCGGCAATCTGGTTTCGCCAAGGGCGTAGAAAGCGCCGGGCAGCAGCACGCCGACCGTACCCGCCTTGGCCATGGCGGCGACACCTTCCGCATTGGTGTATTCGATATGGTCGGCGGACAGGCCGCCGAATTCAGCTACCAGCTTGGCGCCGCCCGTGTCGGACAACTGGTCTGCATGCAGTTTGACCGGCAGACCCACCGCCTTGGCCGCGATGAAGAGGCGTCGGGTCTCCTCGGGTGAGAAACCAATCCCTTCGCAATAGGCATCGACCGCATCGGCGAGACCGTCGCGGGCGGCTTCGCGGATGAGCGGAATACAGATTTCGTCGATATAGCGGCCGCTCTCGCCCTTGTATTCCGGGGGCACGGCATGGGCCGCAAGCAGCGTCGCTGAGACCCGCATACCAGACGCGCGCTGGACGCCGCGCGCGGCGCGCAACATGGTGCGTTCGCTCTCTAGCGTCAGGCCGTAGCCGGATTTGATCTCGACCGTGCCGACACCTTCCTGGGCCAGGGCATCGAGACGAGACAGGGCGCTGCCAGCCAGTTCCGCCGCACCCGCCTGCCGCGTTTCCGCGACAGTTCGGGCGATGCCGCCGCCCGAGCGGGATATACTCTCATAGCTCTCACCGCCCAGGCGGCGCTCGAACTCGTCAGACCGATCCCCGGCAAAGACGAGATGGGTGTGGCAATCAATCAGCGCCGGCGTAACCCAGCGGCTGGCCAGGCGGTCGACCTGATCGGCCTCGCCCGGCACCTGATCCATTGGACCGATCCAGGCGATGCGCCCGTCCTTGATCCCGAGCGCCGCTTTCTCGATCACGCCATAGCCATCATCACCGGCGACTAGGGTCGCGAGGCGGGCTTCCGTGAGCAATCGGTCGAAATGCATGCGGGCGATCTCCGGTCAGGGTCTTTGCAAGCGGCTAATTGTCTATACAATAAAGACGCGTTTTCGAGTCTGTCCAGCCGGGAGACACCGTGTCCACTGAATTTCATTGCGCGCAGGCCCTGCTCCCTGACGGTTGGACCGACCAGGTCCGTATCCAGGTTGATCCGACCGGGTTGATTAAATCCATTGAGGCCAATCAGTCACCCGGCCCAGACGCGATCCGTCTCGGAACGGTTGTTCCTGGCATGGCCAATCTGCATTCCCACGCCTTCCAGCGGGCCATGGCCGGCCTGTCCGAGCGACGCGGACCGGGCGCGGACAGCTTCTGGTCCTGGCGCGACGTCATGTACCGCTTTATCGACCGCCTGACGCCCGAGGCCGTTGAGGCGATCGCCGCGCTGGTCCAGATCGAAATGCTGGAGGCGGGCTATACCGCTGTTGGCGAGTTCCACTATCTCCATCATGACCAGACCGGTGCAGCCTATGACGATCCGGGGGAGATGGGGGCGCGGATTTGTGCCGCTGCCGGGCGGACCGGCATAGCCCTCACACTCCTGCCCGTCTTCTATCGCCATGCCGGTTTCAATGACGCGCCCGCGAGCCACGGCCAGCGCCGTTTCCTCAATGATGCGGACAGTTTTGCTGCGCTGGTTGAAGCGGCCCGCAAGCATGTGTCAGCGCTGTCCCATGCCCGGATCGGGATCGCGCCGCACTCCCTGCGCGCGGCGTCCATGAATGATATCTCGGCCATTCTTCCGCTCGCGGACGGCGGTCCGGTCCATATCCACATTGCCGAGCAGACGGGAGAGGTCGAAGCCTGTCTCGCGGCGACCGGCCAGCGCCCGGTCCGCTATCTCCTGGATCATCAGCCCGTCGATGAGCGCTGGTGCCTCGTTCATGCCACGCATATGGACACAGACGAGACAATCGCCCTCGCCGCCTCGAGCGCCGTGGCCGGGCTTTGCCCGCTCACAGAGGCCAGCCTCGGCGATGGCCTGTTTCCGGCCGTCGACTATCTCGCCGCCAAGGGACGTATCGGCATTGGCTCGGACAGCCATATCCGGATCGATCTGGCCGAGGAGATCCGCCTGCTGGAATATGGCCAGCGACTCTCCCGCCGCGCGCGCAATGTCCTGGCTGGCACGGGAGCCAGCACGGGGCGGACGCTTTTCGAGGCGTGCCTGAGCGGCGGCGCCCAGGCCCTGGCGCAACCCACGGGCCGTCTGGCCCCGGCGCAGCGGGCCGACTTGGTCGAGCTTGAGACTGACCATCCCGTCCTGGCCGGACGCAGCGGCGACACGCTGCTGGACAGCTGGCTCTTCGCGGGAGATGCACGGCAGGTTCGCAGCGTCCATGTCGGGGGCCGGTGCCGGGTCCATGCCGGGCAATCCCTCGTCCGCCCGGAAGTCGAAAACGCCTACCGATCGGCCCTTCACTCCATTCTGGCAGACGAGACCGCATGACGGATTGGCGCGATCAGATCACTCTGGATGATGACGGGCCGGTTTATGACCAGATCCGCCGGGCCATCCTCGACCAGATCCGAACAGGAGACTGGGCGCCGGGCTATCGCCTGCCGTCAGAGGCGGATCTGTGCGATCATTTCGGCACGGCGCGGATGACCGTCAATCGGGCGCTGCGCGCCCTGACCGAGGACGGGCTGGTGGTCCGCAAGCGCCGCGCCGGCAGTTTTGTGGCCCAGCCCGATGCCCCTGCTGCCATGCTGGAAATCGTCGACATGGCGAGCGCCATCCCGGCGCGCGGGCAGCGCTACGGCTATCGCTGCCTGGCCAGCGAGACCGTGCCCGCCGACGAGGATGTCGCGCGCCAGATGCGGCTGCTGCACGGCGCCCGTGTCCAGCATGTGCGCTGTCTGCATACAGCCGATGACGCGGTCGTCGAGTATGAGGAGCGCTGGATCAATCTCGCCCTTCTGCCGGAAGCCGCCCAGGCCGATTTCGACAAGGAGGGGCCCGGCGGCTGGCTCTTGCGCAAAACGCCCTGGACGGAGGCCGAGCACACGATCTCGGCCATCAATGCGAGTGACGGCCTGGCGAACGCGCTGGGCGTCGCGCCAGGTGCGGCCTGCCTCGTTCTCGAGCGGCGGACCTTCCAGGGCGAAGACGTGGTCACGCTTGCGCGCCTGACCCATCCCGGCGACCGCCATGTCATGAGCGAGCGGTTCGGACCGCGCCGCCATGGCCGAGAGTGAATGACAAGAGCCCCGCCTGTCGGTCACATGTCTGACAGGCCCAGCGATTCGCGGGGGCCGGCCAATCCGGATTTATGACATCCATGATGACTGCACTTGCCTTGGCGGCCACGGCCGCCCTGTCGACCGAGACCTGTCTCGACCATACCAGCTATACGTTCGGCTTTGCCGACAGCCGCCTTCGCAATGTCGAAATTCTTCGCGATGAACCCGATGGCCGGTCCGAGCGCGGTGAATATCCGGACGGCACTGTGGTGACGCTCAGCGCTGACTATTGCAGCGAGCGTGAGGTCACGCTGACCATGGATGCGCGCGCAGATGCCCAGAACATCATGCGATTGCGACAGGTGTTCGGACAGCTGGACCGTTTTGTCAGCTGCCCGATCAGCGACTGGAACGGCTTCGACGCCGCCATGGACGCAGCCGGCGCCTCACTCGACGCCGGCGACGCGTATGACAATGGTGGCAATCCGATCGACGGCGATGGCGTCAACGCCATCTACCTGTCCATCGGACCAACCGGTGAGCGGATTGCCGCAACGATCCGCTGCGTCCGGCCTATCGACTGACGGACGCCTCAGGACGGCCGGGAAGCCCGGACGGCGTGACGCTTGCGCAGGATGTCGACCACGTCTTCCAGGCTGAGATCGCGTGACTCGAGCAGGACCATGAGGTGGAAAAGCAGGTCGGCGGCTTCGCCGGCCAGTTCCTCGCGGCTTTCCGAGACTGCCGCCATCGCGACTTCCACGCCCTCCTCGCCGACCTTCTGGGCCGGGCGCTTGGGCGCCTTCGCCATCAGCCCGCCAACATAGGAATTCTTCGGCTTGTCCTTCTTGCGCTTGCGGATGATGCCCCGCAAATGAGCAAGAAAACCGAGACCCGGTCCCGGGTCGTCGCCGAAACAGGTCACCGTCCCGGTATGGCAGGCCGGGCCCTTGGGCTTGACCTCGACGAGCAGCGTATCGCTGTCGCAGTCGGCTGACAGATCGACCAGTTTGAACGTGTTGCCCGAGGTCTCGCCCTTCTTCCACAGCCTCTGTTTCGAGCGCGAGAAGAAATGCACCTTGCCGCTCTCGAGCGTGGCCGCAAGCGCCTCGGCATTCATGTAACCCAGCATGAGAACCTGGCGGGTCGCCACGTCCTGGATGATCGCCGGAATCAGGCCGTCGCCCTTTTTCCAGTCGAGCGAATTCGCATCAATCATGGTCTGACCCTGATTCCCTCACCACCAAGCCAGGCCTTCAACTGCCCGATCTCGATGACCCCCTTGTGAAACACGCTGGCGGCCAGCGCACCATCGACCTTGGCAAGTTCGAACACGGATTTGAAGTGCTCTTTTTGTCCTGCCCCGCCGGACGCGATCAAAGGTGTGGTACACACCGCCCTCGCCGCCTGCAATTGCTCGATATCATATCCGTCGCGAACGCCATCCTGGTCCATGCAATTGAGCACAACCTCACCAGCCCCGCGATCCACGGCCTCGACAATCCAGTCCAGCGTGCGACGATGCCCGACCACGGTCTTGTCCGGATCGCCGGTATATTGATGGACCCGCCAGGCGCCTTCAATCACCCGGCTGTCGACACCAAGCACCACACACTGACTGCCAAACTCCGCGGCGAGCCGGTTGATGATTACGGGGTCCTCGAGCGCCGGCGTGTTGACGGAAATCTTGTCGGCCCCGGCGAACAGACGCGCGCGGGCGTCATCGACGGAGCGGATCCCACCTGCCACACAGAAGGGAATATCGAGTTCACGCGCAACGGCGCTGACCCATTCCGGCTCCACCGTCCGGCCCCGGGCGCTGGCGGCGATGTCATAAAAGACCAGCTCATCCGCGCCTTCCTGTGCATAGCGCCGGGCGAGGTCGACAATGTCACCGACATCCTCGTGGTCGCGGAAGCGAACGCCTTTCACCACACGCCCATCACGCACGTCGAGGCAGGGAATTATGCGTCGCGCAAGCATGCCAGGGCCTCCGCAATCGTGAACCGGCCTTCGTAGAGCGCCTTGCCGGAAATCGCGCCGGCCGCGCCTGCCGCCTTCGCCGCGCGCAGATCATCAAGCGAGGCCACGCCGCCGGATGCCTGCCAGGCGATGCCGGGATAGTCCCGCGCCAAACGTTCATAGAGGGCGATATTCGGGCCGGAGAGATCGCCATCGCGGCCGATATCCGTGACCAGGGCATGAGCTAGGCCGCTGCCATTATAAGCCGCGACGACATCCTCCAGCGTGGTGTCCGTTGTGTCCGTCCAGCCCTTGAGCGCTGGCCGGTACTGGCCTGCAATCCGGCGCACATCGAGCGCCAGGGTGATGTGATCGCCGCCATAGCGCTGCAACCAGTCCCGCACACGCACCGGATCGGTCACGGCCAATGAACCGATGATGACGCGCTCGACGCCCGCTGCGAGCAGGTCTTCAATGTCTTCCGATGTGCGCACACCGCCACCGGTCTGCACGCGAAGGCCGGTCTCGCAAATCGTGCGAATGATCTCGCCCTGCCGGCGGGCCCCGTCGCGGGCACCGCTCAAATCGACCACATGAATCCAGGTCGCGCCAGCCTCCCCGAATTGCTCGGCGACCGCACGCGGATCCCCGCCATAATCGGTGACGGCGTCAAATTCGCCCTTGTGCAGACGCACGACACGCCCGTCCAGAAGGTCAATTGCCGGATAAAGAATCATACCGAACTCGTTGCAAAATTTGCCAAAATTCGCGCACCCACGACGGCAGACCGCTCCGGGTGAAACTGGCATCCCGCGACATGGTCCTGGCGCACCAGCGCCGAGACCGGACGGCCATAGACGCAGGTCGCGGCCGTGACCGGACCGACCGGCGCGTAGAAACCATGCACGAAATAGACGTGATCCCCGGCCTCGACACCCGCCAGCAGAGGCTCGTCGGGATCAAGATCCTCCAGGGCATTCCAGCCCATTTGCGGCCAGACACCGTCTTCCGGAGCGGGCAGTTTCTCGATCGTGCCCGGAAGAAGCCCCAGGCACTCAACATCGCCCTCGGCCGAGCGCTCGAACAGCATCTGCATGCCCAGGCAAATCCCCAGCAGGGGACGACGGTCCGCCTTCAGTGCCGCATCCCAACCCGCCTCGCGCAGACGCGCCATGGCCGGGCCAGCCGCCCCCACGCCGGGCAGGATGAAGCGGTCGCAGCCTGCCATCTCGGCAGGCGTCGCTATCACACGGTAGTCCAAGCCGGCTCGTTCCAGGGCAAAGCGGACCGAGGCGAGATTGGCGCAGCCGGTATCGATCAGACCGATCATCATGCCAGCATGCCCTTGGTCGATGGCAAGGCATCGCCCTCGACACGCAAGGCCTGTCGCAGGGCCCGGCCAAAGGCCTTGAAGCAGCTTTCCACCATGTGGTGGGCATTCTCGCCCTCCACCTTCATATGGATGGCGGCACCGAGGCTTTCGGCGATCGAGCGGAAACAATGCGCCGTCATCTCGACCGGAAACTCGCCAACACTCTCACCGGGGATCTCGCCTTCAAAGCGCGCAAAAGGTCGCCCGGAGAGGTCGATCCAGACCGCGGCACGGCTTTCATCCATGGGCAGCTCAAAGCCGAACCGACCTAGACCACGCTTGTCGCCGAGCGCATCGCGCAGCGCCTCACCGAAGGTCAGGCACACATCCTCGATCGTGTGGTGACCATCAATCTCCAGATCGCCTTCCACCGCGACGTCCAGCGAGAAGCCGCCATGGCGCGCAATCTGGTCGAGCATGTGGTCGAAATAGCCGATCCCGGTGGAGATCCGGATCGGACCGTCGCGATCGAGATCGACCGTGACGGTGACATCGGTCTCCTTGGTCTTGCGTCGCTTGGTGCCGGCGCGCGGTTGATCGCCCGTCTCCGGGACGAGCGAGCCAGCCTTCTCGCGCCGCAAGCGCATGGCCAGGGCATGGGCATCAAGCTGTTCCAGCGCGGCCAGTCGCTCCACGGTCGGCGCCATGGACGCAGCGCCTTCGCGGCTGGCGCGCAGGATGGTGGTGGTCTTCTGGAAGCTTTCCACGCTGACACCGCCATAGGCCTTCGCGGCACCCGCTGTCGGCAGGGTGTGATTGGGTCCGGCGGCATAGTCACCGGCTGCCTCCGGGGTCCAAGCCCCGACAAAGATCGAGCCGGCATGACGCACGCCGGCCAGCAGGCGTTCGCTCGCCTCGGCCTGCAGGATGAGGTGTTCGGGCGCGTAGAGATTGGCGATCTCGATCGCATCCTCGACGGTATTGCAGATCAGCGCCCGGGAGGCCGAAAGCGCCTTGCGGGCAATATCAGCCCGCGACAGGCCGGCCAGCAGGCGGTCGACGGACTCCATGACACGCGCCGCGGTCGCGTCATCGAAACAGACCAGCATGACCTGGGCCGAGGGGTCGTGCTCGGCCTGGCTGAGAAGGTCACTGGCGACCAGGTCCGGATCGGCCTGGTCATCGGCGATTACCATGACCTCACTTGGCCCGGCCGGCAGGTCGACCGCCGGTCCACCCGGGAGACTGCTGACATAGGCCTTGGCAGCCGCGACATAGGCATTGCCCGGGCCGAAAATCTTGTCGGCGCGCGGCAGGCCGGCAACCCCGCCCGCCAGCGCGGCGACAGCCTGGGCGCCGCCCAGCGCGTAGACCTCGTCCAGACCGAGCAGGTCCGCCGCAGCCAGAAGCGCCGGATTGACACCGCCCTCACCGCTCGGCGGCGCAACGACAACAATCCGGGGCACGCCAGCGAGCTGGGCCGGCACGGCCAGCATGACCAGGGTCGAGACCAGCGGCGCCGACCCGGCCGGCACATAGAGCGCAGCGGTGTCGATCGGCGTGGCCCGGCGCGAGGCGGTCACGCCCGGCCAGGTTTCGACCGAGTAATTGCGATAGCCTTGGCGGATGTGGAAACGCCGCACGGCATCCGCGGCGGCCTTGATCGCCTCGGCATCAGCCGGATCCATCGCCGCGCGCGCCGCACGAATGGCTTCCGGCGACACCCGGAATCTCTCTGGTGCATAGCCGTCGAGGCGCTGGGCATAGGCGCGCACGCCCGCCTCGCCCTGGTCGCGAATGGCATCGACGATATCGCGCGCCGCGGCATCGGCGCTATCGATGCCAATCGGGCGGGCGAGCGCCGCAGCGCGAGCCTCTTCGGAGGCATCTGTCCAGTTCAGAATATCCATCATGGCCTTGATCCCGAGTGCACTGCTCAGGCGAGCATTTTTTCGATCGGCAGGACGAGGATGGCGCGCGCGCCTTCCTTTTCGAGGGCTTCCAGCGTTTCCCAGAAGACCCGCTCGCGGCACACGGCATGGACCGCGACGACATCCTCGCGTCCAGCGACCTTGGCGATGGTGGGCGCATCGGCGCCTGGCAAGAGAGCGCGGATGGCATCAAGCCGGTCGGTCGGCGCGTTTAGCATGATGTATTTGGTCTGCGAGGAGGCAATGACGCCATCGGCGCGACGCATCAGGACGTTGGCGATGGCATCCGTGTCCGCAGCGCGGTCTGCCTTCCGACGGATCATCACGGCTTCACTCTTGAGCACGGTCTCAAAGGCTTTGAGACCATTCGCCTGCAGAGTCGCGCCTGAAGACACCAGGTCACAGATCGCATCGGCAATGCGCAGGCGCGGTGCCACTTCCACCGAACCGCGCATCTCGACGATTTCCGCCTCAATGCCACGATCCTTCAGATATTTCGCGGTGAGAGCCGGATAGGAGGTCGCAATCGCCTTGCCGGCCAGATCCTCGACCGAGCGGATATCGCCGTCCTGAGGCGCCGCCAGTTTCAGCGTACAACCGGCAAAGCCGAGACGCAGGGCCACTTCCAGTTCGCGGGCGCGACCGCCGGCGGCCTGCTCCTCGGCCAGCACATTTTCACCGACAATGCCGTAGTCGCAGGCGCCGCTGCCGACAAAATTGGGAATGTCGTCATCGCGCACCAGCATGAGATCGACCGGCATGTTCTCGGCCCGCTGGTGAAGCTTGTCGCGCCCATAGGCGAAACGCAGGCCACAGCGCTTGAGGAGGTCCATGCCTCCTTCGGCCAAGCGGCCCTTGCTTTGTACGGCAATACGCAGACGGGAGGTCACGATTGGCTCTCCTTGAGACGGTTGAGAATGGTGCGATAGCCCTGCCAGGGCTCCTGGCTGAGAAAGCGGGCGACCCGTGTCACCGTGGTGGTGCTGGCGCCGGTCATCTCGGAAATTTCACGATAGGAATGCCCGCCCTCATCCAGCAGGCCGGCGACGCGCCAGCGCTCGGTCAGGGTTTTCATCTCGCCCGGCGTCAGAAGATCACGCAGGAAGCGTTCAGCCTCCGCGGCATCGCGAAGGGCGAGGATGGCCTCGCTGAGAGGCTTGAGGTCAGTGGCGGCAGCACTGGAAGACGGGGTCGTGTCGGTCATGGATTGGCTCCTTGACCGCCGATATAACGTGTTAGCGCGCTAACACAACAGACAATTCAGACGAGTTGCAGCTGGCATCCTGCTTGGCGTTGCGCCAGGCGCGTCCTATATACTTGCAAAGCTACGCAACTAATGAGTTCCGCCATGCAGTATGATGACATGAAGCCAATGGCTGAGACGGTGGCCGATCTCATGAAGACCCTGGCCCATCCCAATCGCCTCCTCGCCTTGTGTGCGATGATGGAGAAGGAGCGCTCGGTCGGCGAGCTCGCCGAGGCGCTCGGCATGCGCGACCAGGCGATGTCGCAGCAATTGGCGATTCTGAGAAACAAGGGCCTGGTCAGCACGCGGCGCGATGGCCAGACCATTTATTATGGCCTGGCCGATGCGCGGATTACCTCGGTGATGTCAGCCCTGTACGCAACCTATTGCGCACCGGGCGAACCCGGTCCGACCTAGCCGGGGCGAAAACCGAGCCGGGCGAAGATCGAACTGGCCGGGCAGAAACCGGTGAAGCTCGCCTGGAGCAACATCCCGCTCACACCCGCGCCCAATACCAGCCACCAGGGCGAGAAGACGACACCCAACCCGACCGAGACCAGCATCAGAAATGACGCCATCGCCATGACCGCCTGCTGGATGGTCATGCCGGTCGGGGCATTCTCGGCCCGGTCCGTGGCCAGCTGGCAGGTCTTCCAGTTGAGGATCCCGCCCTTTACATGGCCGGCCACATCAACACCGGCTTCCCGGCACATCTGCAGGGCACGCCCGGATCGTCCGCCGGACTTGCAGTGCAGGATGATCTCGCGATCCTCGCCGCGCGGCAGGGTCTTCGGATCGAAACCGGACAGCGGCGCCAGGATGGCGCCGGGAATGCGCTCATCGGCAAACTCGCCCGGCTCGCGGACATCAATCAGGAGATAGCGCCCGGCTTCCAGGCCGGCCTGCACGTCCTGCGGTTCAAAATCCTTGTGGTCTGTCATAGTAGAATTCCAATCATAGCGTGGCCCGGCTCCGGGCTGTTGATCCTGATATAATCGTACTTGCATAGTTTTGCAAATATATTATATGTAGACCACAGAATGAATTTGATCGGCAGACGGAAAGGCCGAGCCATGACACAGACACCGCACGTACAAGCCTTCTTCGATGAAGACACTTTCACCGTCAGCTATGTGGTATCCGATCCCGCGACCAAGCGCGCGGCGATCATCGATTCCGTGCTGGACTTCGACCCCGCCTCCGGACGCACCGCGACCCGCTCGGCCGATATCCTGCTCGAGCATGTCCGCCGCGAAGGCCTGACGATCGACTGGGTGCTGGAAACCCATGTCCATGCCGACCACCTCTCGGCCGCGCCGTATCTGGCGCGCGAAACCGGCGGCAAGATCGGTATTGGGTCGCATGTCACCCATGTCCAGGCCGTGTTCGGCGACCTGTTCGACGCTGAGCCCGAATTTGCCCGTGACGGCTCGCAATTCGGCCATTTGTTCAAGGATGGCGAGCGGTTCAAAATCGGTTCGATCGACGCCGAAGCAATCTACACGCCTGGCCACACGCCGGCCTGCATGGTCTATCATGTCGGCGACGCGGCCTTCGTCGGCGACACGCTCTTCATGCCCGATTTCGGGACCGCACGCTGCGACTTCCCCGGCGGTGATGCGAGCGCGCTCTACGCCTCAATCCAGCGCATTTTCGCACTCCCGGACGAGACCCGTCTTTTCATGTGTCATGACTACAAGGCACCGGGCCGCGATCATTTCGAATGGGAAACAAGCGTCGCCGAGCAGAAGGCCAAGAACATCCACGTCCATACCGGCATAAGCGAGGACGAATTCGTCGCCATGCGCACCAAGCGCGATGCCGAACTGGCCATGCCGCGCCTGATCCTGCCCTCGGTCCAGGTCAATATGCGGGCGGGCAATCTGCCGCCGCCGGCGGGCAATGGCACGCGCTATCTCAAACTTCCCCTGAATGCGGTCTAGGCCGGTGAACACGCTGACCCGTTTCCTGCCCGGCCTGGCCTGGTTGAAGGGTTACAATGGCAGCACGCTGACGCAGGACGGGCTGGCCAGCCTGGTCACGGCTGTCCTGCTTATCCCGCAAAGCCTCGCCTACGCCCTGTTGGCCGGATTGCCCGCGCAGGCGGGGCTTTACGCCTCCATCGCACCTCTCGTCGCCTATGCGCTGTTCGGATCGAGCCGCGTCCTCGCTGTAGGACCAGTCGCGGTTGTGTCCCTGATGACCGCGGCCGCGATTGGATCGCTCGGCCTCACTGACCCGGCGGAGATCATGGCCGCCGCGGGCGCCCTCGCCCTGCTGTCCAGCCTGTTGCTGGTCCTGTTCGGGATTTTCCGCCTCGGCAGTGTCGCCAATTTCCTGTCCCGACCTGTCGTGGAAGCCTTCATCACCGCCTCGACGGTCCTGATCATCGCCAGCCAACTGCGCCATTTTCTGGGCGTCGACATGCATGGCGCGACCTTGCCTGAACTGGCGGTCTCCCTGTTTCAATCCGGCAATCCGCTGGTTGATTTGAACCTGACAGCCCTGATCGTCGGCGTCACCAGTCTCGCCTTCCTGCTGGCCGCGCGCTCCGGTCTGCCAAGACTGCTCGAACGCCTGAACGTCGCCGAAGGCCTGATTAGCGGGATCACCCGTGCGGCTCCGGCCGTTCTGGTCGCCGCCACGGCGCTGAGCGCCTGGCTGCTCGGCCTGAACGCCCGTACCGGCCTGGCCATTGTCGGCGAATTGCCCTCCGGCCTGCCGCCTTTCGCCTTTCCACTGGTGTCGCTGGAGACCTGGCGCGCCCTGATCGGACCGGCGGCCCTGATCTCGCTGGTGGGCTTCGTGGAGAGCGTCTCTGTCGGCCAGTCCCTCGCCGCCCGACGCCGCGAGACCATTGAACCGAACCGCGAGCTCCTCGGCCTCGGTGCGGCCAATGCCGCCGCGGCCCTCACCGGGGGCTATCCGGTGACCGGCGGCTTTGCTCGCTCCGTGGTCAATGAATCGGCGGGCGCAGAGACGCCGCTGGCCGGCGTCTTCACGGCCGTGATCATCCTGCTGGTCGCCGCTTTCCTGACACCTCTTTTCTACCATCTGCCAAAGGCCGCCCTCGCCGCGACCATCCTCGCCGCGATCTGGCGTATGGCCAATTTCAAGGATGCCTGGCACGCCTGGAAATACTCCCACGCCGATGGCGCCGCGGCCTTCCTGACCCTGGTTGGCGTGCTGTTCCTGGGCGTCGAGATCGGCCTGACGATGGGCGTAGCCCTGTCAGTGGGTCTCGTCCTGCAGCGCACGATGAGGCCGCATTGGGCGGAAGTCGGTCAGGTCCCGCGGACCCACCATTTCCGCAACATCAACCGGCATGACGTGATCTGCTCGCCGCATGTGGTCGCGCTTCGGATCGATGAGGCGCTCTATTTCGCCAATGCCCGATTCCTCGAAGCTCTGGCCGGTGACATCCTGGCCCGCGAGAGCCGGCCCACCGACCTGGTTCTCTTGTTCCCGGCCGTCAATTTCGTTGATGCCAGCGCGCTTAGCAGCTTGCGCGCGATCAATTCGCGGCTGCTGGATGGCGGCGTCCGCCTGCACCTGTCCGAGGTCAAGGGGCCTGTGGCGGACAAGTTGATAGAGGCCGGTTTCTTCGACGAGCTGTCCGGTGAAGTCTTCCTGTCCCACTATGCCGCTATGCGCACGCTCGACCCGCAGACTACGCTGCGGGCCGAAGGGGTCGAGCGCGACTAGGTCAGCTGCAAGTGCCAAATTGGTCCGATTGCCTGTCAGGACTGAATCGTTATCGTTCACCCGACGAAATCGCAGACCCAGTGCGGAGCCTGACCCATGTCCCATACCGATCCGAACGCCATCTTCCCGGTCCCCGCGGATTGGACGAACCGTGCCGGTATTGACGCCGCACGCTATGCCGACATGTATCGCCGTTCGATCGAGGATCCGGAGGCCTTCTGGCGCGAGGAAGCCAAGCGGATCGACTGGATGACGCCCTTCACTGAGGTATCAGACGTCAATTGGGACAAGAATGACCTCCATATTCGCTGGTTTGCGGACGGCACGTTGAACGCCTCGGTCAATTGTATCGACCGGCACCTGCCCGAGCGCGCCCATGACACGGCGATCATCTGGGAGGGTGATGACCCGACCGTCGATGCCCACATCACCTATGCCCAGCTGCACGACCATGTCGGGCGCTTCGCCAACGGGCTCAAATCCATCGGGGTAAGGAAAGGTGACCGGGTCACCATCTACATGCCGATGATCCCCGAGGCCGCCTACGCCATGCTGGCCTGTGCGCGAATCGGTGCGGTCCACTCTGTCGTCTTTGGCGGCTTCTCGCCCGACGCCCTTGCCGGACGCATCACCGATTGCCAGAGCCGCTTCATCATCACCGCCGATGAAGGCGTGCGCGGCGGCAAGCCCATTCCGCTCAAGGCCAATGTCGACAAGGCCGTCGCCACCGCCGGCGGGGTCGAGAAGGTCGTGGTCATCCAGCGGACTGGCGGCGATGTCGCCTGGGACGAAGCGCGCGATATCGCCTATGACCAGCTTATCGCCGATGCCAGCCCGGATTGCCCGGCAGAGCCGATGAATGCCGAGGATCCGCTCTTCATCCTCTACACCTCCGGCTCGACCGGTAAACCCAAAGGCGTGCTGCACACCACGGGCGGCTATATGGTCTGGGCCTCGATGACGCATGAATACGTCTTCGATTACAGACAAGGCGAGATCTACTGGTGTACGGCCGATGTCGGCTGGGTCACCGGCCACACCTATATCGTCTATGGCCCGCTCGCGAATGGCGCCACGACGCTGATGTTCGAGGGCGTGCCGACCTGGCCCGGCCCGGACCGGATGTGGGCGGTCGTCGACAAGCACAAGGTCAACACCTTCTACACCGCCCCGACCGCCATCCGCGCTCTGATGCGCGAGGGCGATGAGCCAGTCAAGAAGCACTCCCGCGCCTCATTGCGCCTGCTGGGAACAGTCGGCGAGCCGATCAATCCGGAAGCCTGGAACTGGTACAACACCGTCGTGGGCGATAGCCGCTGCCCGATTGTCGATACCTGGTGGCAGACCGAGACGGGGGGCGCGCTGATCACACCCCTGCCCGGCGCCACCAACCTCAAACCCGGCTCGGCGACCACGCCGATGTTCGGGGTTGAACCGGCCCTGATGGATGCCGAGGGCCAGCGCGTCAGCGACACCGGCGCTGCCAATGGCAATCTGGTCATCTGCCGCTCCTGGCCCGGTCAGGCGCGCACGCTTTACGGCGATCATGACCGCTTTGTGGAAACCTATTTCTCGACCTATCCCGGCTATTATTTCACCGGTGATGGCGCGCGCCGTGATGCCGACGGTTACTGGTGGATCACCGGGCGGGTCGATGATGTGCTCAATGTTTCCGGGCACCGGCTGGGCACGGCCGAGATCGAGAGCGCGCTTGTCGCTCATGACGACGTCGCCGAAGCGGCCGTTGTCGGCTACCCGCACGATGTGAAGGGCCAAGGCATCTACTGCTATGTCACGCTGATGGGCGGACGCGACCCGGCCGATGAGGATGTTGACCTTTTGAAGAAATGGGTACGCCAGGAAATCGGCCCGGTGGCGACACCGGACCTGATCCAGTTCGCGCCTGCCCTGCCGAAGACACGCTCGGGCAAGATCATGCGCCGCATCCTGCGCAAGATCGCCGAGAACGAGTTTGGCAATCTCGGTGACACGTCTACACTGGCCGACCCGGGCGTCGTCGACGACCTGATCGCAAACCGGAAAAATCGATGAAACGTGCCCTCGCTCTCGTCTCCGCCACCGCTATGCTGGGCTTGTCGGCCTGTGCGACAGAGACCGTTCCGATGTGCCGCGCGCCCATCGCCTACGAAATGGCGGCATTCTCGGCGATCATCAGCCATAACGAGACCGCCGCCGCTGACGCGATGGCGCCGGGCTTGCTGCAAAACGCCTTCATCTCACGCGACCCGATGGTGCGCAGTCATGTCTGGGGTGCCGAAGGCAATACACGCGGCACGGTGACCGGCATGCTCAGCCAGCCGCCGCTGTGCATCTTTGATGACCCGAACTTCACCGCGACTGAAGCCTCGCGGCAGATCCTGGTCTATCCGCAGCGCGCCCATGACCGGGTTGCCCCGCCGGTGGAAACCCCGCTGCTCGACGCCCCCCTGCCCTGGGGCATTTATCGCGGCGACTACATGACCTGCCGTTTCGAACAGACCGCGACCGGCTGGAAGCTGGCCGATCTGTGCGGGTACCGGATGCCGGGTGGGAGTGTGACGGGGTAGCCAACCGCGGGTGCAACCCAGCGCTTGTCATCCCTGAAGGACGCCCCGCGCAGGCGGGGCGAAAGTCAGGGACCTAGCTGATTGCCACCGCATAGCTCGCCGCCTGGCGTCCGGCCTTTGCCGGACATCCAGCGGGAATGACAAACGACCCGACGCCCCAAACAATGCGGGGTCCGGGCCGGTCTTTTCGACCTCGCCCGAACCCCGCGCCTGAGACGACCAACCGTCATCAGCTCGTTGTTTGCTAGTCCTCGAACTCCATCAGCTTCATGGGCGCCTTGAGTTCTGCGGTGAGGCGATCATAGGCCGGCAGAGTGAGGAATTCGGCGAATTCCGCCGACAGGACCAGCTCGGTGAGGATGTCGGCAGCGTCACGGATGCGGTCGCACAGCTCGGTCTGGTCCGGCACCTCGTCCTGGATCGCCGCACAGATATCCTCGATCTTGTTTTCCAGCATTGGGCCGGTCAGCGCCGTGCCTTCGACCGTCGAGCGGTCATATGTCCGCCACTGCCAGAGCTGGGCCCGGGCGATCTCGGCGGTCGCCGCATCTTCCATCAGATTGCGGATCGGCACGGCACCGCGACCACCCAACCAGGCGGCGATATAGCGGATGGCGACATCGATATTGTCGTTCACACCAGCATCCGTGATCTCGCCTTCCGGCGCTTCCAGCAATTGCTGCGTGGTCACCGGACGCTCATGTGGATCAGCAGGCCGATCGAGCTGGTTGGGCCCCTTCATGTGCTTGTCGAAGATCTCCATCGCGACGGGAACCAGGTCGGGGTGAGCGACCCAGGTGCCGTCATGGCCGTTTTTCACTTCGCGCAGCTTGTCCTCGCGAACCTTCTCGGTCGCGGCGGCATTCGCTTCGGGATCATTCTTGACCGGGATGAAGGCCGACATGCCGCCCATCGCATGGGCGCCGCGGCGGTGACAGACTGCGACCACACGGCGCGAATAGGCTGCCATGAACGGCACGCTCATCGTGACCGCGGAGCGATCTGGCAGGACATGATCCGGGCGTGACTTCAGACGCTTGATATAGCTGAAGATGTAGTCCCAACGGCCGCAATTGAGGCCGACGATATGGTCTTTCAGCTCGTAGAGAATCTCGTCCAGCTCGAAGGCAGCCGGAAGCGTCTCGATCAGGACCGTGGCGCGCAGCGTGCCACGCTCCAAACCCAGCTCGTCCTCGGCATGCTGGAGGACCAGGCTCCACAAGCGCGCTTCCAGCCGGCTTTCCAGCTTGGGCAGGTAGAAGTAGGGCGCGGTGCCGCGTTCCTTCAGGGCGGCGTGATTGTGGAAGACATAGAGGCCGAAATCGAACAGCGAGCCGGAAATGGCCTGGCCATTGACCTGCACATGACGCTCATCGAGATGCCATCCGCGCGGACGGACGATCAGGACCGCCGCATCATCCTTGACCTGGTAGCGCTTGTTATTCTTCGGATCGGTGAAGTCGATATCGCGCCGATTGGCATCGCGCAGATTGATCTGGCCTTCAACCAGGTTTGACCAGAGCGGCGCGGTGGCGTCCTCGAAATCGGCCATGAAGCATTTGGCGCCGGAATTGAGCGCGTTGACGACCATCTTGCGATCCACCGGACCGGTGATCTCGACACGGCGATCCTGCAAATCCGCAGGCGCCGGACGGACCTTCCACTCGCCGGAGCGAATATCGACGGTCTCGTGCGGGAACATCAGCAAGGCTCCCTGGTCGAGCTCGGCCTGGCGTTCCTTGCGATAGCGCAGCAGGGACTGGCGGCGCTTTTCGAAACGGCGGTGCAGGCCGGCCAGGAAGCCGAGCGCTTCGTGGCTGAGAATATCGCGATAGCCGGGCTCGAGATGGCCGAGGACTTCGACGCCGGAAGGGGCAATGAGGGTCATGTCATTCTCCTGATGCGGGAGACAAGACCGGGGTGCGTTCGGAGGGACCGCACCCCGGCAAGGAGCAGTGAGTAAGGCGTTACTCGGCTGCGAACTGGGCCGACTCGGTGGACGCGCCCATGGCAGTCGTCGAAGCGGTACCGCCGGAGATGGCCAGCGAGACCTTGTCGAAATAGCCGGTGCCGACTTCGCGCTGGTGGCGCGTCGCAGTGTAGCCATCGACCTCGGAGGCGAACTCGGCCTGCTGCAACTCGGAATAGGCACCCATGCCGCGGGATTTGTAGCCGCGGGCCAGTTCGAACATGCCGTGATTGAGCTGGTGGAAACCGGCCAGGGTCACGAACTGGAACTTGTAGCCCATGGCGCCGAGTTCCTGCTGGTAGGTCTCGATCGTGGCCTTGTCGAGATTGGCTTCCCAGTTGAAAGAGGGCGAGCAGTTATAGGCCATCATCTTGCCGGGATATTCCTTCTGGACTGCCTCGGCGAAGCGGCGGGCTTCGTCCAGGTTCGGCTTGGAGGTTTCCCACCACAACAGGTCGGCGATCTTGGCATAAGCCAGGCCACGCTTGATGCAGTGATCAACGCCAACGCCTTCTTTCAGGCGGAAGAAGCCTTCCGGCGTGCGGCCGGCATCGAAATCGATGAATTCATGGTCGCGCTCATCAATGTCGGAATTGATCAGATTGGCCGATTCCGCATCGGTGCGAGCCACGGTGATGGTGGAGACACCCATCACGTCAGCCGCGAGACGGGCGGCAGCGAGATTGCGCTCGTGCTGGCTGGTCGGGATCAGGACCTTGCCGCCCAGATGGCCGCACTTCTTCTCGGCCGCGACCTGGTCTTCAAAGTGAACGCCGGCCGCTCCCGCCTCGATGAAAGCCTTCATGATTTCAAAGCAGTTCAGCGTGCCGCCAAAACCGGCTTCGGCATCAGCAACGATCGGGGCAAACCAGTCGCGGCTGGCCTGACCGGTCTCGGAGACTTCGATCTGGTCGGCGCGCTGCAGGGCGCGATTGATCTTCTTGGCCAGCTCCGGCGCCGAATTGGCCGGGTAGAGCGACTGGTCGGGGTACATGGTGCCGGCCGTATTGGCGTCGGCGGCAACCTGCCAACCGGACAGGTAGATGGCTTTCAGGCCGGCGCGGACCATCTGCATGGCCTGGTTTCCCGACAGCGCGCCCAGGGCATTGATGTAGGGCTCGGTCTTCAGGAGTTCCCACAGCTTGTTGGCACCACGCTCGGCCAGGGTCTGGCTGATGGTGACGGAGCCGCGCAGCTTTTGCACATCCTCGGGGGAGTAGGGACGCTCGATACCGTTGAAACGATCATCGGCCGTATTGGGGACCAGTTCCGCAAAAGTCGTCATTTTTATCTCCGTTCCGGCTCAGCCGGTTCTGGGTGATCAGGATTGACCTCAAGCTGTCAAACAGAACGGAGCGTGTCGATATGGCTTTTCCTATAAAGAGGTTTCAGTGTAAGTTACATACATTGTGTGATTGTCAGTTTGTAAATTTTGGTACAAATCATGAGCGACAACCAGGCCTTTGAAAAGATCTTTGCCGGCGCCCGCCTGCGCCGTCTGCGACGCGAACGCGGCATGACCCAGGCCGAGGCGGCCGAGGCGCTGGGCCTGTCGGCGAGCTATCTCAATCTGCTGGAACGCAATCAACGCCCGGTCACCGCCCGTGTCCTTCTGGCCCTGGCCGACGCCTTCGATGTCGATGTCCGCAGCTTTGCCAATGAGAGCGACCGGCAATTGATCGCCGACCTCACCGAGGCCGCCGCCGACCCGGTCCTCGCCGGCCTCGAACTGGACCGGATGGAGCTCAACGAGTTGGCCGATAGCCAGCCGCGCGCCGCCGAGGCCCTGACACGCCTCTTCCAATCCTATCGCGAAATGGCTACTGCGACCGCCGATCTGGCGACGCGCGTCTCCGGACCGGGCGCCACAACGGGCGGACCGGGGGCCGTGCTGGAATCGGTCCGCAATGCGATCGACGCCCATCACAATCATTTCCCCGACCTGGAAGAGGCCGCCGAAGCCCTGTGCGAGCGGGCTGGCCTGCGCAGCCGCAATCGTGATCAGGCCCTGGCGACCTATCTGCAGGACCAGCACGGCTTCACGGTGCGGGTCCTGGACGAGGATGTGATGGCCGGCGCCCGTCGGCGCCTCGACTTTCACGGGCGCCGCCTCCTCCTGTCGGAAACCATCGCCCCCGCTTCGCGCGGCTTTCATATCGCGGTGGTTCTGGCCTCGCTGGAACAGGCCGAGACGCTGGACCGGCTCTGTGACCAGATCGACCTGCCCAGTCCGGAGGGCCGCCGCCTCCTGCGCATCGGGCTGGCCAATTATTTCGCCGGTGCGGTCCAGATGCCCTATGCCGCTTTCCACAAGGCCGCCGAGACGCATCGCTATGATCTTGACCTGCTGCAACGCCGCTTCGAGGCGAGCTATGAACAGGTTTGCCACCGCCTGACCACGCTGCAGCGGCCAGGCGCGCGCGGCCTGCCCTTCTTCATGATCCGCGTCGATGCGGCGGGCAATGTCTCCAAACGCTTCGGCGGCGGCATCATGCCCTTTGCCCGCGCCGGCGGCGGCTGCCCCAAATGGAACCTCTATGACGCGCTGCGCCTGCCCGAACGCATCCTGGCCCAGGCCTTCGAACTGCCCGACGGGACCCGCATGCTCTCCCTCGCCCGCGGCCAGTCGACACCCGGGCCGAGCGGCCAGCCGCCTGTCCTGCACGCCATTGCCCTGGGCTGTGACTGGGAGAATGCCGGCAAGGTGATGCACGCCGACGGCATGGCAGAAGCCCTGTCCGCCCCGATCGGCCTCGCCTGCCGCCTCTGCGACCGCGAGGATTGCGCCCAGCGGGCCTTCCCGCCCCTCAACCGAAAGCTCACCATGGACCCGCACCAGCTGAGGGCTTCGCCTTATGCGTTCGGGGAGAGTTGAGGGAAACACCCCAAAAAGAAAAGGGCCCCGCATGATGCGGAGCCCCAGTCCGGGATAACGTGTGAGGTGACCGCTTCTACTCGGCCGCGCCGGCGACGGCGTTGACATAGGCCGTGCGCACATCCTGGTGCTTCACTGTGTCCAATTCGCGGGCGATTTCCTCGTCCTGCTTGGCCAGAGCATCGAGATCCTGGTCGGCATAATGCAGGACGCCCATATCCGCATAGGCGGCCTGGATCTTCGGACCCCACAGGCCGATATCCTTCACCACAGGCACGATACGCTGGAAGAGAAGCGTGCGGAAAAGCTTGTTCATTTCGGACTGCTCGGCCCAGGCGACGCATTCCTCGACCGGCAAGCCCATGACTTCATAGACTTCCCGCGCCTGGAAACGATCACGCATGTGATAGCAGGCCTCGACCAGGAATTCCTCGCGCTCATCGCGCTCGGCCTGGGTCAGGTGCGGGTAGAAATCGCGCAGTGACAGGCGACCAAAGGCAACATGGCGCGCCTCGTCTTCCATCACATAGGCATTGACCATCTTGGCCAGCGGGTTCTGGGCGAGATCACGGATCGTGCCGAAGGCGGCCAGGGCCAGCCCCTCGATGACGACCTGCATGGCCAGATAGGTGAAGTCCCAGCGGCTGTCGCGCAAGGCCTGGTCGACCAGCTGGCGCAGCGGTTCGGTCATCGGATAGGCGACGCCGAACTTCTTCATCAGATTCTTGTAGGCCTCGACATGGCGGGCCTCGTCCATGACCTGGGTCGCGGCGTAGAATTTCGCGTCGAGATCCGGCACGGATTCCACAATCTTCGCAGCACAGATCAGTGCAGCCTGCTCGCCCTGCATGAATTGCGAGATATTCCAGGCCTGGGCGTGACGGCGGAACTCGATGCGTTCCTTCTTCGTCATCTTCTCCCACATCGGAGAGCCGTGCAGCGCAATGCCTTCATCGGGCAATTGCATCGGGTTTTCCGGGTCGAGCTCGAGGCTCCAGTCGATGCGATTGACCGCATCCCACTGCATGTCCTTGCCCTTCTGGTAAAGGTGCATGAGCGTCGAGCGACCGTCGTCATACTCGAAATCGAAGGTGGCGTTGAACTGTTCCGGAACCGACCAGTGCTTGTCGATATCCGGCATCGGATAGAGCTCGCGAAGCGATGCCATGGCGCGTTACCTCCCCAGGAGCGACCAAACGTGTCTCGTGCGTGTGCGTTTATCGCATACAGCGCTTTGGTGAACAATGTTCACAACACAAACGTGAGTCATATTCCCGTTTTTGGCAAGAGGGAATCCGGTTTGTGATCGCGAAACCGGAACGCGTCCGGCTCCGCACGCGATTGCGGCGGAGGTGGGAGGAAGCGGGATGCCGGCGGACACCGGGGTGTCCGTGTGGCTGGTCTGCGGTGTCCGTGGTGTCCTCGGCATCCCGCTTGCGGAGTTTTCC
>Ga0189274_100081_pt1 | contig 107561 bp, 99 predicted proteins | sample N5B1minimetaG_FD_130323 | JGI IMG/M metagenome (GOLD analysis project Ga0189274, IMG submission 130323) | Marine microbial communities from the Costa Rica Dome - N5 B1 mini metaG | ecosystem: Environmental > Aquatic > Marine > Oceanic > Photic zone | place: Costa Rica: the Eastern Pacific...
CAGGCTCCGCTCGCTTCCGGGCACAAGTGACTGAGCTCGCGCCTCCCGTCCCGAAAACCACAGGCATTATGGCGTGGGGGCAGAGGGGGGAGGATAAGTTTTGTGAAAATTCCCGCCCCACACTCCGTCATCCCGGCGAAGGCCGGGACCCAGTCTGCGACGCAAGCTCTTGCCAAGATTGGCGAAATCGAGCCTGCGAAACTGGGTCCTGACTTGCGTCAGGATGACGGTATTGGCGGTGTCGGGCGGGGATAAAGTGTCCAAATCAACGTCATCCCACGGTCGCGGCAAGGCCGCGATCCGGGGGACCCCAGCAATATTGCGAGCAGATTTGCCGCGAACACGCCGCCGGAACGGTCACGCCGGGTAGCCAAGGCCCCCGGATGCCCGCAACGCGGCCACCGCGGGATGACGACGATAGGATGAAGCACGTTGAACAACCGGCCTCTCCGGCCCTTGAGGGACGAAGCGCGCCGAGGCGCACTCCTCTCCCCGCAAACCACCGCACTCCCCCGATGACCGAGCGCCCGGCCCGCGCTAGTCTCGCGGCTGACTGATTTGCCCGCCTGACCTTCCGCCCGGAGACTTGCCCATGGCCACGACCAAACCCGTCGACGAGACCAGCCACGTCTATCTGATCGACGGGTCGGGCTATATTTTCCGGGCCTATCATGCGCTGCCGCCGCTGACCCGGTCGGACGGGACGCCGGTCGGCGCGGTGCAAGGCTTTTGCAACATGTTGTGGAAGCTGTTGGAAGACCTGAAGGGGGAGGACCAGCCCTCCCACCTGGCGGTGATTTTCGACCATTCCGGCAAGTCCTTCCGCAATGAGCTCTACGACCAGTACAAGGCGCACCGCCCGCCGGCGCCGGAAGACCTGGTGCCGCAATTCTCCATCATCCGCGATGCCACGCGTGCGTTCGGCACGCCCTGCATCGAGCTGGAAAATTACGAGGCCGACGACATCATCGCCACCTATGCCCGCCAGGCCGAGGCCAAGGGCGCGGATGTCACCATCGTCTCCTCGGACAAGGACCTCATGCAATTGGTGACCGACAAGGTCTCCATGTTCGATGCCATGAAGAACCGTCGCATCCAGGCCCCGGAAGTGATGGAGAAATTCGGGGTCGGCCCGGACAAGGTGATCGATATCCAGTCGCTGGCCGGCGACAGTGTCGACAATGTGCCCGGCGTACCGGGGATCGGCGTGAAGACCGCGGCCCTGCTGATCAATGAGTATGGCGATCTCGACACGCTGCTCGAGCGGGCCGGCGAGATCAAGCAGAAGGGGCGGCGCGAGAAACTTCTCTCCCATGCCGAGGATGCCCGCATTTCCCGCGATCTGGTGACGCTGAAGCTCGACGCGCCGATGCCGGAAAAGCTGGAGGAGTTCGGTCTCGCCGAGCCCGACCCGGACGTGCTCGTCCCCTTCCTGCGCGGGATGGAGTTCCGCTCCTTCACCCGCAAGGTGGAAGAGGCGCTGGGTGGCCCGCCGGCCGATGAGACCGGCGACGCCACGGCCCCGATTGATCGCGACAAGTATGAGTGCGTGACGACGATGGAGGCGCTCGAGCGCTGGATTGAAAAATGCCGCGAGGCGGGTCAGATCGCGGTCGATACCGAGACCGATGCCCTGTCCTCGACCGCCTCCGGCCTGGTCGGCATCTCGCTCGCCACCGCTCCCGGTGAGGCCTGTTATATCCCGCTCGCCCATGTCGATCCGGACGGGTCCGGCGACATGTTCGACACCGGCGAGGCGCCCGAGCAGATCCCGATGGATGCCGCGCTGGAGGCGCTCAAACCGCTGCTGGAGGATCCGGGCGTCCTCAAGATCGGCCAGAATTTCAAATATGATCTCGGCGTGCTGTCGCGCTATGGCATTGATGTCGCGCCCTATGACGACACCATGCTGATCTCCTATGTCATGGAGGCCGGCCTGCACGGGCATGGCATGGACGCACTGGCCGAGCTTCACCTCGGCCATACCTGCATCCCCTTCAAGGAGATTTGCGGCACCGGCAAGAACCAGATCACCTTCGACAAGGTGCCGCTGGACAAGGCGACGCTCTATGCCGCCGAGGATGCCGACATCACGCTGCGGCTTTGGGAAATCCTCAAACCGGCCATGGTCGCCAAGAAGATGGCCACGGTTTACGAGACGCTGGAACGCCCGATGGCCGATGTCCTCTCCAGGATGGAGCGCACGGGCATCAAGGTCGATCCGGACCAGCTGAACCGCCTGTCCTCCGACTTCGCCCAGAAAATGGCCGCTGCCGAAGCCGAGGCGCATGAAGCCGCGGGCCGCGACTTCAATGTTGCGTCACCGAAACAAATCGGGGAAATCCTGTTTGGAGAGATGGGCTTACCGGGTGGCAAAAAGACCAAGACCGGGGCCTGGTCGACCGATGCGGCGGTGCTCGATCAGCTCGCCGCCGAGGGTCACGCCCTGCCGGTCGCGCTGCTGGAATACCGGCAATATGCCAAGCTGAAATCGACCTATTCCGACAGTCTCTTCGCCCATATCAATCGCGACACGAAACGGGTCCACACCTCCTTCTCGCTGGCCGCGACCACGACCGGGCGCCTGTCCTCGACCGAGCCCAATCTGCAAAATATCCCGATCCGTACCGAGGCCGGCCGGCAGATCCGCGAAGTCTTCATCGCCGAACCCGGCCATGTCCTGGTTGCCGCCGACTATTCCCAGGTCGAGCTGCGCCTGCTGGCCCATATCGCCGACGTTGAAAGCCTGAAAGAAGCCTTCCGCGACGGCACCGACATTCACGCCATGACGGCTTCGGAAGTCTTTGGCGTGCCGATCGAAGGCATGGATCCGATGGTTCGGCGCAAGGCCAAGGCGATCAATTTCGGCGTCATCTACGGCATTTCCGCCTTCGGTCTGGCCAATCAGATCGGCGTCAAGCGGGATGAGGCCAAGGCCTTCATCGACGCCTATTTCGAGAAATTCCCCGGCATCCGCGCCTATATGGATGAGATGAAGGCCCAGGCCGCCGAGACCGGCTTTGTCGAGACCATTTTCGGTCGCCGCTGCCATTTCCCGGGCATTCGCGACAAGAACCCCAATATGCGCATGTTCGCCGAACGCCAGGCCATCAACGCCCCCATCCAGGGCTCAGCCGCCGACGTCATCCGCCGCGCCATGATCCGCATGGACGACGCGCTGAAAGCCGCCAATCTGGACGCGAGAATGCTGTTGCAGGTGCATGATGAACTGGTGTTCGAAGTGCCGGAAAACCAGGCCGACGATTTGATCGGGCTGGCCTCAAAGGTGATGGGCGAGGCCTGTGCGCCTGCGCTGGAGTTGAGCGTGCCGCTGGTCGTGGACGCGAAGGCGGGGATGACCTGGGGTGAAGCGCATTAGGGGCTGCTGGACGCGCACGCCTCTTGTCATCCCGGCCGGAGAGCCCGCGAAAGCGGGCTGCAGAGCCGGGACCTATCTCTCGGCGGGCATATGGGTCCCCGATCTTCGCCCTGCTTTCGCGGGGCATGCGTCGGAGATGACAATTGTATGGTCAGAATGAAAAACGCCCGACCGGGCAAGCCGGACGGGCGTTTTCAATCGCGATGAAGCTGAGCACCTAAGCGTCCACTTCCGCTTCCAGGGCGTGTTCCTGGATGAAGTCTCTCCGCGGTTCGACGACGTCGCCCATCAGCTTGGAGAAGAGCTCATCGGCGGTGTCGGCATGGGTGACCGAGACCTGCAGAAGTGAGCGGGCATCCGGGTCGAGCGTGGTTTCCCAGAGCTGGCCGGGGTTCATTTCGCCCAGACCCTTATAGCGCTGGAATTTCATGCCCTTGGCGCCGGAGACGATGACTTCGTCAACCAGCTCGCGGGGCGAGTTGATGGTGACCGGGCCGGATTTGGGCACGAAGCTGGCCGGGCCGGCATAATCGCCGGCGATGGCGACGGCGCGCTCATTGAGGCGTTTGGCGTCCGGGCTGGCGCGCAAATTGCGGTCGAGCACGACGGTTTCGGTCACGCCGCGCACTTCGCGTTCGAAAATCAGATTGCCGTCCTCTTCATCGAGGTGACCACCCCAAGTGTCCTCACCTTCATCGGCGAAGGTGTTGAGACGGGCCGCGGCGTCACGAATCCCGTCTTCCGAGGGTTCCGGCACCAGCGCGCCGGCGAGGGCAGCGGCTTCCAGGGCAAAGCCCGGCGCACGCGCGACCATGCGGTCGATGGAGAGCTTGACCTGTCGGGCCGCGGCGACCCGTGTGGTCAGATCCTGACCGGTGACGACTTCGCCGTCGTGCAAGGTGAGATGCGCGTCTGACGCCCCCTCCTCGATCAGATAGGCATCCATCTCGGCCTGGTCCTTCACATAGCGTTCGGACCGGCCCTTGGTGATTTTGTAGAGCGGCGGCTGGGCGATGTAGAGATAGCCGCGCTCAATCAGTTCCGGCATCTGCCGGTAGAAGAAGGTCAGCAAAAGCGTGCGGATATGAGCGCCGTCGACATCGGCATCGGTCATGATGATGACCTTGTGATAGCGCAGCTTTTCGTAATTGATCTGGTCGCGCCCGATCCCCGTGCCCAGCGCCGTGATCAACGTGCCGACCTGTTCCGAGCCGAGCATCTTGTCGAAGCGGGCCCGCTCGACATTGAGGATTTTACCGCGCAGCGGCAGCACGGCCTGGTTTTCCCGATGGCGCCCCTGCTTGGCAGAGCCGCCGGCTGAGTCACCCTCGACGATGAAGAGTTCTGACTTGGCCGGATCCTTCTCCTGACAGTCGGCGAGCTTGCCGGGCAGGGAAGAGATTTCCAGTGCCGACTTGCGCCGGGTCAGTTCGCGCGCCTTGCGGGCGGCTTCGCGCGCCGCAGCGGCCTCGATGATCTTGCCGACCACCATGCGCGCTTCGGTCGGGTGTTCCTCGAACCATTCCGTCAAGGCCTCGCCCACCGCACCTTCAACGGCCGGACGGACTTCTGACGAAACCAGCTTGTCCTTGGTCTGGGAGGAAAATTTCGGATCCGGCACTTTCACTGACAGGACGCAGGTCAGGCCTTCGCGGGCATCATCACCGGAGATCGACACCTTGGCCTTGGAGGCCTGGCCCGAGGACGCCGCATAGCTGTTGATGACACGGGTCAGCGCGCCGCGGAAACCGGCCAGGTGCGTGCCGCCATCGCGCTGTGGGATGTTGTTGGTGAAGCAGAGGACATTCTCGTGATAGCTGTCATTCCACTCCAGCGCCGCTTCCACCGTCACACCATCACGCTCGCCGGTGATCAGCACGGGCGGCATGAAAATGGGTGTCTTGTTGCGATCGAGATGGGCGACGAATTCCGCGACGCCGCCTTCATAGACCATGGTGTCGGAGTAGAGCTCGGCCTCGCGCTCATCGCGCAGGGTGATCTTGACGCCGGAATTCAGGAAGGCGAGCTCGCGCAGGCGGTGCTGCAGCGTTTCGCGGTTGAATTCGGTCATGGTGAAGGTGTCTTCCGATGGCATGAAGCGCACTTCCGTGCCCTTCTGACCCGGCTCGGCATCGCCCATCACCTTGAGATCTTCCTCGGCATCACCGCGACGGAAGCGCATCCAGTGGGTTTTGCCATTGCGCCAGATGGTCAGGTCCATCCAGTCCGACAGGGCATTCACCACCGAAACACCGACACCGTGAAGACCGCCGGACACCTTGTAGGAATTCTGGTCGAACTTCCCGCCGGCATGGAGCTGGGTCATGATGACCTGGGCCGCCGAAACGCCCTCTTCCTGGTGGATATCGGTCGGGATACCGCGACCGTCATCACGCACCGAGGCCGAACCATCGGCGTGGAGCGTCACCAGGACTTCCGAACAATGGCCTGCCAGCGCTTCATCGATCGCATTGTCGACGACTTCATAGACCATGTGATGAAGACCCGAACCGTCATCGGTATCACCGATATACATGCCCGGGCGCTTGCGCACGGCGTCGAGCCCTTTGAGGACCTTGATCGACTCCGCGCCGTATTCCTGATTCGCTTGTTCCGTCATGATTTTGTTGTACAGGTTTCGCGGCTTTGTGACCACTCGCGCGCACACGCGTACGCACGCGCGCACGCGTGAGTCACCTCAGGGGCACACAGACCCGCGAAAGCGGCGCAAACCCTTGCTCAGAAACGATTTCTACTCACCATTCGCAACACTGTCCCTGCCGCGATAAAGGGTGAGACTCATCGTGTCGCCATTCGAGTAATTCTGCCCCTCGATCACGGCCAGCGCATCAAGGCTCAAACCGCGCGATTCGACCTGTGCGAGAAAGGCCTCCGCCTCGCTGGAATCGATCAGCGCCAGGGTGCAGGCCGTGTCGTCAGCGAGCGTGTCCGCGGCGTCCGCCGGACCGGTCGCCAGGTGCGTGTCGTAGGGCCCCTGGAGATAGACCAGGGAGGGCTCACGATAGGCGGAAGTAACGAGGCGCGTCGGGGCGCAGTCTCCGTGCGCGTCCACGGCTGCCACGACACGGGGCGTCAGGAAAAGCGTGTCGAGACGCGGCAGGGTTCCGGCGTAGACGGTCACCACCGAGAGACCACCCGCGACAAGGCCAGCGGCCAGTGCCTTGGGTTTGCGACCTGTGAGATAGAGGCCAAGCGCGGCCAGGGCCGGAACAAAGATGGCCACTCCCGCCGCGATCAGAACCGGAGAGAGACGCCCCTCCGACCATTGCATCATGGCCGCGCCAAACGCGGCCACGAAACCGCTCGTGACCAGCCAGACAACCGCGTAAAGGCCCGCCGCGATGCGAAGCCAAAGCGGGGCCCGCTTATCACCGGGCTGGAAGATCGCCGCCACCGCGAGGCAGGCCATCGCCGGGTAAAGTGGCATGACATAGTGCGGGAGCTTTGTGGCGATCAGCTCATAGGCGATCCAGGCTGGCACGATCCAGGCGATCAGATAGCGGGTCGCCGGCTCCGCACGTCGGGTCCAGGCCGACCAGATCGCAAACACGAAAAAGAGCGAGCCCGGCCAGAAGCTGAGCGAGAGCAGGCCGAGATAATAACCCGGTGGACCGGAATGGGATTGTTGGCTCTCACCGACCTTTCCCATCAGGCTGTCGCCCACCGCCTCGGCATAGAAACCGCCGTCCGAAACGATACCGATGGCGATATACCAGGGCAGGGCTATGGCCAGAAAGAGCGGTACACCCCAGAGGGGTTTCAGCGCGCCCAGCCAGCGCAGCTTTCGATCCCAGATCAGCAGCGCCAGAAGCGTCAGGCCGACGAAGAGCAGGATGATCGGCCCCTTGATCATCATCCCGCCGCCGAGCGCCGCCCAGAACAGGGCCGGTCGCCACCAATGGCCCTTCGGCTCGAGATAGATCCGCATCAGGGCGAGGTGGGCGGCCGTAATGGTGGCGAGCAATACCGCATCCGTCTTGGCGATGCGGGCCTCGAACCCGACCGCGAAGGCGGTTGCGACCAGCAGGGCAGCGCCATAGCCGGCATGGCGCCCATAGAGCCGCGTCGCGATGGCGCCGGTCATCAGGACCGCCGCGAGGATGCCTAGAAAGGACGGGATCCGATGCGCCCAGATCTCCCGGTCATCGCCGGTTCCGGTTACCGCGACCGCCAGTGATTGCAGCCAGTAAATGCCGGCCGGCTGCAGATAGCGCTGCTCTTCCTGGAAGCGGATATCGATAAAATCGCCGCTTTCCAGCATCTGGCTGGTTGCGACCGCATAACGCGACTCGTCGCGATCCACCGGTGGCAAGGAGGATATTCCGGGCAGAAGGACCAGGGCGGACAACACCACCAGGATCAGCCAGTCTTTCCAGCCCAGCCGGTCGGTGCCCGAAAGCTTGGTCGTCACGACGAACGCTCTTCGATCCGCCCTGGCGCCTTGGTCCGGCGAACCAGCCAGATCACGCCCATCGTGTCGAAAATGCCGACGAAGGCTCGCCCGAGATTGGTGTATTTGGACTGGCCGGCATGACGGGCCCGGTGACGCACCGGATGATTGATCAACGGGTGCCCATAGCGCTGGAAGAGCGCCGGCAGGAAGCGGTGCATGCCCTCGAAACAGGGCAGGAGCAAGAAGCTGTCGCGGTCGAATATCTTTACGCCGCATCCCGTATCGGGACAATGATCGCCCAGCACGGTGGCGCGAAATCCATTGGCGATACGCGTGGCAATCAGGCGCGAAACCGGGTCATTGCGGCGCACGCGCGTGCCAGCCACCAATGGCGCAGTGCCTTCGGCAGCCCAGGCTTTCTCGAGCATGTCCGGCAGATCGGCCGGGTCGTTCTGCCCGTCGCCGTCCAGCGTGGCGATCCACGGCGCCCGCGCGGCGAGCACGCCGGAGCGCACGGCCTGTGACTTGCCGCAACGCCGATCATGGCGCACGAGGCGAACACGGTCATCGGCATCGGCAATGCCCTGCAGAATGTCCGGCGTGGCATCGGTCGAACCATCATCGACGAAGACGATTTCAAACGCGCCGGCGCGTTCCATCTCACGCAGCACTTCCTCGCAGACCGCGGCGACATTCTCCGCCTCGTCCAGCACGGCAATGACAACGGACGCACGCAGTTCGTTGCCCGACCTGTCCGGCCGACGAAAGTCCGTGGAGTTCAGCTCGCTCATGAAACAGCCCTGATAATGTGGCGGGGAGTGTGTGCCGCTTTGGCGGCAGTTTCAAACCTGAATGCGGTGCAGTCACAAAACTGCCTGTTGGCGCTAGCGCAGGACAAGAAGGATAGCGATACCGGTCATGACACAGCCGGTGATAATGTCCGCGCCGCGCCGCACCTGCGGTGTCGACATCCAGTTGCGGGCCCGATGCGCGAGGCCGATATAGAATCCCGCCGTCGGCACAGCCATCGCAACCATGATTGTCAGCATCAGCAAATAGCTCAGCGGGGTGATCGCCTCGAGCGGGATAAAGGCGGGGACCAGGGTCAGGTAGAAGACAATCGGCTTGGGATTGGAGAGCGGCATGGCGATACCGGCGATGAAGGTCGCGATCCACCCCCGTTTCGAGCCGACCTTGAAGACCGGTCTGGGCCGCGCGCCCGTCCAGGCACTCCAGAACGCCTTGTAAGCCATCCAGCCCAGATAGAGCACGCCCACAATCTTTGCCACGAGCCAAAAGGCGGAGAGCTGAGTCGCGATAGCCGACAGGCCTGTGACGGCCAAGGTGAACCAGAACATGTCGCCGAGCAGGATGCCGGCGCCATAAAGCGCCGCATGCCAGGGACCCGTATCCAGTGTGCGCGCGATCATCGCCGCAATCCCCGGCCCCGGAGTCAGGAACAGGACCAGAAGGGCTCCGGCAAAAAGAAGAAGAGTTTCCAGCGTCATTGGGTTCCGCGTGCAGCGCAGATCCGGCTATAGACTGAAACCTGCCGGGAGGTCGAAGCTTCGCCTCAGTCGGCGGTTGTGAGATAGCCATACATGGTGTCGGCGATGGCCGAGACGAACTGCTTGTCGGGGATGGTCAGGATGACGGCAGCACCTTCCTCGCGGTAAAGGGCGCGCTCGATCGGCAGGGTGTTCATCAGATAGGTGAACATCTGCGCGGCCTCGTCCGGGTCGGAGCGCTTCACCTCGTCCCCGAATAAACGAAGCAATTGGCGGCCGGATTCCCGCGCCAATTCCAACAACTCCTCCCAGTCATCACCGACCAGGTCCGGCCGTATCCGGGCATAAAGGTGCGCGGCGCGAACCAGATATCCATCGCGCTGCAGGAAGGACCAGCCGGTTTCGCAAGCCGCTCGCAACGTCGCGCGCAACCCGATCGCCGGATCGATCTCGAGCCGCCCCTCATTGGCCGTGAACTCGCCAAGGCGCGCCCGGTAGAGCTCGAAGATGACCGGGATGAACGCATCCTTGTTTTCAAATCGGCGATAGACCGCCCCCACGGACAGGCCGGCAGTCTCGGCCAGTTCGGCAATCGTGATGTCTGCGAAGGACTTTTCACGCAGGCAGGTATCGAGCGCCTGCACCAGCTTGTCCCGGGTTTCACGCGAACGCGCCTGCCGTGTTGGTCGCACGCCTTGACTCATCTCAATCTCGCCTCTAAATGTGAACGCGAATTCGCATTCGCATAGTGAATCTCACTGATCGCATGCCGATCCGGTCGCGGTCAAGCCAGACAGGGAGTATAGTCATGGAAATACTGGTCCAATCCCCCGCGCTTCTCGTCGGCCTCGGTGCCGCCGCCCTCGTCATTTTCATCGGGATCGCCCGAGACCTGATGTACCGGGCCAATCCGGAGCGCAAACGTGGCTCCACAATGACCCAGTATCGCAATACAGCCGCCTCCCTGTGGGGATTGTGCCTGGTTTGCCTGGTCTGTTGGAGTCTGTCGGGTCAGCCTTTGGCCGACATGGGGCTGACATCTCCGACCGGTTGGCAAGCCTGGCTGGTCTGGGGCCTCGCCGCAGCCTCAATCGCCTATCTGTTCTATTCCGCAATCACCACAGCGCTGGATCGCGCCACCCGCATCAAGCTACGCGCCGATTTCGCCCAGGCCGAGGGTTTCGACCTGATCCGCCCACGCACCACAGCAGAACATATCGGCTTTCAAGGCCTGTCCATCACTGCCGGGGTGACCGAAGAGATCATCTTCCGCGGCTTTCTGATTTCCACCCTGGCATTGGCCATGCCGGTCTGGGTCGCAGCGCTGATCGTTGTCGGCGTCTTCCTGGTGGCGCATGCCTATCAGGGCGTGTCCGGTATGTTGCGTATCCTGCCCATCACCGTATTCATGACAGCCGTCTTCCTGATTGGCGGATCGCTGTGGCCAGCCATTCTGATCCATGTCGCCGTCGATGCCGGCGCCGGGCTCCTGGTCGCCATTGTCGATGCGCATCGCGACGCCGATGAGGCCCATCAGGACGCGGAGACTGCATCGGATGCGAACGCGCTCCCGGCCTGATCCAGGTCACGGAAACCGGGTGGCCGGCGGCGGCTGTCAGACCAGGTCGATACGCCCCGCCTCCACCTCGCCATACTGGATCCGTGAACCGAAAGGCTCAAAGAGCACACGCTCCACACCGGTGAGCCAGGCCTGAGAGCCCGAGGCCAGGATTTCACGGGCCAGGCCTTCTCGCCGGGTCGCATCAAGATGGGCACAGGCCTCGTCGAGCAATAGCAGCGGGGCAACGCCCCATTGACGACCGAGAGCCCGCGCCTGGGCCAAGGCCAATGTCAGGATGAGCGCTTTCTGTTCGCCGGTCGAACAATCGCCGGCTGGCTGGTCCTTTCCGCGGTGTCGCGCCAGCAATTCGGTCCGGTGCGGGCCGCGTGTGAGCGTGCGCCCGACAGCGCTATCACGGCGACGCCCCTCGCGTAGCGCCAGCACGAAACGGTCCTCGGCCTCGCCCGCAGTGAGGCCGTCGGCGAGATCGGCCTCCACAGCGCCATCCAGCGCGAGGTCGGCCTGAGGAAAGACCCCTTCCGGGCGCTGGTCGATCTCGCCCTGCAACCGAATCAACGCATCCAGGCGCGCGGCCGCCATGGCCACGCCATGCCCGGCCATCTCGACTTCGATGGCGCTGAGCCAGGCCGGATCCTGCCCGCCCTCATCGAGCAGGCGCTGGCGCCGCATACGGCTTTTCTCATAAGCGGTGGCTGCGTCGGCATGGGCCGGATCGGCGGCGTGGACCAGGCGATCAAAGAATTTCAGACGGTCAGCGCGCGGGCCGGCGAAAAGCCGATCCTGGGCCGGCGTCAGCCAGATCATGGGCAGGAGCCGGGCAAGCGCGTTCTGGGCCGCGGGCTCACCATCAATCCGGGTTTCTCGCCGGGCACTGCCCCGCGCTCCGACACCCAGCCGGTACCCGCCATCCCGTGTGTCAGCCTCGGCAAAGACCGCCCATTCCGCTGCCACGTCATTGCCGGACTTTCTCGCCACGCCATCTGCACCCGCCGAACGCAGACCACGCCCCGGCGCAAGGAAAGACAAAGCCTCGAGCAAATTGGTCTTGCCGGCCCCATTCTCGCCAAACAAGGCCACCGGAGCGGCGCTGAGCTCCAGATCGAGATCGGCATAACTGCGAAACCCGGTCAGGCGCAAACGACGAACCGCCGCAGGCGGAACCGGCGGCGGCGAGTCAGGTCTTGGGGTGTCGGCGGCGCCCGTCACACCCGCAGCGGCATCAGCACATAGAGCGCGTCCGGATCACCACTATCGGTGACCAGAGCCGGCGAGGCGGCGTCGGCGAAATGGAAACGGGCTTCATCGCCCTCGATCTGGGAGGCGACGTCGAGCATGTAGCGGGCGTTGAAGCCGATCGCGAAACCTTCATCCGAATAGGACACGGCGAGCTCTTCCTCGGCCTGCCCGCTTTCCGGGTTGTTGACTGCAAGCGTGAGGGCATCGGGGCCCAGCGACAATTTCACCGAGCGAGACTTCTCGACCGAAATCGTGGCCACACGATCCACGGCCTCGGCAAAGCGCTTGTTCTCGACCGACATCAGGCGCGTATTGCCGCGCGGAATAACCCGCTCATAATCCGGGAAAGCCCCGTCAATGAGCTTGGACGTCAGCACAGCCTTTCCAAGGCGGAACCGGATCTTGCCTTCGGAAACGGAGACTTCGACATCCTCATCGGCGTCTTCCAGAAGGCGTTTGACTTCCTGAACCGTCTTGCGCGGCACGATCACGCCCGGCATCCCGTCGGCCCCCTCGGGGAGATCCACTTCGGCGAGCGCCAGACGGACGCCATCCGTGGCCACGGCGCGCAGGGTCTTGCGACCATCCTGCTCGGCTGCGTGCAGGTGGATACCGTTGAGATAGTAGCGCGTCTCCTCGGTGGAGATGGCAAATCGGGTCTTGTCGATAAGACGGGCCAACTCGCGTGCGGGAACCGAGAAGCTGTGCTCAAGGTCCTCGGTGGGCATCACCGGAAAATCTCCCGGCGGCAAGGACGGCAGCGAGAAGCTTGAACGCCCGGCCTTCAGGGTCAGACGCGGGTCCCCGCCATTCAACTCCAACGTGACATCGGCGCCATCGGGAAGCTTGCGGGTAATGTCATAGAGCGTATGGGCCGGAGCCGTGACCAGACCTTCGCCATCACAACTCGCATCCGTCGTTTCGAGGATTTCGATATCCAGGTCGGTCGCCGCAAAGCTTGCCCCGTCGGGGCCGGCCGAGATCAGCACATTCGACAGGATCGGAATGGTGTTGCGCTTCTCGACCACGGCCTGAACGTGGCCCAAGGCCTTGAGGAGCGTCGCGCGCTCGATCGTCAGCTTCATATCTCGCGTTCCGCTTTCAACGTCTTCTGCGTCAGCTACCCGCATCTACGGCGAAGATCTTTGTTTGTCTTGACGGCACCGGACGCAAATCGCCCGATCCGTTCGGGATGGGTCAAAGAGGATACATGAATTCGCGCATTCGCAAGAGATTTATCCAGCGTTAACGCGAATTTCCGTCAATCCTGCGGAGCCTTCAACCCTGCAGTTCGCGCGTCAGTGCGTCGATCTCATCCGCGACCGGGTCTCCGGCCTCGATCATCTGGGTCACCTTGCTCACCGCGTGAATGACCGTGGAATGGTCGCGACCGCCGAAACGTCGGCCGATATCCGGCAGGGAACGTGTCGTCAAAGTCTTGGCCAGATACATCGCGATATGACGCGGGCGCACGACCGACTGGGTCCGTCGTTTCGAGCAGATATCCGCCGGAGTGATGCCGAAGGTCGTGGCCACAACCTTCTGGATTTCATCAACCGTCAGGCGGCGCTCGGAACTCAGTGAAAGTTCGCGCAACGCTGTTGATACCACTTCCATCGTCACGGGCTGACCGATCAGCGCGGTCCGGCAGATAACATTATTGAGCACACCCTCCATCTCGCGCGGGCTGGAGGTGATGCGAGCGGCGAGAAAATCACGCACGGGCTCCGAAACATCAAACGTCGGGTAGTGGCAGGCCGCCTGGGCGATCTTGCAGTCGAGAATCTGGCGGCGCAAGTCAAGGTCCGGCTTTCCCAGGGGACAGGACAGGCCACCCGTGAGGAGGGAGCGCAGGCGCTCATCCTGCATCTGCAATTCGGCCGGCGGCTTGTGCGAGGCCAGGACCACCTGCTTGTTCTCGGCGACCAGCGCCGCAATCGTGTGCAGGAATTCATCCTCGGTCTTGGGCTTGCCGGCGATGAAGTGGACATCGTCTATCAGCAGGACGTCGACACCCCGCACGGTTTCCTTGAAGGAAATTGTGTCACGCGCCTTCATGGCGGTCACGAAACCGGACAGGAATTCCTCGGCCGTCAGATAGAGCGCCTTGCGGGGCCGTGACGTGTTTTGGACCGCGGAAGAGACCGCATGAAGCAAATGCGTCTTGCCGACGCCGTAATCGCCGTAGAAGAAGACCGGGTTGAAGGGCGGCGTCGCGGCACCGACCATTGTCCGTGCAGCGGCGGCGGCGACTTCATTGGCCGGACCGACGCGAAAACTGTCAAAGGTGAAGCGGGCATCGATGAGGGAGTCATCGGTGGCGTCATCGGAATCGGCGTCAGGCTGGGACGGCACTGGACTTCCCGACCGCGCCGACGCCGCCGGGCGCGCCGCGACCAGGGGTTGCGGCTCACGCTCCCCTTCGGACACCAGGAGAATCTCGCGATGCGTCGGGTCGAGTTCGGCCCAAAGTGCGCGAATTCGGGCACCCCAATGATCTTCCACCCAATCCCGATTGAAACTGCTCGGCGCAATAATGACAAGGGCACCGGTTTCGGCCAGGCGGACGCGCAAACGGGCAATTTCCTGCGAATACAAAGCCGGCCCACACTCCTCGCGAAGATGCGCGCGGACCTTGCGCCATATCGCCGAAATACCCCCGGCGTCGAGCCCCTCTATGGTCGCCGCCTTAGCCTCGGAAACAGCCAGTTTGTTAAATGCCATCGTCGGTCACACTTTTGTTTTTCTCTCGCAAATGCGAAAGCTATGTGTTTGTAATTTTGGCAAAACCCCCCCGCTCGCCGCACTCCACCCAGTCGTGCAGCTACCGGAAAATTTTCCGCATGGGAATAGTCGCCCTCAGAAGCCCTGAGGTTACTCCGAGGCCGGTTTTGGTCAACATGATTCAGCTTCCAAAATCCGAGATTCTTCGCTTGACACGGGAAATCCGTGACCGGACCGAAACTTGGCGTTTGTGACACATTGATGACAAGTCATGTGGTCGTTTTTGTGAACCGTGCGCACCTGAATTCGAGACCCGCGGAACGACTCCAACACGGTTTGGCAACCCTCCGTACGCAGATTACTTCCGTGAACTTCATCGTGCGGCAATTGCGAAGAGCGCGCCGCGCCAGGTGATGCAAGCGCACAAAGAAATACGCCCGGGGCGTGTGCCCCGGGCGTATCAGATTTGCAGTCCGTAAAGCGGGTCGGATCAGGCCGACATCGACTTCACGCGGGCCGACAGGCGGGAGACTTTCCGCGAACCGGTATTCTTGTGGTAGACGCCCTTGCCGACAGCACGCATCAGCTCGGACTCAGCTTCGACCAAAGCGGTCTTGGCAGCAGCCTGGTCGCCAGAGACGATCGCCATTTCGACCTTCTTGACGAAGGTCCGAACACGCGAACGACGCGCCTTGTTGACGGCCGTCTTGCGAGCGATCTTGCGGACCATTTTCTTGGCCGAGTTGGTGTTGGCCATGGATGTAAACCTCTTCATGCGGCCGGGACGATGTTCCCGGCGAAATCCGTGAGCGGCGGCGTATAGGCCCTTGCGGGCTGGGCGTCAACCGCCCTGTGTGTCTTGCCGCCTAGCGATGCTTGAAATGTGCAGCCCGTTTTTCGGCGAAGGCCGCCATGCCTTCTTTCTGATCTTCAAGCGCGAACTGTGACATGAACACCCGGCGTTCGAAGCGAACCCCTTCGGTCAGGCCGACCTCGAAGGAACGGTTTACCGTCTCCTTGGTCATCATGGCGACAGGCAAGGACTTGGCGGCGATGGCCTCGGCCGCTTCCATGACCACGTCCATGAAATCGTCTGCCGGAACGACGCGCGAGACCAGGCCGGCACGCTCGGCTTCCTCGGCATCCATCATCCGACCCGTCAGGCACATGTCCATGGCCTTCGCCTTGCCAACCGCGCGCGGCAGGCGCTGCGTTCCGCCGGCGCCGGGCATGACGCCCAGATTGATTTCGGGCTGGCCGAATTTGGCGGTCTCGGAGGCAATGATGAAATCGCACATCATGGCAATCTCGCAGCCACCGCCGAGCGCATAGCCTGACACGCCGGCGATGATCGGCTTTCGGAAACGGGCGACGGCCTCCCAGGTCTCCGCGAACGGGTCCTTATTGTAGAGGCCTACCATGTCGCGCGACTGCAATTCCTTGATGTCGGCGCCGGCTGCAAACGCTTTCTTCGAGCCGGTCAGGACAACGCAACCAATCTCGTCATCGGCTTCGCAGGCGGCCAGAGCCGCGGCCAATTCCGTGGTCAGCTCGTCGCACAGAGCATTGAGTGCCTCCGGGCGGTTCAGCGTGATGACGCCGACCCGGCCCTCGGTTTTGTACTGGATCGTCTTGTAGCCCATTTCGGTGCTCCATCTGACGGCGCGGAGGTCCCGCGCGGAAAAGCCGCGCCGCTATAACGCAGACGGAAGCGAGCGTCGATACCGGGTGCTTCGTTTGAGTCACCCGGCATCGGGCCGCTTACTGACGGGTAATGGTGTAGCCCTCTTCCTGCAGGAGATGGATGACACCGTCCTCGCCCGGCAGGTGCGCCGCCCCGACCGCGATGAAGACCGTGCCCTCACCGTCCATGATCTCGGCAATCTGTGGCACCCAGTTATGGTTGCGGGTCACGATGAGGGTCTCATAGACCTCCGGCGCATCCTCACGCATGCTGCCATTGATCATGTCTTCCAGCACCGCCATGTCGCCAGTCGCCCAGGCCGTCACCAACTCGTTGAGCTGGGTCGGCAGGTCAGCCATGTCCTCGAGCCCCTGGTCAAATGCCCGCACCTGCACGTCGTCAGGAACACCTGCGAGGAAGCGTATCTGCTCCTCGGCAGTCTCGAAATAGCCCATCCGCGTGTCACCTTCGGCGACCAGCGCCAGCAAGCCGGCCTCGGCACCGGAGTTTGGATCAAGCCCGAGCGCCTGCATCTGGGTGACCGCCAGCATCACCTGGGCCAGCCAGGGCCGCATCGGCTCAAGCATGGCCGGAGCAATGCCAAGCGTCGGCGCAAAGTCTGCGAGCGCCGCGTTGGCTTCGTCTGACAGGAGTGATGACAGCGTCACGCCAGGCGGATTGAGGCCGTGTTGCATGACCAGCTGCTGCATCTGGGCTTGCGACTCCTGTGAATGAACATCGGCTTCAAGATAGAGCGTGTCGGCACTTGCGAGCAGCGCCTGGAGTTCGTCCGTCTGCCAGTCGAGACTGGCCGGCAGGATGTGAAAGGTGCCGAAGATATACACATCGGAATCGGAATCGGAGAGGTGCCATACCGCAGGATTGGCCTCGAGCGTCGAGTAGTCCGCGGGCTGGGCCTGCGCGGTCGACGCGAACAGGGCACCGCCCGCAAGAAGCGCAGCGCCGAGCGCACCGGAGGCGACGCGACGTAAACGGGAGTAAGCAGACATGCAGGAACCTCAAGCAAACAATCGAAAGATGTGGGCAGATTAGACACACCAGTCTCGATGACTAGCGGGAATCCACATGCTGCCTTCCCGCTTCCATCATTCAACGCTGGCAGCTGCTGCAGAACCAGGTCGATCGGCCCGACTGCACAATGCGCTGGATGGCGCCGCGGCAGCCGTCTGTCGGACAGGGCGCATCCAATCGGTCATAGACCCTGAAGCGATGCTGGAAATAGCCGAGCGAGCCATCGGTGGCAGCAAAATCCTTGAGCGAAGAACCACCCGCTTCAATTGCCTCGACAATGACTGCGCGCACGGCAGTCGCGAGCCGCTCGGCGCGCACGCCGGGGATAGAGGCTGCCGCCCGCCGCGGGCTTATGCCAGCACGGTGCAAAGCCTCACAGACATAGATATTGCCCAGCCCGGCAACGATGGACTGGTCCAGCAGGGCCGCCTTGATGGGGGTGCGCCGTCCGGCCAGCGCCGCCGACAGATAGGGCCCGGAGAAATCATTCCCATGCGGCTCCGGCCCAAGCGCTGCGAGCACGGGATGCCCTGCCTCGGTCTCGGTCGGGAACAGGTCCATATAGCCGAAGCGACGCGGATCATTATAGCGCACCACGACCCCGCCCTCGGCCCGGAACACGACGTGATCATGCTTGGGATTGGCTGGCGCCGCGTACACAAAATCGCCCGGCTGCGCCTCCGCCCCGTCGACTTCGATCGAAAAACGCCCGGACATGCCGAGATGGCCGATCATCGTCTCGCCCCCATCCAAACGCAGCAAGAGATATTTGGCCCGCCGGTCGATGCGCTCGATCCTTTGCCCCGTCAGTCGCTCGGAAAAACGGTCGGGGAAGGCAAAGCGCAGATTGGGGCGATTGACCTCAACCGCGAGCAAGCGGCGCCCCTCCAATGCCGGGATCAGGCCCCGGCGGACTGTTTCGACTTCAGGAAGCTCGGGCATGTTGGATGTGATACCGATTCATATTCAATTGGCCACCTTATGGTCACCCCGGGCAGGCTCGGCGTCCCATTTGTCGTGACCACCTGAGTGAGGTCACAGGTTTGACCACACCGCCTCCCGTCTGTCAGCTGTGATGATTAGGGCCTGACCAGGTCCCGCTGTCCGGCCGCTTCCGATCGGCGAGTGCCCAGTTCGTGCGCGCGCGGACACGCCCCTGCGACAAGAAGGACCGCCGTCATCGCTTTGCCGCAGGGTCGTCCGTGGCTATGTTGGCCAATATGAGCATCACCCAGACCAGACACGCGGGATCGGGATCATCCGACGAGACCGTCTCCTTCGGCTTCACCGATGTGGCACGGGAGGAGAAGGCCTCGCTTGTGCGCGGCGTGTTCGACCGGTCCGCGCGACGCTATGACCTGATGAATGATCTGATGTCGCTGGGCATTCACCGGGCCTGGAAAGACATGGTGATGACTCGCGCGAACCCGCAGCCGGGCGAATTGCACATTGACGTCGCCGGCGGCACCGGCGACCTGGCCCGCAGCTTCCTGGCCAAGGCTGATGCCGTCGCGGAACGCCGTGGCAGCGATCGCAAAGCGAGCGCCATTGTTTTGGACATCAATGAGCAGATGCTGCGGGCCGGCGTGAAGCGCGGGCTGAAGCCGCACGAGCAAGGCCGTATCGACTGGGTTACCGGGAATGCGGAATGCCTGCCCCTGCCGGACCGCACGGCCCATTGCGTCACCATCTCGACCGGGATCCGCAATGTTACCGACCGCGCGTCAGCGCTGAAGGAAATGCGCCGCGTGCTCAAGCCGGGCGGGCGCTTCCTGTGTCTGGAATTCACACGCCCGACCAGCCGCGCCTGGGAGAAGATCTACGACGCCTGGTCCTTCAATGTGATGCCGGAGCTGGGCCATTACGTCGCCAAGGATCGCGACAGTTATCAATATCTGGTCGAGTCGATCCGCCGCTTTCCCAATCAGGACGATTTCGCGGACGAGCTTCGCACCGCCGGATTCCGCCGGGTCAGCTATACGAATTTCTCTGGCGGCATCGCCGCCCTGCATGTCGGCTGGGCCTAGCGCTTTTCGAGCGCAGCGCGTTGGTCTGCAAGCCAGGCCTCCGCCTCGCGACGGGTTTCAAACAGCGCCATTGGCGGCGAGTAGATCGCCGACCCCAGCGCCATCCAGTATTCCAGCGAGCTGCGCTGCAGAGCATTGCCGCACACATGCGCGGAAAAGTTGGGGGCCTGACCGTAAAATTGCGCGATGACTGGCTGCAGCAGGGCGGCTGTTTGCTTGAAGTTTGAGGCCGTCAACTCACCCAGATCCGCATCGTCATAAAGGACAATTCGGTCACAGCGAGGCGTCCAACCCGGCCTGGCGACAAGTTCACGGATCAGCCGGGCGGGATCTTCCGGCTGCACCTCGCCTTTATACCGCACCACGCCCAGCTGCCGGTCGCGGTCAAACTCAATCCGGTGCTTCAAATCATCATTCCCCCGACAAACCACTCCAGGAGCAGCCGATAGACGGCGCGACTTCACGCCACGCTCGCCAAGTTCCACCAAGAACACTAAACCGACATTCAATGTTTGACAGCCTCGCTTCCTTCGGGCGCCTTTTGCGCGCCGGACTGACCCTCGCCCGGCATGACGCCATCCTGCCGGCCGAGTACCAGTCGCTTTATCCCGCCCCGGCACGCTGGGCGGGGGCTGTCATGCGGGTCTTTCGACGCCGTGACCTGGCCGAAAATCCGGGTGAACGCCTTGCCAGAGCGCTGGAGAAACTGGGTCCGTCCTATGTGAAATTCGGCCAGATCCTGGCGACGCGTGGCGATGTTATCGGCGAACGTTTCGCGCGCGGTCTGGCCCGCCTGCAGGATCGTATGCCGGCCTTTGGTGATGAGGAGGCGCGAGCCGTGCTGGCCGACGAGCTCGGCATGCCGCTCAACGACGCCTTCAGCGAATTCGGCCCCCCCGTCGCCGCCGCCTCGATCGCCCAGGTTCACAAGGCGACCACACCGGATGGCGAGGTCGTCGCCGTCAAAATCCTGCGGCCGGACATCGAACAGCGCATTGCGCGGGATATACGCACGCTCACACTTGGCGCCAGCCTGGCCGAACGCTTTGCCCCGGCCAGCCGCCGACTGGAGCCGAAGAAATTCGTCGAGACGGTTTCGCGTTCACTGACCGTCGAGACCGACCTGCGCCTGGAAGCCGCCTCCGCCTCGGAGCTGGGTGAGGCCGCCGCTGTCGCCGAGGGCTATCATATCCCCACGGTCGACTGGACGCGCTCGACCCGTCGGGTTCTGGTCACACAATGGATAGACGGCATTGCCCTGTCTGATATTGACGCCATCGCCGAAAGTGGGATCGACCGCCCCGCCCTCGCCACACGCCTGACCCGCGCCTTTCTCGCCACCGCACTCGACCGGGGCGTCTTCCACGCCGACATGCATGGCGGCAATCTCTTCGCGCGCACTGACGACACGGTCTGGGCGGTCGATTTCGGGATCATGGGACGGATCGGCCGGGCCGAGCGACGCTTTCTCGCCCTGATCCTGCACGGCTTCCTCACCCGGGATTACATGGCAGCCGCGAGGGCTCATTTCGCCGCCGGCTATGTTCCGGCGCGCCATTCGGTCGAGGATTTTGCCAGCGCCCTGCGGGCCGTCGGCGAGCCGATCTTCGGCAAGACCGCGGATCAGGTACCGATGTCGCGTGTCCTGCTTCAGCTGTTCGAGATCACTGATCTGTTCGACATGCGCCTGCGGCCGGAATTGGTGATGCTGCAAAAGACCATGGTCCAGTGCGAAGGCGTTTCACGCCAGCTCGACCCGCAACACGACATGTGGGGCGCAGCCGCCCCCATCGTTGAAGCCTGGATGAAGCGGGAATTGGGTCCGGAAGGACAGATTCGCGATCTCGGCGAAGACCTGACGCGTCTGCACGATGCCATGCGCCGACTGCCTGATGCGATCGATGACTGGGCCGATGTTGGCGCCCAGCTGAAGGCCGGCAAGCTCTCGCTCGGCGGCGGGCCGAAGCTGCGGCCCTGGTTCCTGCGACTGGCCTGGCTGGCCGGTGCTGCCGCACTTGGCGCTGCTGTTATGCTGGCATTTAGCTAAAATCTCGCTCCGATTTACACAAAATCGAAAGAAACACCTGTCCAAATGCCATGCATGGCAAGGGATTTCATCATGACTGAAGAGGCACGCAGCCTTCAGCGCGAGTTTTTTCGCATCGACGAAGATGTGATCGACCGTGTGCAGCACCTCAAGCCTCGCCTGATGAAGTATGCGGAAGAGGCACTGGAGACGGTCTTCGACCATCTGGTCGGCAATCCGGACGTCGCGCACTATTTCGAGATCGCGGACAATGTCACCTATCTGCGCGCCGGCATGCTGGCGCATTGTGACGAGCTCTTCTCGGCCCGCTTCGATGAGCACTATTTCGAAGCCACCGAGGGCATGGGCGAACGCCATGCCAAGCTGGAATTCCCGTCTCATGTCTATACGGCAGCCTATTCCAACATGTTCGCCCGCATCGTCGAGCTGGCCATGGCCGACCGCCGCAGCTTCAAGACCGACGACATCACCGCCCTGTCACGCATCACGCATTACGACATCGAGCTCTCCATGGGCGCCTTCTACCGCCACATCATGGACAAGCGCGCCGCACTCTCCTCGGACGTCCACAAGATCCGGCATCTGGTCGACTGAGCTGACCTTCACCGGCTGAAACCCTTGGGAAATCCCCGCCGACGGTTTACCTGTACGGGACCATCAGCGGAGGCGTGACGTGGCCGACAAGTCCATTCTTCTGATCATTGGCGGCGGCATTGCGGCCTACAAGGCGCTGGAACTGATCCGGACGCTCGGCAAGCGCGGCATTGCCAGTTGCTGCATCCTGACGCGCGCGGGCAGTGAATTCGTCACGCCGCTCTCGGTCTCCGCCCTGTCTGGCGACAAGGTCTATGGCGAGCTGTTCAACCTCACCGACGAAGCGGAGATGGGTCATATCGAACTGTCGCGCTCGGCCGATCTCGTTGTTGTCGCACCGGCCACCGCCGATCTTATGGCCAAGGCGGCGACCGGGCTGGCCAATGATCTCGCCTCGACCACGCTCCTCGCCACCGACAAGCCCGTCCTGATGGCGCCGGCGATGAATGTGCGCATGTGGGAGCATCCGGCGACCCAACGCAATCTGGCGACGCTCAAAGGCGATGGCGTGCATTTTGTCGGCCCGGACGAGGGTGACATGGCCTGCGGTGAGTTTGGCCCCGGGCGCCTGGCCGAGCCTGATGCGATCGCCGACGCTGTGGAGCGCCTGCTGAATGACTGAGCCGCTGACCGGCCGTCACGTCCTGATCACCGCCGGGCCGACGCGTGAACCGATCGATCCGGTCCGCTTCATCTCCAACCATTCCTCCGGCAAGCAGGGCTATGCCATCGCCGCGGCCTGCGCCGCGCTGGGTGCCCGGGTGACGCTGGTCGCCGGACCAACGGCCCTGCCGGACCCGGACGGCGTCGAAACCATCCATATCGAAACCGCCCGCGACATGCTCACGGCGGTCGAAACCGCCCTGCCGGCCGATGTCTTCATCGCCGTGGCCGCCGTCGCCGACTGGCGCCCCGCCGAACCGTCCGACAGGAAACTCAAGCTCGACAAGGCCCGCTTCTCCAGCCTGCCGCTGGTGGAAAATCCGGACATTCTCAAGACCATCGGTAAACTGGAATCGGGCCGCCCCGGCCTGGTGATCGGCTTTGCCGCCGAAACCCATGATGTCGAAGCCCTCGCCATCGCCAAGCGAGCGCGCAAGGGCTGCGACTGGATCGTCGCCAATGATGTCTCCGGCGATGTGATGGGCGGTGCCGAGAATGCGGTCCTTCTGGTCACCGAGGCGGGGAGCGAGGCCTGGGACCGGGCCGAGAAGGGCCGGATCGCCGAGCAATTGGCCGCCCGCATTGCCACGGCGCTCGACTAGCGCGTCAGGCACTGGTCAAATCAGGCGGGCTTGGCTTTGATGCGTCCCAACACTTTCCAGCCAGGATGCCGCCATGTCGACCGTGCCCGTGAAGATCAAACCGCTCGATCATTATGAGGGTCTCGCCCTGCCGGCCTATGAGACGGCCCAGTCCGCCGGCATGGATTTGCGCGCCGCCGTCCCGGCTGACCAACCCGTCTCAATCCCCCCGGGCGAATGGCGCCTGATCCCGGTCGGGATCGCGATTGCCTTGCCGGCCGGGTTTGAAGCCCAGGTCCGGCCCCGTTCGGGCCTGGCCGCCAAGCACGGGATTTCCTGCGTCAACACGCCCGGCACGGTGGATGCCGATTATCGCGGCGAGATCCGGGTCAATCTGATCAATCACGGCCAGGCGAATTTCGTCGTCAATCGCGGCGACCGTATCGCCCAGATGATCATCGCCCCGGTCACCCAGGCCGTCTGGGAGGTCGCCGACACGCTGGACGAGACCAAGCGCGGGGCCGGTGGTTTCGGCTCGACCGGGACGCAATAGCAGGCCCGCTGACACATTCGTCACTGGCGCCGGGCGCGCGGCCCCCTACATTGGTCGCAAACGGAGAAACAACATGACAGACGCACCCGGCCGCGGCCGCATCTATGCCTCCATCGCCGATACGGTGGGCAATACCCCGCTGGTCGAGCTGAAAAAGCTCGCCGACGCGCATGGCGCCAAGGGCCGCATCCTGGCCAAGCTGGAATTCTTCAACCCGCTGGCTTCGGTGAAAGACCGGATCGGCGTGGCCATGATCGACGCGCTTGAAGCAGCCGGAAAGCTGGGCGAGGGCGCAGTCATGGTCGAGCCGACCTCGGGCAATACAGGGATCGGCCTCGCCTTTGTCGCTGCCGCACGCGGGCACCGCCTGATCCTGACCATGCCCGAAAGCATGTCGGTCGAGCGCCGCAAACTGTTGACCCATCTCGGCGCTGAACTCGTCCTCACCGAAGCCGCCAAGGGCATGAAGGGCGCCATCGCACGGGCCCAGGAGATCATCGACGCCACACCGGGCGCCGTGATGCCCAGCCAGTTCGCCAATCCGGCCAATCCGGAAATCCACCGCAAGACCACCGCGCTGGAAATCTGGAATGACACGGCCGGTGAGGCCGATGTGCTGATCTCCGGCGTCGGCACGGGCGGCACGCTGACCGGTTGCGCCTCTGTCTTGAAAGAGAAAAAGCCCGGCTTCCACGTGGTTGCCGTCGAGCCGACGGACAGCCCCATCCTCTCCGGCGGCAATCCGGGCCCGCACAAGATCCAGGGCATTGGCGCCGGCTTCGTGCCGGACATTCTCGACACCGACCTGATCGACGAAGTCGTCACCGTCTCCAATGACGACGCCTTCGCGTTTGCCCGTGAAGCCGCCAAGCTGGAAGGCGTGCCCGGCGGCATTTCCTCCGGCGCGGCGCTGAAAGCCGCCCTGGAGGTCGCCAAGCGCGAGGATATGGCCGGCAAGACCATCGTTGTGATCCTGGCGAGCTTTGCCGAGCGCTATCTGTCGACGGCGCTGTTTGAGACGTAAATCATCGACCAAACGGAGCGAAAATCTAGACCAACCCAAGGAAAATTGGCTAGGCCTAGATTTTGGATGCAGCCACCACAGCGCCCTGCGCTTAGGGGGGCTTGTCTAGGCTAGAATGAGTTGTTGAACGCTTGGATCAAGCCGCTTATGGTCGAGAGAGACTTTTTGGAACACCCTAATTTTTAAAGCTATTTTCCTAATGTCGAGCACGAAATCACATTACATCGCGCCTCTAGATGGCTTACGTGCCGTAGCGGTAGTCGGCGTGCTCGTTTTTCACCTCAATTACATGGCGCTGCCGGGCGGCTTTGTCGGCGTGGATGTGTTTTTTGTCATCTCTGGGTATATTATTTCCCGGATCATATTTCAATCTTCTGAAGTTGGGCGGTTCTCGTTCTTTGAGTTTTATACTCGCCGCCTAGCAAGGCTCTTTCCTGCGCTTGCGGTCGTGGTTTCCATTTCGTTGCTGGCGTCCATTTTTATTGTTGGAAGCAGTCGATTGATGGATTTTTCTCAAACTGGTCTTTACGCGATTATATCAAGTTCGAATATATTCTTTTGGCTGAACTCCGGTTATTTCGAAGACACCTCGCAAACCAACATTTTTCTACATACTTGGTCGCTGGGCGTCGAAGAACAGTTCTACCTGTTTTGGCCAATATTATTGAGCGCATTGTTTGGCCTGAGCGACCGGTCGCGCGTCATGATTTTTGCTGCTATATTCATCTTGGGCGCGCTTTCATCCTGGATTGTTCTGCAGAACCACCCCTCTGCAATGTTCTACCTTGCTCCCACTCGCGCGTTTCAGTTTGCGCTTGGAGCTTGCGTCGCGGCATTTCACAGACTTCCCAACTGGCAAATTTGGTCCGCCATGCCCGTGTTCGGCTCCGCACTCACCGCTTCAGGGCTTATCGGAATTGGCACCGCCTTTCTTTTTGCCAATGGCCAACAATACAATTTCGCTGTCGCTGCGCTACTTCCGACGATCGGTTCATTTGCGGTCCTGCTTGCAGTTCAAAGCAGGTTATCCTTGCTGGTCCTCGGGAATGCGCCAATGACCTATATCGGCACGCGCGCCTATTCTCTCTACTTGGTACATTGGCCGATCATTGTTCTCACTCGGCTATTGTACGGCGCTCAGTTCTCCCCCACTCAGTACATTGTTCTTTTTGCCGCAATCTTCATCTCGGCCGAATTTCTGTACCGTTTCATTGAAACACCCCTTCGCTTCCAGGCGAAAGAACCCGCCGACCAGAAGGCTCGCAAGGCAGCCGTGGCGGTAGGACTATGTGTTGCGAGCTTGGTGGGCGCGGCGCACCTATGGGCTTTGAACAGTCGGATTCACCCTGAAGCGGCAGAAGATGCGGCGAGCCCTGAAGGCAGTTTGGTCGCGACACCGGTAACCGAAACTTCGATGCGAGCGGAAGGCCAGTCGGAATCCCAGCAACTGCAAGCGGTGCTTGAGCGCCACGGATCGATACCGCGGCGAATCAATCAGCTCTGGGCTCAGTGGTCGCAGTACGACGAGGCGCCTGGCCGCTGCGAGATTTCTGGTCGGGCACCAATAAGCGAACTTGATTGGTCCGTTTGCCTGCCGGAGACAGCGCCACCAGCAATCGTCGTTTTAGGCGACAGTGTTGGGCGGGAAGCTTACGCCGCGACCCGCGCGCTCATGCCGGATGTCGCTGTTGGGATGGCCAGCCAAGCCGGTTGCATGCCGATATACCCGACACCTCCATCGTATGAGCCGCGTGGATGCCGGGAGTTTAACCAACGAAGGTTTGGAGCGTTGTCGAACCCGGAAGTTTCGACCGTTGTACTGACCGGAAATTGGGGCAACAGCAATTTCGATGAGATCTCCTCGACAGCCCAGTACCTACTGGACCAAGGCAAATCGGTTATCATTGTTGGGCCACGACCAGTGTACAGTGAAAGTCCGGCGACTTTACTTGAGAGCCCGCGGGGTGCCGAGTTGGCTCATGAACTGAACGACTATCTGAATTATAACTTTTTCGAATTGGAATCAGAGCTGATGAGTTGGGCCGCCGCCTCCGGCCGCGAGGACGTTACAGTTTGGGCAGTTTCCGAGGTAATTTGCCCCGATGGTCGCTGTAGTGCCTTTTCAAGCGAAGGAGAGCTCATCTATCTGGATCATGTTCATTTAACGCTTGCAACTGCGCGCAGAATGGCGGCCTCGCAGTACGCTCCTCGCATAGAGTAGATGCCATCGGCTGGCCTAGCCCCACAAACAACCGAGGCGCTCTGCACGAGACTCATCACGCCCCGACACTCGCTGGCGCCGGATCACAAAACGCTGTCACGTCGAATATCCGCGGATCGGAGATGACATCGTTGGGCGTCAGCGGGCGGGAGAGTTCCAACCCCTCCAGCGAACGCGCCCGGGACAGGGCGACATAGGCCTGGCCGTGGGCGAACAGGCGGCGGGCGAGGTCGAGATAGACCTTGTCGAGCGTCAGGCCCTGGGCCTTGTGGATGGTCATCGCCCAGGCGAGACGGAGCGGATACTGGGTGAAAGCGCCGGCAGTGGTCTTGGTCAGGGCCTGCTTCTCCGGGTCGAAGGCATAGGCGTTGCGCTCCCATTTCTGCGGCTCGATAGCGTGGACGACATCACCGATGCGCACCCGCACCGCCTTCTCGTCAAAGCCTTCCACCTGCCCCAGCGTGCCATTGACCCAGCGGCCTTGCGGGTCATTGCGGGTCAGCATGACGCGGGCGCCGATCTTGAGCACGAGCGGTTCCTCGGCCGGGAAGAGACGCTGGTCGAATTGGCCCTCGACCTTGGCTTCGAAGGCCTTGTGCGAGGTTGGCAGCCCTTCCAGCCGCGCCTGATTGATCCGCCAGGCCGTCTCATTGGTCGCGGTCAGGACGATATGGGAGAGCGAGGCCTCCAGCCCGGAACGGCCGGTGACCCGATCATTGAGATCGGCGGCCTTGTCGCTGTCGAGATCGCCATCGCGGATCGCGTTGAGAATGTCGACGAAATAGCTGTCGGTCTGGCGGAAGACCTGCTCCAGCTCGACATAGGAGAAGCCGGCGTCGCGGAAACTTTCCGGATGGAAGAAGAAGGGCCCGCCGAAGGTCGATTCCAGATACTCGGCTTCGGCGCCCTGCACGACCGGCGGCAATTGCGCCAGATCGCCGACCAGGACCAGCTGGACCCCCCCGAAAGGCTCATTGCGTTCGCGATTGAGGCGGAGCGCCTTGTCGATCGCCCACATCATGTCGGCGCGGACCATCGAGATTTCGTCGATCACCAGGGTTTCCAGCGCCTGCACCGCGCGGCGATGGCGCACCTTGCGGATATCGCGGGCGCCGATCATGCGCGGCGGGAAGTGGAAGAAGGAATGGATGGTCTGACCACCCGCCTGCATCGCCGCCACGCCCGTCGGCGCGATCACCGCCGCCCGCGGCCCCGCCCGGCGCAGGAATTCGCGCATCAGCGTGGTCTTGCCGGTGCCGGCGCGGCCCGTCAGGAAAACATTCGGGCGGGCGCTCGACAACCAGTCGAGGAGGCGCTCCTGATGTTCGGACAAGGCCGGCGCGGGAAGGGGGGAATTGGCAGGGACGGACATGGCGCCAGATTGCCCCTGTTCGCGCCGTGAACAAGCCTTCTGAGCGTCGATCACGATAATCAGGCGCTTATCCCCCTTGAAGCAAACCGCCAATCCCGTCACCAAGGGGGCATGACTGCCGAAATCGATATCGACCGCTTCGCCCGCCATCTTGTTCTCAAGGAGATCGGCGGACCCGGCCAGCAGGCGCTGGCCCGGACCCATGTCGCCATTATCGGCGCCGGAGGCCTGGGCGCCCCCGCCGCGCTCTACCTGGCGGCCGCCGGCATTGGCACGATCAGCCTGATCGACGCCGATACGGTGACCGTGGACAATCTGCAGCGCCAGATCATCTTCCGAACCCGCCATATCGGCACGGCCAAGGCCAAGACCGGGGCCCGCGCCCTGCGTGCCCTCAATCCGGGCACAAAGGTCAGATCGGTCATCAAGGCGCTCGACAAGGAGAACGCCAAACGCCTGATCGGCAAGGCCGACCTGGTGCTGGACGGGTGCGATAATTACGCGACGCGCTACGCGGTGAATGAGGCCTGCCTGGCCACGGGCAAGCCGCTCATCTCCGGCGCTGTCGGGCGCTGGGACGGTCAGGTTTCCCTGTTCAACGCCCGCCCGGACGCCCCCTGCTATCGCTGCTGGGTGCCGCAAACCCCACCGGACGCGGAAACCTGTGCCCGCGTCGGCGTGGTCGGCGCCCTGACCGGCGTGATCGGCTCGATGATGGCCCTGGAAGCCATCAAGCATATCTGCGGCGCCGGCCAGACCCTGGACGGTCGCATTCACCTTTTCGACGGCCTGTCGATGGAAAGCCGGACGGTGAAGCTGGACAAGGACCCGAAGTGTCCGGCCTGTGGTGAGCCGGGTTAGCGTCGCGCGGTCAATTGCAGGCCGAGGCCGATGGCGATGCCCGGGGCCAGGCCAAAAAGAATGCCGAGAAGTGGACTGTCCGTGACCAGGGTGATGATCAGCCACAGGGCCACGCCCGCCGCAAGGCCGGCAGCGAAACCGAGCGGCTTGCGAAAGCGGTGCGTTTTGGCGGCCGACTCGCGCGGAGCCGGCGGGGGTGGGGTCGGTGTCATGGCATCCTTTGTGAACGCCATGACCTCACAGGAAGCTGATTGACGCTTTAACTCTTCGTCAGACGCTTCACGCCGCAGCGAGCCGCCAATCAGCCATTGCTGACGGCGTCGTTGTAAAGCGTCTCGACCATGCGCTCGGTGGTGATGAAGCGCCAGCTCCAGTCCGCGTCGAAGTCAGCGAGCGGTTCCGCCGCCCGCACGGCCTCGAGATCAGCGCCACCCTCGACGAGGGTCCGTACCCGGAATGACGCCTCACGCAGCATGTCGAGTGCCGCCTGCAGCTCCGTCTTGCCGGATAGCGGGCCATGGCCGGGAATGATGCGGGTCTGGTCGCTCGCAAGCTCGAGTCCGCGTTCCATCGCCGCGATATAGCCATCGACCGTGCCGCCGGAATTCAGGTCGATGAAGGGAAAGAGGCCGGAGAAGAAAGTGTCGCCCATATGCAGGATGTCGGCTTCACGGAAATAGACGAAGGCGTCGCCATCGGTGTGGGCGGCCGGCACATGGACTGCTTCCACGGTCTGGCCATTCATGTGGAAGGTGAGGTCCTGCCCGAAGGTCAGGATGGGCAGGGTCGAGGGCTGGATCCAGTCATTATCGGCGGCCTCGAGTCGGCTCCGGATATTATGATGAGCGGCGATCGTGGTGCCCTGGTCAGCAAAATGCGCGTTACCGCCGGTATGATCTCCATGCCAGTGCGTATTGACGATGAAGCGCGGCGCACCTTCGCCGGCAATCTCGACAACCGCACCTTCGATCACGGAACCCGTATTGGGCAGCTGATCATCAATCATCACCACGCCATCATCGCCAGTCAGGAGAGCCAGATTGCCCGCCACACCGGTCGAGATCATATGGATACCGTCACCCATGTCCGTCGCAGTGGCCGCGATCTCGTTGCCCTGCGCCGACGCCGGCTCGGTGATGTTGGCGGCGACTCCGCCCGCGGCCAAGAACGCCGCCGCACTGGTAATTGCCAGACGAAAACTCATGCTTCCCCTCCCAATGGACCCGCCGCAGACACTTCCGTGGCGAGTATTCCCCCAAGATATAGGCAAGCGCGGCGCAATTTCACCCCACAGCTCGACACGTTTTCTCGACTCTGCAAGAATCGGCGAGGATTTACCCCCTATTCACCGAAGCGGCGCACCACTGGAGGCGAAGGAGTCCCGCATGATTCGCGCTACCATCACCGCCCTCTTGCTGAGCGGCCTCGCTCTTGTCGGACCCGCCTTTACCCAGGAAACGGAGCACACGGCGACACCTTCAGGACAAGCCGTGCCTCGCTTTGTGTCCCTGAAAGTGGATGTCGCAAACGGTCGTTCGGGCCCGTCCTCGCAGCATCCGATTGCGTGGCGCTATCTGCGCGCCGGCCTTCCGATGGAAGTGATCGCGGAGACGCCGGACTGGCGCCGGGTGCGCGACCCGGAGGGCGAGGTGACCTGGATGCATCGCTCGATCCTGTCAGGCCGTCGCTCGGTCTACACGCTCGAGGAAACGCCGCTGCACGCCCGGGACAGCAACAGCTCGCCAATCGAGGCTGTCGCCGAACCCGGCGTGATCCTCTCGCTGGAACGCTGCCGGACCGGTTGGTGCCGTGTCGAGGCCCAGGGATTTCGCGGCTGGGTACGCCCCCACACCTTGTGGGGCGTCTATCCGCAGGAGCTGGACAGCGAAACCGGGCCTGACGGGGACGGCAACCCCGCCTTGAGCCCCTCCGTCGCCCATGATACCGCTCTGCCCTGATCTTTCCGGCTGACCATGGCCAGCCGGGTTTTCGTGACCAGCCCGGTGATCGCCATGCGCCTTCACACGCGGCGCAACTGATCGGCTACATGACTGAACGCCAAAGCTCTTTCAGCTACAATGACCTGATCGACTCCAGCAATGGGAAGATGTGGGGACCGGACAATGCGCAACTCCCCGCGCCGCCCATGCTGATGATGGATCGTATCGTCCACATCGATGACGAAACCGGTGAGCATGGCAAAGGCCAGATCATCGCAGAGCTCGACATCAAACCCGACCTCTGGTTCTTCGATTGCCACTTCAAGGGCGATCCGGTGATGCCGGGCTGTCTCGGCCTCGACGCCATGTGGCAGCTCGTCGGCTTCTTCCTGTGCTGGAAAGGCAATCCCGGCAAGGGCCGCGCCCTGGGCGTGGGCGAGGTGAAATTCACCGGCCAGATCACCCCGGACTGCAAGACCGTCCGCTATGTCATCGACCTCAAGCGCGTCATCCAGCGCCGCCTGATCATGGCCATTGGTGATGGCCGTGTCGAAGTCGATGGCAAGACCATCTATACTGCCAAGGATTTGCGCGTGGGCCTGTTCAAGCCCGGCGAAATGGCCTGACCCAGGAGAGCCTCATGCGTCGTGTTGTCATTACCGGTCTCGGCGTGATTTCCCCGATCGGCAATAATGCTGCGGAAGTCACCGAGTCCCTGAAAAACGGCAAGAGCGGCATTGGCCGCATGGAAAGCTTCGCCGAGCTCGGATTCCGCTGCCAGGTCGGCGGCAAGCCGGACATTGATCCGGCCGCCCATGTCGACAAGCGCGTCTACCGCTTCATGTCGGAAGGCGCCGGCTGGAACTATATGGCCATGGAACAGGCCATTGCCCAAAGCGGTCTGGATGAAAACGACATTTCCAACCACCGCACCGGCATCATCATGGGGTCGGGCGGACCGTCCGCTGGCACCATCGTCAATGCCGCGGACATCACCCGCGAGAAAGGTCCCAAGCGGATCGGCCCGTTTGCGGTGCCCAAGGCGATGAGCTCGACGGCCTCAGCCACGCTGGCCACCCCGTTCAAGATTCTCGGCGTGAACTACTCCATCACCTCGGCCTGCACGACCTCGCTGCACTGTATCGGTGCCGCGACCGAACAGATCCAGTGGGGCAAGCAAGACGTCATGTTCGCCGGCGGTTGCGAGGAGATCCATTGGGCCCTCTCCAACCTGTTCGACGCCATGGGCGCCATGTCGACCAAGTATAACGACACCCCGGAACAGGCCTCGCGCGCCTTCGACAAGGATCGTGACGGTTTCGTCGGCGGTGCCGGCGCCGGTGTGGTGGTGCTGGAAGAATATGAGCGGGCCAAGGCTCGCGGCGCCAATATCATCGCCGAAGTCACCGGCTACGGTGCCACGTCCGACGGCTATGACATGGTCGCGCCCTCTGGCGAGGGCGCCATTCGCTCGATGAAGCTGGCCATGGAAACGGTCAAGAACCCGATCGACTATCTCAACCCGCACGCCACCGCGACCCCGGTCGGCGACATCAAGGAGATGGAAGCGGTCAAGGAAGTCTTTGGCGACAATGCACCGATGATCTCGGGCACCAAGTCGATGACGGGCCACTCGCTTGGCGCCGCCGGTGTCCATGAGGCCATCTACACGCTTCTCATGATGCAGAACGGCTTCGTCGCCCCGTCGATCAATGTCTTCGACATGGATCCCGAGATCGCGGCATTGAACCTGCCTATCATCACCGAGACCCGCGATGCCGAGCTGAAAACTGCCATGTCGAATTCCTTCGGCTTTGGCGGCACAAACGGCACGGTCGTTTTCGAAAAAATCTAAAGCGTCGTAAAAGACGTCATCTGATCCAGGAGGGGATTTCACGATGAGCGACACGGTGTTTCCGGCCGGCGAGCTGATGAAGGGCAAGCGCGGTCTTGTCATGGGCGTGGCCAACAAGAACTCGATTGCCTGGGGCATTGCCCAGCAATTGGCGGCCCAGGGCGCCGAGATCGCCTTCTCCTACCAGGATGAAGCGCTCGAGCGCCGGGTCCGTCCGCTGGTGGAAAGCCTGCCCTGCGAGCCTTTCATGGTCCAGGCGGACGTCACCAATGACGCCTCCATGGATGCCTGTTTCAAGGCGCTGGAAGACAAGTGGGGCACGATCGACTTCCTCGTCCACGCCATCGCCTTTGCCGGCAAGGACGAGCTGGTCGGCTCCTTCACCGAAAACACCACCCGCGAGGGCTGGCGTCGGGCGATGGACATCTCGGCCTTTTCCTTCGTCGATGCCGGCAAGCGCGCCTCCCATTTGATGCCCAATGGCGGCGCCATGGTGACGCTGACCTATCTCGGCTCGGAACGTGTCGTGCCGTCCTACAATGTCATGGGCGTCGCCAAGGCGGCCCTCGAGGCCTCGACCCGCTATATGGCGCGCGACCTCGGCCCCAAGGACATCCGCGTCAACGCGCTCTCGGCCGGCCCGATGCGCACCCTCGCCATGGCCGGCATTTCCGGCGGCAAGGCCCTGATGCGCACCGGCCGCGAATGGTCGATGATGAAGCAGGACACCAAAATGGAAGGCGTCGCCGGCGCCGCGCTCTACCTGCTGAGCGATCTCGGCTTTTCCTGCACGGGTGAAACGCTGCATGTGGATGCCGGCTTCCACGCTGTGGCGGTGCCTAGCATGGATGATGACGAGTAGATCTGACCTCGACAGCGCTGCCATGAAAGAGGCCCCGCCGGATTGCTCCGACGGGGCCTTTTCTCGGCTTGGATTGCAAGCTCAGCAGAATTATTCCGCCGCGACCTCTTCCTCATCCCCACCCATCGGGTCCTCGACCGGCATCACCCAGCGGTTCAGCCAGTCGATGCTCTCCGCTAGGACGTGGAGGATGCTTTCGCGGCCGCGATAGCCGTGGCTTTCATAGGGGAGCATGACAAGGCGGGCGGTGCCGGCATTGCCTTTGACGGCCGCGAACATGCGTTCGGACTGCATCGGATAGGTGCCGGAATTATTGTCCATCTGGCCGTGGATCATGAGCATGGGCTCATTGATCTGGTCGGCATGCATGAAGGGTGAGAGCTCGAAATAGGTCTCGGGCGCGGCCCAGAAGGTGCGGCGTTCGGACTGGAAGCCGAAGGGCGTCAGGGTGCGGTTATAGGCGCCCGAGCGGGCGATACCGGCGCGGAAGACATCCGAGGCGGCGAGAAGATGCGCCGTCATGAAGGCGCCATAGGAGTGACCGGCGATCGCCAGGCGCTCGCCATCACCAAAGCCCATCTCCACCGTCACATCACGCGCAGCTTCCGCCGACAGGACGAGCTGTTCGATGAAAGTGTCATTCACCGTCTCCGGGTCATCTCCGACGATCGGCATGGTGGCGTTTTCCAGCAGCGCATAGCCCTGGGTCACCAGGAAGCGCGGACTGGTCCCGCCGACACGGGTGAACTCATAGGGCGAGCCGGAGACCTGACCGGCCGTCGAGGTGTCGTTGTATTCCAGCGGATAGCCCCAGACGAGGACAGGCAGGGTGTCGCCTTCCTCATAACCAGCCGGCAGGTAGAGCGTCGCCGAGAGGGGGACACCGTCCTCGCGCTCATAGGTGATCAGCTCGCGGCTGATCTCGTTGAGTTGCGGGTGCGGATTCTCGAACTCGGTGATCTGGACGGTCTCTTCACCGGCCCGGTGCCAGCGCACATTCGGCGGGGTCACCGGGTCTTCCCAGCTGGTCAGGAAGGCCGAGCCGTCTGGCGCGGTAAGACCGATGATTTCCTCGTAATTCTCGCCGCTATTGCGCCAGATCTCGGTCGTCTCGAAGGTCTCGAAATTGACCCGGTTGAGGAAGGGACGATCGCCCTCCGGCGTGGCGCCGTCACCGGCCATGTACATATAGCCATCATGGACGCCGACGACGCTGCGGCCGAACTCATTGCGCACGCTCAGCGCACTGCCTGGATTGGCGTAGCTGTCCTGATAATTGCGTTCCTCGGCGAGGCGCGGCTCGACCGACGGATCGGCGAAATCAACCAGCCAGCGGCGGATGACGCGGGTGTCGCGATCATACTCCATGGAAAAGCCGAGCTGGCCTTGAGTGGTGAATTGCGTGCCGTAATAGCGATCCTCGGTACGCAGGATTTCCATCGGCTCACCGTCAAACGGGGCCTCGAGCGCCCAGACACTGTCGCGCACATCGGTCTCGACCCGCGGATCGCCATTATCGAGCGCTTCCGCCCAGGTCAGGCGGGCGGCATGGCTGGCCTGCCAGCTCACCGAGCGGCGACCGGTGACCACGCCCCCGATCGGTACATTGTCGGCCAGGGGCTGACGGGCAATCGTCGCCACTTCATCACCGTCCATGTCGATCACGAAGACCCGGTCCGGAAAACGCGACCAAGGTACTTGGTAGGAGAAAGGCTGTTCCATCTCGCCAATGAGGACATACTCCCCGCCCGGCGCCGGTGAGGCGGAGTAATAGAGGCCCGGTTCGCCGAGCTCGCGAACCCGCGTACGGCCGCTTGTGTTGACGACGGCCAGCTGGCTCGTGGCGAGCCAGGCAAAGAGCGCCGCGTCATGATCATCGGTCAGCAGATCCTGATAGGTCCGCACCGGCGCTTCATAGCCACTGGCTTCCTGGGTGACAGGACCGACCGGCACACGCGGACGCTCCGGCATGGCACCGCGGTCCGGATCCACAAGGCTGACGAGCAGGCTGTCGCCATCCGGCATCCAGTCAATCGGCGAGAAGACGGCATTGATGCCGCTATCGACCAGTTCGCGGGCGCGGGCCCGCTCGACATCGACCACCCACAGGCTGAGCGCGTCATTGCGCGTCATCACAAAGGCGATCTGCGACCCGTCCGGCGACCAGCTTGTGTAGGAAATCCCGGCATCATCCGGCAGCGAGACCCGGCGCTCCTCACCGCTCTCCAGATCCATCAGGGACAGACCCACGACAGAGCGCGGACCATGACGCCCGTTCAGCGTCGCATCCAGGCGAAGCCCGGCCAGGCGTTCCATCGGACGGGCCAGTTCGGCAACCGGCGGCAGGGCCTCGCGATGCATGAGCAAGAGTGTGTCGCGCGCCGGCGAAAGCGAGGTCCAGGGCGATGGCGCCGCGTCGACGATATCGATGATGTCCTGGGGTGGCAGGCGGTAGGGCTCCTGCGCCGCGACCGGGGCAACCCAGAAGGCCGAAGCCGCCACCAGTCCCAGTCCGGCCTTGAGGCCGGTTTTCATCATCGATTTCAACATCACGAACTCCCCGAATATATGTGTTCGGAAAGATAGGCGGACGCGGCGCGGTTTCGTCTAAAGTTTTTGTAATGTCTTACCGGCGGCCGCCGGCCTGGCGGCTCCTTGGGCCGGTTCGGTCGTCACCGCAGGCGCCAACGCCTTCATGCCCATGACCAGGCGCAGCACCGGAATCCGGCGCAGGACCTCAAATCCGATTACGCAGCCGACAATCGTGGCCGCCTCGATGATCAGGAATTCCGTCCAGACCCCGAAGCCCGCATCGCGGATCGCAAAGCCGACCGACACGATCAGGGTCTGATGCAGAATATACCAGGGGAAGACCGCCGCAGTGAGATAGCGACGGATCGGGCCGTCATGGTCCAGCCAGCGGCGCGCCGCACCCAGAAGGGTCAAGATGATCGACCACATGAACACAATCCGGCCGATCCGCGCGATCCAGAGCAGGGCCGGCTCGGACACCGCAAACTCGATATTGTTATAGGCCCAGAAGAGATAGGCGAGCAGACCGGCGGTCAGCGTTGCAGCGACCGGCAGAGCCCGATCAATCGCACGCCAGAGCCCGTCATTCTTGGCCAGGACATAGCCGAACATCACCATGGTGAAAGAATTGGCGTGATTGGCCCAGTCGTCGAGCAGGGCATGCGTGGTCGGAAACTGGTCGGCGAGGGTAAAGCGGACCAGAAGAAAGGGCAGGAGCGGCAGGATAATGAGACCGGCCAGTCCCAGGCCATTGCGGGCCGCGGCCAGACCCACCCGTTGCAATGCCGCGCTGTCCGCCAGCCTGCGCAGCAGCGGAATAAGCGGCGCCAGGAGCAGGCAATAAACGAAGAGATAAACGACATACCAGAGATGGTTCCAGGTCGGCGTGTGCAGCGCCCACGGGCCCGCCCACTCGCCGGCATACTGGCGATAGAAGTCCCACCAGCCCGGTTCGATCAGGCCGGCAATACGCAGCTCGGAATAGGATTGCGGCGGCACGATCACATACATGCCGAACAGGATGACCGGAAACAGCCGCCAGGCCCGATCAGCGGCGAAACGGCCACTTCCCAGCTTGTCGGAGAGGAAGCGGATAGCGATGCCGGAAATCAGGAAAAGCAGCGGCAGGCGCCAGGGACTGGAGAGCCACATAAAGGGCTCCATCGCGTCATTCGCGTTGAGGCTCTTGGCATGCCAGCCTTCCGTATTGAAGAACATGCCGGTGTGATAGACGATCAACAGCAAGAAGACCCCGATCCGCAACCAGTCGACACCGAAATGTCGGGACGAGGCTGATAGGGTATGCGTTTCTCGGGCGGCTTCGTGGGTCATGGCAACACTCCTCAAGTGCCGACACCTGTCATGCAGCCGTCCGCTTCACGCCAGCACCCGGGGACCACAGGCAGTCCGGCGGGGCCAGTGGCTGCAGCTCAGTGTCAAGCGGCGGCGAGCGGGGATGAGCGGCTGACGTCCCGCTTGCGGTTTGTAAGACCGTGAGCGAGCATCCGGACATGAGCGACACGCGTCCCTTTGATCGAGACCGCGCCCGCGCCGCCGAACGGCGGGCGCTATGGCTGGCCTGCCGCTTCGCCTGGCTCAGCCTGCTGGCGTTCTGGATCATCGCCTCCTTGTCCATCGACACCGAGTTCGCCCGAGACGGACGTGACGCACCCCCTTTCTTTGCCTGGGTTACGGAAGGCTCGAGCATCATCATGACGGCACTCATGGTGCCGGCCATGATGTGGCTGGGATTGCGCGCCCCCCTGGAACCCGGTCGCTGGCTGACCTCCCTGCCCTGGCATTTGCTGGGCTTCCTCGCCTATACCAGCCTGCATGTACTGGGCATGGTGCTGATCCGGGAAGGGGTCTGGGCCTTTGCCTATGGGAGCGATTACGAGTTCTTCCATGACGCCCCATGGCGGGAAATCGTCTATGAGGCGCGCAAGGATATTGGCACCTATGCGGGCTATCAGATCATCATGGCGGTCTCACTGGCCCTGCAGATGCGGCGACTGGAAGTTGAGGCGGCCCGGGCCGAGGCGCGCAGTTCTCATCGCCTGACCCTGAAATGCGGCGGCCGTACCCTGCGAATCGCGGCCGATGAATTTCGCGCCGCCCAGGCGGCCGGGAATTATGTCGAGATCCGCCTGGCCGGCGGCGAGCACCTCGCCCGCTCCACCCTGACCGAGTTGGAACGACAATTGGCCGATGCCGGCATCGATGTCGTCCGGGTCCACCGCTCCTGGCTGGTCAATCGCGATGCCATCACCGAGATCGCCCCGACCGGCGAGGGCGATGTCGCCATCACCCTGGATACCGGCGCGCAAATCCCCGGCAGTCGGCGCTATCGCGCCCGGCTGGACGCCGCCTGAACGAACTCCGCCTGATTTGCCTGACGGTAGAGCCAGGCCGCAAACAGAAATCCGGCGGTGAAGACAGCTGTCACGCTCAGCACATCCACCGGCCAGCGCGCGCCGCCCTCTCCCCAGCCAAAGGCCAGCGCCAAACCGCCAATCAGAACCATGGCCATCGCCGACGCCAGGCTGGCCAGATAACGAGCGCGTCCGGTCCAGCGCGACGCAGCGGCGCCCGCTATCCCGAACACCGGCAGGATGAGATAGAGAAGGTTGGCGTCCCGGTCCTCGGTCCCGATCACGCCCACAGCGCCATTGATCCAGATCAGCAGGACATTGCTTCCAATCATGCCGAAATCGGCAAGGCGACGAGACCAGGGCCGACCGGGGCGCGCGACCCACCAGGCCCCCGACCCCAGAACCGCCAGCAAACAGCCCGCGACCAGAAAGTCAGCAATCGTCCAGTTCACCCTCAATCCTCCGCCAAGCAGCCACGCGTGTCGGGCCCGCAACGGATTATGACGTGTGTTCCTCATCTTGCGTAGCGGGCACGAAAAACCCCGCCGGATCACTCCGGCGGGGCTTTCTTGATCAGTCGATCGAAGCAGATCGCCTATTCAGCGTCTTCTTCTTCCTTCTTGATCTCTTCGCCGGTTTCCTGGTCGACGACTTTCATCGACAGGCGAACCTTGCCGCGATCATCGAAGCCGAGGAGCTTGACGTAGACTTCCTGGCCTTCAGCGACCACGTCGGACGGATGGTTCACGCGTTCAGCCTTGAGCTGGGACACGTGGACGAGACCGTCCTTGGGACCGAAGAAGTTCACGAAGGCACCGAAGTCCATGACCTTGACGACCTTGCCCTTGTAGACCTTGCCTTCTTCCGGCTCGGCCGTGAGGCCGTGGATCCAGTCGAGGGCGGCCTTGATCGACGCGCCGTCCGAGGACGACACCTTGATCACGCCGTCATCATTGACGTCGACCTTGGCACCGGTCGTTTCCACGATCTCGCGGATCACCTTGCCGCCCGAACCGATCACGTCGCGGATCTTGTCGGTCGGAATGGTGATGGTCTCGATACGCGGCGCGAACTCGCCGAGCTCGGTGCGGGCTTCGCCCAGCGCCTTGCCCATCTCTTCGAGGATATGCAGACGACCGCCATTGGCCTGGGCCAGGGCTGTCTTCATGATCTCCTCGTTGATGCCGGCGATCTTGATGTCCATCTGCAGCGAGGTGACGCCTTCAGTGGTACCAGCCACCTTGAAGTCCATATCGCCGAGATGATCCTCATCACCCAGGATGTCGGAGAGAACGGCAACGCCTTCCGGATCCTTGATCAGGCCCATGGCAATGCCAGAGACCGGACGGGTGATCGGCACGCCGGCGTCCATCATGGACAGCGAAGCGCCACAGACCGTGGCCATCGAGGACGAGCCGTTCGACTCGGTGATCTCGGAGACCAGACGGATCGTGTAGGGGAAGTCTTCCTTGGTCGGAAGGACCGCCTTGACCGCACGCCAGGCAAGCTTGCCGTGGCCGATTTCCCGACGACCCGGAGCGAGACGGAAAGACGTCTCACCGACCGAATAGGGCGGGAAATTGTAGTGCAGCATGAAGCGTTCTTTATAGGTCCCCGTCAGGGCGTCGATGAATTGCTCATCTTCGCCCGTGCCCAGGGTCGCAACGACCAGGGCCTGGGTTTCCCCACGCGTGAACAGGGCCGAACCGTGCGTCCGCGGCAGGATGCCGGCTTCGGACACGATCGAGCGGACCTGATCGAGGGCACGGCCATCGATACGCTTGCCGGTCTTGATGATGCCACCACGAACGATGGAGCTCTCGACCGCTTTCATGACGTCCTTGAGGGTCGTCATGTCGATGCCGTCCGGACGATCTTCTGTCTGGAGCAGGGCTTCGACAGCCTTGTCCTTCGCCGCATTGACCGCAGCATAACGCTCGGTCTTGTCGACGATGGTGTAGGCTTTGGCCAGATCGTCACCGATCAGGTCACGAACCTTGGCTTCCTCGGCCGAATGATCAGCCGGGGCGTAATCCCAGGGTTCCTTGGCCGCGCGTTCGGCGAGCTTGATGATCATGTCGATCACCGGCTGGAAGGCCGCGTGGCCTGCCATGACGGCACCGAGCATGACGCCCTCGGAAAGCTCCTTGGCTTCCGATTCCACCATCATGACCGCGTCCTGCGTACCGGCAACAACGAGATCGAGCTCGCTGTCCTCCATTTCGTCGCAAGGCGGGTTGATGATGTATTCGCCGTCCTTGTAACCAACGCGAGCCGCGCCGATCGGACCCATGAAGGGCAGACCGGACAGGACCAGCGCCGCAGAGGCACCGATCATGCCGACAATGTCGGGATCGTTTTCAAGGTCGTGCGACAGGACGGTGAGCATCACCTGGACTTCATTCTTGAAGCCCTTGACGAACAACGGACGGATCGGACGGTCGATGAGGCGCGACGTCAGCGTCTCCTTGTCCGTCGGACGGCCTTCACGCTTGAAGAAACCGCCGGGAATCTTGCCCGCTGCGAAGTATTTTTCCTGATAATTGACCGTCAGCGGGAAGAAATCGACTCCCGGCTTGGCCTGTTTGACGCCGACGGCGGTGGCGAGAACTGTCGTCTCGCCGTAAGACACCATGACGGCGCCGTCAGCCTGGCGGGCGACCCGCCCGGTTTCGATGGTGAGTGGGCGACCTGCCCACTCAATCGTTTCTTTCTGGATATCGAACATATCGTCTTTCGTACGGATGGCGTCGCGGATCAGCGGCGCAGACCCAGTTTCTCGATCAGAGCCTGATAACGGGCCACGTCCTTGTTCTTGACGTAGTCGAGAAGCCGGCGGCGCTGGGAGACCATCTTAAGAAGGCCGCGACGCGAGTGGTTGTCCTTCTTGTGGGTCTTGAAGTGCTCGGTAAGATTGGCAATCCGCGTTGTGAGGATGGCCACTTGCACTTCCGGCGATCCCGTGTCGGCTTTGCCACGGGCATGTTCAGCGATCAGCGCGGATTTGCGCTCTTGCGTAATCGACATCGGGTTCTCCTAAACTCGTTATGTCGACACCCTGATGTCAGGGTGTGAGGTTGAAAACACGCGAGGGCTGGAATTTTCCTGCTCTCGCGTCTCCGAGCGCCACTGCCACACCGTCGCAAAGAGCCAAAGCGGTAAAGGTACAGTCCTTACCCGCAATTTCACGGGGTCGGCGCTGCGCCTTCAGCTCTTGCGCTTGACGCGGGAGCAGGACGATCGGACGTCCTAGCTTCAACTGGAAGGTTTCCTCGTCGGTAACGGCCAGCGCCGGGATGTCGTCCAGCGCGGTCTGAACCGGGAGCAGAGCTTCCGAAGCGGCGCCCTTATGGGCCATTTCTTCCAAAACGTCCAGCCTTGTGGATTCCGTTTCGGCGAATCCGCCGACGCGAATTCTGCGCAGGGCGGCAACATGGCCTTCCGTGCCCAGGGCGAAGGCGATATCACGGGCCAGTGAACGGACGTAAGCGCCTTTCCCACAACGCATTTCCAGCACCGCCATATCCTCTGACGGACAGTCGAGAAGGCGCAAATCCTCGATATGGACCTCGCGCGCTTCGAGCTGCACATCTTCCCCGCCACGAGCCAGATCATAGGCGCGCTCGCCATCGACCTTGATCGCGGAGAAGGCCGGCGGAACCTGCTGGATATCCCCGATGAAATCCGGCAGGACCGCCTCGATCGCCTCGCGACCGGGACGGACATCGCTGGTCGCGATGATATCGCCTTCCCGGTCCAACGTCGTCGTCCGCTCGCCCCAGCGCACGGTGAAGCGGTAGATTTTCGAGCCTTCGACGGCGAAAGGCACGGTCTTGGTGGCCTCACCCAGCGCGATCGGCAGGATGCCGGAGGCCAGCGGGTCGAGCGTTCCGGCATGCCCGGCCTTCTTCGCGTTGAAGAGGCGCCGGACAGCCGAAACGGCCTGGGTTGAGGTAATGTCGAGCGGTTTGTCCAGGATCACCCATCCGTGGATGTCCTCGCCCTTGCGGCGTCGGCCCATATCAGTCTCCATCTGGCGGCGGGGATCGGACCCGTCCGCGGGAGGGGCGGGCCTATCGGATCGGCACCGCCAAGGCAAGGGTTACAGGCTTGCTGGCTTCGGGCGAAGCACCTAGGTGTGGAAACCGAACCGGGGAGTTTCGCATGTTTAGAACCGCGCTTGCTGTGCTCGGCCTGACGCTTGGCCTCATGATCGAGAGCGCGGCTCAGTCGCCCGCTGAGACACGTCCGCTGGACGAACGCGTGCGCGACTGGTTCCAGCCGCTTGTGGACTCCCGCGACTTCTCCGGCGTCATCATGATCCGCGCGGGCGCAGACCTGCCCATCGCCCTGACCTTTGGGTATGCCGACTGGGTCACCGGTGAGCCGATGACGGCCCAGGCCCGTTTTCCGACCGGTTCCATCACCAAGAGCCTGACCGCGGCCATGGCTCGCCGACTGGTCGATGAGGGCCGCCTGTCACCCGACATGGCCGTATCGCGCTTCGTCCCGGAACTCGTCGGCTATGAGACGGTCCGGATCGGCGACATTCTGAACCATACCGCCGGACTGCCGCGCGATGTGCCGCCGGGTGCGCTCGCCGATGGTGCGAGTGACACGCTCATTACCTGGCTGGCCGACCAGCCGGCGCCTGCCGCTGGGCCGCATGGCTATGCTTATTCCAATGTAGGCTACGGCCTGCTCGCCGTGATCATCGAGCGCGCCGTCAACGCACGCTTCGAAACCTTGCTGACGACTGAATTCCTGATACCGCTGGATATGCAGAACAGCCGGATCATGCGCGCCGATGGGTCCGCGCTCCCGGGCGTTCCAACCGGCTATACCGCAGGCCCGCTCCCGCTCGATCTGCGCGCGCCGATGACCGAAACGCCCGCCCTTGGGGCGTCCGGCCTGGTCGCGCCGATGGGGGACTTGATACATTTGGCGGATGCGGTCGCGAGTCGCCGGATCGATTTGTTCGAGCCGGATGGCCAGATGGTCGGCTCCTGGAGTGTGGAGCAATCGGGCGGCGAAACAATCTACACCATCCAGGGTTCGGTGCCCGGATACAGTGCCGGAATTTCGGTCCTGCCCGGACGCGACATCGCGATCGCCTATGGAACCAGCCTTGAATCCTATCCCAATTGGGAAATCCGGGATGTCCTGCACGCGCTGGTGCTGGGTCGCCCCGTGGCGCCAGCCGCCGGCCGGCCCGCCACCGATCGCCTGACCTCTGGCCATCTGGAAGCCGTCGGCACCTATTCAGGAAGCCCGTTCGGCCCGGTTGCGCTCATGCAGACCGAGGGCGGGCTGGACTTGGTTCTGACGGAACGTGACTGGCGTTTCTACCTCACGCCAACCGGGATCGACACCTTCAACTGGCGGCTTTTCAATACCGATATGACGTTGGAGCGCGATGCAGCCGGGCGGGTGGCCGCCATCACGGCAAACCAGGCAGGGCTCACCGGAGAAGGACGGAGCTACCGCCTCGAGCGCACGGACCTGCCGCCTTTGCCGGTCGCAGAAGCGGAGACGACCGGAAACTAGTCTTCGGCCTCGCCGTCGTGATCCTCGTCCGCATCAAGGTCACGACGAACTTGCGGGCGGTTCAGCAGATCGTCGACATGGCTGGCCGTATCGAAGGAATTGTCCGGGTGGAAATGCAGCTCCGGCGTGAACTTCATCTCGATCTCACGGCCCAGGCGTCCACGGAGAAAGCCGGCGCACCGGTTCAGGCCTGAGGCCAGCTTGGCGGAATCGCCACGGCCGAGCGGTGCCACATAAACCTTGGCCACCCGCAAATCCGGGCTTGGGCGCACTTCAGTGACGGAAATCAACTGGCCTTCCAGGTCCGGATCGCGCAGCTCTTCGCGCGTCAGGATGCCGACAAGGGCATGACGGACGAGTTCACCGGCGCGCAATTGGCGCTGGCTCGGGCCTTTCGGCGTCTGGGTCTTGCGGCGGGCCATCCAATTCTCCATCCCGGCGGAAGCGAGGCGCGCGGGTGTACGCTCCTTGGCCGGGCGATGCAAGACCCGCCCGGAAGCCCCCATTCGTCCCTCGACCTCCCGCGCTCGTCACTTTGAGCATGACCGGCCCTTTACCGCGGCGGCCGTCCCAGCGCTATTCGACGCCACACGCCGCCTGACGAGGGCGGCCGGGATATTTTCAGGACACACGACAATCATGGTTCGACTGACAACGCTTTCGCTGGCTCTGGCCGGCAGCCTGACCGGCTTTGCCGCTGCCGCCGCTGATCATCATGAAGAGACGCCGCGCGCCGTCGCCGAGGCCTGGCTCGACGCTTATTCCAGCCAGGACTTTGCGGTCATGACCGCGCTCATGACTGAAGACACAGTCTTCATTGATCCGACATCCTTTAATATCGACATGGTCACAGACCGGATTGAGTGGCGCGGCCCCGAGGCCATAACCGCCGGCGTTAGCGCCTGGGGGATCAATCACGGGCGCTACACGGTTAACCGCAGCTATGAGGCATCCGGGCGCGTCATCTTCAATGGCCATATCGACGTGATCTACGGCGAAGGCGAAAACGCACAGGCCTTCCGCTATCCCATCACAACCATCATTACGGTCGAGGACGGTCGTGTGGCCGAGCATCGCGACTATACCGACTTCAATGGCGCCAGCCGCATTGCGGTCCCTCACTGATCAGTTACGAGCAGCCCTGGCTGCTGTTCGAGATGGTCCGAGCAGGGTGTGTGCCCCCTGCCTGGACCGGGCCGGTGGCTCGGGGACCTACTGCCCGAGCCAAAATCCCCGGGTCACCGGCCTGACCCCCTTGTGCATTGGAGCTTGAGCCTCATGAAATCACATTCTGTACTCGCCGGGCTGACCTGCGCCGCCGCGCTGCTTCTGGTCCCGACAACCGCCCTTGCCCAAGGCGAGGCCAATGCTAGCGCGGAAGCGGTCGCGCGCACTTATATGGCGCATTATTCCGACCTCGAGCTGGACGCGATGGCTGCCATGCTGGCCGAGGATGTTGCCTTTCGTGATCCAACGGCGGAGTCCGAAGAGTATGGATTTGAGGGTCTGTCCGATGACGGGCGCGAAGCGATGATCGGGTTGCTGCGCGAATTCGTCGACACGTATCAGCCGATCGAACTCGGCTTCGAATGGGACCAGGTCTACACATCAAACAGCCGTGTGGTCTTTATCGGTCACGTCAACGCGCTCTACCCGACCCAGACCGAAGGCCAACACTTCCGCTGGCGCTCCGAACAGGTCAGCGTGATCACCGTGCAAGATGGCCTCATCGTCCGCCATGAAGACTTCGCCAATTACGCGACGCCCGAGCAGGGCCTGCTCGCAGCCGCGACTGATCACTGATTGCGGCGCACGCCCTCCCGCCTGTCCGCACGAAAAAGGGCGGCCCGAACGGGCCGCCCTTTCTTGTTCTCGACTGATCCGTCGGATCAGGCTTCCAGCTTGCGCGCCACCTCGATCACCTCGAAGCACTCGATCTGGTCGCCCTTCTGCAGGTCTTCATAGCGCTCAAACGCCATGCCGCATTCGGTACCCGCCTTGACCTCAGGCACTTCATCCTTGAAGCGCTTGAGCGTCTTGAGCTTGCCTTCGTGCAGCACTGTGTCGTCGCGCAGAAGGCGAACGCCACAGCCGCGCTTGACGGTGCCTTCGGTAATGCGGCAACCGGCCACCTTGCCGGTCTTGGTGATGTTGAAGACTTCCAGGATCTCGGCGTAGCCGATGAAGTTCTCGCGCTTCTCCGGCGCCAGCATGCCTTCCATCGTATTTCGAACATCGTCAATCACATCATAGATCACCGAGTAATAGCGGATTTCGACATGCTCGCGTTCGGCCAGTGCGCGCGCCTGCTTGTTGGCGCGCACATTGAAGGCGAACACGGGTGCACCCGACGACTTGGCGAGCAGAACATCGCTTTCATTGACGCCGCCCGGAGCCGCATGGACCACGCGGGCACGGACTTCGTCATTGCCGATGCTTTCAAGCGATTGCTTGATAGCCTCGGCCGAACCCTGCACGTCTGCCTTGATCAGCAACGGCATTTCCTGAGTCGCATCCTGCTTCAGGCGCGCCATCATCTGCTCGAGCGAGGCGCCCGTGGACGAGGATGCACCGGAGGCTTCACGCTCCTTGCGCTGACGGTAGTCGGCGATCTCGCGAGCGCGGGATTCGCTGTCGAGAACAGCGAAGACCTCACCCGGATCCGGCGCACCGGCTAGACCAAGGATTTCGACCGGGACCGAGGGCCCCGCTTCGTCGAGTTGCTGGCCGCGTTCATTGACCAGGGCACGCACGCGGCCCCACTGGGCGCCGGCGACAAGGATGTCGCCACGCTTGAGCGTACCACGACGGACCAGCAGGGTTGCGACCGGGCCGCGGCCCTTATCGACCTGGCTTTCGATCACGATGCCTTCGGCGCTGCGCTCCGGATTGGCCTTCAGGTCGAGCAATTCGGCCTGCAGGTTGATGGCTTCGGTCAACTCGTCCAGCCCGTCGCCGGTCTTGGCGGAGACATTGACCGACTGCACATCACCCGACATCGCTTCGACAACGATTTCGTGCTGCAGCAGGTCGGTCAGGACCTTTTGCGGGTTGGCTTCATGCTTGTCGCACTTGTTGACCGCGACGATGATCGGCGTTCCGGCCGCCTTGGCATGATTGATTGCCTCGATGGTCTGTGGCTTGACCGAGTCATCGGCGGCCACAACCAGGATCACGATATCGGTGGCCATGGCTCCGCGTGAACGCATGGCCGAGAAGGCGGCGTGGCCTGGCGTGTCGAGGAAGGTGATCTTCTCGCCACCCTTCAGCTGCACCTGATAGGCGCCGATGTGCTGCGTGATGCCGCCGGCTTCGCCCGATGCGGTATCGGTCGAGCGCAGTGCGTCCAGCAGAGACGTCTTGCCGTGATCAACATGGCCCATGACGGCGATGACCGGTGCGCGCGGCACTTTTGCCTCGTCCGCATCATCATCGGCGATGAAGCCTTCTTCGACGTCCGCTTCCGAGACGCGTTTCACGATATGACCGAAATCCTCGACCACCAGTTCGGCAGTGTCGGCATCCAGGACATCATTTACGCGGACCATCTGGCCCTGCTTCATGAGATACTTGATCACATCGACCGAGCGCTCGGCCATCCGGTTGGCCAGGTCGGCCACGGTAATGGCTTCCGGCACGATGACTTCACGTTCGATCTTCTCGCGACCGCCGGACGTGTCCTGACGACGCTGTTTTTCACGTTCGCGGGCACGGCGAACCGAGGCCAGTGAGCGCTGCCGCTCCTCATCGCCTTCCAAAATATTCTGGATGGTCAGCTTGCCGCGACGGCGATTGTCGGTCTTGGCCCGCGCCGGCTGCTGCTTGGCAGCTGGTCCGGGACCAGCGCCTCCGCCCTTGCGCTTCACACGGCCACCAAGCGCTTCTAGCGCGCTGGCGGGATCCGCCATTGGCGACGCCTCCGGTGCGCGCTTGTCATCCTTGGCCGCCGGGCGGCGACGCGGTTCGTCATCGCGCTTGCGTCCACTTTCCTTGGCGGCCTTGGCCTCTTCGGCTTCCGCTTTCAGACGCGCTTCTTCCTCGGCAGCGCGGCGGGCCGCCTCTTCGGCTTCCTCGACTTCGCGGGCGGCGCGTTCACGCTGCTCCTCCAGCTGACGACGCTCATCGGCAGCACGCTGCTGCATCTCGGCGTCAGCCTGCTTTTTCTGAGCTTCCCGGTCGGCAGCTTCGGCGCGAGCCCGGGCGATGGCCCGCTGGCGCGCGACGAGTTCCTCTTCGGACAGACCGAGCTGGCGCGCCTTGGCCGCAAGGGCAGATTCACCACCCTTGGCATTGCCAGACTGCTTGCCACCCGCACCGCCATCCTTGGCGGGCGTAGCCACGCGCTTGCGCTTCTTCTCCACCACGACTGCCTTGGAGCGTCCCCGTGCAAAGCTTTGCTGCACGGTGCCACCGCCGGAGCGTTTCAGAGAGAGCGGCCGGCGGCCGGAGGAGTTGTTGTCGTCTGCGTCGCTCATACGAGCCTTCCAAATCGGCTTTCGTTCCGCGGGGTCTTCCGGTAGCCGAATGCCGGAAACCCGCACTGTTCAAACCACTGCCCGGCCTGAAGGCTCGCTAAACTAGCCAGCTCAAGGCCGATATCAACCGCTATCGCGGCAATCTCCGCACGTCAGCCTTGCGGGACGAGCGGCCGGAAGCCCGAAAGCTTCCCCATCACAGTCGTGAAAGCCCGCGCTTGCGAACCCACCGACATGCTGGCGTGGACCACCGGGCTGCGACCTGTCGCAATGCCGATGGCTTCCGCCGTGAAACATCCAGCGACCGGGACATCGCCCCAGGCCGCAAAGGCCAGTCGGTCCAGTTTGGACCGGCCATCCTCGGCCCCGTCCGACGCTTCGATGCGCCAAGCGGGCTTGCCGACCTTGAGCGCCAGACGCACCGCGTCATAGCCCAGGGCCAGGTCTCCGGAGCGGCGCGCCAGACCAAGAAGGCTCAGCGCGCGCTCGACCAGCTGGGCCTCGATCAGGCCTGGCAGGTCTTCCGGCATTGTCACCGGACACCCGAAGGCCCGGTTGAAGGCGGATTTCTTGACCGCCTTCTCAATCAGGTCCCGCTGCGCACTGACCCAGGCCCCACGCCCGGGCAGCTTCGCCGCGAGGTCAGGAACCAGCTGTTGGCCCGGGCCGAGGGCCATCCGGATCAGCGCCGCTTCGTCGCGAACCTCTCCGCTGGCCACACAGCGCCGTTCCCTGGACAGGCTGGCCCGAGGGTTAGTCAGCCTTCGCCTCCTCGCCCTCTTCCGGCAGCTCGGCGTCGAGGTCGAGACCCAGGGCCTCCGCTTCGGCTTCCAGCGCCGCCAGATCCATGTTCTCGACGTCGAAGGCTGCGGCGGCTTCATCCACCTCCTCTTCGACGACGTCACGCTGCGGCAGGTCTTCTTCCGAAATCCAGCCGGCATTGACCCGCGCGCGCATGATCATCATCTCGGCATCTTCAGAGGACAGGTTGAAGTCCTCGAGAATGCCCGGCTCACGCACACGCTCGCCATTCTTGGTCTCGAACCAGCCACGCAGGTCATCGGTGACCAGGCCGGCCAGGTCCTCGACCGTCTTGACGTCATTTTCGCCAAACTTGACGGTCATGGCGAGTTCCACGCCCTCGACCTCAAGCACGGCATCCTCGACACCCAGCTCCTTGCGCTTGGCGTCCTGCTCGGCAGCCAAGCGGTCCAGATAGTCACGAGCGCGGGCCTGGATTTCTTCTGCCGTGTCCTCGTCAAAGCCTTCAATAGCGGCAATTTCGCCGAGATCGACATAGGCAAGGTCTTCCACGTCAGTGAAGCCTTCCGTGGCCAGGAGTTGGGCAATGACTTCGTCGACATCAAGGGCCGCGATGAAGAGCTGGGTCCGCTCGGCGAATTCCTTCTGACGACGCTCGGACTCTTCTTCCTCGGTCAGGATGTCGATCGACCAGCCGGTCAGCTGGGAGGCAAGGCGCACATTCTGGCCGCGGCGACCGATGGCGAGCGAAAGCTGCTCATCCGGCACCACGACTTCGATGCGCTGGTCTTCCTCGTCGAGCACGACCTTGGCGACTTCCGCCGGCTGCAGGGCATTGACGATGAAGGTCGCCGGGTCGTCGGACCACGGGATGATATCGATCTTCTCACCGGCCAGCTCGGAGACCACGGCCTGGACGCGCGAACCGCGCATACCGACACAGGCGCCGACCGGATCGATCGACCCGTCATTGGAGATCACGGCGATCTTGGCGCGAGAACCCGCGTCGCGAGCGACAGACGGGATTTCGATGATGCCTTCATAGACTTCGGGCACTTCCTGCGCGAACAGGGCGGCCATGAAGTCCGGATGGGCCCGCGACAGGAATATCTGCGGACCGCGAACTTCCTCACGAACATCATAGATGTAGGCGCGGACGCGTTCATTGTTCTGCAGATTTTCGCGCGGAATGCCGTCGGCGCGACGAATGATGCCTTCGGCGCGACCGAGATCAATGATCACATTGCCGTACTCAACCCGCTTGACGATGCCGGAAATGATTTCGCCGACACGATCCTTGTACTCTTCGAACTGACGCTGGCGCTCGGCTTCACGCACTTTCTGCGTGATCACCTGCTTGGCGGTCTGCGAGGCAACGCGACCGAATTCGATCGGCGGCAGCTCGTCGGAGAAGACGGTGCCGATCTCCGCGGCCTTGTCGATTTTCTTGGCGTCGGCGAGGGTCAGCTCCTGGCTCTCATTCTCGACCTCTTCCACAACGGTCATGTTGCGGGTCAGCGACAGCTCGCCCGTTTTCGGGTCGATCTTGGCGCGAATGTCATTCTCGGCTCCATAGCGGGAGCGCGCAGCCTTCTGGATGGCTTCCTCGATGGCCTCGATCACGATCGATTCATCGATGGATTTCTCTGCCGCGACCGCACGTGCGATCTGCAGCAATTCCAGACGGTTTGCACTGACACCAATGCTCATCGGGTGATCCCCGTTGCGTTGAAAAGCGACATTATTCGTCTCCTTCAGTCGTCGCGGAGCTGGCGCCCCGCGCTTTCAAATCCGCCTCGATCAAGGCGTCTGTCAAAACCAGCTTGGCTTCAAGGATCCAGTCAAACGGGATCATCGTGGTCTCGTCCTCGCCCTCCATGTCGAGACCGACATTGTCGTCCTCGACACCGGCCAAAATGCCGCGAAAGCGCTTGCGGCCCTCGGCCAGGCGATCCAGCTCGATCTTCGCCTCATTGCCCTCCCAGCGCGCAAAATGTGCCAGTGTGGTGAGCGGACGATCAATGCCGGGCGAGGACACTTCCAGATCATACTCGCCGGCGATCGGGTCCTCGATCTCGAAAACCTCCGACAGGGCACGCGAGAAACGGGCGCAATCCTCAACCTCGATGGCCGAGCCATTGGCACGGTCCGCCATGATCTGCAGTCGCGGCCGCTTGCCGGACATGATCCGCACCCGCACAACCTCAAGCGCGAGCTCGGCAGCAACCGGCTCGGCGAGAGCGAGAATGCGATCATCCTGTGGCGACTTGGTCTTCAAGGCTGGGGCCCCGTCAGCAGAAACAAAAAAGAGCGGCCGCCGAAGGCGACCGCTCGAATGTATCATCCGATACAATCGAACATTTGATGGCCCGTACATACGCTTCATCGAGGCGTTTGGCAAGGCATCTCAACGGCGGGTCGCGCCATACGGCTTGACCGCTGGGAGGGCCCCCGCCGCTTCACGCCCTGAGAAAGTCCATGAAGACCGGGGCGCAGTCGCCGAGATTCTTGGTTTCGTATCGCGTGGTGATGTGATCGGCAGGCGGGATGCGCCAATCATCCGCCGAGTTCGCCTGCCAAACAAAGCGCGCATCGCCCATGAGCTCGGCCATGCAGTGATCGGCATAGGATTTGACATCGGTCGCGATCCGCAGACACCCGCCCGGCTTTAGCAGACGCGCGAACTGATCCCGGGTCTCCGGCTGGACAAAACGGCGCTTGGCATGGCGCTTCTTGTGCCAGGGGTCCGGGAAAAGCAGATAGATGCGGTCGAAACAGGCCGTCTCGAAGCGCGGCAGGATTTCCCGCGCATCCTCGCGCACCAACCGGACATTGGTCAGGCCCGCCGCGTCGACACCGGTCAGAGCCTTGGCGACACCATTGAGAAAGGGCTCGATCCCGATAAAGCCGATCTCGGGATGCGCCGTCGCCTGGGCGACCAGATGTTCGCCGCCGCCAAAGCCGATCTCGAGCGCCTGTTCGGCGCAATCGGGCATCAGCGCCTGTGGGTCGATCACCCCTGTCTCCGGCAGGGTGATGCGCGGCAGAAGCTCATCGACCAGGCCTTGCTGACGGGCCGACAGAGGCTTGCCCTGGGAGCGGCCAAACAGGCGGAAGGCGGGTTTTTCAGGCGTTTCGTGCGTCATGGGGCGCGGGTTTAGCGTTTTCCGGCGCGGCTTGCACCGGTAAAGTCAGCGCTCAGGACGCATCGGCCAGATCTTCAGATGCCAGCGTCCGGACCAGCTCAAGCACGCGCCGCCGAACCTTGCCGTCCTTGATGCGCGAGAATGATTCCGCGAGCGATACGCCATCACTGCTTTGAATGAAGTCATAGACGATGGGTGTCTGGTCACCCTCTGCCATGCCGGAAGCCGCCGTCGCACCGCCCAGGCCTTCAAAAAAGAACTGGATCGGCACATCGAGCACGCGTGACAGGCGATAGAGCCGACTGGCACCGACGCGATTGGCTCCGCGCTCATACTTCTGAACCTGCTGAAAGGTCACACCGAGCTCATCGCCCAGCTTTTCCTGGCTCATCTTGAGTAGCTGTCGCCGCAGCCGGACACGGGATCCGACATGAATATCAATCGGATTGGGGCCGCGTGGGGTCACCTTGGGCATCGGGACACCTCTTTCAGGTTGCACCACATTGAGATTTCTTCCTGCCAATCTAGCACAACCATCGGCAGACAACCCAATCAACTCATCTCACGGATGCAGGCTTGGCGGCGCGCGAAAACTGAAAGCGCTGCCACGCCATGCTCGCCAGAACGAGGATGCAGAAGGCCAGAAATGGCCAATCACCCCATAGCGAGTAGGGTGTCCGACCAAGACTGCCCGGAAGCGAAACGTCACGTACGCCTTCCGCGCTCGGGTCAATGGTCACCCGCGCCCGTCCCAGCGAATCGACCACGCCGGAAACCCCCAGTGCGGCTGACCGGACCATGGGAAGGCCCGTCTCGATGCTGCGATAGCTCGCCTGGTTGAAATGCTGACGCGGACCGGCCGTGGGTCCGAACCAGGCATCATTGGAAAGATTGAACATCCAGCCGGCCCGCGTCTGGGCCGAGCCGACAAAATTCGGGAATATGGCCTCGTAACAGACGAGAGGCAGCAAGTTCGGCGCGCCCGGAATCTCCAGCACATCAGCCCCTGGCCCCGGTGTGAACTCATAGCGCGCAAGGTCTCTCAGGGCCGGAATTCCCGTCATCGCCAAAACACCCGACAAGGGCGTAAACTCCCCGAAAGGCGTTAAGCGCGCCTTGTCATAGAGCGCCGCGATACGTGGCGTCCCGGAGGGAAAACGCAGCGCAGCCAGTGTGTTATAATACCGCAGACTATCGCCGTCAGCGGCGCGGCGATTGACGCCCGCCAAGAGCACCTGGCCCTCATCCAGGCTCTCGCCGATCCGGGCCAGGGTCGCGCCATCTTCCAGCATGAAGCTCGGCAGAGCCCCCTCGGGCCAAACGACATGGGTCACCGTTTCGATGCCATCCCGACCGGTCAGGGCGAGATAGCGATCTCGGGTCAGCTCCGCACCGCCCGGCCCCCATTTCTGGGTCTGCGGGATTCCAGCCTGAACCAGGCGAATGGTGACGCCCGGGACATTCTCCGGTGCACTGGCCGCAAGCCTTATGGCGCCCGTTGCCAGCACGATGGTGGAAATGCCCAGGGCCGCAAATGCGGGCAGGCATCGCCCAAGCTCGAGCCGCGGCGTGACGGCCACGAGAGGCGCAGTCAGGACGAAGAGCGTGAGCAGGCTGAGCCCATAAACGCCAAACCAGGAAGCGGTCTGGCTGACCAAGCCGCCGGCAGGCCAGATATAGGCAGGCAGATTCCACGGCAGGCCGCCGAAAACATGCCCGCGCAGCCATTCGGTGAAGGCAAAGGCCGCCGCGAACACCAGGACCCGCCACACCGAGCGTGGCGCCAGCGCACAAAATAGAACCGCCCCAAGGCCCCAGAATACAGCCATAAGGGCCGCCAGGGCGGGCAGGGCGAAGGGCGCGGCAAATTGAAGTCCTTCGCCGCGCGTCAGGAAGGCATAAACAACCCAGGCCATGCCCGCGAGGAAATAGCCAAAGCCGAAAATGAAGCCACGAACAAAAGCGCTGCGAAGCGGCTTGTCAGCCCTGCGCGCACCATCGAGTGCCGCAAACAGGGCCCAAAGGCCCAGCATCAAGGCGGGTACGATATGCAGGGGCGCCAGTGAGAGCGCACTGAACAGCCCGGCCAGGAATACCACCAGGCGTGGGCGCCAGCCGAAATGGGTGGCCAGCCAGACACGCGGTTGCCAGACCAGGAGGTGCAGGCGCTGCATCAACCTGCGTCCGTGCTGTCCGAACCCGTCGCAGTCGGCTTCTCGGGTCGCTTGTGTGGCGCCCTGACCCGCATGCGCTTGATGCGCCGCGTATCGGCGTCAATCACTTCGAACTCATAACCGGTGGGATGACGGATCACCTCGCCACGCTCCGGCACCCGCCCGATGAGCGTAAAGACCAGGCCGCCGAGGCTGTCGACATCCTCGTCCTCATCCTCGGCCGCAATCTCTTCCCCGACGACAGCCTCGAACGCGTCGATCTCTGCCCGGGCCTCAACGTCCCAGACACCCGGTCCCCGGGCACGGATCGCAGGCGTCTCCTCGTCATCATGCTCGTCCTCGATATCCCCGACGATTGGCTCGATCAGGTCCTCCAGGGTCACGAGACCGTCGGTACCGCCATATTCATCGACCACCAGGGCTAGATGCATCCGGCGGCCCTGCATGCGTCGCAGCAGATCGAGTGCCTTCATCGAGGGTGGCGCGAACAGGAGGGGCCGTCCGATCGAGGGCAGGACCTGCTGCTGGGACCAGCCTGCCGGGCGCTTGCCCGATGATCCCGGCGCAAGATGACTGACCACATCCTTGATGTGCACGACACCGACCGGATCATCCAATGTGTCGCGATAGATGGGCAGACGGGAATGGGCGGCATGCGCGAAAATCTTGGCCAGCTCACCCAGCGGCGTGGCAACGTCGACCCCGATAATATCGGCCCGCGGCACCATCACGTCGGCGACCCGCAATTTGTCGAGTGCATCGGCCTCGATCGAGTTGGGGGCAAGACCGGACTGTGCCGCCTGCAAAGCCTCGCCAACTCGCGGTCCGGTGGAGAAAAGCCGCGAGAGCCAGGGTCGACTGTCCGAGTCTGAAGGCGCTGAAGTATCGGTCATTTCGCTGCCGGGGTCGGGCCCGGATCCTCGTTTTCATAGGGGTCGGTCACACCCAGATGGGCCAAGGCCCGACGCTCGATCGCTTCCATCACGCTCGCCTCGTCATCCGCTTGATGATCATAACCCTGAAGGTGGAGGAAGCCATGGATGACGAGATGGCGCAGATGATCACCCAGCGCGATGCCGCGCGCCTGAGCCTCACGCGCGATGACACCATGGGCGAGTGCGATATCGCCCAGATGGTTGTCGGTATGCTCACCGGCCGGGAAGGACAGGACATTGGTCGGGCCCGTCTTGCCGCGGAATTGGGCATTCATGACGGCAATCGCGTCATCGCCAGCCAGAAGGATGGCGACCACGCCGGGCTCTCGCTCGGGCAGTTCCCGACAGGCTGCGGTGATCGCCTCCTCAACGAGGCGCGTCTTGCCTTCCAGCGATGACCAGGCGTCATCTTCGACAATCAGATCTACGGCGTTCATCGCGGTTGCGCGCTACCAGTCTTGTGGCGCGCATCTTCCTCATAGGCTTCGACAATCCGGGCCACAAGATCGTGGCGAACCACATCAACGCGCGAAAAGCGCGTGATGGCAACACCTTTGGTGCTGGAAAGGATGTCCAGCGCGTGGGGCAGGCCAGACGGGTCCCGCGGGCCAAGGTCACACTGGCTCGGATCGCCGGTCACTGCCATGCGCGATCCCTCGCCCAGGCGGGTCAACACCATCTGCATCTGCGCCCGCGACGTATTCTGCGCCTCATCGACGATGACAAAGGCCCGGTTGAGCGTGCGGCCACGCATGAAGGCGATGGGCGCGACTTCGATCCGGCCATCCTCGCGCATTTTCTCGAGCTGGTTGCGACCGAGCGTATCCGCGAGCGCATCCCAGACAGGCAGGAGATAGGGATCAACCTTCTCGTTTAGATCGCCGGGCAGGAAGCCGAGCTTCTCGCCGGCCTCGACCGCCGGTCGCGTGATGATCAGCTTCTCGACCTTGCGCTGAACCAGCATGGAGGCGCCATAGGCGACCGCGAGCAGCGTCTTGCCGGTCCCGGCCGGGCCGACACCGAAGATCAGGTCATAGGCCTTTTCATTCTTCAGCGATCGCACATAGGCGCGCTGCCCCTCGGTGCGGGCAATCAGGCTGGAGCCGCGGGGCACCCGGATGACGCCGTCATCCACACTGCCCACCGACTCGTCATCATCCTGCATGCGGAGGGCAGCGCGAACGGCCGCTTCGTCGCAAGTCAGCCCGTGCTCGAGGCTGGCATAGAGACGCTTGAGGACGCGCTTGGCCTCGTCCCGGGCAGCGTTGTCCTCGGCCGTGATCACGACCTGGCCACGACCCGGCGCGCTCATCGAGACGCCGAGATCCTGCTCGATGATCATGAAGAAGCGGTCACCGGCGCCGGCCATGCCGCGCAGACGTTCCGCGTCCTCGAAATACAGGCTTTCTGACGCCGCCTTGCGCGGCTTGGCGGCGCGCTTGCGGGCGGGCGGGCGCGATGCGGTCACGCGGCACTCCGTTTCGGTCCGATCAGGCGACCAGAGAGCGCATTGCGGGATGCGCCTTCGATCTCGACCTCGGCGATCTGGCCGATCAGCTCGGCCGGGGCGTTGGCGTGCACCGATTGCAGATAGGGGCTGCGTCCATGCAGCTGGCCGTCCAACCGTCCCGGCTTTTCGAACAGGACGGGGAGCGTCTTGCCGATCATCGAGGTGTTGAAGGCAATCTGCTGCGCGTCGAGAAGCGCCTGCAGCGCCGCAAGGCGCTCGGTCTTCACCGCCTCATCGACCTGGTTGAACATGGCCGCGCCTGGCGTACCGGGGCGTTTGGAATATTTGAACGAGAAGCAGGACGCGTAATTGACCTCGCGCACCAACTCCATCGTCGCTTCAAAGTCGGCATCGGTCTCGCCCGGAAAGCCGACAATCATGTCACCGGAGATGGCGATATCCGGACGCACTTCCCGAAGCCGGGCAATCGTCGCGAGGTAATCGGCGGCGATATGCTGACGGTTCATAGCCTTGAGAATCTTGTCCGAACCGGACTGCACCGGCAGATGGAAGTAAGGCATCAGCTTGGGCGTGTCGGCGAAGGCCTGGATCAGGTCCTCATCCATGTCGCGCGGGTGCGAGGTCGTAAAGCGAATGCGCTCTATACCGCCGATCAGCGCGATATGGCGGACCAGCTGGCCCAGCCCCCAGGGGCCGTCTGCCTCGCGGCCGCTCGGCGCGGCGCCGTGGAAGGCGTTGACGTTCTGGCCCAGCAGGGTGACTTCGCGAATGCCCTTGGCCGCCAGGGCGCGAATCTCGCCGACGATCTGGTCGACAGGGCGCGACCATTCAGCGCCACGCGTATAGGGCACGACACAGAAGGTGCAGAATTTGTCGCAACCTTCCTGGACCGTGACAAAGGCCGAATAGCCCTCGACCTGGCGATCACTGCCGAGCCGGTCAAACTTGTCCTCGACCTCGAATTCCGTGTCCAGCGCCTCACCCTTGGCCCGATGGGCCTGGGCGATCAGCTCGGGCAGTTTGTGGTAGGTCTGCGGACCAACGACCAGATCGACGACCGGTGCGCGCTTCATGATTTCCGCGCCCTCGGCCTGGGCGACACAGCCGGCCACCGCGATCGTCATGCCGCCGGACGCGGCCTTTTCGTCCTTTAGCGGACGCAGGCGACCCAGCTCGGAATAGACTTTCTCGGCCGCCTTCTCGCGGATATGGCAGGTATTGAGAATAACGAGATCCGCACCCTCGGGCGTGTCCGACGACTCATAGCCAAGCGGCGTCAGAACGTCCTTCATCCGGTCGGAATCATAGACATTCATCTGACAGCCATAGGTCTTGATGAAGAGGCGTTTGCGCGTCGTACTCATGAAATTCTTCGATCTGTTCGGCAGATCGCTACCTCATTGCTAACAGACCCGCCGCTTTCGGCAGGTCCGGGGAGGCGCGGGTTATGATGGATATGGGGGCTGAACGCAAGGCCTGCCAGTCGATCCGGCGAACAGCGTGACTATTCTGCCGGGTCGGTCGCCTGGGCTGGCGGCACAGCCGGTTTTACCGCAGGGCCAGGATCATGGCGGCGCGCCGACAGGCCGATCATCAAGGCAATGAGCGTCAGCGCCGAGGCGAGCAGGAAGGGGGCGCCCGGAAAAGTCACGGCAGCCCCCTCTTCGGAGTAGTGCGAGAAGATGCGCGACATCACAAGCGGGCCGATGATCATCGACAGGCTTTGCAAGGAGGTCATGGCACCCTGCAGCTCACCCTGGGCATTGGGCGGGACAATGCGTGACATCACCCCCTGGAGCGCGGGCTGGCCTATCCCGCCAAGCGCAGCGAACACGATGATCGCGTAGACCATCCAGCCCGTGGTCGCGAAACCGTATAACGCATAGGCCGTCACCGCGAGGATGAGCGAGATCGTGATCGCTCGCCATTCACCGAGCTTGGGAACCAGGATGCGGGTCAATCCGCCCTGGACGATAGCGGATGACAGGCCGACCGCCATGAGCGACAGGCCGATTTCGCGCGGCCCCCAACCGAATTTGAAATCGGTGTAGTAGGACCAGATCGCCGGATAGACCGAATGCCCCAGAAGCATGAGAAAGATGGCGCACATCAACACCAGTACCGCCGGGTGTTTGCGCATCTGCACCAGCGAACCGAGCGGATTGGCGCGCCGGATATCAAATTTGCGCCGGTTTTCCGGTTTCAGCGTCTCCGGCAGGACGATGAGGCCGTAGACAAAGTTCGCCCCGGCAAGGATCGCCGCAGCGAAGAAGGGCGCACGCGGCCCGAAATTATCACCCAGAAAGCCACCGATTGCCGGCCCCAGCGTGAAGCCGACACCAAAAGCCGCGCCGATCAGGCCGAAACGTGCAGCGCGCTGCTCCGGCGGCGTGATATCCGCGATGAACGCATTCGCGGTCGAATAACTCGCCCCGAAGATGCCGGCCAGGATTCGCCCCACCAGCAGAAGCCAGAAAACCGGGGCAAACCCCATGATTACATAATCGATCGTGAAACCCGCCAGCGCGGCAAGCAGCACAGGCTTGCGGCCGAAACGATCGGACAATCCGCCGACAATTGGCGCGAAGACGAATTGCATGGCGGCGTAGGACACCATCAGCCAGGCGCCCAGGATCGCCGCATCATCCGCCTGCAATCCGGTCAGCTCTTCAATGAGTTCCGGCATGACCGGTATGATCAGGCCAAAGCCGATCATGTCGATCAGGACCGTAATGAAGATGAAGACGACCGCGTGTTGGCTGGTCGGGCGGACGGTCATGGCAATCCCTTGGTGTCAGACCGGCCGGGCCGGACCGCGCGCCTAGTCCTCGGCGCTCTTGAGCGGTACGCCGTAGAGTTCGAGCCGGTGATCGACAAGCTTGTAGCCCAGCTTGCGCGCGATCGCCTCTTGCAGTCGCTCGATCTCTTCATTGACGAACTCGATGACTTCACCGGACTTTAAATCGATGAGATGGTCATGGTGCTCGTCGCCGACTTCCTCATAGCGCGACCTTCCGTCGCGGAAATCATGGCGCTCGATGATGCCGGCCTCTTCGAACAGTCGCACCGTGCGGTACACCGTCGCCAGCGAGATCCGCGGATCCTCCTCGGACGCGCGACGATGCAATTCCTCGGCATCAGGGTGGTCATCAGACTGCGACAAGACACGGGCGATGACCCGACGCTGGTCGGTCATCCGCAGCCCTTTGGCAACGCAAAGCTTCTCGATCCGGTCCGGCATGCTGAATCCCCTTTGTGTTGGACGAGAAATAGGCGCTCAAGGGGCGGTCTGTCCATCTTTCCGCAGCCATTTTTCAAGCACCAGCGCATCACTCCCGTCCCGATAATAGGCCGGGCGGCGAGCGATCTCGCCATATCCGGTTCGTGCATAGAGTGCGAGCGCTCCGGGGTTGGCCGTTGATACTTCCAGGAAAACCCGCTCAACACCCTGATCGAAAAGCGCCTTCTCCCCGCATGTCAGCAGCACGTCAGCATGGCCTGATCGGCGATAATCGGGGTGAGTGGCGAGCGTCAGAAGCTCGGCCTCGTCCAGAGCCTGACGGAAAAGCGCGAGCGCCACAAAACGTCCTGCATCACGGCAGACCCAGCCAGTACAGCCCGGCAGATTGAGAAGCGAGGCAAACTCCGCTTCTGACCAGGCTTGCGCAAAGCATTGCCTGTGCAGGCCGGCCAGTTTGGCGGCACTGGATGCCCAGACCGCTTCCGGCGCGATTTTCATGCTGGATCGACCCCGCCCGGGAGCTTCGCGTCCGGCGGACGAGCATAGAAGGGTATAGGGGGAGAATCCGCCGAGGCCAACTCACCGGTCATGGTCAGAAGGGTCACAGGATCCAGAGTTTCGATCCCGAGGTCGTCGAACCCGGATCCGGCGTGGCGGGCACCGGAACCGGTGATGACACAATCGCGTCCACCGAGTTCGTCGATACGCACCTCCAAACCGTCCACTGGACAGCGTTCAGGACTTTCGGCCTTGCCATCTCGCCAGACCTGAAGAATGACTTCGCCACGCTTGGCGTCATGCATGACGGCGAGCGCCGGACGCGGTCCGGCCTGACGGGCCAGGATTGCAAGATTGGAGAGGCCGATACAGTCGGCCTGGCAGGCCAGCGCAAGGCCGCGCGCAAAGGCGACCCCGACGCGGGTGCCGGCAAAGCTCCCCGGCCCGGTGGTCACGCCGATCCGGGTAAGCGTCGCTGGATTGATCCCGGCCTGCTTTAAAAGGCTTTCCACCATGGGCGCGAGACGCTCGGCATGGCCGCGGCCGATCGGGTCGCTCTGCACATGCTCCGCCCCGCCCGGCAACCGCAATGCCACGGTGCAATTCGCCCCTGTCGTATCAATCGCCAACCAGCTCATGGCGCCCGTTATAAGGATATTCGCGGCACGCGCGACGCCCTATTCCACGGCCTCGACGGCCTGGATTTCCGGAATGTAGTGCTTGAGCAGATTCTCGATGCCGGACTTGAGCGTCATCGTCGAAGACGGGCAGCCTGCGCAGGCCCCGCGCATTTTGAGGCGCACGATACCACTGTCGGAGAGGTAGGAGTGGAAGAGAATATCGCCGCCATCCTGCGCGACCGCCGGACGGACGCGCGTGTCAATCAGTTCGATGATTTCCTTCACCAGACTCGCATTCTCGCCGGAGTAATTGGCGTGCCCGCTTTCATTGATCGCCGCACCCAGCAGCGGACGACCGGACTGAAGCCCGTCCATGATCGCGCCGAGCAGGAAGGGCTTGATATGGTCCCACTCATAGGCGTCGGTCTTGGTGACAGCGATGAAATCCTCGCCGAAGAAAACACCCGACACGCCGTCGATCAGGAAGAGATCAGCTGCCAGCGGCGCCTCGGCCGCGTCTTCCTCATTCTCGAATTCACGCGGTCCATCGGGCGCAATTTCGCGGCCGGGCAGGAATTTCAGCGTATTCGGATTGGGTGTGGCTTCGGTCTGGATAAACATGGCAGGGCCTCCTGCCGATCACTTGGCGCTCTTTCCGGACGCATTCAACCACACTACATGTGTGGATATCAGACGAGCGCGTCGATTTCCGATTGCTCCATATCACCGGGAACGACTGTGACGGGAACAGCTCGGCCTGTGAAAAGCCCCTTGGCACGTGATAGCGCGGTCACCAGAGGGCCAGGACCTTCGCCGTTTGGAGAGGCCGCAAGCACCAGCAGCGAAATCAACGGATCCTCTTCCAACAGTTCAGACAGAACCGTTCGTCGGTCTCCTTCCCGAAGGAGGAGTTCGGGCCGCTCGCCAGTGACCGCCTCGGCGTCCTCTGCCATGGATTCCAGAAGCGCTTCCGCGGCGCCTTCCGCTTCACGCTTGGCCGTCTCCGCGACACCGATCCAGTGACTGAAATCACCTGGCTCATGAGTCGCCAGGATGGCAACATGAGCGCCGGTCGCCTGGGCTCGACGCGCAGCGAAATAGAGCGCTGTCCGGCACTCGGAGCTGTCGTCTGCGACGACAAGAAATTTGCGCGAGCTTTGCGGCATGGTGTGAGTTTGACGCCTGCAGAAGGACACGTCCAGACATTCATGCTAACCGGGCCCGGAAAGGAAGACCGATGCCCCCCACAACCCTGACCGATCGCCGCAATGCCGGAACGCCACAACGCACTTATTTTCTCGATGACAATCGCCTGCAATGGCAGGACGAAGGCTGCGAGACCACCGGAAGCCTGCCGCTGGACAGGGTCCGACAGGTTCGGCTCGCGGTCGAAATGGCCGGTCGTGAAAGTCAGGTCGTCTGCCGCGTGAGCGCAGAAGACGGGACCGAGCTCGCCTTCGGCTCGATGCGTTGGGCCGGCGTCGGACAATGGGAAGCGAACGCCCGCGATTTCCGGGACTTCCTGGGCGAGCTGCACCGGGACCTGGCTGAACAGGCCGGCCCGGTCCGATATATTGAAGGCTCGTCGATGGCTTTTCTCTCCATCATGGCGGGGCTTGGCGGCTTGCTCGCCCTCGTGGGCGCCGGCTTTTTCGCCAAGCTTTTCCTGATCGACGAAAACGCGATCGGGCTTGTTATGATCCCGGCGATCGCACTGGGACTCTGGTTGATGCGGCTTTTCTGGCCACGGCCTCCTAAGGCCTATGATCCGGGCCGGTACATCGACACCAAAATGGACGAATCTTCTGATCAGGCAGACGAGTCCGGCGCGGCTGTGGCAGAAAACGAGGGTTCGGTAACTTCTCGTTAACCCTTTCACATTCGCGCCGGACCGTCGGCCAAATCGCCTAGTTTTCGTCGTCTGCCATGGGTGCCATGGGCTGAACGGCGAAACGGACTGGCACCGCGCCCGCGCGTTCAAACACAAGCGTGCCTGCGACCTGGTCACCCTCCGCAACGGGCGCCAGGCCATGCACCATCAGGTGCAGGCCGGCCGGAGCGAAGACGAGTGGACCGGTGTCGTCCAGGTCCTGAGGCCCCACCGGACGCATCCGCATCATGCCCTGGTCGTCCATTGTATGACCGTGCATCTCGACGCGACTCGCGCCGTCGATCTGCGCAGCCACCAGACGGTCGGCATGACCCTCGGTCAGCACGGCCTGGAAATAGGCCGCCGTGACATCGCGGCCCTGCGGATGCGGACGTATCCAGGCCGTACGAATATCCACGACCGGCATGACCCCATCATCCGGCAACGGGCTTTGCATAGCGTCATCCATTGCATGCATGGCACCGTCTGCATGGTGACCGGCGTCCGGTTCAACCGGATCGGAGCCGACACCGCAAGCCGTCACAGCAAGCCCGATGGCGGGCAAGAGAAAATGCATTTTCATGTTGTTCATCCTCGTGAAGGAGGGGGCGCTATTGCGCGCCACCCCAAGCGTATTGCCATCCCAGTATGAGCGTCCAGTCGGTCTCCATCTGCGGACCGTTGAGGTCCTGATAAACAGGACGCGACAATTCAGCCGCCAGGCGCTGGCCGCGCAGGCTGCCCGCTTGCCCGACCCAGTTCACGCCCAGGGAAGCCGACAGGGTCTCGCCGCCATAGAATGCCGGATTCCCGGTTTGGATGGGCGGAGCGATGCGACTGTCTGCGCCCTCGATCCGGCCCGTGGAACTCCCCTCCAGTCGCCCGAAAAAGGCCCAGTCTGGACGCGGTGACCAGCCGACCCAGCCGGTCGCGGACACTTCATCGCCGAGCCGGTATCCCGCATCATTGTCGTCGACCCGCAGGGTCGCAACGGCCTGACCGCCCCAGCTCCAGTGACCGGAAGCGTGGGTCAGTGTCGCACCCAGGGTGGGATCGATCGTGCCCGAGCCCAGCTGCATGGCATAGGGCATGGTCATGACCGGCGTTGTGCCCATGGGCGTGAAGACCCGGGCCGTCTCGTCAATCGACCCGGTGGGAAGTGACAGGCCGGCTCGAATATTGAGCCTCGTCGCGCCTGTATCGAGCACATCGACCAAGGCCGAGAGTTTCACATCACCGAAACCCGTACTGCGTGTCGTGAAACGCCCAAGCTCGGTATCGCCCATCATGCCGGCGAAGGTGATGTGATCCATCTCGTTCTGGAGATAATTGACCATCGCCATCAGAGTGATCCGGTCATTGGGCGCATACATTGCGCCGATCATGTGCATGTCCATCGTCATGCGATCCGGCACGACGCGCAGCATGGGCGGCATGCCGTGCACATTGGGAATGGAGGTAACGATCTCTTGCGGCGTGACAGAGGTGCGGCCGATCCGGTTGCCGTCCATCTCCATGCGCATGAAGCGATAGGAAAACATCCATTCGCCCGCCTCATGGGTGTGGTCACCCATCACGCCGATCGGCGCATGGGCATCAGCGCGAACGGCATCCGGTTCATGCGCCCAGGCAGGCGCGCTCAACACGAGCGCCAGAGCGCCCGACATCATCAGCTTCTTCATGAAATTTCTCGCTATTTGTGGCCACACCATCAGCGTCGGCCGGGATCACAATCAGACTGTCGTGTGATCCAGGCGAGGTGGAGCTCGCGCTTCCGGTCGCAGGCGAGGTCTTTGGGTGGCGGCCAGTAGGCCGGTACGCCGATCCTGTGTGACGGCATGCGCGTCCGGCTGAGCCAGCTCGGTGAGCGCCGGGGTCGGCAGCGCGAGAAGGGGACAGGTCAGGCAATCATCGCAAACCGATGCCGGCGTAGCGGCGTCATCTGCCGCCGATTGATCCGATAATTCAGCCAGGAAGGCGAGATTGGCCGCATCTTCGCTGCTCAGCTCACCGCGCACTTGGGGCGCACAGAGCAGCCAGCCCTCATCGCCACTGACACGCGCCATCGCCTCCGCCGCGAAGGGGAAGAGCGCGCTCCAGACGAGCACCAGGCCCAGAAGACCGGTTCGCAGTTGATGCCAGTTCATGATGTGGCCCTAGCCGATCCGCTCACGCTTGAGGAGTGCGGCAAATGAGCTAGCCCCAGAAACCGACGGTCTTCTTGGTCTCGTCCACGACGGGCTGTGCGACTGCACGCGCGCGCTCAGCGCCCTTGGTCAACATGCGATCAATCTCGGCCTTGTCGGAGATCAGGCGGCGATATTCGTCCGAGATCGGGGCCAGATACTGCACGGCCACATCGGCCAGCGCCGGCTTGAAGGCCCCGAATCCCTGACCGCCAAACTCTGCCAGCACATCCGCCTTCGTCTGCCCCGAGAGCGCCGCATAAATGCCGACAAGGTTGGACGCTTCGGCACGACCCTCCAATTCTTCGACCGTCGCGGGCAGCGGCTCCGGATCGGTTTTGGCCTTCTTGATCTTGCGGGCGATCATGTCGGCATCATCTTCCAGATTGATGCGCGAATTGTCCGAAACGTCCGACTTCGACATTTTCGACGTCCCGTCCCGCAGGCTCATAATGCGCGCGCCCGGCCCCTGTATCAGCGGCTCGGTCAGCGGGAAAACCGCCTCACCCTTGCCGAAATCGCGATTGAAGCGGGCAGCGATGTCACGGCACAATTCGAGATGCTGCTTCTGGTCCTCACCGACCGGCACTTGCGTCGCCTTGTAGACAAGGATGTCGGCGGCCTGGAGTACCGGATAGGTGAAAAGACCGACCGAAGCCCGCTCCTTGTCCTTGCCGGCTTTGTCCTTGAACTGGGTCATTCGCTCGAGCCAGCCCAGACGAGCCACACAATTGAGAATCCAGGCCATTTCGGCATGGGCCGGCACCGCAGACTGGGCAAAGATCGCGCTTTTCTCCGGATCGACACCGGCCGCTATATAGGCCGCGGCAGCGGAGCGTACAGCATCCGGCAGGGTGGCAGGATCATGCGGCATGGTGATCGCGTGCATGTCGACGACGCAGTAGAAGCACTCGCGCGATGCGTCCTTCTGCAGCTCCACCCAATTCTTCAGGGCGCCCAGATAATTGCCGAGATGCAGGCGACCGGTCGGCTGCATGCCGGACAGGACGCGTTGCGGACCTTTGTAATTGGTGGGCGTGTCACTCATGGGAGGGCCTTGCGGGAAAGACGAACAGGGACAAGCGTCTTACCGAGCGCGGGGCCGGGCCTCAAGAGCGCTTGAGCGCGGTACGCACCTCGGACGGGCGCAACGCCCCCGTAACAAGCGCCGCCAATCCATAAACGCCGAGCCCGGCTGCACAAACAACGATCAGCGTGCCAAGCATGGAATCAAACAGATAAGGCCGTATCAGGTCAGCATAATGCTGAGCGACGAGCAGGAAGGCCGCCATGATTGCGCAGGCTGCAAGGATCCGCGGCAGTTTGCCCAGGAGGCGCTTGTCGGGTTCGAGAAGTCCGCGCTTTCGCAAGGTAACCGCGAGCAGGACGGTGTTGGTCCACCCGGCGGTGGCCGTCGCGATCGCCAGGCCGGGAAAGCCGAGCGGTCCGAAAAAGAGTGCCAAACCCAGGGCCAGATTAATCGCCACGCCAACCGTCGCGAATTTCATCGGCGTCATCGTGTCCTCGCGGGCGAAAAACCCGGGCGACAGAACCTTGATGAGAACAAAGGCCGGAAGGCCGATGGCAAATGGAACCAATGCCTGGCTCACCATGACAGCGTCCTGAGGTGTGAATTCATTGCGTTGGTATAGGCCGGTCGCAATGAAGACGGGTATGACGGCCAATGCCGTTGCCGCCGGCAGTGTCAGCGCCATGGATATTTCCAGAGCCCGATTCATGGCGTTTGACGCAGCCTCGATGGCGCCGGCGCGAACCCGCCCGCTGAGCGCTGGCAGAAGAACCACACCCATCGCGATCCCGACGACCCCAAGCGGAAGCTGATAGAGGCGGTCTGCATAATAGAGCCAGGAGCGCGCGCCTTCATCGATCGTGGCAATCGAGGACGTAACGAGAATATTGATCTGGGTTACCCCGGCTGCCATTGCGCCCGGGACGCCCAGAACAAGAAGTCGTCGCACGCCAGGGCTGAGGCGCGGCAGACGAAGGCTGAGGCGCAGGCCGGTTGCGCGGCAGGCTGCAAACAGCCAGATCAGCTGGGCAACGCCGGACACGCTGATCCCGATCGACAAATGCAACGCCAGGCCTTCGCCGTTGGCCGGAGAAAAAAGCAATACGCCGATCAGGGTTAGGTTCAGCAGGACAGGCGCCGCAGCGGCCACGGCAAACCGGCCGTGCGAGTTCAGCACCCCGCTGAGCATGGCGCTGAGCGACATCATCAACAGGTAGGGCATGGTGATCTGCGTCAGCAGGACGGCGAGGCGAAATTGGTCCGGCTGGCCAACGAAGCCGGGGCCTAGCAGATACATCAGCCATGGCATCAGCAATTGAGCGATGACGACCAGGACCAGCATCGAGGTCAAAAGCACTGACATAACCTGGCGCGCGAATAGGGCGGCCTCGTCCGGCTCCCCGGTTTCAAGCTTGCCCGCATAGAGCGGAACGAAGGCCGAGTTGAACGCGCCTTCTGCGAAAATCCGCCTGAAAAGATTGGGGAACTGAAACGCTGTCAGGAAGATGTCAGTTACTGCTCCGGCGCCAAGCGCCGCTGCCAGCAACATCTCCCGCAGGAGGCCAAGAACACGACTTGCCATCGTCAGAACGCCAACAACGGCGGTGGAGCGGAGCAGGCGCATGGCTACCTCAGAACACTAGCGCGGGCGCGGGCAATGCCCCGTTGCGCGGCCGTCTTGTCAAATGCGGTTTCGCTTTCGGAGAAAACGGCCAGCAAGCCGCTGCGAATACGTTCGGCAATCGCCTCGTCCTCCAGCTTCGCTCCCTGATGGGTTACGTAGAACACGTCCGTTGCCCGCTCGCCATAGCCATCAATCTGGGCCGATGTGAGGACGAGATGTTCATCGGCGAGGATATCAGCGAGGTCCGCCAAAAGGCCGGGCCGGTCACGCCCGGAGGCCTCGATAACGGTCGCCTGCTCGGCGAGCTCGTTGGAAATGGTCACGCTCGGCGTGACGCGGAAAGCTGCATCGCGCCGCTTGAGCGGCGCCGCATCCCGGCGTCTAACGATAGTTTCACCGGTCGCAACCTCACGCAGATACTCAACCAGCGCCTGGCGCTGCAAGGCGTCTAGCCGGCCATAAGGCTGACCGGCGGCATCCTGGATATAGAAGATATCGAAAACCTGCTCGGAGACCGTGGTGTTGATCGTCGCGCCGACAACATCCGCCCCGACTTCAGCAAAGGCGGCGACGATGTCGGCAAACACACGTTCGCGATCCGGCGACCAGATCATCACCTCGGTTGCCGCCCGCCGCCGATCCACGCGCACGGCTGCCGAGGTCTGGCACCCGGAATCGCGGGCATGGCGGACAAAAGCCGCGTGGCGAAAACGGTCTTCCTCGGAGAAGGCCGTCCAATAGGCGTCATTGAGTTCCGACGTCCACCAGGCTGCGAATTCCGGATTCACACGCTCGAGGCGCGGCCGGATCCGGTTGCGCGCCAGTTCGGCCTTGTCGGCCAGGGTTTCGCGCGCCAGCTGGAGATTATCGCCATCACTGGACAGGACCTGCTCGGTCGCGGCGTAGAGCTCGCGGATCAACTGTCCCTTCCAGCCATTCCACACGCCGGGACCGACTGCGCGAATATCGACGACGGTCAAGACCGTCAGCAGGCGAAGACGCTCAACCGTGCCGACCGCCGCAGCAAAATCAGCGACCGTTTGCGGATCCGACAGGTCGCGCCGCTGGGCGGTATCGCTCATCAGGAGGTGCGAGGCGATCAGCCAGGATACCAGCTCGGTCTCACTCTCGCCGAGTCCCATCCGCTCGCACGCCGTCATGGCCCGGGCCGCACCCTCGATGCATTGGTCGCCAGCACCCTTTCCCGTGTCGTGCAGAAGCACAGCGAGATGCAGGGCGCGTCGGTTCTGGATCAGCGGTGCAAGGCGAGTCACCAGCGGGTGATCAAGCGGGTGGAGACCATCCTCGATTTCACGCAAAAGCCCCAGCGCCTGCAGTGTGTGCTCATCCACCGTATAGCGGTGGTACATGTTGAACTGGGTGCGCGCGACGATATCGCCGAACTCCGGCAAATAACGCCCCAGCACGCCCGCCTCGGTCATCATGCGCAAAACCGCCATGGGCGCCGCACTGTCCAGCAGGACCGCAAAAAAGGCCCGCGCCGCGCGTGGGGCCCGTCGGAAGTCATCATCGATCAGGTGCAGGGTCCGCCCGATCCGGGCCACCGCTTCCGGATGCAGGTCCAGCCGCCGCGACGCCGCCACATGAAAGAAACGCATCAGCCGGATCGGGTCTTCGCGGATCTGCGTGGCATGAGAGAAATCGAGCCGCCCCTCGCGGACGATGAACTCGCCCACATCGGCATCTTCAGCTGCGTCCATGCCCGGCGGCAGGAAGCGGGCAAGACCTTTCGGCTTGGACTTCCAGGCATCGGCCTCCAGCTTGGCGCAGACGAGACGCGTCAGGGCCCCGACATCCATCGCGGTGCGGAAATAGCGCCGCATGAAACGCTCGACCCCATTCTCGGTCTCGCCGTCCTCAAATCCCATGCGCGCCGCGATCTCCGGCTGGACATCAAAGGTCAGGCGCTCATCCTTGCCGCCGGCAATCTCGTGTAGATGAAAACGAACCGTCCAGAGGAAGTCGTCGGCGAGGATGTATTTGGACACATCCTCGACCGAGAGCAGGCGACTGCCGACCCAGCGCTCGAAGGCGTCCGCGCCATAAAGGAATTGCGCCAGCCAGCGCATGAGCTGGAGATCTCTCAGCCCGCCCTTGCCAGACTTCAGATTGGGTTCGACCGTGTACCGCGAACGACCTGCCTTTTCGATCCGGGCGTCACGCTCTTTCAGCTTGGCTTCGACAAAACCTGGCAGATCGCCGGCGACGACTTCATCGCGGAAGCGCTGGGCCAGGTTGGCCGTGGCCGTTTCGTCTCCTGCCAGATGCCGCAAGGAGAGGAGGGCTGTGCGCTCCGACGCATCCTCGCTGGTCAGGGCAATGGTCTCGTCCATGGTGCGACAGGCCCCGCCACCGACATCGATTTTGAGGTCCCAGAGCGCGTAAAGAAATTGCTGCAGGAAAGCGTCCGTTTCGTTGGTCGCGTCATCAGGCTTGATCAACATCAGGTCGATATCAGAGGACGGGGCCAGCTCGCCGGCCCCAAATCCACCTTGCGCACACAGCGCTACCCCGACCGAACCTGTCTCATCCGCGGCCGCCATGGAGTCGAACAGGGCGTGCAGGCAGGCGCTCATCCCGTCGGACAGCAGGTGAGCCGCAACCGCGCCGCCACCCGCGCCGGAAAGGCTGGCAAAGGCCTGCTGACGAAAGCGGTCTATCGAGGCACGCACATGCGACAGGGCCGCCGCCCGAGCCGCCGGCGAATCCCAGCCCTGTTGGGCCAGGGCGGAAGCCAGTTGGGCCCGCAATTGCAGACCATCCAGCGAAGCGGGGAGAACGGGCATCGTCATGTTGGCGCCAATCTAGTGCAACGCCCGGGTCGGCGTCACGTCTTCTTCGTGAGGGATTTGAGCGCATAGAGCACATCCAGCGCCTCGCGCGGCGACAGAGCATCCGGATCAATTTGTTGGAGGCGCGTTTCCACCTCCGACACAAAGGGTTCCGGCTCCGGTTCGGCGGTGGCGAACAAGGGCAGATCATGCAGCGCCGCCGCAGGCGTGCCATCTGCTTCCAGGCGTTCCAGAATGGACTGCGCACGCTTGACAGCGACCCGGGGCAAGCCGGCGCGGCGTGCCACCTCAATCCCGTAGGACCGGTCTGCGGCGCCGGCACCGACCTCATGCAGAAAGACCAGCTCGCCCTTCCATTCACGCGCCTTCATAGAAACATTACCCGCCGCGTCGAGATCATCAGCCAGGCGGGTCAGCTCGTGGTAGTGGGTGGCGAAAAGGGCCCGGCAGCCATTCACGGCATGCAGATGCTCCGCGGCGGCCCAGGCTATGGACAGGCCGTCAAAGGTCGCGGTGCCCCGTCCGATCTCGTCCAGAATGACAAAACTGCGTGGCGTCGCCTGATTGAGGATAGCTGCCGTCTCGATCATCTCCGCCATGAAGGTCGAGCGCCCGCGCGCGAGATCATCCGCCGCCCCGACCCGGGAATAGAGCCTGTCAGCAATACCAATCCGGGCCGCGCGCGCCGGGACATAACAGCCCGACTGGGCCAGCATCAGGATCAGGGCATTCTGGCGCAGGAAGGTCGATTTACCGGCCATGTTGGGGCCGGTCACGAAAGTCAGGCGTGCAGCATCCTCACCGGCGCCGTCGAGATGGCAATCATTTGGCGTAAAGCGGCCATCGCCGGCCTTGGCCAATGCACGCTCAACTACCGGGTGGCGTCCGCCCTCGACGCTAAAAACGCTGTCATCAGAGACGGTCGGGCGACACGCCTCACTGTCCTCGGCCCATTCTGCCAGGCCGGCTGAAACGTCAAATTCGGCAAGCGCCCGCGCGGCAGCCCGGACTTGCCCCGCCACCATCTCCACCCGGTCCCGGAGCCCGGCAAACGCCTCCAACTCCATGGCCAGGGCCCGGTCTCCGGCGGAAGCGATCCTGGCTTCCAGCTCGGCCAGTTCAGTGGTGGAAAAACGCACCGCATTGGCCATGGTCTGGCGGTGAATGAAGCGCTCATCCCCCATCAGCGCGTCGCCATGCTTGGCGGTGACCTCAACGAAATAACCCAGCACATTGTTGTGCTTGACCTTCAGTGCACTGACCCCGACAGCCTCGGCATAGCTTTGCTGCAGGCCCGCCACAACGCGCCGGGAGGCGTCGCGCAACTCGCGCAATTCGTCCAGCTCAGCCTGCCATCCCTCGGCGATGAAACCGCCATCACGCGCGAGGAGCGGGGGTTCATCGGTGATGGCGCGCTCGAGATCAGCGACCAATTGCGCCAGCCCGGGCTTGTCATTGAGCACCAGGGCAGTCAGCCCGTCCGCAATCAGCGCGGGCGGCGTATCGAGCGTGTTATCGAGCAGGCGCGAGGCGATGATCTCGCCTTCCTGCAGGGCTGCCGCGAGGGCTTTCAGGTCACGCGGCCCGCCACGCCCGAGCAGCAATCGGGAGAGCGCCCGCTCGGCATCGCCTGCATGGCGCAGGCGTTCGCGCAGCTCCCGGCGCTCCGCCCGGCCGCGCTCGAACCAGGCAATGGCATCAAGCCGCGCTTCAATCGTCGCTATATCGGTCACGGGACGCGCCAGACGTTCGGCGAGACGACGGGCGCCCGGCGCGGTCACGGTGCGGTCGATCGCGTCCAGCAGCGATCCCTGACGCGACCCTGACAAAGTTCGGTCGATTTCAAGGCTGGCCCGGGTCGCCGGATCTATGGCCAGGCTCGCCCCGGCCCGTATCTGGCGCGGCGGGGCGAGCTTGGCCGGTGCGCCCGCCTGTGACAGGGCAAGATAGTCGAGCAGGGCGCCGAGCGCGGCGCACTCCGCCTTGGAGAAGCTCCCGAAAGCGGTCAGTTCCTGGACCTTGAACTGGTCCTTGAGCTGACGCTCCGCGGAGGCGGGATCGAACTTGGCTTTCGGCAATGGTGTCAGGGTGGACCGGGGCGCCAGGCTGGCTGCATCGGCAAAAGCCCTTTCCTCGACAAGCAATTCCGCTGGATTCATCGCAGCAATCTCAGCGGCGATATTGTCAGGAGCAACAGGCGAAACCCGAAAATCACCGGTCGACACATCCGCCCAGGCAACCGCCGCTTCACCTGTGGGCAAATGGGCCAGAGCGGCAATCCGGTTGGACGATCTCGGATCAAGCAAGCTGTCTTCCGTCAGCGTGCCGGGTGTGACCACGCGTGTGATCGCGCGCTTGACGACAGCTTTGGACCCGCCCCGGGCCTTCGCCGCCTTGGGGTCTTCCATCTGCTCACCGACGGCGACCTTGAAGCCCGCCTTGATCAGACGCGCCAGATAGGCTTCCGCAGTCGCCGCCGGCACGCCACACATGGCAATCGGCTCGCCCTGGTGTTCGCCGCGTTTTGTCAGGGCGATGTCGAGAGCCGCCGATGCGCGTACGGCGTCATCAAAGAAGAGCTCATAGAAATCGCCCATACGGTAGAAGAGAAGGGCGTCCGCGGGTGCATCGGCGCGCAATTCCAGGAATTGCTGCATCATCGGCGTCGCCCCCTCCGTCGTCGGGAAGGTGCGGTCGCGCGGGACAGGGAGGGTCGACATGGCGTTCATCGGCGCAGACGGTGGCGAGGTTTCGCCTTGCGTGCAAGGGTGTGAAGCGGCTAGAGCGCTGTAAGGGCCGGGACTTCGGAATCTAACCGGTTTTTTGGAAGTTACAGGGACATCGGCAATGAGCGACAGAACCAGTCACGTCGAGGACGAGGAAGCCCTCGCCTTCCACAAGGACCCCGTCCCCGGCAAGCTGGCCCTGTCTCCGACCAAGCCGATGGCCACACAGCGCGATCTCTCGCTCGCCTACAGCCCGGGCGTCGCCGCTCCGGTCAAGGCGATCGCCGCCGACCCGGACAAGGTCTACGACTACACCTCCAAGGGAAATATGGTCGCCGTCATCTCCAACGGCACGGCCATTCTCGGCCTCGGCAATCTCGGCGCCATGGCATCCAAGCCGGTGATGGAAGGCAAGGCCGTTCTGTTCAAGCGCTTCGCCGATATCGACGCGATCGATATCGAAGTCGAGGAAGAGGACGCCGAACAATTCATCGAATGCGTGAAGCGCATCGGCAATACGTTCGGCGGCATCAATCTGGAGGATATCAAGGCACCGGAGAGCTTCATCATCGAGCAGCGCCTGCGCGAACTGCTCGATGTCCCGGTCTTTCATGATGACCAGCACGGTACGGCCATCATCTCCGCCGCCGGCATCATCAATGCCTGCGAGCTCACCGATCGCCGCATCGAGGATTTGACCGTTGTCGTCAATGGCGCCGGGGCGGCGGGTATCGCCGTGCTCGAACTGCTCAAGGCGATGGGCGTGCATCCGGACAATGCCATCCTGTGTGACAGCAAGGGCATCATCCATACAGAACGCGACAATCTCAATCAGTGGAAGGCGGCCCACGCCATCCAGACCGACAAGCGCTCACTGGCCGAAGCGGTCGATGGCGCGGATTGCTTTCTCGGCCTGTCGGTCGCCGGAGCGCTGACCCAGGACATGGTCAAGACCATGGCCAAGGATCCGATCATTTTCGCCATGGCCAATCCGGACCCGGAGATCAGTCCCGAGGACGCCCGCGCCGTCCGCGAGGATGCCATCGTCGCCACCGGTCGGTCGGACTATCCCAACCAGGTCAATAATGTCCTCGGCTTCCCTTATATCTTTCGCGGGGCGCTGGATGTGCGGGCCCGCACCATCAATGAAGAGATGAAAATCGCGGCGGCCCGGGCGCTCGCCGCGCTGGCCAAGGAAGATGTTCCGGATGAGGTCGCCGCCGCCTATCACGGGGCCCGCCCGACCTTTGGCCGCAATTACATCATCCCGTCGCCGTTTGATCCGCGGCTGATTTCCTATGTACCACCCTATGTCGCCCAGGCCGCGATGGATACGGGCGTGGCCCGCAAGCCGATCCCGGACATGGCCGCCTATCGCGCCTCCCTGGCCCGCCGTCTCGACCCGACCGCGGCCCTCCTGCAACGCATCCAGGGCGCGGTGATGGGGCATGGCCGCCGCATCGTTTTCGCGGAAGGCGAGGAACCCTCGGTCATCCGTGCGGCCTACGCCTTCCAGAACCAGGAGCTCGGCAAGGCCGTTCTGGTTGGCCGGGAAGAGATCACGCGCGCGAATATGCGCCTTGTCGGTGTGCCGGAAGACTCGATCGAGATCGTCAATGCGCGCCTCTCCGACCGCAATGCCGACTATGCCGACTTCCTCTACAAGCGCCTGCAGCGCAAAGGCTATCTCAAGCGCGACGTCCAGCGCCTGGTCAATAATGACCGCAATGTCTTCTCGGCCTGCATGGTCAAGTTGGGCGATGCGGACGGCATGGTCACCGGCACTACCCGCTCCTATGGCGCGGCGCTGGGCGATGTCTCCCAAGTGCTCGACCCGGCCGAAGGTCAGCGTGTCATGGGCATGTCGATCGCCCTGGCCAAGAACCGCACCCTTTTCATCGCCGACACCAATATCGCCGAATTCCCGGACGAGCACGCCCTCGCCGATATCGCGATGGAAACAGCGGCTGCGGCCAAGGGTTTCGGCTTCACGCCGCGCGTGGCCTTCCTGTCCTATTCGACCTTCGGAAATCCGTCCGGAGATCGCTCGGACAAGCTGCGCCGCGCCGTCAAGATCCTGGACGAACGCGGGGTCGATTTCGAATACGAGGGCGAGATGAATGTCGATGTGGCGCTCGACCCGTCACACCGCTTCCTCTACCCGTTCTCGCGCCTGAAGGGCCCGGCGAATGTGCTGGTCATGCCAGCCATCCACTCCGCCTCGATTGCTACCAAGCTTCTGCGCATGGCGGGCGGCGCGACGGTCATCGGGCCGATGCTGGTCGGGGTCGAAAAACCGGTCCAGATCGCCCGGCTCGGCGCGTCGGTGTCGGAGATCACCACCCTCGCCGCCCTGGCCGCCTACGACCCGGACAAGCACGACGTCGACAGCGGACTGGCGGAGTAGGCGGTCAGGTCGCGTCGGTATCCACACTACCAGCCGTCGGTTTGTCCGGCGCGAACCGGGTCCGCAGCGCTTCGCCGATGGATGCGGCAACAGCAATCAGACCGAGGAGCGCTGTCAGGATGAAGACGTAGGCAAAGCCGCGCTCCTCAATCAACTCACCCAGCGCGCCGCGCCCCAGCGTGCCGATCAGCATCGTCAGCGAGGCCATCAGCGCGTACTGAACCGCCGCGTAGCGCGGATTCACGATCGCCGAAAGATAAGCGACGAAGACCACGCTCGCGAAGCCGACTGCCAGGTTTTCGCCCGCAATCGCCGCAACCAGCCAGCCAAGACGCTCATTGATCTGGAACAGCGCCATGAAGTCGTCGAGCTGGGTGAAGGACAGGAAACCGCTGACATAGGTCGCGCCCGTCGTCAGGTCCCAGAACAGGAGATTGGTAGCAGCCGCCAGGATGGCCCCCGCTATCAAACAGCTCATCCGGCCAAAGGCCTTGAGGGCCAGGCCGCCGAGGCCGACACCGGCGATCGTCATGATCACACCGACGAATTTCGATGCCACCGCAACATCATCCATGGTGTAGGCCATCGCGCCATAATTTGTGCCCAGATAAAACGGATAGGCGAAGGACCCCCACACAAGATCTGTGAAGCGGTAGGACAGGATAAGCAGAAGCACCAACGGCGCCGCCCATTTGAGCCGGCCAATAATGTCCATCAGCGGTTCGAGAATGAAGCGATGAAGCGTATCAGCCACGCGTCCAATCGGAGAGTGGTCGAGCTTTACCGGGGCCTTGCTTCGCCCTTCCAGCCAGAGCAGCACCGCTGAGATAATCGCCGGCAGAATGACCGTCGCAAAAACAATCAAGGGCCCGTAGGCGCGAATGAAATTACGTGCATTGGGCGGCTCGTCCGCCAGGATGGTTGCAGCCATGAAGGCCCCAAGCATCCAGAGCGCCCAGCCCCAGCCCAACACAACGACGCCGAGGGCCGCGCGTCGCGTTCGGGTCGGCAAGCCGGCGCCCAGCGTTACGCCGTCTTCTGCTTCATCACTGCCATCCGGTCGGGATTCCGGCGCGACCAGCACACCGATAACTGCGAAAATCATCATCAGGGTCAGCAGCGCGAAGGTGAAAGACCAACCAATCCGAGCGGCGAGAATGAGCGCCAGGAAACCGCCCAGGAAGCCGGACACCCGATACCCCAGCTGATAGAGCGCAGACAGGCTGTTGAGGTGATCCTCATCTTTCGCCACTTCGATCCGCCAGGCATCAATCACAATGTCCTGACTGGCCGAAGCCACGACGCCCAGCAAGGCCATCAGGGTTATAAGTCCCAACTGGGAGCCGGGGTCGGCGATAGTGAGCGTACCCATGGCCAGCATGATGATGACCTGGAATCCCAGCATCCAGCCGCGGCGCTGACCCAGCTTGTCGAAGAAGGGCAGGCGGGATCGGTGTAGCGCCGGGGACCAGAGAAACTTGAAGGCGTAGGCAAGCCCGATCCAAGACAGGACGCCGATCGTCGAGACGTCGACATTTTCCTCAGTAAACCAGGCGTTCAATGTGCCTGTCAGGACGGCGTAGGGAAGGCCCGCGCCGAGACCGAGCAGCAACATGGCTGCGAGCGATTTGTCACGACCCATCGCGGCGAGCGCCGAAAAGAGTGAGCGCTTGGTCTCTGTCGCCTCAGCCATAATCGCAAGTCCCCGATTGTGCTTGAAAAACCGTCAGCCCATGCTGGCGCGGTTTCCGGGGCGGCACAAGCGGGTCAGGCTGGTCGCGAGTTGATCCGCGTCGAGCGGCTTGGCCAGGAATTCGTCCATGCCGGCCCCGAGGCAAATCGTGCGGTCGGCCTCGGAATCATTGGCGGTCAAGGCGATCAGCGGCAGGTTGAGCCCCGCACCGCGGGCCGCCCGCGCAATATCGGGGCCGTCCATTCCAGGCATGCGCTGATCCAGCAGGGCGGCATCAAATGCCTGTGAAGTCAGCGCCTCAAGCGCTGCATCTCCCCGGGCGACCGACGTCACATGAACACCGAGCCCCTCGAGGCATTTACGCGCGATCAGCGCATTGACCGGATCATCCTCGGCGACCAGCAGGTGAAGGCCGGAGACATCCGGCTGGAATGCCGTGGCAGCGCCGGTGTTCCGCGGCGGCTCGGTCCCGCCGTCGACGGATTCGCGACCGGTGAGCTGTGCCACCAGGGTCAAGGCACGAACGGGTTTGACGAACCAGTTGACCGGCCCATTCGCCACGAGATCATCACGCTGAGCTTTCTCGGACGGGGTCACCAGCTGCCAGATGCGGCGCGCCTCGGCCGCCACAGCCCAATCTGCATCACAAAGCAGATCGCGTCCGCGCGCCAGGTCGAGCATATCCGGGCTTTCGATAGCCCTCACGTCAGCCCCCATCGCCACAAGTTGATCGTGGAGGCTTTGCCGCAACATGGCATTGTCACTCGCCACCGCGATCGCATGTCCCATCATGGGCTGATCTGTACGAAGGGCAAGAACAGGCAGATCGAAGATAAGCCAGAATTTCGCGCCTTGCCCCAGACGGCTTTCCACGCCCATCGCACTATTCATGGCATCGGCAAGACGGCGGACCATGGCCAAGCCGAGCCCGGCCCCGCTTTCCGCGCCATTGCGCTCGGCGGCGCCACGTTCAAAATGTTCGAACAGGGTTTCCTGGTCTGCCTCGGAAATGCCGGGGCCGGTGTCGCTGACCGCGAGGGCGAGACGGTCCCGTCCCTCACTGTCCGGAGCATTGGTGATGTCGACGCGGACGCCACCCTCAGCGGTGAATTTAACGGCATTGCCGATGAGATTATAAAGGATCTGCTTGAGCCGGGCGGCATCACCGGCGACCTGGACCGGTGCGCCATGGGCATGAACAACGCCGATCTCGAGCCCTTTTTCCTGCGCCCGCGGCGCGGCCAGCTCGACCGTTTCGCGGACCAGTTCAACGATATCTACCGTTTCCGGACGCAATTCGAGATGGCCGGCCTCTAGTCGGGACAGGTCCAGAATATCATCAACCATGGCCAGGGCATGATCCGCAGAGGCGGCGATCGAGCGCACATAATCGGCCTGGTCCGGCTTGAGGGCTGTGGCCTCCAGCAAGCGCGACACGCCCAGCGCGCCCGCAAGTGGTGTCCGCAATTCATGGGTCACGGCGGCAAAGAAGAGGGATTTGGCGCGCTGGGACGCTTCCAGATCGTCATGCGCCTCACGGCGTGACGTGACATCGCGCCCGACCGAGATCACGCCGGCATCGCCCGGCAGAAGACGCTCATCCCATTCGATCCAGATCGCCCCGCTGCGCGTGCGCATCAGCATCTCATAACGGCGTGAATCCTGTGTGGTCACCGGTGGCGCGACCGAGAACCAACGCCCAACCCAGTCGGCCCGTTCCCCGCCGAAGGCCTTCAGGAAGGCGGCATTGACATACATGACCCGACCGCCAAAGCCGCGCACAAGGATAAGCTCACCAGCCGCATCTAGGGCGGTCAGCAGCAAATCATCCAGGGGGGCGGTGTGAGACGCAAACGGGTCGGGATTGGCGCTATTTGGACGCGTGACACTGTCGGGCCGCGACGGGTCCGTTGCGCTGTGTCGATTGTCCGGCTCGTCGGCCACGATCCACCCTCGGCTTTATCTGTCTGTTTTCTAACCGATCGGGGTTAATGAAGCGTCGTCATCGGGGCCTGGTATGTAGTCCCGCCCCAGCGTGCAATTTCAGGCGCGACAGACGCCTCCGCAGAGCCGGGTCGGACCCGGCGCTTTGCGAGCCATCAAGGCTGACGCCAATCGGTCAGTAGCTCACACGGCCCACGCGACCGCTGGCAATGCCAGGCCTGCCCTGCCTAGCGAAGCGGACTGCCCGCGCGAGCAACCCCACGGGCCGGCCCCCGATTGAGACCACGGCGACAAGACAGGGCTTCGGCAATATGCAGCCGGCGCACTGCCTCTTGGCCGTCCAGATCAGCGATCGTGCGCGCCACCCGCAAGATCCGGTGATAGGAGCGCGCCGTCAGGGATTGCTGCATGGCCGCCTCTTGCAGGAGATTTTCCCCCGCCCGGTCCGGCGCCGCGACATGATCGAGCTGATCGGTAGGAAGATGGGCATTGAGCGACCCCCGCTCGGTCTGGGCTTCGCGGGCGATGGCGACGCGAGCAGCCGCCTCGGCCGTCCCTTCCATGGGCGGCGGCAGAGCAAGGTCGGCAGGCGTGACTGGCGGGACTTGTATCTGCAGATCAATCCGATCCAGCATCGGACCGGAAATCCGGGCCTGATAGTCGATCGCGCAGCGCTCACCCCGACGACAACTCGCCCCGTCGCTCCCACCACCACCGCAGCGGCAGGGATTCATCGCGGCGACCAGCTGGAAGCGGGCGGGGTAGGCGATGTGGGCATTGGCGCGCGCCACAGTGATGGAGCCAGTCTCCAGTGGCTGTCGGAGGCTGTCGAGGACTTGCGGGTGGAATTCCGGCAATTCATCAAGGAAGAGGACGCCGCGATGGGCCAGGGACGCTTCACCCGGCTTGGCCCGACTTCCACCGCCCACCATTGCAGCCATGGAGGCGGAGTGATGCGGCGCCCGGAAAGGACGGTTTCGCGTCAGCCGCCCCCGCTCCAGCAAGCCCGCGACCGAATGGAGCATCGACACATCGAGCAATTCCGGAGCGGTCAAAGGTGGCAGAAGACCGGGCAGGCGCTCGGCCAGCATGGACTTGCCGGAGCCGGGCGGACCAACCATTAGCAGATTATGGTGTCCGGCCGCGGCAATCTCGAGGGCCCGTTTTGCACCCTCCTGACCTTTGACCTGCCGTAAATCGACCTGCGGCCCAGCTTCGATCAGTTCACCGGGCGCGGGCCGGTCGAGGACCTGGCTTCCCTTGAAGTGATTGATCAGCTGAATGAGTGTCGCCGGCGCCAGGATGGCCAGATCGCCACCCGCCCAGGCGGCTTCCGGGCCGCACCCTTCCGGACAGATCAGCGCGCGCCCTGCACTGTGTGCCGCAACCGCCGCCGGCAAGGCGCCAGGCGCTGAGCGAATGCGTGCATCGGCGCCCAGTTCACCGAAGGCCAGATAATCCTCCGCCACATCCTTGGGCAGGACATCAAGTTCCGCCAACACTCCGATCGCAATGGGCAAGTCGAAATGCGAGCCCTCCTTGGGCTGGTCGGCCGGGGCGAGATTGACGATCAGCCGCTTGGACGGCAGTGACAGCCCCAGCGCAGAGAAGGCGGCCCGGACGCGCTCCCGGCTTTCGGCGACCGCCTTGTCAGCGAGACCAACAATCGAAAAGATCGGCTGCGACCCGCCTGCAACCTGTACCTGCACATCCACAAGTCGAGCTTCGGCTCCCTGGAAGGCGACAGAGCTTGTTCGTGCTGCCACAACAAATCTCCCGACATACCGGGCGTTTGAATCACAGAGCTCGGCCTGTATCGCGCCCCGGCATCCGGTCGCAGGTCTGCGGAAGCGGAAAAATGCGATACCGGTAAACACCCGGCATCATTGGGTTTTCCACAGGCAGACATTCGCCCGGATCAAAACAGGAACAAATCATGTACGAGCAATGAGTACACGTCAAGGGTGTGAATGTCAGTTTCCGATTCGACGAGCAACCGCATCCCAGAAGGCGGCACAAGTATCGATGCCGGAGAAACGCTTCAGCTCCTGCACCCCGGTCGGGGAGGTAACATTGATCTCGGTCAGGCGATCACCGATCACGTCAATTCCGACCAGGACAAGATCGCGCTCCTTGAGAACCGGCGCAATCGCGTCACAAATGCGCAGGTCGCTGTCAGACAGATCAGAGGCCTCGGCAACGCCGCCGACATGCATGTTGGACCGGGTTTCACCCGTTTGCGGGACGCGGTTGATCGCGCCCACCGGCTCACCATCAATGATCAGGATGCGTTTGTCGCCCGCCGACACGTCTGGCAGGAAGGCCTGCGCGATGACGGGCTCGCGCGACTGGGCGAAGAAGGTCTCAAGCAGGGCGGAGAAATTCCCGTCTCCGGGTTTGAGCCGGAAGACGCCGGCGCCACCATTGCCGTAGAGCGGTTTGACAATGATGTCCCGATGGGTGTCCCGGAAACGCGTCAACGCCGGAAGGTCCCGCGTGATGAGGGTCGGGGGAATGATGTCCGGATACAGAAGCGGCAGGATTTTCTCCGGGCTCGAACGCACCCAGAACGGGTCATTGAGCACCAGGGTCTCACCCTTGAGCATTTCCAGCAGGTGCGCCGCGGTCTGATAGGCCATGTCGAAGGGCGGGTCCTGACGCATCAGAACGACATCGATATCCCGGGCCAGATCAAGTATGCGCTCGTCACCGAGCTCGGCATGCTCGCCCTGGACGTGGCGAACGATCACCGGACGGGCCCGCGCCTCGATCCGCCCCTCATTCCAGGCCAGCTGATCAGGGTGATAGACGAAGAGCTCGGCGCCACGGGCCTGGGCTTCTTCCATCAGGGCGAAGGTCGTGTCCGCGTCCACATTGACCGTCTCGATCGGGTCCATCTGGACCGCAACACGCCATGTCATCATCTCGTCTCCGGTCCACCCAGCAATTGCGGACCGGAGTTAGGCGCGCCGCCGCCGGATTCAACCCCGGGATTGGCTTCACCCGCACACGCTTCGGCGCGGCGCTCGCCGCGGGCCGGCAGATTGGTCGGAACCCCGGAGATCCGCACATAGGAGACGACCTCCTGCACGCCTTCGACCAGCGCGGCATGGGAACTGGCGCGTTCCAGCTCGCCGCGATTGCGTGCGACGCCCAGCAAATAAACGCGCCCATTGCGGGTTTCGACGTTAAAATTGATGGAGCGGACGGCACGGTCGGAGATAAGCCGACCATTCACGCGCGCCGTAATCTCTGCGTCACGGGCCCGGTCGCGGAACCCCTGGCCGCTGCCGATTTCGACCTCATTGGCGACGTTTCGGACCGCCACCGATGACCAGGCGAGACATTCCGCCATCAAGCGATCATCCTCACGCGGCACACGGCCAGTCAGAAGCGCAATGCCCTCTGTCACCTCGACATCCACCCCGTCCAGCGCGAAACCTTCCGAGCGAAGCATGGCGGACTTGATCGCGACCGAGGCATTGGTGTCATCGAGCTGACGCCCGATGGATCGCTCTTCATTGATCGATCCAACCGAGCTACAGGCCGCAGGGACAAGCCCGGCCAGGCCGGCGAACAGCAAGATGGACAGCGTGGAAAGTCGGTCGGCCATGCTCGAAACTCCTGTCGAATCGCCCGCGCCCCAGCTTGGTCAATTGCAGACGCACTACCATGGCAAGTCGCAGCGCTGGAGCCAAGCACGAACCCATTCGAGCCGCGCTGTCAAAGCAGATCACGGGCACCGTCTCCCGGCACCCAGGCAGCGTGTCTGTGCTGGGGCCAGCGCCCAGGCACAATGAGAACAAGATCATATCTCAAGTGCAGGGCCTGAAGGTCGGGCCGGCGCGCTCGCCAGAGCGAGGCGGCTCGCGTGATCCGGCCGCGCTGTCTCGGTCCGATGGACTCCAGCGCGGCCTGCACGCTGGCGCGCGCCTTCACCTCAATAAAAACGAGATACTCACCGCGCCGGGCGACCAGATCGATTTCTCCGGCTGCCGTGCGGGCCCGATGATCGAGCAATTGGTAGCCCTTGCAAAGCAGCCAGCCCATGGCCAGCCATTCAGCCCATCGGCCGCGGGATTCCGCCTGCCGCCGGGCCCGGCTCACCGGTCCTCGCCCTTGAGCGCCAGGGCCCGGGCATAGACATCCCGGCGCGACCAGCCGGAGGCCTCGGCAACGTGGCTTGCGGCCTCCTTGACCCGCATATCCTCAAGCGCGGCCCGCAAGGCGGTGTCGATCTTTCCGGCATCCCAGTCATCGGCCGCAGGTGGACCAACCACAATCACGACTTCACCGCGCGGCGGACCGGCTTCGGCGTAATGGGTCGCCAGGTCGGACAGGTTGCCGCGCCGGGCCTCTTCATGCAGCTTGGTCAGCTCGCGGCATACAGCCGCCGGCCGATCGCCCAGCACCTTGGCCAGACTTGCAAGCATGGCCGGGAGGCGCGACACGCCCTCATAGAAAACAAGGCTGCCCGGTACGTGGCGGAAGGGTTCTAGCCAGGCTTCACGCGGGCCGGTTTTTTGCGGCGGGAAGCCGGCGAAGGTGAAACAATCGGTTGGCAAGCCCGCGATCGCGAGCGCGGCCAGGACAGCAGAGGCACCGGGGATGGCAATGACCGGCACATTGTCGTCGATAGCCTCACGCGCCAGCTTGTAGCCCGGGTCGGAGACGAGCGGTGTACCCGCATCGGAGACCAGCGCGACCCGCGCGCCCTCGCGCAGATCGGCGAGAATGCCGGGCCTGACACGTTCACCGTTGTGATCATGGTAGGCGGTCAGCTCGACCCGCAAGCCATAGGCATCAAGCAGGCGCCGCGTAACCCGCGTATCCTCGGCCAGAACACGATCGACACCGCCCAGCACGTCCAATGCCCGCAAGGTGATGTCACGCAGATTGCCGATCGGCGTGGAAACGAGGTAGAGGCCCGGTCCGAGCGCTTGCCCCTTGCCGCCGTGGCGGATAGCTTCGCCTTGAATTTCCCGGGATGTTTCGGTCATGCTTCCAGTCTTCAAATCACGTATCGCGCTGTCATTTGACACTTTGGCACAAAGCCGGGCTGTGCGCTGCCTCGCTGTCATCGGCCTCGTTGGGGCCCTGGCAGCATGCGGCACAACCCAGACAACGCCGCCGCCGCAACCCGTGATCACGCCGCCTGAACCGGTGATCGACGAGCCAGTCGAGGACAAGCCGGAACCGGTTGAAGAACCCGTCGCAACCGGTCTTGTCCCGCCGCACATGGCCGACCGTGACATCGCTCGCGTTGCTGTATTGCTCCCGTTCTCCGCCGATAATTCAGGGGCACGCTCTGAAGCGCTGCGCCTGCTCCGCGCCGCCGAACTGGCCCTTTTTGAACGTGGTAGCGGCAATCTGCTTTTGATCCCCAAAGACACGCAAGGCACGCCACAGGGTGCCCGATCTGCCGCACAGGCGGCCGTCGAAGACGGCGCGGACATCATTATCGGCCCGCTGTTCGGACCTGCCGTTCAGGCGGCCGGACAGGTTGCCCGCCAGGCCGATATTCCGGTCATCGCCTTTACGACGGACACGACCGTCGCCGGCAATGGCGTCTATCTGATGAGCTTCCCGCCGGAGATCGAGGTCGCCCGCATCGTTGAGTATGCGACGCGCCAGGGCGTCGAACGTTTCGCCTATCTGGGCCCACAAAACCGGTATGGCATGGCGGTCTATTCGGCGCTCGCGGACAATGCTGCCCTGACCGGCGGCTATATTGCTGCCGAAAGCTTTTACACAGGCGATGTCGAAGCCATGGCCCGGGCCTCGGCCCGGCTGGCCGAGGGCGTGTTCGAACCGCTGACCCCGGAGGAAGCCGACGAGCTGCGCCAACAGACGTGGGCTCCGGATCCGGAAGCCCCCTTCCAGGCGGTCATTCTGCCCGAGGGCGGGACGCGCCTGCGTTCGCTTGGCCCGCTTCTGATTTCCCAGGCCGTCGACCCGCTTGTTGTTCGCTTTCTCGGCACGGGCCTGTGGAATGACCCGGATCTGCTGCGTGAGCCAGCCCTGCATGGCGGCTGGTTTGCCGGGCCGGACCTGAATGCACGCACGGCTTTCGAAACCGCCTATGAAGCCAGTTTCGGCAGCGAACCCTCTCGGATTGCCAGCCTCGCCTATGACGCAATGAGCCTGGCCGCCCATCTCGACGGCGGCGAGCGTGGCTTTACCCGCGAAGCCATCGAGGAAGACCAGGGCTTCCTGGGCGCGGACGGGCTGTTCCGCTTCCGCGAAACCGGGCTGATTGAACGGGGTCTGGCCATCTATGAGATGCGCTCGCGCGGCCTGCGTGAAATCGAGCCGGCCCCGCTGACTTTTGAGCCCCAAGAGGCCTTCTAGGCCCTACGGCAAAATCTCCCGCGTGACCCGGTCGGCGAGCAAGCGCCCTCTGGCGCTCAGCCGCAATCGTAACCCGTCCTGCTCGAGCATGCCGGCTTCGATCATTTGCGTGATACCGGCGGCGTCGAGCACACACCCCGTACTGGCTGTAACGTGGGCGAGATCGAGACCTTCAATAATGCGCAGGCCAAGGAAGGCGCGTTCGACCAGATCGTCCTGGGCCGTCAGCCGCTCGGTCCCGTCCGCCGCGAGACCTGACCCACTTTCCTGAACGGACCGGATGTAATCGGCAGGTCGCCGACAGGCCGTTGTCGCGAAACGCCCACCCTTGGCCGAATGGCCCAAACGGCCGTGTGCTCCGGGCCCGACACCAATCCAGTCGCCACCCTCCCAATAGAGCCTGTTGTGCGTCGAGCGATCCTGCGGCGTCCGCGCATGGTTGGAAATTTCGTAGGCCGGAAAACCCGCCGCGTCGCACAGAGCCTGGGTCGCCTCATAGAGATCGGCCGCACTGTCACCATCGACCGCGAGCGTTTCACCACGCGCGCTGCGCTTGCCGAAAGCGGTCCCGGCTTCGATCGTGAGCTGGTAGGCCGAAACATGGCTGGCCCCGCTCGCCAGCGCCTCACCCAGATCGCGGGACCAGGCCGCCAAATCCTGCCCGGCCCAAGCATAGATCATGTCGACGGAGACCCGACCAAAAGCCGCAAGCGCGGTTTCTATGGCTGAACGGGCAGACGGACCGTCATGATCACGCCCAAGCTGGCGCAGCACGGCGTCATCAAAGCTCTGAACGCCAAGGGACAGGCGCTGAACGCCGACCTCGGCGAGGCCGGCAAAGCGGGCCTGGTCGTTCGGATTGGCTTCCAACCCGATCTCGATGTCCGTCGTGAAGCCCCAGAGCCGCTCTGCCGTCTCGAGAACGCGCGCCACCGCGGTCGGGGTCATCAGGGACGGCGTGCCACCGCCCAGATGGAGGCTGGCGAGCGGGCGGTCACCCGTGCGCACACGCCAGTCCGCCATGTCCGCCAATATGGCGTCCAGAAGGGCGTCATCATCGCCCTTGGGCCGATAGACGTTGAAATCGCAATAGGGGCAGATTCGCGCGCAATAGGGCCAGTGCAGGTACAGTCCCAGCGCATGCCCCAAACTGGTAGCTGTCGACCCGGTCACGAACCGAACTCGGCCCGGGTCATGGCATCCAGCGCCCGCGCCCGGTGACTGAGTTGACGTTTCTCGTCGGCACTCATCTCGCCGAAAGTGCGGTCATGCCCGCGTGGCTGGAAGACCGGGTCATAGCCAAACCCGCCCGGCCCGCGCGGCGGCCAGACGATATCGCCCACGACTTCGCCCTCGAAGAAGCTGACGGCCTCGCCCGGGCGCGCGAGGGCGATCGTGCAGACAAAGCGCGCCGTGCGATCGGAGGCTCCGGTCTCGTTCAAAGCGCCCTCGACGCGCTGCATGGCCCGCATGAAGTCGCGAGGCTCTCCAGCCCAGCGCGCCGAGTAAATGCCCGGATCGCCACCCAGCGCATCGACGGAAAGCCCGGAATCATCTGCCAAACAAGGCAATCCGGTCGCCTCACAGGCCGCTCGGGCCTTCAGCGCCGCATTACCGCGAAATGTCGTCTCGGTTTCTTCGGGTTCAGGCAGATCGAGGTCGCGAGCGCTTTTCAGGGCGATTCCAAATGGCGCCAGAATCTGCTCCATCTCCTTGATCTTGCCCGCATTATGGCTCGCGAGGACCCAGGTTTCCTGGCTCATTTCGACCCCTTTCCGACCCGGTTTCATATCGCCTTTCGAAAAATTCATATCGAAAAACGATATTTTTCGCTTGCGTGCCCCGAACTTTGTGTTTATCGATAAACAACAAGGACGGGAAACGTCGTCCGAACAACATGAATGACAACGGTAATTGGTCAGATACAAGACAAAGGAAACAGTAAAATGGTCAGGTCCAAAAATTCAGGCATGCAGATGATCGGCTCTATCGCCATCAATCTGGTACTGCTGGTTTCGGTTGCCGCCGGCGCGTTCTACGCCATTGCCCCGGTTGCAGCATGATGGAAAAAGTCGCGTGAGATCCGACGGATCACAATAAGGTCCGCGGATCTCGCGTGCGACGCCTAAAAGGGAAGGGGCGGTCATGAAGACACTGGGCAGCGGATCACTGGCATCCGTGATGAAGGTGATACTGGATATCGTCTGGTATCTGGCCTGGGGTCTCTTGGGTTTTGCCGCCCTCGTACTGATCGCCACGGGTGCCACCCTGGTGATGGACTGGCTGGGCTATTCGCCCGGGCCTGTCACGGAGTTACTCGGGACCATCCGCGATCTGGGCTGGGTCTACCCCATCCTGGTGGCTGAAATCATCGCCGGCCTTCTGGTCATTGACCGTCTGCGCCGGATCTTCGCCACGCTGATCGCCGGGGATCCCTTCGTGCCGGAAAACGCCGGCCATTTGCGGGTGATCGCGATCGCCATCGCGGCCTACCAGGTTCTGCGCCATCTTACACAGGGCGCCGTCGCCATGATCCTGACCCTTCTGGACATGGACAATCCGGTGGTCGGCGGTCTTGAGCTGAATGCGACCGCAAATATCGATCTTGGGGCCTGGTTTGCCGTGGCGGCACTCCTGGTCCTGGCGGAAGTCTTCCGCGAAGGCGCGCGGATGCGCCAAGAACAAAAATTGACGATTTAGGGAGACGCACACCATGCCCATTCGCGTCACTCTTGATCGCATGCTCCTCGAGCGCCGCATGTCGCTGACCGAACTTTGCGACCGTGTCGGCATCACCATGGCCAACCTGTCCATTCTCAAGACAGGCAAGGCCAAGGCCGTCCGCTTCTCGACCCTGGAAGCGCTCTGCCGCGAACTGGGTTGTCAGCCTGGCGACCTGTTGAGTTTTGATGATGAGGACGAAGACGCAGCCGAATAGGCGCGATCATCATCACAAGACCGCCGGCCTTTGTGCCGACGGGACAGACGGCGGGGGTGGGCCTGCACGGTAGCCCCTTCCCAAAGAGGCCGTGCGGGCCGTTTCCAGCCCCCCAGCGCGCCCCCGCCGTCTGTTCTTTCTTCGACGCGATTGGCCGAAGTCGCCCAGAATAGAGTGCCCTCCTCGTCTGACAAGCCAACAAGGCTTGCCCGCGACCAGTTTGACGGTCAGAGTAACCGGAGACACGCAAGGATTGTGAACAGGCACTTCCATGACATTCGCATTGCCGAGCCTGCTGGCCATCGCACTTTTGCAAGCCAACGCGTCAGCACCCGACCTTGAGTCTGAGGCGCTGACCTTGGACGGCGAGGCGGATTGCACACTCTACACAGAACCGGCTTGCCGCCTGACAGGGCAGGTCACTGCAAACGAAGCGCTGCTCCGGTTGGGGGACGCGGACCAAGCCTTCTGGTTTTCCGATGGATTGCTCCACGTCGTTGCACGTCGAGACGCCACAGTGGAAGCGGTGCGGATGTGCTGCGCCCTTCAAACCGACATGGAATTGCTCGACTCGCCCGGACTTTGGGCTGCCAGCTACCAGCTTGACCGAGTTGAAGAGGCGGTGTTGGCCTTTTGGCCGCTGCCTCCGGTTGACTCCAATGGCGGTGCTTTCCTGGATCGACCGGTCTACCGTGGACCCTCCGCTAGGCCGGCGCCTCCTCGACGCGAGGTCGATCCGGAGCGGATCGAGAATGCGCGCTTCCCCAGCGAGACCTTCAGCAGCGATCGCTTCCTGACAATATACACCCCGTCCGGCAGCCCGCCGGATACCGGATGGCCAACCATTTTTGTCGCGGACGGCGGCCGCATCAATGAGCTCGCCCCCATCGCTGAAGCCCTTGCGGCGCAATGCGTCACACAACCGGTTTTGATGGTGGGACTTTGGCCCGGCGAACAGCATGGAGCACCGCTAGTGCCGGACGCCACTGGCTACGCAGCGAATGCTCGCTCGCGAGAATATCTCTGGACCGTCCATCCTGACTCATTTGCCCGCCATCAGGACTGGCTGATCGACGAACTCATGCCGATGGCCGTAGCCCGGGGCGGCAGCGCTAATCGACAGGGCCGCATGACATTCGGCGCATCGAGCGGTGCCGCTTGGGCGCTTTCCACGGGCTTGTTGCACGCGGACATGATCGACCATGTAGGCGGCGCCTCGCTTGGGTGGCGCCCATCGCTTGAGGCAGGCCCCGCAAGGCCCAACCTTCAGATACTGATTGCAAGCGGTCTTTATGAGTCTCGCTTCAACCGGCACAGCAGGGCTGTCATCGAAAGCCTGCAAGCCGACGGCGCCACCGGGCGATTTATCGAGCTGGTGTCAGGCCACGGCCCCATAGGCTTCGAGATGGCGTTCGAAACAGCGCTGACTGAAGCCTTTCCAGCCGCTGAGGGCTGCATCCACGCCTCCGACTAAGCCTTCAACGCTGCCAGCTGCGCCGCGCACAAGTCAGTCACACCGGCCTTGGCGAGGGCGAAGAGGAGGTCGAAGTCGCTCTCCGGGATCGGCTTGTCTTCTGCCGTAGCCTGAATTTCGACGATACCGCCTTTATCCGTCAGGACAAAATTGGCATCGGCCTCGGCCCGGCGGTCTTCTTCGTATTCGAGGTCGAGGCGGGTTTCGCCATCGATGACCCCACAGGAGATAGCCGCGAGCTGGCCATGGACCGGGTCCTCGGTGAGCACGCCTTCCTCGATCAGATAGCCAATCGCCTGTTTCAGCGCGACCCACGCACCGGTGATGGCCGCCGTGCGGGTACCGCCATCGGCCTGCAGGACATCGCAATCAATGGTGATCTGGCGCTCGCCGAGCGCTTTCAAATCGACCACGGCGCGCAGGGAGCGACCGATCAGGCGCTGGATTTCCTGGGTGCGGCCGGACTGCTTACCAGCCGTGGCCTCGCGGCGCGAACGCGTATGCGTGGCGCGCGGCAGCATGCCGTATTCCGCTGTCACCCAACCCTTGCCGCCACCGCGCAACCAGGGCGGGACATTGTCTTCCACCGAGGCCGTGCACAGGACATGCGTGCCGCCAAAGCGCGCGAGACAGGAGCCTTCCGCATAGAGCGAGGCACCGGCTTCCAGGCTGATTTCACGCATTGCGTCGCGGGCGCGTCCATTCGGTCTCATCTGTCTCTCCGGTCTCGGTGCTTCCTGCCCCCGCTCCTAGCGGCGTTGTCCACCGGCATCAAGCGGGCTGGTCGCCAAACCCCGCCAAATGTCTTGCGCATTGAACAGGACGGCGGGCACGATTAATTGAAGAGTCATGACCCCTGCTGCACCGCAATCGGCCCTGGCCGCGCTGGACGACCGGATGCGTACGATCTTCCGCGAGATCGTGGAGGCCTATCTGCGCTCGGGCGACCCGGTCGGCTCTCGCACCCTGTCACAGACCGGCAATCTCTCCCTGTCACCGGCCTCCATCCGCAATACCATGGCCGATCTCGCTGATCTGGGCCTGTTGAGCGCACCTCATTCCAGCGCCGGTCGCATGCCGACCCATGCCGGTTTGCGTCTGTTCGTGGACGGTTTGCTGCAGGTTGGCGAGTTGTCGGCGGATGAGCGCCGCGCGATCGAAGGCCAGGTCTCGGTCTCCGGCCGCTCGACGCAGGACTTGTTGACCGAAGCGACCTCGCTGCTCGGCGGACTGGCGGGCGGGGCGGGCCTGGTTGTCACATCAAAGCGGGAAGCCCCCTTGCGCCATGTCGAGTTTGTCCCGCTCTCGGCCGTGGAAATGCTGGCCGTGCTCGTCTTCGAGGATGGCAGTGTCGAGAACCGCTTGATGCGTACCCCGGACGGCATCCCGCCGGCCGCGCTGATCGAGGCTGGCAACTACCTGTCCACGCGCCTGAAGGGCCGAACTCTGAGCGATGCCCGCAAGGCCATCGAGACTGAAATCGCGGAGCGCCGTTCGGCCCTCGACAGCGCGGCCGAGGGACTGGTCAAACAGGGTCTGGCCGACTGGAGCGGCGGCAAGGGGCAGGAACGGTCCCTGATCGTACGCGGTCAGGCCCGGCTGCTGGAAAGCCTGGAGGCTGCCAGTGATCTGGAGCGCATCCGGCTTCTTTTCGACGATATCGAGCGCAAGGAAGAACTGATAACCTTGCTGGACAAGGCCCGCGATGCCCAAGGCGTGCGGCTCTTCATCGGCGCCGAGAACCCGCTTTTCAGTCTGTCGGGTTCCAGTGTGATCGTGGCTCCCTATATGAATGCCGAACAGGAAATCATCGGGGCGCTGGGTGTAATTGGCCCCACCCGTTTGAACTATGCCCGTGTTATCCCCCTCGTCGACTACACGGCCCGTGTGGTCGGTCAGATACTGGATGGCGCGCGATCGCGAGAGTGAAGACAAGATGAGCGACACAGAGAACAAGCCGCAGAACGAAACCGAGACCCCGGAAGACGAAACCGTGGACGCTGCAACCGAAGCCGCGACCGAAGGCGAAGTGGAAACCGAATTGGATCCGGTTCTCAAATTGACCGCCGAGCTGGATTCCATGCGCGACAAGCTACTGCGTGCCCTGGCCGAAGCGGAAAATACGCGTCGCCGGGCCGAGCGCGACGTTGCCGACGCCCGCAGCTACGCAGTCTCCAGCTTTGCCAAGGACATGCTGGACGTGTCCGACAATCTCGCCCGCGCCATGGCCTCCGCCGACGAAGACGCGCTCGCAAATGTGCCGGATTCAGTGAAAAACCTGGTCGAAGGCGTGGCCATGACCGAAAAGGCGCTGATCTCCAAGATGGAGCGGCACGGCGTGAAAAAAGTCGACCCGCAACCCGGCGACACGTTCGACCCGCACAAGCACCAGGCCGTTGCACAGATTCCGTCCGACCACGGCGCCGGCAAGATTGCCAATGTCATGCAGACCGGTTTCGTGATCGCAGACCGCACCCTGCGGGCCGCGATGGTCGCCGTCTCATCCGGTCCGGCCGCCGGCGATGGTGACGCATCGGGCGGAACCGGTGGGGCCGGTGGCAATCTGGACATGAAGGCCTGACCGGATCACGCCCGGACACATTTTCGATGCCCCCCAAGCCAGCGCTCGCCTCGGCCCTCATCCCGAGGCATGATGTGCTGCGCGCATGTGGGAGATGATGATGTCCATGCTACCGGCTTGGGCCATGGATGCGATGAACATCCTGACCCAATTGTTCATTCTCGCGATCGGCCTGGCCGTTCTTGTCGGCTTCTTCATGTATGTCGCAGACATCACGCAGACGCGCGATGCGGTGCGACGGAATTATCCGCTTTTCGGGCGTTTCCGCTCGCTCTTTACGACACTGGGGGAGTTTTTCCGACAGTATTTCTTCGCCATGGATCGCGAGGAATTGCCCTTCAACCGGGCCGAGCGCGACTGGGTCTATCGGTCGTCGGAAGGCAAGGGCGGCACGATTCCCTTCGGCTCTACCAAGCCGATGGACAAGCCGGGCAATGCGATCTTCGTCAATTGCCCCTTTCCCCTGCTGGACGACCATGCGGCTGAAACCCAGCCCATGCGCATCGGGCCGCAGGCCCGAACGCCCTATGACGCGCCCTCCTTCTTCAACATCTCGGGGATGAGCTATGGCGCGCTTTCAAAACCCGCGGTGCGGGCCCTGTCGCGTGGCGCCGCAAAGGCCGGCATCTGGATGAATACCGGCGAGGGCGGCTTGTCGCCCATGCATCTCGAAGGCGGTTGCGACATCGTTTTCCAGATCGGTACGGCAAAATATGGCGTCCGCAATGCCGAAGGCGGCCTTTCCGACGATAAATTGCGGCAAGTCGCCGCGCACGAGCAGGTGCGCATGTTCGAGCTCAAACTCTCCCAGGGCGCCAAGCCGGGCAAGGGCGGCATTTTGCCAGCTGAGAAGGTCACACGTGACATCGCCGACATTCGCGGTATCCCGGTCGGCCAAGCATCGATTTCGCCCAATCGCCACCCCGAGTTTGACGATATTGGCGGCCTCCTCGACATGATCGGCCATATCCGAGAGATTACCGGCAAGCCGGTTGGCTTCAAGGCCGTCATCGGCGCCTATGGTTGGCTGGAAGAGATGTGCCACGAGATCACCAGGCGCGGCCCGGACAGCGCGCCTGACTTTTTCACGATCGACAGCGGGGATGGCGGCACGGGGGCGTCACCGATGGCGCTGATGGATAATGTCGGGCTCACCATCCGCGAAAGCCTCCCGATCGTGGTCGACATCCTTGAACGGTATGGACTGAAAGACCGGATCCGGGTCATCGCCTCGGGCAAGCTGCTGACGCCGGGCGCCGTCGCCTGGGCGCTGGCGGCCGGTGCGGATTTCATCCAGTGCGGGCGCGGTTTCATGTTCTCGCTGGGCTGTATCCAGGCCCTGAAATGCCACAAGAATACCTGCCCGACCGGCGTCACCACACACAAGAAGAGCCTGCAACGCGGCCTGGTGGTGCGTGACAAGGCCCAACGGGTCGCCATCTATGCCGACACGGTCCGCAAACATGTCGAGATGATCGCCCATTCCTGTGGCGTAGCAGAGCCGCGTCGGCTCGGTCGCAAGCATGTCCGCATCGTCCAGGCCAATGGGCGTTCGCTGCCAATGACGGCGCTGGATTTCCTGCCGGATGATGGTGCACCGAACCGGCGCGTGGATGGCAATACAGGTGCTCCGGGCCTGCCGGAGCAGCCCTGAGACATGTCACCGCTCTTCCTGCTTCAATTCGTCCATACGATCGTCTTCGTGGTTTGCCTTGCGAGCCTGCTCCCAATGGGCTGGTACGCTGCGAGCGGACAAGGCGCAATCTGGGCGCTCTGGGCGCTCCTGCCCCCGCTCGGCGTCTTTGTCGGGCTTGTTCTCAATCGCGGGCGTTGCATCCTCCAGACACTGGCTCGGCGCATGCGCGGCGTCGCAAAGATAGACCCGCGATGGGTCCGGGACATCCTGATCTTGCCGGAGAGCTGGGCGCTGAAAGTCGTGCCTGTCATGTTGCCGGTCTTCGTGCTGGTCATTGTGGCGGCTGCAATCCGGACCATGGCATCGCTTTGATCGGCAACGCATCGCGCCGACACCACTAGGGACGCTTCACCCGGCGCATCGTCAGATTGATCCGCCCGCCTCCGGGAAAATGCTCCGGCGGCAAGAGCGTGGATGTACCGGGATAAATGCGATCAACGCCGTGATAGCAACGCCGTGCCGCGCCGCCGAGGACCACCACATCGCCGGAGGAGAGCACCATAGAGGCCGTCTTGCCGCCACGCTTCGGTCCGCCGAGGCGAAAGCGCGCCTTGTCGCCCAGCGAGATCGAGACCACGGCCGCATCTGTCGCTTCCTCGTCCCAGTCGATATGCAGACCCATCTTGCTGTCCGGCGCATACCAGTTGACAAGACAGGCTTCGGCGTCGACCGCGTAGTCCGCCAGCTCGCGCCACAGCGTGGTCAACGCCTCGGGCATGGCCGACCAGGCCTGGCCGGTCTCGGGGTGTCTGGCCTCGTAACGATAGCCACCGACCTTGTCGGTGACCCAGCCCAACGATCCGAAATTCGTCATCATGACTGACAATGGCTGGCCTGTACGCGGCATGGAAGGCCGCCAGAAAGGCGTTGCCTCCTGTGTCGCAATAACCGCATCGATCAGGGATTGCTGCTCAGATCGCGAGAGCTTGCCTGGCAGGAATCGGAAACCGTCGGGCATGGTGAAGGCCGAAGTCATGGCGCAAAGATGGAGGCGGACCCCTGCCTTGGCCACCCGGTCTGTGCGGATCGGCGGGCGCTGAGTCATATCAAATGCGTATGACCCATATGCGATGGACCTGATGCAGGCCTTGCACTCGCTGCCGCGCCTCCCTAAATCGCCATCAAGCGCAGGGTTATACCCTGTGGATTGAACCAAGCCGGTGTCGGCACACCGGTATCATCAATGACGATCCCGAAGGGGGCAGTCAGCGGGGTGTGGGGTGCTTCTTTCGAAGGCCGCACATTCGCCGGACGGGTCCCGCTTGGAAAAAACGGAGAGACGATCAATGAGCAAGGTCATCGGCATCGACCTGGGTACGACCAATTCCTGTGTGGCTGTAATGGAAAGCGGCCAGGCGAAGGTCATCGAGAATTCCGAAGGCGTGCGGACCACCCCGTCCGTCGTCGCCTTCACCGAGGATGGCGAGCGCCTGATCGGCCAGCCGGCGAAACGCCAGGCCGTCACCAACCCCGACTACACCTTCTTCGCCATCAAGCGCCTGATCGGCCGCATGATGGACGACCCGACGGTCAAGAAGGACATCGACATGGTGCCCTACAAGATCGTCCCGTCGGACAGCAATGACGCCTGGGTCCAGGGTCGCGACAAGAAATACTCGCCGTCGGAAATCTCTGCCTTCACCCTGCAGAAGATGAAAGAGACCGCGGAAAGCTATCTTGGCGAGAAGGTCGAAAAAGCCGTCATCACGGTTCCGGCCTATTTTGACGACGCCCAGCGCCAGGCCACCAAGGACGCTGGCAAGATTGCCGGTCTGGAAGTCCTGCGCATCATCAACGAGCCGACCGCGGCTGCCTTGGCCTATGGCCTCGACAAGGGCGAGAACAAGACGATTGCCGTCTTCGACCTCGGTGGCGGTACCTTCGACGTTTCCATCCTGGAAATCGGCGATGGCGTCTTCGAGGTGAAGGCCACCAATGGTGACACCTTCCTCGGCGGTGAAGACTTCGACATGCGCATCGTCCAATACCTCGCGGACGAGTTCAAAAAAGAGAACGGCATCGACCTGAAATCCGACAAGCTGGCACTCCAGCGCCTGAAGGAAGAAGCCGAGAAGGCCAAGAAAGAACTGTCCTCGGCCACTTCTTACGAAGTGAATTTGCCCTTCATCACGGCCGACGCGTCGGGCCCGAAGCACCTCAATATCAAGCTCTCCCGCGCCAAGCTGGAAGCCCTGGTCGAGGACCTGGTCAAGCGCACGCTCGAGCCCTGCAAGAAGGCCCTCAAGGATGCCGGACTGAGCCCGTCTGACATTGACGATATCGTCCTGGTCGGCGGCATGACGCGCATGCCCAAGGTCCAGGAAGCCGTGAAGGGCTTCTTCGGCAAGGACCCGCACAAGGGTGTGAACCCGGACGAAGTCGTGGCCATGGGTGCTGCCATCCAGGCCGGCGTTCTTCAGGGTGATGTGAAAGACGTCCTGCTTCTCGACGTGACCCCGCTTTCGCTGGGCATCGAGACGCTGGGTGGTGTCTTCACCCGCCTGATCGACCGCAACACGACCATCCCGACCAAGAAGTCCCAGACTTTCTCGACCGCGGATGACAACCAGACCGCCGTGACCATCCGGGTTTCCCAGGGTGAACGCGAGATGGCGTCCGACAACAAGCTGCTTGGCCAGTTCGACCTGGTCGGCATCCCGCCGGCACCACGCGGCCTGCCGCAGATCGAGGTCACTTTCGACATCGACGCCAACGGCATCGTCAATGTGTCTGCCAAGGACAAGGCAACCGGCAAGGAGCAGCAGATCCGCATCCAGGCCTCCGGTGGCCTTTCGGACGACGATATCGAGCAGATGGTCAAGGACGCCGAGGCCAATGCCGAGGCGGACAAGCAGAAAAAGGAACTCGTCGAGGCCCGCAATGGTGCCGAAGCGATGGTCCACCAGACCGAGAAGCAGCTCGAGGAGTTCGGCGACAAGGTGCCGGGCGAAGACAAGGATGCCATCGAGACGGCCCTGAACGAGCTGAAGGAAGTCAAGGATGGCGAGGATCTCGAAGCCATCCAGCAGAAGACCCAGGCCCTCGTCCAGGCAGCCATGAAGCTGGGTGAGGCCATGTATGCGGCCCAGCAGACCGAAGCCGCAGAAGGCGACGCCAAGGCGGATGCCGAAGGCGATGATGATGTGGTCGATGCGGAATTCTCCGAAGTCGACGACGACAAGAAGAAAGACGCGTAAGGTCCGGTTTGACCGGGAGGGCCCATTGCCCTCCCGGCTCACCTTTCGAGCCTGACCATGACCCGTCCTGACCCCCTGACCGCTCCATTTGGAGCTTTCGCTCTTTCGCCCCTCGCCGAGCGCGTCCGCCGCCTGCCCATGGCGATGCCGGGCGATGCCCTGCGGCGCAGTGCGGAATCTGTTGTCAGGCGGGCGCTGATGTCCGGCGGTCGAGAGATCGCAGATATCGAAGTCTTCCCTGGCCAGTTTGCGCGCGTGCACCTGCGCGACAATCGCTGCGAGAAGCGTGTCTTCGCCGGCTCGATGAGCTGGGACAGCGCCGAACGCCGTGCCATTCGTGAAGCCATGGCGGCCAAGCCGATCGATGACGACTTTGTCTTTGTCGATGCCGGAGCCAATGCCGGCCTCTACACGCTTTCCGTTCTGGCAGACGCCGCAGTGCAGTGTCGTTGCATCAAGGCGATCGCCATCGAACCTGATATCGAGAACCGGCGCCGGCTTGAATTTAATCTCGCCGTTTCGGAAGCCCATAGCGTGACCGTCCTGCCTTACGCACTCGGCGCCGAGGAAGGTGAGGGGGCCATGGTGCAATCTGGGACCAATCGCGGCGAAGTCCATGTCGCTTCGGCCAGCGAGACCGGCGACGCGATCCGTCTGCGACCGCTCGAGGCGGCCCTCGCTGAGGCCGGAGCCGACTGCGTCGACGTCATGAAAATGGACATTGAGGGCTATGAAACCCCGGTCCTGAAAGCTTTCTTCGCCGAGGCTCCCCGGAGCTTGTGGCCAACCATGATCCTATTGGAGACCCGGCATGAAGCCGCCATCACCGAAGGCGCCGCCGGTCTCTGTCTTGAACACGGCTACACAGTGGCCCAGCAAATGCGGCAGAACGCGGTTCTGGTTCTGCCGACAGGTGAACAGTGATGAGCAAGCGTGATTTCTATGAAGTCCTGGGTGTCGAGAAAGGCGCCGACGAAAAGGCGCTGAAGAGCGCCTATCGCAAACAGGCCATGAAATTCCACCCGGACCGCAATCCCGGCGATGCCGAGGCCGAAGCGAAGTTCAAGGAAGTGGGCGAGGCCTGGTCGGTCCTCTCCGACCCGAACAAGCGCGCCGCCTATGATCGCATGGGCCATGCCGCGTTTGAACAAGGCGGCATGGGCGGCGGCCAGGGGCCGTTCGGCGGTGGCGGCGGCGGTGCTGCCGATTTTGCCGATATTTTCGAACAAGTCTTTGGCGAAGCCTTCAATATGGGCGGCGGCATGGGTGGCCGACGTGGCGGCCGAGGCCATTCCGGCCCGGCTCGCGGCGCCGATCTGCGCTACGACATGGAGATCTCGCTGGAAGACGCCTTCAATGGCGCCGACGAGACCATCAAGGTTCCCACCGCGATGCACTGCGAGCGCTGTGACGGGCAGGGCAATGAGCCGGGCACGGAGCTGGATACCTGCGGCACCTGTCAGGGCGCGGGCCGGATCCGTCGCTCGCAAGGCTTCTTCACCATGGAGCAGACCTGCCCGCAATGCGGCGGTCGCGGTCAGTATGTGAAAACACCCTGCCAGGACTGTGATGGTGTTGGACGTGTTCGCAAGACCCGCACCCTCAACGTCACGGTGCCGGCTGGCGTCGAGGACGGCACACGCATCCGTCTGGCAGGTGAAGGCGAAGCGGGGGCGCGTGGCGGCCCGCGGGGCGATCTCTACATCTTCATTTCCGTGAAACCGCACGAGATTTTCGAGCGCGACGGACCCAACCTCTACTGCCGGACCCCGGCCTCCATGGTCCAGGCGGCCCTGGGCTGCACCATCCAGGTTCCCACCATCGAAGGCGGCAAGGCCGAGATGAAAATCGCCGAAGGCGCCCAAACCGGCAAACGCATGCGCATGCGCGGCAAGGGCATGCCGAGACTCCGCGGCGGCCCGCGCGGCGACATGATCGTCGAGCTTTTCGTGGAAACCCCGCGCAATCTGTGCGACCGCCAGAAAGAGCTCCTCAAGGAATTCTGCGACCTTTCCGGCGAGAGCTGCAATCCAGACAGCACCGGTTTCTTTAACAAGGTCAAGCAGTTCTGGGACGAGGTCACCACGGATGACGGTCGCCCGAATGCCGGCTGATCCAAATCGGATGTGAGCCGAAACCATTCGGAATGGGATGACAGGTCGCGGCGGAACGGCTTACCAATCTGGATATGAGCCAGTCGCCTGCCCCTTCCCATGTCGCGCCGGAGCCTCCCAAGACGCTACCCGGTCACTTTCAGCCCGCTGAAGTGCGCTTTTACGCCCTGTCACCCTTGGGGTTTGTGGGCACCTCCGCGCTGATCCTGATCATCGTCTACGGTTTCTATCTCGCGGTTGCGACGCTGACCGAGCGACCTCCGATCTTTGAAGCCAGCGAGACGGGCGAGCTGGTCATGACCCAGGTCGCCTGGATCGCACTTGTTCTCTCCCTCATCTTCACTGCGGGCACGGCCTTCACCGAGTCCGGTCGCCATATGTGGGCAAGGGAAAGAGTGCCGCTCATCGCCGCTCTGTCACCCAGCGGCGCAATCGAGGTCGAAGCACTCAATGCCGGCATTCCGGACCGCTGGCGCCGGCAATACCTCGTCATGTTTGCCGTCGGAGCCTTCGCTGGCCTTGCCTTCAATGCCTTCATGATGATTTCGGGCGACTTCACCCTTGGCGGCTACGTCAACTCGGTCGGTCTCTGGTTTCTGGTGATCTCACCCCTGCTCTACGGAATCGGGTTTCGGGCCGGCGTTGACATCGCGCGCGAAAGCGGCGCCCTCAAGGCCCTGATCCGGGGCCATCTGGATGTCGATCTCTTCCATCTGGACCGGCTTGCCGTGTTTGGGCGGATCGGCCTTAAAGCCGCACGCTCCTGGATGATCATGGCGGCGATCCTCCTGCTTTTCCTGATAAACCCGAACAACCCACAGCAAATCTTCGACGCCAGCCAACTCTGGATGACCGTGCCGGTGGTCGCCGTGTCTGTTCTGGGTGGGCTTTTCCTGCTTACCAGTGCCGTGCACCCGGTCCACAAGAAGATTTGCGCCGCGAAACAAGCCGAGCTGACCCGCATCCATGCCGAGATGGACCGGGTTCGTGATCGCGCCCTGGCCGGTGATGCCGAAGCCGCCTCTGCCCTCGCCGGACTGACCGATTATGAAGTCTGGATCGATAATCGCTCGGAATGGCCCGTTTCCAGTGGCGTGACGACGCGCTTCTCGCTCTATATCCTGCTCCCGCTTCTCCCCATCCTCGGCTCCTATATCTTTGAAAAGATTGCCGACCAGCTCGTCACAGGAACTCCGGTTTGACCTCACCCATTCGCGTCACCGTGCTCGGCCCGACCGGTCGTCTGGGCAGCGCCATCTGCCGCGCATTGCTCGACTCGCCCGAATTCAGTCTTGCAGGCGCTGTCGTCCGTTCGGAATCGCCAGCCTGTGGCGTCGATATTGGAAGCTGGCTGGATCGTGAGCCGATTGGCTGTATCGGCGAGACCGCACTGGAACATGCGGTGCACGAGGCCGATATCGTGATTGATGCCAGCTTGCCAGCCATGACCGTCGCCGCCGCGGAACGCCTGGCCAGCCTTGGCGGGCCAGGTCTGATTACCGGCGTCACCGGCTTCAATCGGGATCAAGAGGCCCGCCTGGCCGTCTGCGCCGACAAGATCCCGCTCCTCGCTGCCGGCAATTTTTCGCTCGGGGTTGCCGTCACGGAAGCGCTTGTCCGCCAAGCCGCGCGCCTGCCTGCAACGGAATGGGATATCGAGGTCCATGAAACCCATCACAAGCGCAAGGCCGACGCACCCTCCGGAACCGCCATCATGCTGGCCCGGGCGGCGGCGGACGCGCGCGGTGAGCGTCTGGAAGACATCGCGACCTGGAGCCGCGAAGGCACGACCGGGGCCCGCCAATCCGGCTCGATCGGCTTCGCGGTCAGTCGCGGCGGATCCGTCGTAGGCGAGCACGCGGTGCGCTATCTCGCAGAGCTCGAGGAAATCACCATTTCGCACCGAGCGCTCGATCGCGCGATTTTTGCGCGTGGCGCACTCGAAGCCGTTCGTTGGATGACCAATAACGGCGAGGGTCGTGCCAACGGGCGCTACTCCATGCAGGATATTGTCGGATAAGCTCGCGTCCATCCTGACACTTCATGCCAATTGGAACGCCGGGCCGAGGTGTTGCACGTGAAACGTTGCGACTTGCCGCATACCACAAACCCTGACATCATCCCGCCATCGCGTTTTACAGGAGGTGTCAGTGCGCCGCGCCGAACGTCTCATCCGCATTGTCCAGGCCCTGCGGGAAGCCGCGCCCGGCGCCGTCACGGCCCATGAGATGGGTCACAAGTTCGAAGTTTCCGAACGCACAATCTATCGCGACATCGCTCACCTGATCGGGTCCGGTGCGCCCATAGATGGCGAAGCCGGGGTCGGCTATGTCCTGCGACCCGGCTTTGACCTGCCACCGTTGACCTTTTCCTTCGAACAACTCGACGCCCTCGCCCTCGGCGCACGCCTCGTCAAGGCTACCGGCGACAAGAATCTCGCCTCGGCCGCCAATGAAGCGCTCGCCAAGATCGAGCACGCCTTGCCGGAGACCCACCGCGAGCGCTTGCGCAATGTCCCGCTCTTCGCCGCTTTCCTTGACGAGACTGTTCGTCCGGAAGCCTTTGGCCCGGTCCGCAATGCCATCGCCAACAAGCGCAAGCTGCGGGTTCGCTACCAATCCCTGGCTGACGATACGACACAGCGCGTCATCCGCCCGCTGGCGCTGACCTGTTTCGGCCGCGTCTGGCTGCTCTCGGCCTGGTGTGAGCTGCGCAATGACTTTCGCCATTTCCGCACCGATCGCGTGGAACGCCTGACCGTGCTGGCCGAAAGCTTCGAGGACGAGCCCGGAAAACGTTACGAGGACATGCGCCGGGCGGCCTGAGCCGGACCTACCAGCTGCCGGTATTCTCCATCGACGCCCAGGGCTCTTGCGCCGGGAGATTGTCGCCGCGCTGGAGGAGCTCGACCGAGATACCGTCCGGGGACCGGACGAAGGCCATATGGCCGTCACGGGGTGGGCGGTTGATCGTGTAGCCCATATCCATCAGGCGCTGGCAGGTGTCGTAGACATTATCCATGCGATAGGCGAGATGGCCGAAATTCCGGCCGCCATCGTATTCTTCCGGGTCCCAGTTATGGGTCAGCTCGACGCAGGGCAGGCCCTCGGGGATCTTGCCGCCTTCATAACCGGCAGCCGCGACATCTTCCGGCGTGGCCAGGAAGATCAGGGTGAAGCGGCCCTTTTCGCTGTCAAAGCGGCTGATCTCGGTCAGGCCGAGTCCCTCGCAATAGAAGCGGAGGCTGGCGTCCAGGTCCGAAACCCGGACCATGGTGTGCAGATAGCGCATGATATTCCCCTGGTCGTCAGTTGTCGTTCGGCGTCGCGGTATCGGAGGACGAACCGGACAAGGCTTTCACGGCCCATTTGGGGCGTTTGCGCGGAATGACAACATCATCCAGCGGCTCGCCGCGGGCACGGGCCAGAGCCGGATGGAAATTCTCCGGCGTGCGGGCATGGTGGATGCGGGCCACGACGGCACCAGCGAAGGCCCAGCAGCCGCACAGGCCGAAGAACATGTAGAACATCCACGGATAGTAGCCGACATCATACCAGGGCCCGCCATCGAGCAGCATGGCGATATAGGGCCAGAACGCGATCAGCCCGATCCCGGCCGGCGGCGTGATCACCACGGCCACGACCAGTGCCAGCGCGATATAAAGCGCGCCGCGCGGCTCGTGGGCCGAGACATAGAGGCGCTCGAACGTCCGCTCATCCACGCCCTTGATCGTCGCCGGCTTGCTCTCGCAACGCTCGGCATATTCCGAGCGCGCATCTTCCATCAGGGAACGACGCGCTGCCAACCAGCTGAGAAAGAAGGCCGCGGCCGCAATCAGCGCCGCCGCAGCCGCATAGAGAAATGGATTGCTCATGGCGGCAATCTAACGCCTCGCAGCCTCATAGGCGAGCATGGCGCGCTTGCGTTCCACACCCCAGTGATAGCCGGTCAGCTTGCCGTTCGAGGCCAGGACGCGGTGGCACGGGATGAGCCAGGAAACCGGATTGGCGCCAACCGCCGCCCCGACCGCGCGGGACGCCTTGGGCGAATCCACCTGCTCGGCAATCGATTTATAGCTTGTCGTCTCGCCCGGTTTCAGGGTCAGCAAGGCCCGCCACACCTGGCGCTGCCAGGGGGTTCCGTAGAGCGCGAGGGGCAGTTTTTCGGCACTGCCAGGCGCAAAGATACGCTCGGCCCAGTGCCGGGCAAGCGTGTCGTCGCGTTGATACGCGGCTGCCGGGTAACGCGCCTCGAGATCGGCAAACCCGCCCTCCACATCCGGATCGGCAAAGGCCAGCGCCGAAAGGCCGCGCGGCGCGATCAGCAGGACGGCATCACCGAAGGGCGAGGGCGCCACGCCCCAATGGAATTGCAAACCAGCGCCACGGCGGCGGGCATCGCCCGGCGTGACGGCTTCATGGGCAATGAAAAGGTCGTGCAGACGCCCCGGTCCGGACAGGCCCGCCTCGTAAGCCGCGTCGAGCACGCAAGCCCCGTCATCAATGGCTTCTCGAGCCGCATCATGAGCGAGGGCGCCGACGAATTTCTTCGGTGAGACTCCGACCCAGCGCGTGAACACCCGCTGGAAATGGTGCGGCGAGAGGCCCGCCGCTTTCGCGGCCCGGTCGAGATCGGGATGATCGCGCCAATTATCACCCAGATAGGCGAGCGCACCGGCGATACGGTCATAATCGCGGGAGGAAGCGTCGAGAGTGTAGATATCAGCTGTCATGAGAGCGAGTTTACGCGCTCGCCGGATCAGCTCCACCCGGTTCTTGCGGTGGCAGAGGCGCCTTTCGCGCCCGGTCGATCGCTGCCCCAAGCGCGGCCGCGAATTCACCGCGTTCGGACGGGCTGAGAAACTGGCCGAGGACCAGCGCCCGGCCATGCGCATGAAGCGCCAGCTGGGCGTGGTGGGCGTCCGGGTCATAAAGCTTCAGCTTCACCCAGCCCGTGGGCAGACGATAACGCCGGCGATGACCCGTCGGATGCTGCCTCACCACCTCGATATCGCGCGCATCAACCCGGACGAATTCGCGGGCCCGTCCATCGCGATAGGAGATCTTGAAGGCCAGCCAGACCAGAAACACGTCCAGCCCAAAGAAGGGCAGGACCGGCCAGGCGCCCAGGCTCAGATAAAAAAGCCCGGCAGTGAAGGAAATCACGCTGATCGCCACCATCAGGGCAATGAAGGCGGGATTGGCCAGGGAGCGGTTCGGGGCCAGCTCAGCCTGCATGAATACCGGTCCGTCATGACGCGTCGGCGGCGCGGCCTCGGCGGGCCAGGTTTCGACAACTCCACTCATGGGCGTCAGGATAGGGCGGTCCCGACAATTTTCCACGCGGCGTTTTGCCCGGTGACGTCGGGCGCAATTCTGCCTAACCATGACCCATGGACGCCGCCACAAGCCCTCTCATCGCCTTCATCCTCACCGTCATCGTGATCGAGCTGACCCCCGGCCCGAACATGGCCTGGCTGGCGGTGCTGAGTGCGGATCGTGGCCGTCGCGCCGGCCTGGCGGCGACCCTGGGTGTCGCGACAGGGCTGGCCCTGCTCGGCCTCCTTGCCGCTCTGGGCTTTGCCGCGCTGATCGCCCGATCGCCCTGGCTGTTCGAGATGCTGCGTTATGGTGGGACGCTCTTCCTGCTCTGGCTGGCGATCGAGGGCTGGCGCAGTGCCGGGGAAAGCTCGCCTGCCCGCATGGACGGCTCCTTGCGCCGCCATTTTCGCGACGGGCTGATGATCAATCTGCTCAATCCCAAGGCCGGGCTGTTCTACCTCATCGTCCTGCCTGACTATATCTCGCCCGACCTGCCCAGCCTGCCCCAGGCTGTCGGTCTGACCGCGATCTCCGTCGGCATCGCGACAGGCATCCATCTCGTCATTGTCGCGCTGGCCGCCCGGGCGGCTGTCTGGTTGTCGAACGCAGACCGGACACGCCTGTTCCGGCGCGCACTGGCCGTTTTGCTGGCCTTGATCGCCATTTGGCTGTTCCTTGATACACGCCCTGCCTGACCCATTCGGGAGCCCGAACCATGCCCGCCCGTCCTGCCAAGCCCAAGAAGCGCGCCAAACGTGCCCCCCGCGGCCTCAATCGCGAGCAGGCCCATGACCTCATGGCCCGGCTGGCCCAGGATCGCCCCGACCCGCGCACCGAGCTTGACTACACCAATCCCTACACGCTCCTGGTGGCGGTCGCACTCTCCGCCCAGGCCACCGATGTCGGCGTCAACAAGGCCACCAAGCGCCTCTTCCAGGAAGCCGACACGCCGGAGAAGATGGTCGCGCTGGGCGAGGATCATGTCCGCGACCGGATCAAGACGATCGGGCTCTTCCGCAACAAGGCCAAGAATGTCATCGCGCTCTCGCAGCAGCTGATCGAGCAGCATGGTGGCGAGGTCCCGGCCGATCAGGCGGCACTGGAAGCCTTACCGGGCGTCGGTCGCAAGACGGCCAATGTGGTCATGAATGAGGCCTTCGGCGTGCCGACAATTGCCGTCGACACCCATATTTTCCGGGTCTCCAACCGGACGAAACTGGCGCCCGGCAAAGACCCGCTGGCCGTCGAACTCCGTCTCGAAAAAATCATGCCCGACGAGTTCCGGCAGGGCGCCCATCACTGGCTGATCCTGCATGGCCGCTATCTGTGCAAGGCCCGCAAGCCGGAATGCTGGCGCTGCCCGGTCGAGGATATCTGCCAGTTCAAGGACAAGACTCCCGCGCCGAAGGGCGCATAGGCCACGTCTTTCGCTCCGCACGCTGTCGCGCCGGAGAGATGGGAGGGGGAACGGGATGCCGGCCAATGCCGTCAACCGGTTTGATTTGAATAACGTGACATCGCCGACATCCCGTTCGCGGAGATTTCCCGGGCTGTCTCCACCCCGATTCCAATGCGCCAGGTAGATGGGGTCGGTCGTTTAGTGCCCCGCGACCTGATCGCACGCCCTGCCGGAGCTTCGGATTGTCACATCCGAGGCGCGGACA
>Ga0189274_100085_pt1 | contig 104449 bp, 105 predicted proteins | sample N5B1minimetaG_FD_130323 | JGI IMG/M metagenome (GOLD analysis project Ga0189274, IMG submission 130323) | Marine microbial communities from the Costa Rica Dome - N5 B1 mini metaG | ecosystem: Environmental > Aquatic > Marine > Oceanic > Photic zone | place: Costa Rica: the Eastern Pacific...
CCCAACTTGCCTTCGCAAGCTCACCCTGGCCTGACCTGCCTAGGGCCGTGCAGGACCGTACACCTCCCGCAAAGCCCATCCTGTCCCTGACCCCACAACCAGAACGGCACCTGATCCGGCTCCCGCAAGGGCAGGAGGGAAGTATGGCGCGCGCGGGTATCAGACGGATTCCCCCGTTCCGAAGATACCTGCGCAGGCAGGTATCCATCTCCAATTGTGGCCATATGTGCGAGAGGACAGGTTCCGTGATGGGCCCCTGCCTGCGCAGGGGCCTGCGGGAGGAGAGGGCAAACCTCTATCCTCACACACCGCCTCCCCGGCGCATGCCGGGGCCTCCCGCCGTTAGGGCGCGGAGCCAGCCGCAAGAGACTCCGGCGCCCTGCGCCCCACGCTTGGGCCTGCTACGGGGCGAACGCAGTGCGTTCGCTTTATCCCTCCGCAGCGCCGGAGACACGGAGAGAGGAGAGTTTGTCATCCCGGAAAGCGCATCGCGCTTATCCGGGACCCATATATTTGCTTCCGCAATTTCCGGGATCACGGGAAGGGGCGGGCGTCTATACCGGCCGTGCATAATAGGCGACGGCGTAGTCCGGCCTGTAGCGTTTTTCGCCGATGCGGGCGAAGCCGAGGTGGGTATGGAATTTGTGCGAGCCCGGATTGTCCGGGTCTGTGTTCACTTCTGCGCCGAGCCATTGGCGGCCCTTGGCGATCTCGAAGGCGGCTTCATACAGCCGCTGGCCGAGGCCCTGTCCGCGCGCGGCCTCCGATATCGCGATCCGGTCGACATAGAGCAGGTCGCAGCCTTGTTCCGCCTGCCACGCTTCGAACCAGCGCAGATTGGCGCTGTCATAGGCCAGCGTGCCGGGCTCGATCAGCGCAATGAAACCGAGCGGCGCGCCGCCCGCATCTGTTGCGACAAGACAGGTGGACAGATCAATCCAGCGCTTCAGGCCCTCAGCCGAGTCTTCATGCCCCACTCCGGGCGTCGAGGCCTGGTTGATGGCATAGAGGGCAGGGAGGTCTGAAGGGGCGTAGGGACGGATGGGCATATTCGGGGATGTGGCGCATAGGCCGGGGATTGGCAACAGATTGTGCCGCAAACACAGGACTCATCCTGAGCGGAGCCTGCCCCGGTGAAGGCCGGGGTCAAAGGATGACTTGATACAGGCCGCAACCTCCGCAAGCCCACGCCCAATCCTTCGACTTCGCTCAGGATGAGCGCTAAGGTAGAGCGATGCAGTTCTGGGTCTATCTTCTGCAATGTGCTGACGGGAAATATTATGTCGGCTCCCATCGCGGCAACGATGTTGAGGTGCGCGTTTGGGAGCACAATGAGGGTGTTAATCCCAGAGCATTCACGTTCTCGCGTCGTCCGGTGAAACTGCTCTGGTGCGGGGCGTTTGCCGATCCCGCGGAGATGGTCAGTTTCGAGCGGCAGATGAAAGGCTGGACGCGCGCCAAGAAGGAAGCCTTTGTGCGCGGGGATTGGGAGAGGCTGAAGGAATTGTCAAAATCGCGGACCGCTCCGCCTGTTCGTGAAAGGGGCCGGTTCTACAAATTGACGCATCCGGGCGGGCCGAAGGACGGAGACGCATCCTGAGCCATTTGCTGAACGCAATCCGCCCTCTGACCAGACTCATCCTGAGCGAAGTCTAAGGATGAATTGGCCTGGGTTGCGACTTCATCAAGCCCGCGCCCGTGCTTCGACTTCGCTCAGCATGAGCGCTAGGCTTAACCCGCTACGCGCCTCTAGAATTGTAGTTGGTATTCATCATTTATTTCACGCGCAAAGTACATAAACCGCTGGCAAAACAAGCTCATCTCCGACAAGTGCGAGTTAACAGCTTCACTGAGAATTTCTATTTGAATCTCCCGCCAAGGATCACTGGCAGCGGGCAAAATGCGTCGAATAGTGAATATTCCAGTATCTACATCAAAACGGACGATGCCATGAGCCAAGAAGTTGCGTAGATCGTAGGTGGTGCGTATCTTGGAGCACAAGTATTCCGCTTCTTCTTTTAAATCGACAAGTTCGGCTCTCGTTGAAAAGAAATTTTCGAACGCGTCGACGCGGCTTTCGAAGCGGAATTTTACAGATTCTAACGCACCTTTGAATGGTGGCGTGTCGTTCAAACGAGCTAGGAGTCGTCCAATTGTAAATTCGATCTGCGCAAAAGAGCTGAGGAATCCCCCTCGGAACGTATTGAAATTATCAATTTCAACTTGAGTTTCAGGCGAAGGTGGCCGTGAAACCCAAGGCATATCAGTTCTTCCCGAACTTCCGATCGCGACCGGCCAGCAGGCGCAGGCGCAGGGCGTTCAGCTTGATGAAGCCTTCGGCGTCTTTCTGGTCATAGGCGCCGTGGTCGTCTTCGAAGGTGACGATGTCTTCCCGGTACAGAGAATAGGGGCTGGAGCGGCCGGTGAGGTAGGCTTGGCCCTTATAGAGTTTCAGCGTGACTTCGCCGGTCACCCAGCGCTGGGAATGGTCGATGGCGGCCTGCAGCATTTCACGCTCCGGGCTCCACCAGAAGCCATTATAGATCAGCTCTGCATAGCGCGGCATCAGCTCGTCTTTCAAATGGGCGGCGCCCTTGTCGAGCGTGGCCTGTTCGATGCCGCGATGCGCCGTCAGAAGGATGGTGCCGCCGGGCGTTTCATAGATGCCGCGGGACTTCATGCCGACAAAGCGGTTTTCGAGGAGGTCGAGCCGGCCAATACCGTGCTTCTTGCCATAGGCGTTCAGCGCGGTGAGCAGCGTGGCGGGGGACATTTCCTCGCCATTGATCGCGATGGCGTCGCCGCGCTCGAAGCCGATGGTGATGGTCTCGGGCTCGTCCGGGGCGTCTTCCGGGCTGATCGTCCGCATATGGACGAATTCCGGCGCGGGCTCTGCCGGGTCTTCCAGCACTTTGCCTTCGGAGGAGGAGTGCAGCAGGTTCGCGTCGACGGAGAAGGGGGCCTCGCCGCGCTTGTCCTTGGTGATCTCGATGCCGTGCTGCTCAGCGAAAGCGAGCAGATCTGTGCGGGATTTGAAACTCCAGTCGCGCCACGGGGCGATGACTTTGATGTCGGGGTTCAGGCCGTAATAGCCAAGCTCGAAGCGGACCTGGTCATTGCCCTTGCCGGTTGCGCCATGACAGACGGCGTCAGCGCCGACCATGTCGGCAATCTCGATCTGGCGCTTGGAGATCAGCGGGCGGGCAATTGAGGTGCCGAGCAGGTAGACGCCTTCATAGACGGCGTTGGCACGGAACATGGGGAAGACGAAGTCGCGGACGAATTCCTCGCGCACGTCTTCGATGAAAATGTTTTCCGGCTTCACCCCGGCGGCGAGCGCCTTGGCGCGGGCGGGCTCAAGCTCTTCGCCCTGTCCGAGATCTGCGGTGAAGGTGACGACTTCGGCGCCGAATTCCGTCTGTAGCCATTTCAGGATGATCGACGTGTCCAGTCCGCCGGAATAGGCGAGTACGACTTTTTTCGGAGCGGAAACGGACATGTCTTTGTACCTTCTATGGGGGCGCGGTGGTTGCGGGGATGCAATAGGAGTGAATGCCCGCGCTGACAAGCGGGGCAGTGGACCAGAATCCAACAAGAGTCTTCGCGGAAGGGATAGTTTGCACGTGGTTAACGCGATATACTGGCCGCGTTAAGGATAAGGTAGGCAGCTGGGGGTTAGATAGGGTCATGCTTGATATGCACCTGACAGATAGGCGCGAGCCTGTTGCAATCCTTCCCGAAAGCCTCCGCCGTGCCGTTCTGGACACGGTTCATGACCGCGCCGACGCCTCGCGCCCGGCCGTGAATGAAGTATCGTTCCGCGACCGGCTGGAAGCGCGCCGGGCGGTGCGGCCCCAGTCAACGCTGGCCATTGCCTCTGGTGTGCATCATCCGAATGTTGCGCGGGATGTGGCGCGTCGCCGGGCACAGCCTGTGCGGGCTCCGCGGCCAAAACGCCCGATCGGGGCAGGGGTGGAGCCGCTGGCAGAGCGCACGCCGCTGATGGCGCGGGCCATGTCTTCCATGAGCGGGGCCCTGCCGGCGATCACCCTGTCCAATGGGCTGACGCTGGGCGGCGGTGACGGTGATGATGCCTCTGGCATGAGCGCGCGTTTATCCAAGCTTTCACAGCTCGCCTTTGCGAGCCTTGCCGTGCTCGGCTTTGCCAGCCTGTCCTTCATGGCGGCGGACAATGCGCTGACCGATACGAGCGGCAGCGATGGCGACGAAGAGGGCGACGCAGCAGAAATGCGCGCGGCGCTTGAGGCGGTGACCAGTCAGCGGATTACCTCCAGCCAGGCATCTGCGCTGGCGATGGCAACGGCGTCCGAACCGGCAGGCATGGCGACCAAGCCGTGGTTTGATTACAAGGCGATCGCGTTCGACATTGCCGCGCGCAACGAAAAGCATGTCGAGGCCCAGCGCGCTGCAGACGCCGCCGCTTCTGCGGAGGCAGAGCGCCGCGCCGCTGCCGCGATTGCCGAGGTCGAGGCTCAGCAACTGGCGGAAGAGCAACGCCTCGCCCGCTTGGCGGAAGCGACACGCCTGGCCGATGCAGAGGTCCAAAAGCGGCGTCTGGCTGAGGAAGAGGCTGCCCGTGTCGCGCGGATGGAAGCGATCCGTCAGGCCGAGCTGGAAGCGGAACGCGAGGCCGCAGCCCGCGCCGAGGCAACCCGTCTCGCCGAGCTGGAAGCCCGCCGACTGGCCCAGGCTGAGCGGGAAGCCATGCGCCTTGCCAATCTGGAGGCCGACCGTATGGCTGAAGCGCGCCGGATCGCGGCGGCTGAAGTACAGGCTCTGCGCGGCGAAGTGCAGTATGTTTCGATGGCGAGCGCGGTGAGCCTGTCTGCCGAGCCATTGACGCCGCCCTTGCCAACCGTGAAGCCGCTCGTCCGGAAAGCGCCAGCCAAGGCCGCTGCGCCCGTGTCGAACTGGGCCGCCTATACAGGCCCGATGCCAACGACCGCGTCCCTGAAGCCCTCAAAGCCACTCGTTCTCGTGGCGCAGACGCCGGTTCAGCGCACTGCGCCAGCGGCGCTGAAGCCGAACGCGGCCCATGTGCGCACCTTCAAGAAGCCGGTTCCGGTCCAGCAGGCGTCGCAAAATGTCGAGGCCTTCATGGCGGAGCGCATCCAGCGCACCAGTGACGCGCCCCTTGCCGATGATCTTCTGGCAACCTTGCAGGCAGATTTCCTGTCGATCGTGAATACGGCGCAGGATGGCGAGACCCGCGAGCTGGCCTTGCCGAATGGCGGCGTGGTTCAGATCATGGTCGAGCAGACGACGATGCGCGAAGCGAGCCGCCCTGTCTTGAAGACCGTGAACTATTCGGTGAGCGAGTATAGCGCGGTGCAGCGCACGGTATCGGCTCAAGTCGAGCGCAGCGTGATGCTGACCTGCCGGGATATTTCCTATGTCATTCCGGGCAAGGAGCGTGGCCGGTTTGCCGCCTGCGAATCCGGCAAGGGCGAATGGTTGATCTCGCGCGCCAGCGACAAGGCCGATTCCAGCATCTAGGCGTTTGCCCTGGCCATTTTCTTCTGATGGCGCCGCGCGCGTTTGACGAGGTGTTTCTCGACTACGCGGAAATTCTTGCGGTGGGACCGGAAGAAGAAGTCGAAGACATCCCCCGCCAGAGGGACCGACCCAAGCAGCGTGTCGAAGACCAGATTCCAGACGATGTGAATATGCGCCGTGATGGGCAGTTTGTGGCGCGCCGCTGTGCCGAGGGCATAAAGGCCCGCGACACCGGTGACCGCATCGCCCGCCACAGGCACGAGGCCGAGCACGGAGTCGAGCCCGAACGGAACGCCGGCAATCCTGAAGCGCGTGTCCATCAGGTCTGAAAAGCGGTCAAACCCGGCAATCGCCTCTGCCACGGTCTGGCCATCAGGCAGGTGGAGGGTTTCGGCTTCTTCCTGAGTAATGTGGGTTGGCATGATGTGTGTCCCCAATTCCTTTCCAACAGTGACCCGATATTGCGCCCGGCGTCAAAGCCTGCTGAATGGCGCGTATGGATGACGCATATGTCTACAAGCTTCTGACCGACGACCAGTGGCGTGCCGCTGAGGCCAGCGGTGTGACCGATGTGCCGCTCGACCGGGAGGATGGCTATGTCCATCTTTCCACGGTGAAACAGGTAGGCGAGACGGCGGCAAAATATTTTTCCGGTCTTCAGAATGTGCGGCTTGTCCGCTTTCCAGTTGACCGGCTACCACCGCTCAAATGGGAAACGAGCCGGGGCGGACAATTGTTCCCGCACCTGTATACACGCCTTCAAATCGCGAAGGCCGATGCGGTCTGGCGCCTGGCCTGTGGGGCGGATGGAGCGCCGGTGATGCCAGAGGAATTGAATCATGAGCCTGACTGATCTTGGCGTTGCCGCCATCAAGTTGTTGCCACCTGAAGCCGCGCATACCGCCACGATCCGCCTGCTGAAGGCGCGGCTGGGCGTACCGATCAACCCGCCGGAGGCGCATGCGACGCTGGCCGTTACGCTGCCGAAATCCGGCCTGTCGCTGAACAGCCCGGTTGGACTGGCCGCCGGGTTTGACAAGAATTGCGATGTGCCAACGGCGATGTCGAAATATGGCTTCGGTTTTGTGGAGTGCGGAACAGTGACGCCGCGTCCTCAGCCGGGCAATCCGAAACCGCGGCTGTTCCGCCTGACGGAAGACAGGGCCGTGATCAACCGGATGGGCTTCAACAATGAAGGGCTCGACAATTTCGTGTCGAACTTGCAGGCCTATACCGGGTCTGTGCCGCTTGGCGCGAATGTTGGGGCAAACAAGGATAGCGAAGATCGTGTTGCGGATTATGTGAGGGGTGTCGAGGCAGTTGCGCCCCATGCGGATTATATCACGATTAATATTTCGTCGCCGAACACGCCCGGCCTGCGCGGGCTTCAGGACAAGGCGTCGCTTGAGGCACTGCTGACAGCGTGCGGCGCGGCGGAGCGCAATGGCAAGCCGGTGTTTCTGAAGGTTGCGCCGGATCTGGATGCTGAGGCGATTGCGGATATTTGCGGTGTGGTGCGTGGCCCTGGCGCATGGTTGTCAGGCCTGATTGTTTCCAACACGACGCTAGCGCGGCCTGAAAGCTTGCAATGCGCTGACAAGGACCAGGCTGGCGGCCTGTCGGGCGCGCCCTTGATGGATCCGTCTACAGATGTATTGGCGGCATTTGCGCGCGAATTGACTGGCGCATTCGATCTGATCGGGGCAGGGGGCATTGCGAGTGGGGCGGATGCTTATCGCAAGATCCGGGCAGGCGCGCACGCGGTACAGTTCTATTCCGCGATGGTCTATGAAGGGCCGGGGCTTGCCGAGCAGATCAACAAGGATCTTGTCCGTCTGTTGCAGGCTGACGGGTTCAAGTCTCTGGCTGAGGCGGTCGGGAAAGACCTTTGAACAGGCCGGGCACATAGATGCCCAGTGCCGCAGCGCGGAACACATACATCAGCAGGAACGCGCCCCAGACGCCGGTATTGCCATAGGCCGGGCGCAGCAACAGGTCTGCAAACAGATAGAACGCCGCAGAGATGACGCCCGCATTGCGCAGGGCGCGGCCTTGCGTCGTGCCAAGGAATAATCCGTCGAGCTGCCAGGCGGCAATGCCGAGAAATGGTACGGCCGCGCACCAGGGAAGGTAGGCCAGTGCGGCGGCCTGCGCTTCCGGATCGCGGATGAAGGTTTGCAATACCCAGCCGCCGCCGAAGAAGTAGAGCAGAGAGATCGCCGCGCCAGCGATGAGGGCGAATTCTGTTGTCAGCCGCATGGCGCGAGTGAGCCGTTTGCCATCCCGTGCGCCATAGGCTTCGCCGGCTTCCTTTTCCGCGACAAAGGCAAACCCGTCGAGCACGAAGGCCGCAACGGTGATGAATTGCAGCAGGACTTCATTGCCAGCAGTAATTGCGGTGGAAATCAGCGTGCCGGACCGGACGAACCAGGCAAAACAGAAGACGAGGGCCAGTGTGCGGATCATGATGTCGCGATTGGCCGCGAACAGTTCGGTGAGTTTCGCCCGGTCGATCAGGCGAGCATGGCCGCGAAAGGCGGGCGCGACCAGAATGAGACCGAAGCCGAGCGATATCCATTCGGCGATAGCGGTGCCTGCGCCGATGCCTGCCGGGCCCCTGTCCAATCCGGCCACGAACCATGCATCCAGCCCGGCATTCACGCCATTAAGGACAATCTGGAAGGCGAGCATCTGTCCGGTCTTGCCCGTGCCGAGCATCCAGCCAGTAACGGCAAGGCCCATGAGGTAGGCGGGCGCCCCCCAGATGCGCGCATCAAAGTAGCCTTTGGCGAGCGATTCGACCGTTTCCGTGCCTTCAAAGGCGGCGAAAGTGCCGATTTTCAGCAGGGGGGAAAGCAACACCAAAGCCAGGCCGATGGCGCCGCCCAGCATCAGGGCGCGCAGCAGGATCGCGCGCGATTCTGCCGTATCGCCCTGACCATTGGCTTGCGCCGTGAGGCCGGTCGTGGACATCCGCAAGAAGCCGAAGCCCCAATAGATGAAACTATAGGCCACCGCCGCGATTGCGACGGCTGCGAGGTCTGCCTTGTCTCCGAACCGGCCCATGATGGCGGTGTCGACCACGCCCGTCGTGGCGGTCGCGGCCTGCGCCAGGATGATCGGCACGGCGAGGGAGAAGACTTTTCCGCGGGTCAGCATTCCGGCTCGCTTAGCCTGAATGCCGGTCCGGGGCGAGCCTATTCACTGTGAAGGGCTGTGTAGAGATCGCGTGCTTCGGGAAGGGCAACCAACAGGTAGAGCGGGAAGGCCGCGGTGATCAGGATGAGGACAAACGGCACGAACTTTGCCGCATCGGGCAGGCGGGCCTCCTCATGCCGGATAGAAATGATCGTCAGCATCAGCCCCGCAAGGCCAAGGCCGGCCAGCGTGTCGCTTGGCCAATGTGCGCCGAGATAGACGCGGGACAGGGCGATCATGATGGCGAGGAGTGCAAACGCCGCAGCGATCAGCCGACCGGGCAGCTTGCGGAAGACAGCGAGGGAGAGCAGGGCCAGCGCGCCATAGATGAGGGCGGAGTTCGTCGCGTGCCCGCTGGGAAAGCTGAAGGATTCAACGCCGCCATAGAGGTCCACGGTCGGGCGGGGACGGGCGATCGTGACTTTCAGCACTTTCACGATGAGGGGCATCAGCGAGAATGTGACGCCGAACAGGATCGCCTCGCGCCAGGCCTTCGCGATGAGGAGCGCGCCAATCGTGACGACGCTGACAAAGATGAGGAAGCGGCTGTCGCCGAGCGCCGTAACCGCCAGCATCAAGAGGTTCAGAACCTCGCTGCGCAGGGCGGGAATGGCATCTGTTATGGCGCGATCAAATGCGTCGAGAGGCCAGAGACCGGCCTCGCCCAAGGCGAGACCGGCAAACAGGATCAGGCTGAGACCGGCGCACAGCCATTGTGTTCGGGATACATGCATGGGGGTTCAATGCCCCATGCCATGCCCGGTTCCAAGTCTATTGGCGGTTCATCACCATCTGGAAAATGTCGTCCATTGCGTTGCCGTCGCCATCGGCATCAAGCAGCCCGCCAAGCATGCCCACCGCGCCGGACTGCGATGGGGCTTTCGAGCCGCCACCCAGAAGTCCGCCCAGCATGCCACCCAGACCGGACTGGCCGGGCTGTGGCTGCTGGCCGCTGAGCATGCCCGCCAAGGCGCCGCCGAGGTCTGACTGTTTGGTCTGTTTCGACAGGGAGGCCATCGCCATCGACGCCACCATTGGCAGGATGGATTTCAGGACCTGCTCGCTGAGCCCGGTTTTCTGGGCGGCCTGGGCCGCGACGGCGCGGCTTGTATCCTTGGAACCGAGCAAATGGCCGAGAATGGCATTTCCGTCCGCGATGGAGTCTGCCGTGCCGAGCGTTTCGGGCCGGTCGAGATACTGCTCGTGCTGGCCATTTTGCAGCGCGCCGAGCAAGGATTGCAGGCCGCCGGGCTGTTGCACATTGCGCTGAAGACCGCCGGCAATCGCTGGCAACAGTGCCTTGATCGCTGCTTGCGCCATGTCCGGCTGCAGCCCTGTTTGCTGACCCACTTGCTGCACCGCAGCGCCATTATTGGTTTGCGTCAGCATGTCGAAAAGATTGATACCAGCCATTCCCACCTCCATTTGGCTTAACATGGGTTAGGGGTAACAATCGTTTGTTGAACTGAAAATGACCAAGCCGCGAGAAATATCAGTTTGACGTGAATAAACAGATCAGACCGGGTCGCGGGCGCGGAAGATCTCTTCATCCAGCTCGCCTTCCCATTTCGCCACCGCCGTGGCGACTGTCAGGTCTCCGGTCACATTGGTCACCGTGCGCATCATGTCCAGGATGCGGTCAAACGGGAAGAGAACAGCAATGACAACGACAATCTGTTCCGGCGTTGCGCCGATGACGCTGAGTGTCGTTGCGGCGAGGAACAGGCTGACAGATGGAATGCCTGCCGTGCCGATGGAAACCAGCGTCGCCATCAGAATGATGGTCAGATACATGCCGGCCGTCATGGGCGTGCCCATGGCCTGCGCGGCGAACAGGGCGATGACACCCTGATAGAGCGCTGTGCCGTCCATATTAATGGTCGCGCCCAGCGGCAGGACCGAGGAGGCAACCGGCTTGCCAATGCCGAGGTTTTCCCGCGCGCAGGAGATCGTCATGGGCAGTGTGGCGTTTGACGATGACGTCGAGAAGGCCACGGCCTGCGCGTCCACGGCGCCGCGGAAGAAGGGGATAAGTGGCAGGCGCAAGCCGCCGCGCACGATCAGGCCATATGTGATCAGAATGTGCAGGATGCAGGCGAGATAATGCGTCAGGGTCAGCTTGCCGAGGAAGACGAGAATATCCAGGCCGCGCTCGCCGAGTACCCAAGCCATCAGGGCGAAAACCCCAAATGGCGCGGTTTCCATGACGATCAGCGTTAGCTTCATGACGGCTTCAGCGGCGCTATTGATGACATTGGCGAGTGGCTTGCCGGCCTCGCCCGTCATCAGGATGCCAATCCCCAGCATGATTGCGAAGAAGATGATTTGCAGCACGTCGCCATTCGTCAGCGCAGCGACCGGATTGGTCGGGATGATGGAGAGCAGTGTGTTTATCAATTGCTCGCCGACGCTGCCCGGCTGCGGGTTGGCATCAAGGCGTGCCTTGGCTTCTGCGATATCGGAGGCCGAGGCGATGGACAGATCAAAACCTGCGCCGGGCTGGATCAGCGTCCCCATGAGGAGGCCGAAACTCACTGCAACGATCGTGGTCCCCATATACATGAGCAGGGCGCGTCCGCCGAGGCTGCCCAGCTTCTTCGGATCCCCCATGGCAAGCACGCCGGACAGGAGCGTCGTGAAGATCAGCGGCACGACCAGCATCTTGATCAGATTGATGAACGCGTCACCGATTGGCTTGGCCCAGGCGGTGACATTGTCGCTGGCGGCTTCAGGGCCGAGGCCATAGCGAAGGCCGAGGCCAACCGCGGCGCCGAGCACGAGCCCTGCGATCACGCGTTTCCAGAGATCAATGCCAAACCACCATTTCATGAGCGCTGCCTCCTGCCCCGATTAGCGCCAGACGGTAGGCCGCGCCGCGTGTGAAAGCAATTGCGGCCCGGCGCATTCCTGCAGCTTGCCAGCCGGATGTCGAAACGCCTATCAGGCTGGGGTGAGTGTGACGCGTCCATTCCTGCCGATCGATGATGTGCTGGCCGAGATCTGTTCCGGCCTCAGCGCGCATTCGCGACTGGTGCTTGCCGCGCCCCCCGGCGCGGGCAAGACCACGCGGGTGCCTCTGGCGCTGGCGGGATTGCTGGATGAAGCGGCGGTGATCGACGGCAAGATCCTCATGCTGGAGCCACGGCGCATCGCCGCGCGAATGGCCGCGCAACAGATGGCGAAGTCTCTTGGCGAGAAACTCGGGCAGTCGGTCGGCCTGACAACGCGTGTGGACCGCAAGGTCTCAGATGCGACGCGGGTGGAGGTCATCACCGATGGCCTGTTTACACGGCGTATTCTGTCAGACCCCGAACTGACCGGAATCGGCGCAGTCATCTTTGACGAGTTTCATGAGCGCAGGCTGAATTCGGATTTGGGACTGTCATTGGCGATGGAAGCTCAGGGCGCGCTTCGGGATGATCTCAAGCTGCTGATCATGTCCGCTACGCTCGATACAGAAAAGGTATCCAGTGTCTTGGGGGCTCCGGTGGTTGAAAGCCAGGGGCGGCAATATCCGGTCGAGACGCGCTATCTGGGTCGGTCGCAGGACCGGATTGAGGACCGGATGGCGTCAGCCGTTCGCAAGGCATTGCGCGAGGAAGAGGGGTCTATCCTCGCTTTCTTGCCGGGCGCGCGCGAAATCCAGCGTACGGCGGAGCAGTTGGAGCGTGTGCCGGACAATGTACGGGTTGCGCCGCTTTTCGGAGCGCTCAGCCCTGCGGAACAGGACGCGGCTGTTTCCCCGGCACCGGACGGGATGCGGAAAGTGGTGCTCGCGACCGATATCGCCGAAAGCGCGCTGACCATAGAGGGTGTTCGGATCGTGATAGATTCCGGGTTGTCGCGCGTCGCTGAAGATGCCGCTGGGGGGCTTGGCACGCGCCTGTCGACCGTGAAGGCATCCCGCGCGTCAGTTGATCAACGGAGAGGCCGGGCGGGGCGATTGTCGCCGGGGGTATGTTACCGCCTGTGGGACGAGGCGGCGACACGGGGCCTGATGCCTTCGCCTGTGCCGGAGATCTTGAAGAGTGATTTGTCCGGCCTCGTGCTGGCGCTGGCGGAATGGGGCGAGCGGGACGCAACGCGCCTGACCTGGATGGACGCGCCGCCAGCCGGGCGGTTGAAGGCGGCGCAAGCCTTGCTGACGACGCTGGGCGCGATCGATCAGGATGGCGCGCTGACAGCGCTGGGTTCGGAAATGGCGCGGCTGCCCTTGCCGCCTCGGCTTGGGGCACTGGTGGCCGGTGCGCCCACGCCACAGGAACGCGCCTTGGCGGCGGAGATCGCGGCGCTCGCCGGGGAGCGGGGCATGGGCGGCAACTCACCCGATCTGCGCGACCGGTTGGCCGGATTTCGCAGGGATGGCTCGCCAAGGGCGCGCAGCCTGAAGGCGCAGGCGAAGGCTTGGGGGAAGGGGGCTGCGTCCGACGGGAATCTGGCGAGTTTGCTGGCACGCGCCTGGCCGGACCAGATCGCCCGCAAACGCCCCGGAAGCGCGGGCAGTTATCTGATGGCCTCTGGCCGCGCCGCCATGTTGCCGGAGACCGAAGCGCTGGCGAATCAGGAATGGCTGGTGATCGCTGATCTCGGCGGCGCCGCGAAAGAGGCGCGCATCTCATTGGCGGCCCCGATATCTGAGGCAGACGCGTTGGAAATTGGTGGCGTTGTATCTGAAGACCGGGCGAGCTTTGACCCGAAAACCGGAAAGTTCACGGCCAGGAGGGTGAAGGCGCTGGGCGCGATTGTCCTGTCGGAAAGTCCGCTTCCAAAGCCGAGCGCCACTGTGGCCGCGCGGGCCATGCTGGATGCGATCCGCGAAGGGGGCTTTGCCGCAATTGGTGCGGACGATGTGGTGCGCGAGACGCTGGCGCGCATCACAATGCTGGAGCGCGCAGATTGCATTGCACCGGTGGCGCTCGAAGCGGAAGCCTTAATCGCCAGTGCCGGAGATTGGCTGTTGCCGCTGTTGAAACGCAAGGGCGCGCAGGTGCCGGCTGGGCATGAGGTACGCGAGGCATTGATCGCATCGCTCGACTGGCCGGTTCAGGAGGCGCTGCGCAAGGATGCGCCGCTCAGCCTGTCATTGCCCTCCGGCCAGACGGCGCAAGTCGACTATCTGGATGATCGTGCGCCGCTGGTCTCGGCGCGGGCGCAGGCCTTCTTTGGACTGAGTTTGCATCCGAAACTGGCCGCCGAACGCGTGCCCGTGACCGTGGAAATGCTCTCGCCGGGTATGAAGCCTGTGGCGACCACACAAGACCTCGGCCGGTTCTGGGGGGCAGGGTATCTGGACATGGCGAAGGACATGCGCGGGCGGTATCCGAAGCATGACTGGCCGGCCGATCCGGCCAATGCCAAGGCCCATGAAGGGCGCACGAAGAAAAGATTGTGAGGAACCGGGCTGCGAAAGTGACGTTTCTATTGGCGTAGTCACCAACGGAGACAAAGATGAAAATCGCCAGCCTGACCCTTATGTCCGCCGCTATGACGGCCCTGGCGGCTCATGCAGACTTGCCAGCGCCACCGCAGGAGCCGGTCACTTACGATCCGGCCCCGGCCGCCTGTGCGACTGAGGAATTCACGATCTACTTCGAGCGCGGTGTCACCCAGCTTGGGGATCAGGCTGAAGCGGTTCTCGATGCAGTTGCAGCGGATTCCGCCCGGTGTGAGTATTTCCGGATCGAAGTCGCCGGTCATGCCGATGCAACCGGCCCGGAGGACCTGAACGAGAAGGTTTCAGAGGACCGCGCCGAATCCGTCACAGCCGCGCTTGAGGCGCGCGATATCTCAGCGGAGCAGATCGCTATCATGCCGAAAGGCCAGGCGCGTGCTTATGCAGCGAACGGATCGATCGAGCCGTTGAACCGGAAGGCGACCGTGCGTCTGGTGCCAGTGGCCTCGCAATCACGCGACTCTTGATAGGATCAATGCGGGCGGCTCGATGGCGGGTCGCCCCATTCCATGCCCATATTCTTTTTCATCCAGTCGCCAAACGTTGCCGGCTTTTCCAGATTTTTTGGATCAAGCGAACCAAACGCAACCAGTGGTCCGTCACGCCCCTCGAGGCGAACGCCCTTTACGCGCTGGGTGCCGTCGGTCCAGTCGGCATGGGTGGAGGTGTCGAGCAGCAACATGACTTGTTCCCCACCGCGCCCTTCCACATCCCGTCCGAATACGAGCCCGTAGACTTTTTCGCGCCCGAACAGGCCGTGGCTGGAGGCTTGGCGTTTTCCATCAAGCAGAACTTCATCCCAAAGCAGATTGCGGCGCCATTGGAGGACATGCATCTTGTCGTCTTTGACGATCTTGATATCGACATGGTGCAGCGACAGGCGAACAATTTCAGCGTGCATCGTGGAATCTCCCATTATCGAAAAACGATAATTCCCTGCAGGCGGTCCGTCAAGGCAGATTGAAAGGACAGGGAGATTGAAACCGCATGGGGGATCCAGATTGCGGATGGGTGAAGGCTAATTCCGCCGCGTGCAGATGCAGCCGTGTGGCAATCCTTTCAGCTTCATCGTGGGCGTACAGCTCATCGCCCAGGATCGGGTGACCGAGTTCGGCCATGTGAACGCGAAGCTGGTGGGAGCGCCCGGTGAGAGGGGTCAGGCTCATGCGGCTGGCGACCGCACTGGATTGGGAGATCAGGTACCGGGTCTGGCTGGGCTTGCCGATTTCTCGGTCGACTTTCTGCCGGGGTCGGTTTGGCCAGTCAGTGATCAGGGGGAGATCAACGAGGCCATGCTGGGAATCGGGCCGGCCCCAGACATCTGCGATGTAGGTTTTCTCCACGCGGCCAGCCTCAAACTGGCGCGACAATTCCCTCTGCGCATCTTTTGACCGCGCGAACAGCAATAGACCGCTCGTAGACATGTCCAGGCGGTGGACGGTGAGCGCATCTGGCCAAGCTTTCTGGATGCGGGTTATGGCGCAGTCGGCTTTTTCCGGCCCACGCCCCGGCACAGACAGAAGCCCTGACGGTTTGTCGATGACGATCAGCCAGTCGTCTGTGTGAACAATTTCGGGATCATCCGGGGGAGGGACGTATTTATGAACCAAACCAATCCTGTTCTTTCGGAACCAGTCCCACCCAAGCACGTTTGCAGGAGGACGCCTTCTCTCTGGGGGCTGACTGATAAAGGAGTTACGGAAATGAAAAAGCCACTTATTGCAATTTTGTTCGGTCTTGGCGCATTCGGGCTGGCCGCGTGTGACACGAATGATGGTCCGGTTGAAGAATTCGGCGAAGAAGTTGATGAAGCCGCTGACGAAGTGGAAGATGAAGCGAACTAATCTTCCTGTCATGTATAAGCAGAAGCCAGCCTCTCGAGGCTGGCTTTTCTTTTGTTCGACTATACGACCTGATTGACTTAGCTGGTTTGTGCGTCAGGTGTGCCTTCTAGTTCCGCCTTTTGCCGATCGGACACTCTGGCGTTTGCAAAACTCTGGGCGGTCAAGTCGATCACGTCGACGATTTCGCGCGTATCCGGATTAAACAAGGCAATACGGTGGCCAAACCGCACAGTCTGTAGGTGGGATGCCTTAAGGGGGGCTTCCAGTATGATGGGAAATTCTGCGCTCGTCGCCGGGATTTCCACTGGAAGCACACGCCCCGGAACAATGGTATCTTCCAGCGGTGATCTGCTGAGGCATATGCCACGCCGCTTTATACCGATTTCACAGTCGCGACCCTGAAGCGTGAAGTCCCGATCGTAGATCGAAAAGTCCGCTTCCTGAAAATGGTCGACCGGCTGAACATCGGGTCGGGGCAGCGTAGGCTGGAGCATGACAGCCAATCCGGCTGCGGCTGCAGCGCTCGTGGAAAATAGTGCAGAAACAATGGTTTCAGGGGTCATGGGGTCCATCCGTTTGTATGATGAACCAATGCATTCCGCGCGGCTTGGTTCCGCGCTTTGTGTCAGTCCTGTGGCGGAAGTGTGAGGTGGAACACGGATCCCTCCGGCCCTGTTTCGGCAAGGGTCAGGTCTCCGCCCATGGACTGGGCAAGCTCGCGCGCAATGACGAGGCCAAGGCCTGTTCCGCTCTGACGGGTCGTCGCGGCGAAGGGGGTAAACAAATTTGCCGCGGCTTTTTCCGGCAGGCCCGGACCTGTATCTGTAAAGACGATTGTGCCTGATTCCAGACTGACAAAAATCCGCGATGGATCAGACCCGGCCGCAGACATGGCTTCGGCGGCGTTGCGGATCAAATTCGCGGCGATGCGGTGTAAATGGTCAGGGTCCGCCAGGACATGTTCCAGCATGTGTACATTGTTGATGAACTCAACAGACGGCCATGCTGCCAGCGCTTCATCGGCAGCTTCGTCGAGCGCCTGCTTGAGATCAACCTGTTCAGGTTCGGCGGGCTGAGGCATGGCCTTGCCATAATCCAACGTATCGGTGGCGAGCGTGATGGCGCGGGTCAGGGCGCGCTCAAGCCTTGGGGCAGCCTTTTGTACACGGACATCCTCAGACCGGGCGAGAGAATCGGAAACGAGCTGGGCCGATGCCAGCGAGTTGCGCAGATCATGGTTGATCTTCGCAACTGCCGTGCCGAGTTCTGCCAGATGAGAGCGCTGACGGAAACTGTCGGCCACCGCGCTTTCCATGTCGGCCAACGCGTTCTGGGCGCGGCCGATTTCGTCGCGGCGTTTGGTATGCGGCAGGCGCCGTGTCCACGATCCGGGATCCATTCGGAATTGCTCAACGCTCAATGTGACGCGCTGCATCGGGCGAACGACGAGTAGGTGCAGCAGGACGTAGATGATGGTCGCCGCGGCAAACGCGATGAGCAGTGACAGGCCTGCGATACGGCTGGCGTAGGATTGCAGCTCGGCTTTCATCGGCGCCTGCGGCAGCAGGACTTCGATGATACGATCCTCTTCTGTGCCCTTGGCTGTAACGACAAGAATGCGGTCATCTGGCGCGAAAAATGCGCCGAACATGTTGGCCACCCGGTCCATTGGTCCGGCCTCGCGCATGTCGAGTGCGTGAAATTCACCATTGAGCGGCATTTGTGGGGGAAGCAGCTGGAACCGCATCTCATCGTCCATGTCCAGCTCGGCCACACCCCAGACTTCGGCATGATCCAGCAGCCGAGCCGACAATTCTTCTGAGACCGAACGCCCCGGTGAGGCTTCAAGGGCGAGGGATGCTATCCGGGCCGCTTCGATCCGTTCGGTCAGCCAGTCATTGCGCTGGCCCGTTGCGCTCGGCACGAAGATGAAGGCTTCCACCACCAGTATGGCGAGAATTGTGAGGCCGAACAGACGAAATGAGAGACTGTCGAACCAGCGCGCCCCGGCGCGGGTTCTGGTGGCGTCCGGAAAGGTCAGGTCGGCAGCGTCTTTCACACTGCCTGACCTAGCCTACGGAATACGCTGGAGCAAGCTGACGAGCAGCCTTGCGCTCTTGCCGAATACCACGTCGGCATAGTGCGCGTTGGCGGCGCGCTTTACGCCCTCGGCGCGGGTCGGGTAGGGCGAGATGAAATTCGTCAGATCCTTTACACCAAGCCCGTTCGACATGGCGACCGAGACGAGTTGGATAAGGTCGCCGGCATCCTTGCCGACAATGGACGCACCAAGCAGTTTGCCCTTGCGTACAATCAGCTTCACTTCGCCTTCGGTGTTTGCCTCCGCTATGGCGCGGTCGCTTTCCTCGAATTTGAAGCTCGGCGCCGAGATGTCGTCGCCATGCTTCTCGCGGGCTTCGGCTTCCGTCATGCCGAGTTGAGCAACTTCCGGGGACGTGTAGGTGACGGCTGGTACGGGCAGGCTGTCTGCCTTGGTGCCCTGTTTGAAGAAGGCGCGGCGCGTAAAGACGGAGGCGTGCCAACCGGCGATATGTGTGAATTGCTCACGCCCTGCGGCATCGCCCAGTGCCCAGACGCGCTTGTTCGATTTAGAGCGCAGATTATCGCCTACAATGATGCCCCTGCGGTCATGATCTACATTGCCGGCTTCGAGATCCATGCCGTCGAATACGGTCTGGCGACCTACCGCAACAAGCAGATGGGAGCCTTCAAGCGTCCAGGCTTCCCCGCCTTTCGGCTCGGTCAGGACACGGATCGCTTCTCCGTCCTGTTCAATCTTGGTGGCTTTGTAGCCTTCCAGGATCGTGACACCTTCGTCGCGTAGCGCTTCGATGGCGATTTCGGCATGATCGCGGTCCGCCCGGCCCAGCGCCTTGCCCATTTCAACGACCGTGACTTTTGCGCCAAGGCGCGTGAATGCCTGCGCCATTTCCATGCCGATGGGCCCGCCGCCCAGAATGATCAGATGCTTCGGCATTTCAGGAATGCTGAAGATCGTTTCATTCGTCAGATAGGGGACGGTTGCCAGCCCCTCGATAGGTGGAATGAAGGCGCGTGAGCCTGTGGCGATGATGATACGACGAGCCTTGACCCGGGTGGTTGGGGAAATGATCGTGTCCGGACCGGCGAATTTGGCATGTTCACGGATGACCGTACAGCCGAGGCCTTCAAATCGTTCCTGGCTGTCTACCGGGGCAATCGTCGCGATGGAGGCGTTGACGTGTTGTTTGACCTTGTCCCAGTGGATCCGGGGAGGCGTCGTCTCGATGCCGAACTTGCCGGCATCGCGAATCTCTGCGGCGGCCTTTGCCGCGCTGAGCAGCGCTTTCGACGGCACGCAGCCTGTGTTGAGGCAATCTCCGCCCATTTCACCTTTTTCGTAGAGCACGACAGACAGGCCCAGCTGAGCGGCGCCTGCGGCGGCGGATAGTCCGGCAGAGCCAGCGCCGATCACGACAAGGTCGGCGGTCATCTCTCTCATTGGCGCGGTGCCGGCCGCGTGTGGGGCAGGGGAAGTGGCGATCTTGTCTGGGTCGGCGGAGCCGCCAAGCGGGGCGCGGGCATTCTGGTCAGCGAGATCTGTCATCAGGCGGCCTCTTCAATCTGGTTGGCTTTCTTTGGAAAGAATTTCTTCCATGCCACCGGCAACAGGGAAACGACCCCAAGCGCGATGGCGGCGGGCAGCAGGTTCTGGAAGACCGATGCGAGATCGGGATCTTCCCCCTTCGCAAATGTCGCGCCCAGGCCTGCACCTACCCATGTATACGCAACAACGCCCGGAACGATCCCAAGCGCGGTGGTAATGGCATAGTCGCGATATTTTGCACCGAGGATGGCTGGCAGGATGTTGGCGACGGGAAACGGCATCGCGGGGATGAATCGCATGGCAAACATGTATGCCATCGGACTGTTCTGGAACTCGGTGCGGACCTTCTCCGCATAGCCGCTCGCAATCTTGCGCATGAACCCGCCAAGAGACGTTTTCGCGGCGAGGAAAAGCAGGCTCGCGCCAAACGTTGCGCCAATGACCGTGGCCAGAGTGCCGCCCGCAAGACCGAACAGGAAGCCACCTGTGATCGTGATCCACAATGCGCCTGGAAGCATGAAGACCGTGCTGGCGGTGTAGATTCCGATATAGGCGGCGATGGCGAGGATCAGATTGTCCTCGACAAAAGCGCGAAGCGCGGCCTGTTGCCGGCGCAGGGTCTCAAGCGACAGATAGTCGAAAAGGCCGAATGCCCAGGCTGCGACGAGGCCGCCGGCAATCAGGTAGAGCGGCCAGAGGCGGAGCCAGATCGGCTTTGATTTTGTGTCAGCTGCGTCAGTCATTGGGCGGGGTCCGTCCGGGTGTCATTGAGCGACCAGTCATACTCATAGCCGCGAATTTTGGGATTAGTGCGAATTTTTTCTGCAAGGGCGGGTTCGGCGTATTCAAGCAGGTGATTGATAACGCCACCTTTCGACCCGCCGAAATCAGCCTGAAACCATTTGTAAATCGAAGACACCGTCAGCCCACGGGAAGACACGCTGACGCCGCGTGGATGATTGACATAGGCCCGCGTGGCCGCATCCAGATCTTCATCAAGTGTGTCTGCGGTCCACGCACGAATTGCCAGGTTCGGGCAGCCATAGGACGCGCAATTGATGGCATAATGTACCCGAGGGTCCTTGAAGCGTGGACGCAGAATGTCGTGCTCAATCGCGTCGAGGGAGACGTCATCGCCGCCCACCGAAACGGAAACCTTTTTCCAGGGGCCGCCAAAAACATAACCATCCCGGATCGAGTCCAGCGGATAGCGCTCAAGAATGTGCCGGACCGTGACGGCGTTGTAGAGGTTGGCCCAGGCCGCGAATTCTGCGTCACCAGTGGTGGAAAGGTCCCGGGTTTCGAAACCGGCGATATAGGCATCCAGCGCGGCGCGATCCGCTTCGTTGCCTGCCAGGGCCTCATAGTCCACGCGATTCAAGCCATCTGCGCTCTCTATCACATAGGTCTCAAGCAATCGCGTCCAGTCATCGTCCGACTGGGCCAGGGCTGGTTGCATGAGAAGTGCCGCAAGGGCGATGCTGGCAAGAATTCGGGGCAGGGATAGAAATTTGGGCATGACGCATCTGGTATGTGGCTGGACTATGGAGACCACCACATAGGCCAAGGGCTCCCGGAAATCCCGTCACGTCTGCGTGCGCTGCGCTGACAGGCGCGTGAGCCTGGCGTCAGTGACTGCCCGCTGTGACTTCACCGTCAAGCTCCATCCAGTCGCGGAAGGGCAGGTTATAAGCCATGTCCATGACTTCGAATCCGATCCCGTTTGGCTTGCGGGAGCTGGAGTTCCAGAGGATGACCACGCCCGTGTCGCGTTCTGGGTCGAACAGGATGTAGGAGCGATAGCCCTCCACCGCGCCGCGATGGCCAACAACGCGGTAGCCGGGCTCTCCATATTTGTAGACCCGCCAGCCGAGCGCATAACGTGCGTCACGTACCGTCCCGCTATAGCGCCGGGACATGCTGGATTGTTCTCGACGGGTATAGATGCGGGGCGCCTGAAGCATGTCCAGGGCGGAGTCGCTGAGCACTTCCGGCAACAGGCCCATATGCGCGCGGGCGTAGAGCGCGAGGTCCCGGATCGAGCCATTCACGCCGCCCGCCGCAGGGACGCGATAGTAATCGTCATTCACGATCTTCTTGTCAGGAGGGCCAAGATCGCGGCTGCGTTTGGAGTGCGGTTTAGCCCAAGAGGGGGCGCTTTCCAGTCCGGCGCGGCCAATACTTGCTGTGACCATGCCAATTGGTTTGAAGACGGATGCCTCCACGGCGTCTGCATAGCGCGATTGGGTCACGTCTTCGATGACTTCGGCAATGCTGTCATAGGCGACATTCTGATAGGTGTGGCAGTCTCCAACCGGACAGATGGATTTCAGGGACCGGAGACTGGTGCGAATGTCGGCGGCCTCCCAGCCATCCTCAAGGCGCGTGTCGTAGGCGTTTGGCAGAATGCCCAGCCGGTGAGACAGCACGTCTTCAAGCGTTGCCTTCGCCTCTCCGCCATTCGGCAGGCGCAGGGTGGTCGCGAATTTGGAGACGGGGTCAGTAATGTTCAGGCGAGCCTGGCTTGCCAAGATGGCGACTTCGGTGGCGGCCACGCCTTTGGAGAGGGACGCCCAGCGGAACACGGTTTCGTCCGTCACGGGGGGGCCGCCCGCTTCGGTGACGCCATACCCCTTGGAGAATGCGATCTCGCCTTGATCAATCACGGCAACGGACAGGCCAACAATATCCTGATCGGCTGCCAGCCTGGAGAGGCGTGCATCAAGGCGCTCATAATCAATCGATTGGGCTGTTGCCGGGGCCGAGAAGGCCAGAATCGCGCTCAGGCTGGCAAGAACGATATGTTGAAACCGCATGATACCTCTGAAATATCTGCACCCCGCCACCTTTGGGAGAGTTCCCAAGACTCAAGGCTGATGTAAAGTGCCCCAGACCGGTTGAAGCGGATTTAATGCGAAACTGGCTGAGGCTGCGGCTTGACTTCAGGGCTGTGCTGCCTGTATTGGCCCCTCTTTCCGAGATACTTAGCTTTTAGAGCAGACCCATGAAACGCACATTCCAGCCCAGCAATCTTCGCCGCAAACGCACTCACGGCTTCCGCGAGCGTATGTCGACCAAGAATGGCCGCAAGGTGCTGGCACGTCGCCGCGCCAAGGGCCGCAAGTCGCTGACCGCTTAAGACGGCCGGCCAGGGACCGCTTGATTGCAGGCGGCAGAGGCCATGACCCGCGAGACACACGAGTCTGAATTTGAGGTCGTACGCATGCGCGTGCGGCCTCAATTCGTTTATGTGCGTCACGGCAAGACCGAGCGGCGCAAATCCCTTCTGGTGCAGGCCAGACGGCGCAAGGGCGCGGACAGTGACGCGCATATGGGCGAAGGCTTTACCGCGACCAAGAAGATCGGAAATGCCGTCATTCGTAACCGCTGCAAACGGCGCCTGCGCGAAGCGGCGCGTGTTCTCTTGCCGCAGCATGGCAAACCGGGCTGGGATTATGTCTTCATTGCCCGTAAAGACACCGCTGACATTGCGTGGCCGCGTTTGCTTGACGATATGGAAAGCGCGCTGATAAGCCTCGCCGCTGATTAACCCAGATGCCGCCGCTTCCGGCGTGCTGACCAGACTTGCCGGGATCCCGCCAGATGGAAAAAGAAGACCAGCGCAATTTCCTGATCGCCATGGTCGCAATGATTGCGTTTGTGTTTGCGTATCAGGCCTTCATCATGAAGCCTGCGCAGGAAGAGTTCGAAGCCAATCAGGCCGTCCGCGAAGCCGAACAGCAAACCGGTCCGGTCGTGTCTTCCGACGCCCCGGCCATTGCCGAGATCAAACCGGTTCAGGAAGCTCTGGAAGATGACGTCCGCGTGCCATTTGATGCCGCGTCTGTGGATGGGTCGATTCGGCTGGCTGGCTCACGCATCGACGATCTCAGCCTCAAGAAGCACTATTTGACCGTCGAGAAGGAACAGGAAGTTCGCCTGTTTCGCCCGGAGAATTCCGAATTCGGCTATTTCGCAACCTGGTACTGGGCTGACGGCTCGAAACTGGTGGCTGGCCGCAACTCGAATTGGACGCAGGTGGGGGAAGGGCAGCTGACGCCCGGCAATCCGCTCACCCTGCGCCTCGAGTCTGAAGGCTTGGTGATTGATCGCGAGATCTCTGTTGATGAAGACTATTTGTTCACCTTCACCGACACGGTGACGAACAATTCCGGCGAGCCGCGCCAGGTGCGCGCCATCGGCTCGATTGAGCGTCATGGCGACTACAAGCAATTCCTAGAAACCACAGATCCTGGCTCATCCTCCAAAGGCGGGCTCGCGCATATGGGCCTCATGGGTGTGGTCGATAACGAGCTGCGCCTGAAAAAGTACAAGCCATTGTTCCAGTTGAAGGACATCAAGGGCGAAACCAGCGAGGGCACGTTCCCGTCCAGCCAGGGCGGCTGGTGGGGCCTGTCAGACATGTACTGGCTGGGCGCCCTGGTGCCGCAACAGGACGCGTTCTTTGCCGGTCTCGTGGACAAGCGGAAACTGTCACGTGGCGGGCCGCTCGAAGTGCGCACAGAGTCTGCGCCGATCACACTGGCGGCGGGTGAAAGCCAGACCGTATCCAACAGCCTGTACGCTGGCGCCAAGCGGTTTGACGTACTGCAGCACTACCAGAATGATCTGGGCATTCCGCGCATGGTCGATGCCATTGACTGGGGCTGGGCCTTCTTCCTGACCAAGCCCTTCTTCTACGCGCTGGAATGGCTGTCCGGCATCGTGGGCTCGTTTGGCTGGGCGATCCTGGCCTTCACGGTTTTGGTGAAGTTGCCGCTCGTGCCGCTCTACAATCAGAGCTACAAATCGATGGCAAAGATGAAGAAGCTGCAGGAGCCGATGCAGGAGATCCGGGAACGCTTCAAGGCCGACCCGCAACGCCAGCAGCAAGAGATCATGAAGCTTTACAAGCAGGAGGGCGCGAACCCGGTGGGGGGCTGTCTACCGATCCTGTTCACGATCCCGATCTTCTACGCGCTCTACAAGACACTTTATGTCACCATCGAAATGCGCCACGCATCCTTCGGATTCCTGCGTGACCTGTCTGCGCCGGATCCGACGGCTATCGGCAATTTGTTTGGCCTGATCCCGTTCTGGTCGGCAGCGGACATCAAATCCATCCCGATCCTCGGCATTATCATTGGCATCGGTATTCTGCCGATCCTGTATGGTGTGACCATGGCAGCGATCCAGACGCTGAGCCCGCCGCCACCGGACCCCACCCAGCGCCGGATCATTCAAGCCATGCCGCTGGTCTTCATGTTCGTATTCGGCGGTTTTGCGGCAGGTCTCGTCATGTACTGGGTGTGGTCGAACCTGCTGTCCTTTGCACAGCAATATTTCATCATGCGCCGGAACGGCGTCGAGACCGAGATCGGCAAGTTCGTGAAACGGCTGTTCGGCGGCAAGGCAAAAGCGACGGATTAAGCCGATGGATATGGATGGTGGCTTCAGTGAAGAGGCGCTCGAAGCTGGCCGTGTCCTGTTTGCCGGCCCTGTCGAGTTCGTCAAAGGCGTGGTGGACCTGAAAGGTCTTCCGCCTGCAGACCGTGCCGAAGTGTGCTTCGCGGGCCGGTCGAATGTCGGCAAATCATCGCTCATCAACGCGCTGACAAATCGTGCAAAACTGGCGCGGTCGTCCGCAGAGCCCGGACGCACGCGAGAGCTGAACTATTTCGATCTTGGCGAAGGACGCGTGTACCTCGTCGACCTGCCGGGCTTTGGCTATGCCAAGGTCAGCCGAACCCAGGCTGAGGGCTGGATGCGCCTGACGCGTTCCTATCTGCGCGGGCGGCCCTCGCTGCGACGTGTCTTCCTGCTGGTCGATTCCCGCCGCGGCCTGATGGATACGGACGAAGAGGTCATGAACATGCTCGACAAGTCGGCTGTGACCTATCAGATCGTGCTGACGAAAGTCGACAAGATCAAGAAGTCTGAAGTGGATGCGCTGGTCGACAAGATTTCCACCAAGCTCAAGAAGCGCGGCGCGGCCCATCCTGTCGTGCGCCAGACCTCGTCTGAAAAGGGGTGGGGGATTCCTGAACTGAGAGCCGAAATAGCCGGGCTGGAATAAGGGGGCGTCTCTGGGTAAAGAGTTGCCGTGATCTGCAACTGGAGGTTCTCCCACATGGCCGTTCAAATCTGCGAAGATGATGTCTCCAGCGACGAGATGTTGGCGCTTCTCCAGGCGCACGCCGATCTGATGCTCTCTCAATCACCGCCCGGGAGTTGCCATTTCCTGCCCGCTGAAGGCTTGCGCGTGCCCGAAGTGACAGTCTGGTCGATGTGGGAGGATGAGACGCTTGTCGGCTGTGGCGCGCTGAAGGCGCTGCCGGATGGGGCAGGCGAAGTGAAGTCCATGCACACTCGTTCTGACATGCGGGGGAAGGGGTATGGGCGCCAGATGCTGGAGTTCATTCTCAGCGAAGCGGCGCGGCGCAATTACTCAGCGCTCTATCTGGAAACCGGCTCGATGGACGGCTTCATTCCTGCTCGCAAACTCTATGAAGTTTATGGCTTCGACTATTGCCCCCCGTTTGGCGGCTACACGCTGGATCCGAACAGCGTCTACATGAATCGGGCGCTCTAGGATTCGCATTTGTCCTGTCGGCAAACCCGCGCTAAAGGGGCGCCCATGACAGACCAGATTTCAGACGCACAATTCACCGCCCGCACGCTTTCCGAAGCGCTGCCCTATATCCAGCGTTACGCCGGCAAGACAATTGTCGTGAAGTATGGGGGCCACGCCATGGTGGACGAGCGCCTGTCGGCGATCTTTGCGCGGGATGTGGTCTTGCTGAAGACGCTCGGCATCAATGTTGTCATCGTGCATGGCGGCGGCCCGCAGATCGGCAAGCTGCTAGATCGTCTCGGCATCGTGTCGGAGTTCAAGGGTGGTTTGCGCGTGACCGACGAAGCGACGATGGAAGTCGTCGAGATGGTTCTGTCCGGTCCGATCAATAAATCCATCGTGCGGGCCATCAATCAGGCTGGCGGCAAGGCGGTTGGCCTGTCGGGCTCGGATGGTAACCTGATCCAGGCGGAAAAGGCCCAGAAGACCGAACGCGATCCGGACAGTCACATTGAGCAGGTCCTCGATCTCGGTTTCGTGGGCGAGCCAAGCGCAGTGGACACAAGCGTACTGGATGCCTTACTCAAGTCTAACTCACAACTCATTCCCGTGGTCGCGCCAGTCGGCGTGGGTAAAGACGGGCATCGCTATAATGTGAATGCGGACACGTCCGCGGGTGCGCTTGCGGCGGCCCTCGGGGCGAGCCGCCTGTTCCTGCTGACGGACGTGGCTGGTGTTCTGGACAAGAACAAGAATTTGATGCGCGAGATTGCGGTGGACGCGATTCCGGACCTCATCGCGGATGGCACAGCTGCAGGTGGCATGATTCCGAAGCTTGAAACGGCGGCCCAATCCGTAAAACATGGAGTTGGGGCGGCAGTAATCCTCGATGGGCGTGCACCGCACGCCCTGCTCATGGAGCTATTTACCGAACATGGTGCAGGTACGCTCATTTCTTAAATGTCTCGGCCTCGTCGCAGCGGCGGCGGGGGTCCCTGTGATGGCGCAGGCCCAGAATGCCTCCGGCGATGGCTGGAAGCTCTGCAATGAAACCAGCTACATCATCGAAACGGCTGTTGGCCGCCCTGTTGGCGGGTCAATTACGGTTGATGGCTGGACGAAGTTGCAGCCTGGATCCTGTCAGATTGCCGTCAAGGCGCCACTCGATCCGAAATTTCACTATGTTTACGGACGTACCTCCACAGCCCATCGCGGCGGTTTGCGCGAATGGGGCGGCGGCCGAGATCTGTGCGTAGACCCAACGGGCAGCTTTTCGCTGGAAAGCCCGCCGAACTGCACGGCGATGGGGCTGGAAGAGCGCGGGTTTCGGTCTGTGGAGATCAAGAGCCGCTCACGCTGGACCACGACGTTTACAGAGATCGAGAATTATTCGCCAGATATGGCACAGGCCGCAGGCATCCAGCGCCTGCTTGAAGAGGCCGGGGTTCTGTCCGGCGCTATTGATGGCCGTATCGGCTACAAAACGCGCACGGCCATCGCGAAATTCCTGGAAGAGAACAATCTTCCCGAATCCACATCTGATGCCGACCTGATCGACTTTCTGGAGCAGGTGGCGAAGGAGAATGGCCGGAATGTCGGATTCACCTTGTGCAACCGCACAGACAAACGGATCTGGAGCGCTATTGGCCGTCGCGGCACGGAAGGTTGGGAGAGCCGTGGGTGGTGGATGCTTGAGGCCGGCGGTTGCGCGCGCGTGATCGACAAGGCGCTGCGCGGAACTGAGCATTACGTCTATGGCGAGATGGAAGACGGCACGAAGATCCGCACGCTTTCGAAGGCGTCTGATGCGTTTTGCGTCGGCCGGGCGAAATTTGCCATTGTCGGCCGAGATGACTGCGAAGCCTCTGCTTATCGGACAGCGCTTTTCCAGGCGGCGAATGAGCCGGTCGATCAGCGTCTCGTATTCGAATTCTTTGAGCGGGACTTCGCCAAGGCGGGCGATCAATGACCTCCAGCAAGGCGGGTATTCATCTCGCGCCATTTGGCCAGTTCGGTCACGTCGCCGATTGGGTGTTTGATCTCGACAACACGCTTTATCCGGCAGAGTGCGACCTGTTCGCCGAGATCGATACGCGCATGACTGAGTTTGTATCCCGAACTTTGGATTTGCATCCGGTTGAAGCCCGCAAGGTCCAGAAAGAATACTACGCCACTTATGGTACGACACTTTCCGGGCTCATGAAGGTGCATCAGATCGATCCAGCAGATTTTCTCCACCATGTGCACGATATCGATCTCTCACCGTTGCCAGATCTGCCGGCGTTGAGGCAGGCCATCCGCGCGCTGCCAGGGCGCAAGTTTGTCTATACGAACGGCTCTCGCCGCCATGCTGAGCGCGTGGTGGACAGGATGCGGCTTGGTGATCTGTTCGATGGCAGTTTCGGGATCGAAGATGCGGACTATACACCAAAGCCTCATCTGGATTCCTACAATCGGTTCTGCGCAATGCATGATGTGGCGCCGGGCAAGGCAATTTTTTTCGAAGATCTCGCCCGAAACTTGCTGCCAGCCAAGGATATGGGGTTCACCACAGTGCTGGTGCATTCGGAGAAAGACTGGAGCCACGAGCCGGTTGAGGCCCGCCCGGCAAACCTGCAGGATCTGTTGGGGGATGACGGGCCCGACCACATAGACTATGTGACGGGCGACCTTGCCGCCTTTCTTGAGGCGGCGCTTGAAACTTTGCCGAACAATTCTCCCGGAGACCAAGATGACTGAAGCCCTTGCCAATGCGATTGAACAGGCGTGGGAAAACCGCGACACGCTGACAACCGAGACCAAGGGCGAAGTTCGTGAAGCTGTCGAAGCGGCAATCGAGCTGCTTGATTCCGGCGAAGCGCGCGTGGCCAGCCCCAATGGTGATGGCACCTGGCAGGTTCACCAATGGCTGAAGAAGGCTGTTCTTCTGTCTTTCCGCCTGAACGCAAATGGCATGATTTCCGGCGTGCCGGGTGGCGGAAACTGGTGGGACAAGGTGCCGTCGAAGTTTCAGGGTTGGGGCTCGTCTGAATTTGAGGCCGCCGGGTTCCGGGCGGTGCCGCCTGCCGCCGTGCGCCGCGGCGCCTACATCGCGAAGAACGCCGTTCTGATGCCATCCTACGTCAATATCGGCGCGTATGTGGGCGAAGGCACGATGATCGACACATGGGCCTCGGTAGGCTCGTGCGCCCAAGTCGGGGCGAACTGCCACATTTCCGCCGGCACAGGTATCGGCGGTGTGTTGGAGCCGCTTCAGGCCAATCCGACCATCATTGAAGACAATTGTTTCATCGGCGCACGCTCCGAAGTGGTTGAGGGCGTGGTCGTTGGGGAAGGCTCGGTCATCGCAATGGGCGTGTTCATCACCCAGTCGACGAAGATCGTGGATCGCAAGACCGGCGAGATCACCTATGGCAAGGTGCCGCCTTACTCCGTGGTCGTTCCAGGCACGTTGCCAGACAAGAATGGCGGACCGAGCCTGGCCTGCGCTGTGATCGTAAAGACGGTTGATGCGCAGACGCGCTCCAAGACCGGCGTCAACGAATTGCTGCGGGACTAGCCTTCGGTATGTTGAACCGTGCCGTGGCGGCATGGTTTGACTTGAGGGCAACATCGCTCTCTCCTGTCTTTACACAATAAGACGACAGGGGAGGGCCTGATGGCCAAGGCATTGAAACAACACAAGGCAGTGGGCGAGGACTATCTCGCCACGGTCAAACCGAAACTTCGTGCGTCGCACGCGTTTCCGTTCCCGGCCAGCGCAGTATGGGCTGCGTTGCTGGATGCTGATGCGTGGACGGAATGGTTGCCGATCACGAAAGTTATCTGGACCAGCCCTGAGCCATTCGGCGTCGGCACAACGCGCACCGTTGAAATTGGTGACCAGCGCGTTGAGGAAGTCTTCTTTGCGTGGGAAGACGGCATGCGCATGGCGTTCTATTTTGACAAGTCCACATTGCCGGTCTCGGCGGCAATTGAGGACTACCGTGTCGTGGCGACTGACAGCGGGTGCGAGCTGCATTGGGCTGGCAAGGCGAGCGCGGCATTGGTGCTCGGTGGACTGGTTTCAGGCCAACTGGCAAAGGGTATTCGCGAGGGACTGCCGAAGCTCGAGGCACTGATCCGGGATAACCCCTCCCGGTTTGGACTTTAGCCGGCCTCCTTCTTCAGGATCAGCCAGCGATAGATGCCGATGCAATTGATCACGGTCAGGACGAGGTTCTGATAGAGCAGTGGCGGTTCGTTTTCTGCAACGCCGATTGCGACCCAAGCCGTTGAAGAGACCGCGAAGATCACAAAGGCGGTGCCGGTGATCTTCCGTCCCAGATCTGCTGAGATCATGATGGCGGCACAGATTCCTGTGCCCATGGCAATCCATTCAAGCATTTCGAGCATGGTCAATCTCTCCAGCCTTTTATGAAATCTGTATCCGGCTGGAGAGGAAATGTCGGAAACCTCTAGAAGTTCCGCTCGAAGGGCTTTAGTCGAACACCACGACTTGTCGGGCGACAGTGCCCTTGTTGTCTTTCAAATTCTGCAATGCGCCCGTAATGCCTTCCAGGCCGATACGATCCGAGACCAGATCATCCAGGTGAAGCTTGCCTTGCTTGTAAAGCTCAATGAGGCGTGGGAAATCCACACGGAACCTGTTGGAGCCCATGATGGCACCTTGTAGCCGCTTCTCCGTAGCGAGCAATTCGATCCCCGGAATCTCGATATTCACGCCGGGTGTGATCATGCCGATGACGGTGGCCACGCCGCGCGGACGCAACATGTGATAGGCCTGTTCCGCCGTCTGTTTCAGGCCGACGCACTCAAAGGAATAATGGACACCGCCATTCGTCAGCTCCTTGACGGCTTCGATCGCATTCACCTTGCCGGGATTGACCGTGTCCGTTGCGCCAAAGCGTACCGCCATCTGGAGTTTCTCATCGGAAAGATCGACCGCGACGATGCGGCTGGCCCCGGCAATCGCTGCACCATTGACCGCCGCAAGTCCGACGCCGCCGCACCCCAGCACAGCGACTGTTGATCCGGGTTCAACCTTGGCCGAGTGGAAAACGGAGCCGACACCGGTGATGACACCGCAGCCAATCAGGCAGGCCTTGTCCATCGGCATATCCCTGTCTACGGCGCACAGCGCGTTTTCATGAACAAGGATCTGCTCTGCAAAAGAGGAAAGGTTCAGGAACTGGCCGACTTTTTCGCCCTTGATGGACAGGCGCGGCGCTTCGGTGGGTTGGCGCTGGAAATGATCCCGGTTCACCGTATGGCAGACTGACATATGCCCCGTCAGGCAGTACTCGCACGTTCCGCAAAACGGCGACAGGATCGAGATAACGTGGTCGCCCGGCTTCACCGCAGATACCATTGAGCCAACTTCTTCAACCACGCCCGCGCTTTCATGGCCCAGAATGACCGGTAGTTCAGCCGGGAAGTTGCCGTCCCAGAAATGTACGTCTGAATGGCAGACGCCAACCGCCTTCAGTCTAACCAGCACTTCGCGCGGGCCGGGCTTGGAAATGGTAACATCTTCGATGGATAGCGGCGCATTGGGCGCGCGCATGACGGCAGCCTTCATGGGTTTTCCTCCTCTGTCCGGTCTCCGCGCTCTTTTTTGGCGCAGATGACCAGCGATGGAGAAGTTTCACCCAGAATGCGCGGCCTGAACAGGCCCGACGCGACGGCAGTCTATTCTGTCGGGGCTGACACGAGACCGGAAGCGCGGCCCATGACATGGAAGATTTCGTTCTGTTCCATTACGCCAGAAACGAGTTCCGATCCGGGGCCAGTCGCGAAGATGGCAACATCATCGCCGCCATGTGTTTCAGACGCCATGAACACAAGCGAAGGCTGCTGGAAGTTCTTTTCGGTCGTATCAATGTCGGACAGGTCTTCGCGTACACAATCCTGTTCGCCGGAAACGAGGCGACAAGCTGTCATCCCGCTGGCGTAGGACAAGGTCGTATACGGTTTGCCGTCTTGCGCATCCATGGGCGCATTGTCGAGCCCACTGACGACCTTGCCGAGGATCGGGTTTCCGCGTGTTGGGTAACCTGAAATAGTCATCGTGTGAGAGTGATCTGCCGTCACGATGATCAGCGTTTCGTCCGCATTCGTCATCTCGAGTGCAGCGGCAACGGCCTGGTCCATTTCATCGGTCTCATCCAGGGCCCGGATCGCGCTGACGCCATGATGGCCGTGATCAATCCGACCGCCTTCCACCATCAACATATAGCCTTCATCATTGCGGGACAGGCGCGTGATCGCCGCTTTGGTCAGGTCGACGAGCGACGGCTCGCCCGCTGGATCATCGGCGCGGTCGATCGCGAACTTCATGTGAGAAGGTTCAAACAGGCCAAGCACTTTGGCGTCGCTTGCGAAGTCGATCGCATCGAACCCTGCCTTGTCAGTAATGTACACGTGGTCATCGGACTTGGCCGTCCACTCTGCAGTGAGGTCCCGGCCATCTTCGCGATTACCTGACCAGTCCGCGTTTTCCACATCGGCCTGATCGACGGTGGTGAAGCTTCCGCGTCCGCCGGCCATGGCCACTTCAAAGCCGTCGCCTTCCGGCCATTCGATCAATTGACGGGCAATGTCCTTGCACGCGCTCGCGTCGCCGCCTTTCAGGTCCGCATCATTCTCCCAGTCGCGGCTTGGCGATTTGGCGAAGGTTGAGGCGGGGGTCGCGTGGGTCAGGCGCGCGGTTGAAACCAGTCCGGTTGCAAGACCAGCGCGTTCTGCCAGCTCAAACAGGGTGTCGGTTGTATTGCCTTCCACGCTGGCGCAATTGTTGAAGCGTGTGTCCTGCAGAACGCCCAGCATACGGGAATTCGTTTTGGCGCCCGTCACCATTGCCGTTGCAGTAGAGGCGGAATCGGCCACCTGGAAATCATGGCTGTAAGTCTTCGACAAGGCCATGAAAGGCAGGGTTTCCATGGTCAGTCGATAGGATTCGCCATCAAGCCCGCGCTTCTGACCGGCATAAATGCGCGCAGCCGTGATGGTCGGAATGCTCATACCATCGCCAACAAACAGGATGACGTTCTTGGCTGGTTTGACACCGCGTTGCTGGATACGCGCGTCCACTGCTTCAGCGGCGGACTGATAGTAGGAGTCTCCGGACTGAATGGGGGTGGCTGCTTCGCGCGTGATTGTCGGCGTGGAAGTGCTGTCGGTTCCGGTGATATCGGATGAGGCAGAACAACCGGCAATTGCCAGAGCGGCGATAGAAACAAGGGGAAGGGCGGTGCGGCGCATGGGGCAGACTCCGGAAGAACAGGTTTGCGTCGGCCTTAGACGCATTTCGTGACATTTATGCTGCGATCAGTCGACTGGCTGCGGTTTGTGCCCGCTTTGCGCAAGCCACACAGCAAACAGGATAAGCGCGCTGCCAGCGGCCTGAATGCTGGTGAGAGGTTCATTGAACAATTGCCATGAGACAGCGGCAGCGACGACAGGCTGGATCAGGATGAGCACCCCTGCAACTGATGTTGGGGTGATGCCCAGGCCTGTGATGATCAGGCCCTGTCCGATGACATGAATCCCGACCCCCAGAATGAAGGGGGCGAGAAAGCCCGAGATATGCGCGGGCAGGAAGTCTTCCCGGAAGGTCATCACCATCATGCCGGCGACGATGATTTCCACGCAGGTCAGCCAGAAGACGGCGTCGATGCCACTCATCGTTCGACGTGCGAGTTTGGACGCCAGCAAGTAGCCGGAAACGAGGACTGCCGCAGCAAGGGAGAGCAGGTCGCCTCGGATATTGCCGCTGCCGCCCCCTGCCGCGCCGAGAGAAAGCGCGGCAGCGCCTGCCATCGCGAGGATAACGGCGATGAACCAGACGGGTGTTGGGCGCTCCTTCAGGAAGAACCATGCTGCGAATCCGACACCGACATTTCCGAGATTCACGATGAAGGTGGCATTCGATACGCTGGTTAGGGTGAGGCCCCAGTGCCAGAGGCCGATATCCAGTGCGAAGCATGTGCCTCCAATGACAATGAACATGTTCGGCTTGCTGGGCAGGCGTTTCTGGATGCCGAGAACCAGAAGGAACAGAACAGGTGCAGCGAACACATATCGCCAAAAGGCAATCGCTTGAGGCCCAAGATCATCAAGGCCGAGGCGCAAGCCGATCGGCGCGAAACCAATTGCGATTCCGCCGCACAGCATCATCAGGGGTCCGACCCAGTGACGCGCGGCCGGCGCGGAAATAGGAGTGTCTGTCATGCGGAGAAGCCTGTCATGGCGCGAATGTCTTGCGGCGTCTTGCCGTGTTCACGCCATTCACGCAATCCCCGGTCTCCGGAGCGTTTGGACAATTTCTTGTCATCCGGACCCATAATGAGCGGATGAAACCGGTAGAGTGGCTGAGGCCAGTCCATAAGCGCCTGAAGCAGGGCGTGTATTGCTGTCATCTCTCGAATGTCCTCTCCGCGGATGACATGCGTGATGCCTTGAAGCGCGTCATCATGACAGCAGGCAAGGTGATAGCTGGTCGGTGTGTCCTTGCGGGCCAGTACGACGTCGCCAAAAGGTGAGGGGTCTGCAGCGACTTCAGTCGTGCCTGTGTCGCTGAATGTCGTGTAGCTGAGCGCCTTGTAGCGCGAACCGAGCCAATCTTGGGCCGCGGTGAGGGACAATCGCCAGGCGAAGGCGCGCCCCCTTTCAATCAACTCCTGTTCTTCGGCAGGTGGCAGGGGCTTTCCTGTATATCCAGCCGTATCGGGGCTCGCGCCTGCAGGCAGGGCGGCTGCAATCTCCCGCCGGGTCTTGAAGCAGCGGTAGACGAGGCCGCGAGACCGAAGAGATTCCAGCGCGCCTTCATACTCTGCAAAATGGTCCGACTGTCGTCGTACTTCGCCGTCCCAGTCGAGATCCAGCCAGTTCAGGTCTTCGAGAATGGAGGCCTCGTATTCCGGCTTGCAGCGCGTCAGGTCGATGTCTTCGATCCTCAACAACACTTTGCCACCATATCTGCGGGCTGTATCCCAGACGTGAAAAGCCGACAGGGCGTGGCCAAGGTGAAGATGGCCGGTCGGCGAGGGTGCAAACCGCGTTACAAATCTTTCTGCGCCCATTCGGTCCCCTGAAATCAACTCGCCCAGAACACGATCTAACCATCCTCGAAGCCGCCTGAACAGCGTTTGCCTGTTGCCAGTGCGGGGTTGGGCTCGTATCGCACACATATACCGGAGGTCTGCCCGAATGCCCGTGAATGACTGGTTCACAAACGCTGAGCGCTGGTTCGAAGCGAACGTCGTTGGCGCGCCAGAGCTCGCCACGTTCGGGTTCGGCATGCTGGGTGTGTTGGTTTTGGCATTGCTTGCGGTGGCGTTCAGCCTTGTCCGGTCCCTGCTGAAGTCATTGCGCAATGAGGCAGGTGCACGCGCCGCGCGCAACGACAAATCTCCGGGCTATCGAATTCTTGTGGCGCGCCCGACGGGTCAGCGCGCAGGCCGTGCCTGGAAGTGGCTGTTGTCGTCTCTTGAGTCTTACGTGCCGGAGTTCAGTTTTGGCGCGCCATTGAAAGTTTTCCGCACAGGCAGCATTCGCGGCGGTGTTGAGACCCGCGCGGTGCAGCGCGCTCGCCGCCGTTTGCAGACGGCGGACGCCGACATGCTGGTCTGGGCGGACCGGACCGGCCGAAAGGAAGATGGTTTCGTCGTGCACGGCCTTAGCCGCGGCGGAGGTCTGACGCCGGCTGAGGCGCGCCTCTTTACGCTGACATTGCCGGGCCGCATGTCCGATCTGGAGGGGCAGATGCAGCGCGTGGCAGCCTATTTCCTCGCCCGCGAGCTGCAGCCAGCGCTGGCGAACCCACAATCATTCCGACCGGAAAAGATGAAAACGCTGTCCAACGCGCTTTCTGATATTCTGGAGGATACCCCGGCGCTACCCCTGCCGCTGCGCAGCCGGATTGAGGCGGATTTCTGCGCGTCTCTTGTGCATATCGCCGAACAGTCAGGGGATATCGAGGCCCTGGAACAGGTTATCATGCTGCGTCGGATCCATCTCGACGACATCAAGAACGATCAAGACGCCTCACGGGCAGTGCAGGCGCACATGGATCTGGGGCGTGCCTTGTTGGCCAAAGCGACGAAGCAGTTTGATCGCAAGACTGTCGAAGCCGCGATTGGTCACCTATCAAAGGTGATCGAGGCACTTCAGGCTGACCCGACCATCAAGCGCGCGCAGGCCGCGTCTGACGCCATGTACAAGGCTCAGAACCTGATCGAGACGCGCAAGCGCTTTGCGGTAAACTTCGGGGCCTAGGGGCGCCCCCGCCAATCAGGTGGCGACGCCGAGCCCGATAGGGCAGGACACGCCTGTACCACCGATGCCGCAATAGCCATTGGGGTTCTTGGCGAGGTATTGCTGGTGATAGTCTTCAGCAAGGTAGACCGGCCCGGCCGGGGCCACTTCTGTCGTGATCTGGCTGGCGTGGCCATTCTGGGCGAGGGCTTTTTCGTAGACCGCAATCATCTCTTGTGCCGTCGCGGCTTGCGCGTCAGACGTTGTGTAGAGGGCTGAACGGTACTGCGTGCCGATGTCGTTGCCCTGCCGCATGCCTTGGGTCGGGTCGTGGCTTTCAAGGAACAGCTTCACCAGATCAGCGAAGGTGACTTCGGACGGGTTGAAGATCACTTCGACGATTTCGGTATGCCCGGTGCCCCCGGAACAGACTTCTTCATAGGTTGGATTTGGCGTGAAGCCGCCTGCATAGCCGACACGGGTCAGCCAGACGCCATCCTGTTGCCAGAAAACGCGTTCCGCGCCCCAGAAACAGCCGAGCCCGAAGATGGCCGTTTCGAACCCTTCCGGGATGGGGCCTTGCAGGTCGCGGTCAAAAACGTAGTGGGTGCTGGCGGTCGGAATGGGCTGCGCGCGGCCGGGCAGGGCGCTGTCGGCATCCGGAATCGCGACGGGCTTTTTCGAGAACAACATGAAACGGTCTCCCTTTCAGCGGCTCATATGGGATTGTCTGCCACGAACGGCAATCACAGTCTTGCGATCTTGCAGACCTTCGGTTATTGGCTCCCCTCTGCTGAGCACGGTGAGGTGGCCGAGTGGTCGAAGGCGCACGCCTGGAAAGTGTGTAGGCTAGCAATAGTCTCCAGGGTTCGAATCCCTGTCTCACCGCCAGCATTTCCCGGGTCCAAACGATGCGATCGTCAAGGCTGAGGGCGTCGCTCGCACAGACGGAATCCCGATGGAGCACGTATTGTCGGGTCATGTCCTTGCTCAGATATTCCCGTTTCCGCCTCTGGATCCTATGGTCTACCGGTATGATTCTGCTTGCAGCTTTAACGGCATGCGATGGCGCTATCATTGACGCGCCGTCGCCGGTTTCCGGAAATGAGACGGAGTCTGCCGAAGTTACGTCAACAGGAGCGGGCGTAGCATTCAATTCGGAGCGCAATGCATATTTCGGAGACCTCCACGTCCATACGGGCCTCTCCTTCGATGCTTATCTCGGGAATGTACGCACCTTGCCGGAAGATGCTTACCGGTTCGCGCGTGGAGAGACGATCACGCACGCCAATGGCATGCCTGTTCGCCTCTTGGGGCCCCCGCTCGATTTCGTGGCGGTGACGGATCATGCTGAATACCTTGGCGCGATGCGGGAAGCGAACGATCCGGCTCGTCGGTTGTCTAAAGACCCGCTCGCTGCCGGGCTGTTCAGTGAGAACCCTGCGGAGGCCAATGCCGCATTCTTTCGGGTTCTGGCTCGCTATCGAGCGAACGACATGCCGGAAGGTTTCAAGGCACCTGATGTGATCGGCAGGGCATGGGGTATCGTTCAGGACGCCGCCGAGAAGTATAATGAACCCGGTCGGTTCACGACTTTTGTCGGATACGAGTTCACCTCCGAACCGGGTGGATTGAACCTTCATCGGAATGTCCTGTTTCGATCGGCGACCGTGCCGGAATTTCCGTTTGCCGCGTTGGAATCCGAAGACCCCGAAGACCTCTGGAAAAAGATGGAGCAATGGCGCGAAGAGGGGGCCGACGCGCTGGCCATTCCTCATAATTCCAACGGGTCGGACGGGATCATGTTTGAACTTGTTCGCCGGAACGACGAGCCGATGGACGCAGATTATGCCGCCTTGCGTATGCGCAATGAGCCGCTGGTCGAGATCACGCAGGTCAAGGGGACATCAGATACGCACCCGATCCTCTCTCCGAATGATGAGTGGTCAGATTTCGAGCTGATGGAAAAGCGGGTTGGGTCCAATGGTGACGTCACCAACTTCCGTGGCAGCTATGTGCGCCAGGCATTGAAGGATGGTTTGCTCCTGCAAGAGACTGATGGGTTCAATCCCTTTCGGTTCGGCTTTGTAGGTTCTTCTGACACGCACAACAGCGCGCCCGGATCGGTAGAAGAAGCGAACTATTTTTCAAAGGCAGGCGTTGTCGATGGAACGGCTGAGCTGCGCAGTTCGGTGCCGCCGGACCGTGCGACCACCCGGCCTGATGGGACACCAAATTCCCGCGAAGCATCCAAGCCCGATCAATCCTGGAGTTCGGCTGGCCTTGTTGGTGTGTGGGCAGAGTCCAACACCCGCGACATGATCTTTGACGCCTTGCGGCGCAAGGAAACGTTCGCCACTTCCGGGCCGCGGATCAAGGTTCGGTTTTTTGCTGGATACGATCTGGCGGGAGAGGGAGGGGTGATCCCAGAGAGTATCGCCCAGATGGATGCACAGGCGGTCCCAATGGGCGGCGATCTGTCATATCTAGAAGACAAGGCGCCTGAGTTCTTTGTTTGGGGACTCCGCGATCCGTCATCTGCGTTCTTGCAGCGTGCGCAGATAGTGAAGGGGTGGGTCGAGGACGGACAATCTCGTGAGCAGGTGTTCGATGTCGCATGTGCTGACGGCGGCACGGTTGACCCCGAGACGTTCCGGTGCCCAGACAACTTCGCAATGGTGGATCTGGCGACATGTACGCCCACGCCGTTCAAGGGAGACGTCGCTCTCCGCACGCTGTGGCAGGACCCGACGTTCGACCCTGACCAGCGGGCCTTCTACTATGTGCGGATACTGGAAAATCCGACGTGCCGCTGGTCTACCTGGGACGCCATTCGAAATGGCACTCCGCCCAACCCGACGCTCCATCCAGTCATACAGGAAAGGGCGTGGAGTTCTCCAATCTGGTATGAGCCCGGGCCGACCTAGTATTGTGCAAACCACTGCGTCCGACGGCCTTTTGATGCGAGCCGTCGGAGAAGAGGTGAAACTGAGGTGGCTTACCGCGCAGGCCGTGCGTCCTGCTTTTCCTTTTGAGCCGACGGATGTTCTGGCTTCCTTGAAGGGGATGCTTCAGGCTCGTGTTTCTGGTGGCTGTCAGGTTGGGCGGCAGCTTTCTGCGATGGCTTTGGCGCTGTCCGCGCGTTTGCGGTTTTTGCCGGTTGCGGTTTGTGGTCCTGCAGCAGTGGCGCGTAAATCCATTTCTCGGGCTGGCCTGGGCCGGAGATCCGCGCCCAGTCACCTTTGGTGACATAGATGGACACTTCCGTGCCAAGGTTCAGTACAGTGACGATGGAGTTGCTGACTCCGGGGCCGCCGCGCACATTTGCCGCTTCTGCTTTCACATAGCGCGGAGCGGGCTGGGGCGATTGGGCGGTGGCAGTCGGCCCGAAGAGGGCCGTGCTGGCTACAAGACTTGCGGCGAGGATTGATTTGATATGGTGCACTGGCATGGGTGCCTCCTGATCTGCTGGATTGGGAGTGATTGCCATCCTGACCGGAGAGTGTGCCCGTCTTTTGTCGTGGGGAGGGAAACTGGTGTCGGCTTGCAACATGTGTGGCGGCGCAGTGACAAAGCGAAGGTATTCGGAGGGCAATCTTCACAGATCGGAAACTTGGACATGAAATCGCTGCAAATCCTTTATGGAATTTGAGCGATTGTTAACCAATTGGGCGGATCGTGAAAAAAGTTTCATCAACCGTCTCTGCCAAGGAACCCTGTCATGCTGATGCGCGCAGCTGCCACTCTTGCCGGAACTCTCCTCATCGGACTTCCGGCGTTCGCCCAGGAACTCATCGTCGAACAACAGGTCGAACGTGTGATCGTCATAGAGGACGAGGAGGGCGGTCTGGAGATGGAATTGCTGCCGGCTGAAGAAGTGAAGCCGGGTGAGCAATTGTTCTATTCAGTGACGTACTCAAATCCCGCGGATGCTCCGGCGAAAGACGTTGTTCTTACCCTGCCGGTGCCAGAGGATGTCAGTCTGCTCGGGGATTCTGCCGTTGCAGAATATGATCAGGCCTCGGTCGATTTTTCAGTCGATGGTGGCGCCACGTATATTCCGCGTGAAAAGCTGATCGCGGAATCGGGCCTTGAGGAAATTCAGCCGGTTCGCGTGTCCATGCCGGAAGAGATTACGCACATGCGCTGGACCTTCAACCGCGAGATCGGGCCAAAGGATTCTGGCAAGATTTTCTTCGCGGCCGTCCTCAAGGACAATCCACGTCCCGTCAGCCCGTGAATTGACGAAGTGTTGCCTGCTGGCGTAACGCCTGCGGCATGACCCAAGTAAAAATCTGCGGCCTGACTGATCCGGACCTGGTGCGCCATGCCGCGCAGTCGGGTGCGGACTGGATTGGATTTGTTTTCGCTGAAGCCAGTCCGCGGTTTGTCACGGAACCGGCGGCCGCGAGCCTGTTGATGCAGGTTGGTCCCGCGCGGCCCGTGGCTTTGCTGGTTGATCCAGTCGACGAGCAAATTGATCGCATTGTCGGTCTCGGGTTTCCAATCCTCCAATTGCACGGGCAAGAGACACCAGACCGTGTGGCGGACATCAAGGCGCGAACCGGCAAGGAAATCTGGAAGGCGATCGGTGTTGCCGAAGCCGATGATCTCGTTCGCGTGGGTGACTATGCTGCCGCGGATCGGTTGCTCATCGATGCCAAGCCTCCCAAGGGGGCTGACCGTACCGGCGGGCATGGTCTCGCATTCGACTGGAACTTGTTGAGTGCGTGGACGGCGCCGCGCCCGTGGCTGTTGGCGGGCGGGCTCAATCCGGGCAATGTGGCTGATGCAATTCGATTGACCGGGGCACCGGCTGTAGACGTATCTTCCGGCGTTGAGCGGCGAAAAGGTGTGAAGGACCGCGACCTCGTTTCAGAATTTCTTAGCGCCGCAAAACATTCTTAGAAATTACGATTGTTCCGTTTTTGTTCTGTGTTACGGTGAGGGCACATGAATGAGGGAGGAAACATCATGTTTTCAGAAGAATTGACCCGCGTAGCAAACAGCCTGGCGGATTGCTGCAATTCCGGGCGAGAGGCGGAAGCGCTGGATACATTATACGCCTCCGACTGCGTGTCCGTCGAAGCGTTGGCTATGGGGGATGGCGGCCGGGAAACAGCCGGTCTTGATGGCATCTGCGGCAAGCATGACTGGTGGTATGGCGCGCACGAGGTTCACAAGGTGAGCGCAGAGGGTCCTTTTCTCTTTGGAGACGATCAGTTCTCGCTCGTGTTCGATATGGATGTGACCAACAAGGAAACAGGTGAGCGGATCCAGATGAAGGAGGTCGGCTTGTACACGGTTTCCGGTGGCAAGATTTCTCGCGAAGAATTCTTCTATCCATTGATGGGCTAGCCCTTTACGGAGGCGGTCACATCACCGCGCTTTCCTTGGCTCGCCCTTCGGTCTAGATACGGGCGTGAAGTGCAAGGAAAGCAGGTAGAATGGATTTGCGGAACACGTGGGACCAATGGCCGGATGCGAATGGCCGTTTCGGAGAGTTTGGCGGACGGTATGTGGCCGAAACGCTGATGCCTCTGATCCTGGATCTGGAGGCAGAGTACCGCAAGGCCAAGGAAGATCCGGCTTTCAAGGCCGAGATGGACGACCTGTGGACCCATTATGTGGGACGTCCATCACCGCTTTATTTTGCTGAGCGCCTGACAGAGCATTTCGGCGGCGCAAAAATCTATTTCAAGCGCGATGAGCTGAATCATACCGGCGCGCACAAGATCAACAATTGCCTCGGTCAGGTCCTGCTGGCCAAACGCATGGGCAAGACGCGCATCATTGCCGAAACGGGTGCCGGTCAGCATGGCGTTGCCACGGCCACCATTTGCGCTCGTTTCGGTCTGGAATGTGTCGTGTTCATGGGCGAGACTGATGTCGAGCGGCAAAAGCCGAACGTGTTCCGCATGAAATTGCTTGGCGCCAAGATTGTGCCGGTTTCGTCCGGTACAGGCACGTTGAAAGACGCCATGAATGAGGCGCTGCGCGACTGGGTCACCAACGTAGATGACACATTCTATTGTATCGGCACGGCCGCTGGTCCGCACCCGTATCCCGAATTGGTGCGCGACTTCCAAAGCGTGATCGGCAAGGAAGCGCGCGCACAAATCCAGGAGCGGGAAGGGCGTCTACCGGATGCCGTGATGGCGTGTATTGGCGGTGGCTCGAACGCGATTGGCCTGTTCCATCCCTTCCTTGAAGACGAGTCCGTGCGCCTGATCGGTGTTGAGGCCGCCGGGCATGGAATTGAGACGGGTGAGCATGCGGCGGCGCTGAATGGCGGCCTGCCAGGCATCCTGCATGGCAACAAGACCTATCTTCTGCAAACCGACGATGGGCAGATCGTCGACGCGCATTCTATCTCAGCGGGCCTCGACTATCCCGGCATCGGGCCCGAGCACGCATTCCTGCGCGATACAGGCCGGGCGGAATACCTCTCCTGTACTGACCAGGAAGCGCTCGATGCGTTCCAACTTTGCACACGCCTTGAGGGCATCATCCCGGCGCTTGAGCCTTCGCATGCTTTGGCCCGTGTGGGGGAAGTTGTGAAAGAACTGGGCCCAGACGGCTTGCTGATCCTGAACATGTGCGGCCGGGGCGACAAGGATGTGTTCTCCGTGGCGAAGGCGCTCGGCGTCGACATGTAGAGCGGAACGGAATGAGCATGGTCCGCCGCATCACGCTTGGTGCAAAGGATTCGGATGGACGCGGAGACAAGAAAATGCTCCCCTTCACTTCTGACCAACCTGCTTCGAAGAGATCAGATTGACCGATATCATACTTATCCGAATTACCTGTCCGTCTCGCCACGTTGCCGAAACCATCGCTGATGGCGCCATCGAACATCGCCTTGCGGCGTGTGCAAACCTGGAAGGACCGGTCTCGTCCACCTATCGGTGGAAGAATGTCGTCGAGCAGGCGTTCGAGTTCGTGCTCTGGCTGAAAGCGCCTCAAGCGAACTGGGACCGGATCGAAGCGCTGGTCCTGACGCACCACCCTTATGATGTACCGGCCATGGTCGCGCTGCCTTGCATTCAGGCGAATGCGCCTTATGAGGCTTGGGTTCACGAGAATACGGACACCTGATGCCAACTTCCCGCATTACAGATACTTTCGCCAAGGCAAGCGGCGAGTCCCGCGCCGTTTTGGTCTCCTACCTGATGGCTGGCGACCCTGACCTTGAAACAAGCTTCGCAGCCATGTGCGCGCTTCGCGACAATGGGGCAGACATTATTGAACTCGGCGCACCGTTCACGGATCCGATGGCAGATGGCGCGTCGATCCAGAAGGCCGGGCTGCGCGCGCTCGCCCACAAAACGACCCTCGCTGACACGTTGGCGCTTGCTGCGCGGTTTCGCGAGGATGACAAGACGACGCCCGTGATCATCATGGGATACGCCAATCCGGTCTTTCGCATGGGCTTTGCGAAGTTCGCCGAGGCGGCCCATGAGGCGGGCGTCGATGGCACGATCCTGGTTGATTTGCCGCCCGAAGAAGACGGAGAACTGCGCGATGCATACGCGCCGTATGACCTTTCCGTCATTCGCCTGGCGACGCCAACAACCCATGAGGCCCGCATGCAAAAGGTCGCCGAGGGCGCCAGCGGCTTCCTGTATTTCGTCGCAGTGACGGGCGTTACCGGGGCCGGAAGCGCCGATCCGCAGGCCATTGCCGGGAACATTGAGATGGCAAAACGCGTTTCCGGATTGCCTGTTTGTGTGGGATTTGGCGTCAAAACTGGCGATCAAGCTGCAGAAATGGCTAAAATCGCCGATGGGGTTGTCGTAGGCTCTGCTTTCGTGGACCATGCGGAAAAGGCCCACGAATCGGGGGAATTTGCTGATGCACCGCGGGGAATGGGCGCATTGGCGAAAGAGTTGAGCGAAGCGATCAGGACGGTCGCCAAGCAGTGATGTTGAATGCCGCCGAGGAGGTTCTGGCATGAACTGGATTACAAAGGTCACCCCGCCGGGCCTGAAGACCATGCTGGCGAAGAAAGACACGCCCGACGATCTGTGGGTGAAGTGTCCGATTTCCGGCGAACTCGTCTATCGGACAGATTTGGAAGAAAACTGGCATGTGACACCGGCTGGCGCGCATCTTCGTATCAGTCCGCGCACGCGCCTGCGTCTGCTGTTCGATGATGAGCGCTGGGAGCCGCTGGAGCTGCCGTCCGTTCCGCATGACCCTCTGAAATTCAGGGACGACAAACCATATCCGTCGCGCCTCAAGGCAGCGAAGGCAACGATTGCCGCCAGGGACAAAAAGGAATCCGAGGGTGGCGGCGCGCCGATCATACAGGAAGACTGCATGGTCGCGGCCTATGGTAAAGTTGGCGGCGTGCCGACCGTCGTGCTCGTCCAGGATTTTGCATTCATGGGCGGCTCACTCGGCATGGCAGCCGGTGAAGGATTTGTCGCGGCAGCGCATATGGCGCTCGCCCGCAAGGCGGCCTTTGTCGTTTGCACCGCGTCTGGCGGCGCGCGTATGCAGGAAGGCACACTCAGCCTGATGCAGATGCCGCGCACAACGCTTGCCATCAACGAGCTTGCGGAGGCGAAACTTCCTTACATCGTCGTGCTGACCGACCCGACCTCAGGCGGCGTTTCTGCCTCTTACGCGATGTTGGGAGACGTCCACATTGCAGAGCCGGGTGCCATGATCGCCTTCTCTGGTCCGCGCGTGATTGAGCAAACCATTCGTGAGAGCCTTCCGAAAGGATTCCAGCGTGCGGAGTTCCTGCGCGAAAAAGGGCAGGTCGACATTGTTTGCGATCGTCGGAAGCTGAAAGACACGCTGTCTAATGTGATGTCCATGTTGATGCCGAATGCCCGACGGGTAGAGGATCGTTTGCCGGCCTCTCTGACGCCTCCCAAGACACACGCACCGAAATCCCAGAAGAGTAAGGGCAGCTCTGCTTGATTGGTAACAGTCCGGCCCTGGCCGAAGCGCTGGGGCGGTTCGAAGGGCTATATCCAGAGACGATCGAATTATCGCTCGGGCGTGTACTGACTGCGCTCGACCTGCTCGGCCGTCCGCAGGACAAACTTCCTCCGGTTATCCATGTCGCTGGAACGAATGGCAAAGGGTCCACCTGTGCCTTCATGCGCGCGATGATGGAAGCTGCAGGTTTGCGGGTGCATGTTTTTACAAGCCCCCACCTTGTCCGCTTCAATGAACGCATCCGGCTTGCTGGGCAGATCGTTGATGACGCTCGGCTGATCGACTGGCTGGAACGCACCTATACAGCGATCGAAGGGCACGAGATTACGCATTTCGAGGCAACGACTGCCACGGCATTGCTGGCATTCTCCGAAGTGCCGGCCGATGTGCTCATTCTGGAAGTTGGACTGGGCGGTAGTTATGATGCGACGAACGTTATCAACCAGCCAGCGTTGAGTGTTATTACGCCAGTTGATTTCGATCATAAGGCCTTTCTCGGCTCAGACCTTCGCAAGATTGCTGGAGAGAAGGCCGGGATCATCAAGCCCGGCTGCCCGGCTTTGACGGCGATCCAGCGCAAGGTCTGTGATGACGTTATTGCGAAACGGGCAGATGAGGTCGGAGCGCCGCTATACCGACTCAAGGCACATTTCATTGATGCGATGCCGGAGGATCTCGGCTTGTTGGGAGAGCATCAGCGCGCCAATGCTGCGCTCGCTGCAATGGCGGTGCAATTGTTCGGCAATTCGACAGTCATTGATCAGGATGCGATCTTTGAAGGCGCGCGAAATGTGATCTGGCCTGCGCGCATGCAGCGCCTGAAAAAAGGGCCGGTTACGGATATTGTGCCGAGTCTGGAAGTGTGGCTGGATGGTGGGCACAATCCCCACGCTGCACGGGCGATCGCGAAGCAGCTTCAAGGACTTCCGGGGAAAACGGCGCTTGTTACCGCCATGCTCGCCTCAAAGGACTCAATAGGGTATTTCATGCCGTTTCGCGAGGTGAGACCTGACGTTTTCACGCTCCCGAACGCTCCGGGTCATCAGGGCGCAGACCCGCAAGCGCTCGCTGAAGCGGCAACCAATGCAGGTTTGAAGGCAACCGCATGCGGAAGTCTGGAGGACGCGATGAAAGCTGCGGCCGCAACAGGTGTCGACCGTATCCTGATCTGTGGGTCTTTGTATCTGGCGGGGGACGTACTTGCCCGCAATGAAGAACTGCCGACCTAGCGCCTATTCAGCAGCGAGTTTCAAACCGTCGCCTTCATCACCCACGGTTTCGGCAATTTTCAGGGCAAGGCGGCGGGCAACTTCGTCCTTGCCCATGCGTGGCCAGCGTTCGGATCCGTCTCGCGAGATCAGAGCAATCTCGTTCTCTGTTCCCCCCATCACATCGCCAGACACATCATTGGCGACAATCCAGTCACAGTTCTTGCGCTTCAGCTTCGCTACGGCATGCTCCTCGACATCATGGGTTTCTGCCGCAAAGCCGATGACGAGGGAGGGGCGATTCTTTCGCTTGTTGGCCAGCGTTTTGAGGATGTCCGGGTTTTCCGTCAGTTCCATGGACGGATGCTCGCTGCCCGCACCTTTGATCTTCAGCTTCTTGGTCGCTGCGCGGGCAGGGCGCCAGTCCGCAACGGCGGCCACTGATACGAAGACATCAGTGGGCAGAGCATCTTCGCAAGCTTTCAACATTTGCCGCGCCGTCTCAACTGGCACCAAATTCACACCGCGCGGGGCAGGCAGAGAAACCGGCCCAGATACGAGCGTGACCTGCGCGCCCAGACGCGCGAGCGCTTCGGCTATGGCGTAGCCCTGTTTGCCGGACGAATGATTTGAGAGGAAGCGGACCGGGTCCAGCGGTTCCCGTGTCGGGCCGGCTGTGACAAGGGCGTGAGTGCCGGAAAGCGCGCCGGCGTTTTCACCCGCCAGCATGCGCTCAATCTCGGCTACAATCGCCGGGATCTCTGGAAGCCTCCCAGGTCCAAATTCACCACAGGCCATCGCGCCTTCGTCCGGCTCCATCACCGTTACGCCATCGGCGCGCAATGTCTCGATGTTGCGCATGGTGGCAGGATGCTGCCACATCCGGACATTCATGGCAGGCACCATCAGAACCGGCTTGTCGGTTGCCAGCAGAGTTGTGGATGCAAGATCATTGGCAAGGCCGCCAGCGGCTTTGGCCATCAGGTCTGCGGTCGCCGGGCAGGCGACGACGAGGTCAGCCGAACGAGACAGCTCGATATGGCCCATTTCGGCTTCGTCGCTGAGGTTGAAGAGTTCGGTGTACACCTTGTCGCCTGACAGGGCTGAAACAGACAGGGGCGTCACGAATTCCTGGCCCCCCTTGGTGACGATGCAACGACAGGCAATGTCGCGCCGGCGCAACTCCCGGATAAGCTCCAGGCTTTTATAGGCGGCAATTCCGCCGGAAATGATCAGGAGGATGCGTTTCTGCGTCATTAATCGGGGCCTTCAGTCTTGATGGCACTCTTACCGCAAATTCCTTGCCGATGCCCCATGAAATCCCCGTGAACCTGCCGTGTCAGTTAAGGATTTCGCCAGGTTTTGCAGGATTTTGCTGTCATCGGGCTATTTCGCCGCCCATATGGCGAGGGCTACCAGAGCCGTGATAAAGCCGAACCAGCCCCACCAGGGCGCAAACCGTCTGGTTGGCGGCGGGAGCGGTGCGGGCGGCTCAAGTGAGGCCTCAAACCGGTCCATCACTTCCGGCAATCGCTTCAGCCGGTTGGTAATCTCTTTCACATTTCCCGCCACCAGCTTTGCTGCGCCCTCCGGGCCGAAACTGCGGCGTATCCAGCCTCCAACAACCGGTTCAGACGCGAACCAGATATTGTGTGAGGGATCAATCGCACGTGCAACGCCCTCGACCTGAACCATTGTTTTCTGGAGCAGAACCAGTTCCGGGCGCAGAGACATGCCAAATGTGTGCGTGTAGTCGAAGAGTTGCAGCAGAACGCGGCCCATCGAAACTTCTTCGGCGGGCTTGCCGTGAACGGGTTCCCCTATGGAACGCAGTGCTTGTGCAAACTCTCCGACGGATTGGGTGGCCGGAACGTATCCAGCTTCGAAATGCACCTCGGCAACGCGCAGATAGTCGCGTTTCAGGAAGCCCCACAGAATTTCCGCCAGGAACCGGCGCTCTGTCATGCCGATCCGGCCGATAATGCCGAAATCGATCAGGGCTACTTTTCCCTCTGGCGTGATAATCAAATTCCCTTCATGCATGTCCGCATGAAACACGCCGTATTCGATGGCATGCGTGAGAAAGCCTTGCGTGATGTCGTTCGCCAGTTTCTTGCGGTCGATACCCGGACGGTCCAACGCCTTTGGGTCAGTCAGGGGTGTTCCATCAATCCAGTCGATAGTCAGAACACGGCGACCCGTGCGATCCCAATCGACGCCCGGCACAACGAAATGGCCGGATTTCTGACTGATCTCATGCATTTCGTCTGCGCCGCCTGCTTCCAGACGCAGATCAGTCTCGCGCATCATGGCAGCGGCGATGGTCTCTGTGAATGCAACCGGTTTGAGGCGCTGGCTTTCCGCGGATATGCCCTCAATTGTACGTGCCGCGCGCTTCATGGCGGAGAGTTCCACCGTCAGCTGTCGCTCAATTCCGGGACGCAGGATCTTCACGGCGCGAGTGCCACCTGCCAGCTCCATCTTGTGGACCTGCGCCAGAGAGGCGGCTGCAACCGGGTCTGACAGATCTCCGAACAGGTGTTCTGCGTCGGCCGCGCCGAATTCTTCAGCGAGGGCCGCGCGCGCTGCTTTCATGGAGAAGGGGGGCAGCTTGTCCTTCAGCCGTCCCAGGTCTTCGGTTACTTCGGCGCCGAATACATCGGGCCGCGTCGCCAGGAATTGCCCCAGCTTGATGTAAGCCGGGCCGAGCTTTTCGAGAGCGCGGGCAAGTCTCTGGCCAGGCCGACCTTTCGCGCCACCACCGACGAGCCGCAGGATCCGTCCGGCGATTCGGGCGGGTAGGGGCAGGCGGGTCTGATATGCGCCCGGCAAGATGACGTCATGGCGGGCCAGAGCGATCCCTGCACGCATCAGGCGGCGATAATCTCCGATCATTCCCATGTGCGGCTCCATTGCGCCGTGGGAACCGGTCGTTCCGTGCAGCGTTTGTTCAGGGATAATCTATTTATGGAGGAGGCTATCATGGCCACTAAAAAAGCACCGAAAAACAAAGGAATTCTATACTTTGTGATGAGTGGTTTGCTTGTGTCGGCGATGATCGCCGCAGCTGTGTATTATGCAGACAAGAGTCCGCCGCCCAATGAGCTGTTGTTGGACCCGACCCAGCGCTCCAGTTTGACACCGGAAATGAACCCGAGCTGACGCGCATCAAACTGCCCAGCCAAAGTGCAGGGCGGCGATGCCACCGGAGTAATTCGTTACACTGACGCGGGAGAACCCCGAAGCTTCAATCTCCTGACGGAACTCATCCTGTGCGGGGAACTTGCGGATGGATTCCACGAGATACTGGTAGCTGGCTTCATCGCCGGCGACGAGGCTGCCCAATTTCGGGATGACATTGAAGCTGTACGTGTCGTAGGCGGCTTGCAGCGCCGGCACGGTCATATGACTGAATTCCAGAACAGCGAGACGACCACCCGGTTTCAAGACGCGGCGGAATTCTCGCAAGCCCGCGACGCGGTCCGCAAAATTGCGAATGCCAAAGGAAACCGTCACCGCATCAAATGATCGGTTCGGATAGGGCAGGCTTTGACCATCAGCGCAGACCCAATCGAGACGACCCTCCCATTTTTGATTGTCCGGGCGCGCCTTGCCTGCTTCCAGCATGGCATCATTGATGTCGCACACAATCGCCGTCGCTTGCGAATCGAGGCCGCGTCGTTTGCCTGCCTTGTCGGCCAGCGTCAGGAACGCACGGGCGAGCTCACCCGTACCACCAGCGACATCCAGATGCCGTTCTCCCGGCTGGGGATTTACCTGGTTCATCGCGTCATGCTTCCAGAGGCGATGCACGCCTGCAGACATGAGGTCGTTCATCAGATCGTAGCGAGACGCCACTGAGCGAAAGACACCCTTCACGCGGGCGACTTTTTCTGACTCGGTTACATCCTCAAATCCGAATGAGACTTTGCGTTCGGTTTCACTGTCTGCCGTCATGCGCGTCACCATAGTTGCCTCGTGCATGGTAAGCTATATGCCATTGCCATGCCTGAATTACCCGAAGTCGAGACAGTTCGCCGCGGACTTGCCCCAGTCATGGAAGGGCAGCAGATTCTGCACCTCAGCCAGAATCGCGCTGATTTGCGGTTTCCTTTTCCTGAGCGGTTTGCTGAGCGCCTCACGGGCGCGCGCATCACACATCTGGGACGAAAGGCGAAGTTTCTCACGCTCGCCCTGTCCACGGATGAGGTTCTCATCATGCATCTTGGCATGACGGGGCGCTTTACCGTTTCTGACTCGAAAATTGGCGAGTTCCACCATGAAACCGGAACCGATCCGCGCCACGATCACGTCGTGTTTGAACTCGCGAGCGGGGCGCAGGTGATCTACAATGACCCCCGGCGGTTTGGGTTCATGGAACTCTGGCCAGCCGCGCAATTCGAGGCCTATCCACGGTTAATGGCGATGGGGCCGGAGCCGCTGTCGAACGGATTTTCGGAAGCGTATTTGAACAGCGCCCTCAAGGGACGGAAAACACCTGTCAAATCTGCCCTTCTGGACCAGGCTGTCATTGCCGGCCTTGGCAATATTTATGTATGCGAAGCGCTCTGGCGAGCAGGTGTGTCGCCCCGGCGACACGCGGCGACAATCCCGGGTCAACGGGCGGCACGGCTGGTGCCAGCCATCAATGATGTGATTGCCGAGGCGATTGCGGCGGGTGGGTCCTCCATTTCAGACTTTGCGAGCGCCAGTGGCGAACTGGGGTACTTCCAGCATGCTTTCGCCGTCTATGACCGGGAGGGGCAGGCGTGTCGGAACTGCGATCAGCCCATTCAGCGTATCGTCCAGTCTGGCCGGTCGAGCTTCTTCTGTAGCAAATGCCAGCGCTAGGATTGCCGAGCTGAAAGCGCGCTGAGAATTCGAATGGCGGCCATCAGGTCAGCTTGTTCGGCCAGATCGTCGATGTGTTTTTTTGCTTCCTGTTGAAGCATTCTCAGTTTGCGGGCTTCCGACTGCTGGCTGGACGGAAGTGCGGGAACGGGCAGGAAGAAAAACCCTACAGGCTTGCCGAGCGCGATTGCCACTTCCCGCAGTCGCCCAACCGACAACCGACTGTGCCCAGCCTCATATTTCTGGATCTGCTGAAACGTCAGTCCCAGTGTGCTGGCCAGGTCTTCCTGCGTGAAGCCCAGTTCGCGCCGAGCCTGACGAATCTGAACGCCTGTGAAGCGATCCGCGCCAGTGGGCCGTCGGGATGTGGTGTTTGACCTGTCTTGCGGCATCTTGATGTCCTGGACACAGCGCTAACCCAAGAAGTGTATGCAATCAAAAGTTGAAATCAACTCCGATCGATCAATTTGTACCAGCAACGGTTGTGCGGCGGCGCTATTTTGGGTCGAGCCGGATAACTTCCTCTCCGGATTCTGCCGATTGTTCTGGCATGGACAGGATAGTGGACGGCTCATCGTCAAAGTTTCCCGTTCCAAACTCACCGGACCGGATCAACAGGCTATCATCTTCATCACCCTGTCCAATGCGCAGGTTCAATGCGCCAGAGGTCGAGTCGTCCGACAGGGTGGTTGATGGAAGATTCAGGTTCAGCGACCCTGTGTACTCATCTTCGATCTGAGCGGTCTCTGTTGCAATGACGGCTTGCGCCTCTTCGCTGTCAGCCGCCTGCGAACAGGCGGTGCCCACAAGGCAAAGTGAAGCGAGCGCAAAGGTTGTCGTCAGTTTCATGAACATGTCCCCATTCTTGGCGCGTGCCCTAGCGGCTCGCAAGTTTGTCCAGCACAGAGTCCCAGAAAATGGAGGCGATATCAATGCCGCTCAGCTTCTTGATCGCCTGAACTCCGGTTGGAGATGTGACATTCACCTCGGTCAGGCGACCGCCAATGACGTCTATGCCTGTGAGAACAAGTCCCCGACGCTTCAGCTCCGGACCGATGGCATCACAAATTCGTTTGTCGGCATCGCTCAGGTCGCTGGCTTCGGCAGTGCCGCCAACAACGAGGTTGGAACGGACCTGCCCATCCTTGGGGCGGCGGTTCACTGCGCCTATGGCCTTGCCATCGATCAGGATGATCCGCTTGTCACCTTCGCTGACGGCTGGAAGGAATGCCTGAACCATCACTGGTTCGCGGGAGCGGCTAAAAAAGAGTTCGGTGAGGGAGTCAAAATTGGAGTCGCCGTTCTTCAGGCGGAATACACCTGCACCGCCATGCCCATAAAGGGGCTTGATGATGATGTCCTTGTGCCTGTCACGAAACTCCTGAATTGCTTCTAGATCGCGCGACACAAGGGTAGGGGGCATTAGCTCCGGGAACATCAGCGGAAAGATTTTTTCCGGGCTTGAGCGCACGCCTTCCGGATCATTCACGACCAGTGTCTTGTCCGAAATCTGCTCCAGCTGGTGACAGGCCGTAATATAGCTCATGTCGAAGGGCGGATCCTGACGCATCAGGATGACATCGACATCGGTTGCAAGGTCCAGTCGTGTCGTGTCGCCGAACAAGCCCGGCGTTTCCCTGACGCGCTGTACGCGCGCCGGGCGCACTTCTGCCGTAAGCCGGCCTGCCTCCGTGCTGAGTTTTTCGGGGCCGTAGACGAACAGCTCCATGCCGCGCGCCTGCGCGGTCTCAGCCAGGGCGAATGTGGTGTCACCGTCAATATTGACGGATTCGAGCGGATCCATCTGGATCGCAACGCGCAAACTCATGGGGGCGGCTCCTTCATGGGCCACCGCCCGTGCGGTGAGGCCCTGCTTAGTAACTTGCGCCGATCAGCTCGCCGTCGGCACTTGTGTCATATGAGGCATCAGGCGCGCTTTGATAAGAGGCTCCGCCCTGGAGTGTTGGCGCAGCCTGTTGAGAGCGGCCATCCCGCACGCGAACATAAGATACAACCTGCTTCACGCCGCCAACGACGCTCGCTTCCTCAGCGGCGCGCTTCAGTTCTTCTGCTGAGCGGGCGATGCCCATCAGGTAAACGACGCCATTATAGGTTTCGATATTGAAGTTCACACTCTTGACGGAGCTCGATCCAACAAGGCGAGAGCGAACCCGTGCCGTGATCAACTCGTCCGATACATTGGCCAGGAAGCCGCCTGCTGGTTCGATCCGAATCTCGTTTGCGACGTCACGTGTCAGCGGCGACGTCCAGGCTATGCCTTCGGCTTTGACCCGGTCTTCCGGCGTATCAACGCGCCCTGACAACAGAACGAGACCGCTCGTTACTTCAACATCAACTTCGCCGAACCGATTTGCGCTTTCGGAAAGAAGCTTGCTTTTGATCTGATTTGAAGCGGTCGCATCGTCGACGGCTTCGCCAAGTGATTTGTCCTGAACAGCGGCGACACCGACAGCGCCAGCTGTACCAAGGGCCGCTGCGGCACAACCGCAAAGGGGCATGGCCAACACAAGGGCGGCGGCGGCAAGTTGCGTGCGCATATGAGTCTACTCCATCAGCGATCTTATCAATGTGCGTACCTGCCATCAGGTTGCGGCGAAAATCTGGCGAGACTGACACCAACTGCAAATTGGCATGGTTTCCCGCTGAAATCGATCCGAATCACCCGTAATTCACTGGTTGTTCCGGCCTGCGGATGCTATTATCTTGAGCAGATCGTAACCAGAAGGAACCGGACCCCTGACCCCTAGCGCCCCGCGGCTACAGCCCGCCCAGCAGGCCACTCTCGACGACATCCGTAACGTGGCCGAAACTCTCGCCAAGGCCCTTGAGGATGACAAGGCGGAAGATGTTCTCTTCATAGACCTTGAAGGCAAATCTTCGCTCGCTGACTTCATGATCATCGCATCAGGCCGTTCCGGTCGTCACGTCGCGGCTCTGGCAGATCATCTCGCACAGGACATCAAGAAGCTGACCGGACGCCCGGCCAGCATCGAAGGTATGCCCAATGCTGACTGGGTGTTGATCGATACCGGGGATGTTATCGTGCATCTGTTCCGTCCCGAGGTCCGTGAGTTCTACAATCTCGAAAAGATCTGGGCCTCTGACAACGCCCACCGCACACCCGCGAATTAGCGCGCACGGATGCGGATCATTTTTCTCGTCGTCGGCCGGATGAAGTCCGGGCCGGAGCGCGAACTTGTCGATGAATACATCAAGCGGGCCGGCCCCATTGCGCGGTCTCTTGGATTTAGAAGAATTGAAGAGGTCGAGGTGGCGAGCGGGGGCGGGCTCGACGCAGAGGCCGAGCGGATCCTGGCGAAACTGCCCGCTGGCGCCAAATGTATTCGACTGGACGAGTTCGGACGAGCACATCGATCCCGTGATTTCGCCACCAATCTTGCAAAATGGCGCGACCAGGGTGTCCCTGACCTGGTGTTCCTTATTGGTGGAGCGGAAGGCTATGGCGACGCAGTGAAAACAGCGGTGCCGGACACAATCGCATTCGGGCCTCAGACCTGGCCACACAGATTCGTTCGCGTCATGATTTCAGAACAGGTCTATCGTGCTGTGTCGATTCTGGCGGGAACGCCCTATCACAAAGACTAACCAGCGTAGAGCGATGGCGCAGGCATCAGGATCATGATGAACGCCAGAGCGGCAATCAGGCCCATCACCGTAACTGACAGAAGTCTTGTCAGGGAAATTGGATTGCTCACCGGTTCGGTCCTTTCTTGCTGCTCGGGCCTATTTGGTGCCGCGTTGCCTATATGAACACTCTCCTAACGGAATAGGTTCCATGCGCGGCGTGCATGCGGCCATTTGAAGGCAGCGCGTTACGCTTTGTTGATCCTTGCAAGTTCCCGGCCTAGAGCTTTAACCGTCATGGAAGTGCGAGGTGGGAGGCCTGGTTGATGTCGGGATTGCGGGATTTCCTGAAAGTCTATTGGCCATTGGTGGTCGTCGCCCTTGCCGGGGTGTTGCTGGCCCTTGTGCTTATGGACCCGGCCCCTCCAAAGAATATTCGATTCGCTGCCGGTAGCCCGGGCGGCGCCTATCATGCATTTGCAGAGCGGTATCAGCGCTTGCTTGCGGAAGAGGGGGTCGAGGTCGAACTTGTTGAGACTCAAGGTTCGATCGACAATCTGCGTCTGCTCGACGATTCCGAAGCCGATGTCGGACTGGTGCAAGGCGGTCTTGCGACGGATCGCGACCGCGAAGAATTGCGGTCGATTGGTGGGCTGTTTCCGGAGCCGTTCTGGGTTTTCGTTCGCAGTGATTTTCCCGCGGAAAGCCTGGGAGACTTGCGCGCAGCCCGCATCGCTATTGGGGGAGATGGCTCAGGCACGCGTATTCTGGCGCTGGACCTGCAGGCAGATTATGGCGGGGAATGGATCGACACGACGCGATTGACGCTATCCGGCACGACAGCGGCGGACGCGCTTCTGGCAGGTGAGGTCGATGCCGCTGCGTTCGCGGCTTCTGTGGAGTCCTCCTATATTGATCGGCTTCTGGTCAATGAGGATGTGCGCCTACTACCATTCGAGCGCGCGCCTGCGCTGGCTCGGCGTCACGAGGCTTTGTCCGATATCATCCTGTTGCGCGGTGTGGTGGACATTGGAGAGGACATTCCGGCAGCAGATGTGCCCCTTGTCGCTCCGGTGGCTCAACTGGTCGTCCGCAAGGATTTGCACCCGGCGATTGAGGCACTGCTCATCGACGCGGCTACATCAATCCATTCCGAAGGCACGCTTCTCGCGCCTGCTGGACACTACCCGGACCCTGATCTGATTGATTTGCCGATAACGGATCAGGCGCGCCGATACTACCAGAATGGTCCCTCCTTTCTTCGGCGCTATTTCTCTTTTGATGTGGCCAACTTTCTGGAGCGCGCCTGGGTTCTGGCAATTCCGCTTCTGACGCTTCTGTTTCCGCTCGTTCGGGTGGCGCCACCTATCTATCGCTGGCGCGTGCGCCGGAAGATCTATGTCTGGTATGAAGACTTACGCACGCTTGAAGAGCGGGGCCGGGCTGCAGATCGCGATGATCAGCGAGATCAGGTGCTTGAAGAACTGGAGGCATTACAAGCCGAGATCGGCGCGGTGGAGGTTCCCTTGTCCTACACGGATGACCTTTATCGCTTGCGAAGCCATGTTGAGTTCGTGAAGCAGCTCGTTTGCAATCATAACCCGGTAAGGGTTGCCGGCTGACATGTCTGAGGCCTGCAAGATTGCGATTGCCGGTGCGGGCATTGGCGGACTTGCAGCAGCGGCGTTTCTTGCCAGCGACGGCCACAAGGTTTCCGTATTCGACCAGTTCGACGCACCGAGACCTGTCGGGGCTGGACTGATCCTGCAGGAAACCGGTCTCACCATATTGGGCGAGCTGGGACTGCGCGAAGCTGCGTCGGAGCTTGGTTCAACCATTCGTCGCCTGCATGGACAATCCGTGGACAATGGACGGACGGTGCTGGATGTTCAGTATGGGGCTTTGCGACCGGGACTTTGCGGGGTTGCGATACAGCGGGGCGCACTGTTTGATCTCGTATACCAAGCCGCTGTGTACGCAGGCGCAGAAATTGTGCCTTCGACGCGGATCATTTCCGCAAGCGCCGGACAAGGCCTGTTGACGACAGGGGCGGGGACCACACTTGGCCCTTTTGACATTGTGGTGGATGCACTTGGCGTTCGGTCGCCGTTATCCCTGCGGGCTCGCCATGCACTTCCATATGGAGCATTGTGGGCAACTCTTCCGTGGCAAGAGAATGCTGGCTTCGAGTTGGACGCGCTGGTCCAGCGGTACAGACAGGCGCGCCAAATGTCAGGCGTCATGCCATCTGGCCGTTCAAGCGACTCTGCGCAGGAATGCCTTACCTATTTCTGGTCTATCCGCAATGATGCATACATGCAGTGGAAACAGGCGCCATTATCAGACTGGAAGGGTGAGGCCATTGATCTCTGGCCGGAGACCTCCGCGTTGCTGGAGCCGCTGGAAAACCACGATCAGTTGACATTTGCCCGATATGAACATCGCACGCACAGGCCGGTTGTTGACCAGCGTGTCGTTCACATTGGCGATAGTTGGCATGCTGCCAGTCCGCAATTGGGGCAGGGAGCCAATATGGCGTTGCTGGATGCGTATGCGTTGGCGCGCGCGTTGGGAGAGTCAGACGAGCTCGACCGACAATTGATGTACTATGCCCGCATGCGAAAAATGCATGTTCGATTGTTTCAGGCCATGAGTTGGTTGTTCACGCCGGCCTATCAATCCGATTCCGGAAGTCTCGCCTGGCTCAGGGATTGGCTGGCGGCTCCAGTCAGTCGTATATCTCCCGCTCCGAAAATTCTGGCGGCCATGGTAAGTGGCGGTCTCGGGTCTCCGCTCAAACGGCTGGGGCTTCGGCCGGGAGCTTAGTCTGAGGCCAACGCCTTCAGTCGATATATTAGATCAAGCGCTTCGCGGGGTGTGAGCGAGTCCGGATCTATTTGTTGCAAAGCTTTATCTGCCTCTGATGGGGGGACGATCTCTTCGGGGACAGCATTGTCTTCCGTGTCCGGTGTAAAAGACGCAGCTGCGAACAGGGGCAGGCTTTCGGGTGCACTGGGTTCCGCTTCCAGCTGTTTCAGTATTTGCCCGGCGCGTCTGACGGCCTTCTTCGGAAGTCCCGCCAGTTTGGCAACTTGAACACCATAGGATTTGTCCGCCGGGCCAGATTGTACTTCGTGCAGGAAGACAAGGTCATCTTTCCACTCTTTCGCGCGCAGCGACGCGTTTGCTGCGCCGGGCAGATCTTCGACGAGCTTTGTCAGTTCATGATAATGCGTGGCAAACAAGGCCCGCGATTTATTGACTGAGTGCAAATGTTCGACCGCTGCCCAGGCGATGGCAAGGCCATCCCATGTTGAAGTGCCGCGACCGACTTCGTCCATGATGACGAAGCTGCGCTCGGTTGCCTGGTTGAGGATTGCGGCAGTTTCCACCATTTCAACCATGAAGGTTGATCTGCCTCGGGCCAGGTCGTCCGACGCGCCGACGCGAGAGAAGATGCGGTCACAGAGGCCGAGGGTGATGGATCGTGCGGGCACGAATAAACCGGACTGGGCCAATATCACCGCCAGTGCACCCTGCCGCAAATAGGTCGACTTACCTGCCATGTTTGGACCGGTGACGAGAAGTAGGTGCGTACCCGTATCGTCGCCGCTCAGGTTCAGATCATTTGCAGTGAAGCCTTGCCCATCTTTCTTCAGCGCGGCTTCGACGACCGGATGGCGCAAGCCGGTCGCCTTGAATGTGGTGTCATCGGTCAGGGCCGGGCGAACCGCATCCGCTTCGAATGCCCATTCCGCGGAAGCGGCGGCGACATCCAGTTCAGCAATGGCAGAGGCCGACCGGGACAGAGAAGGGTTCAGCTCATCAATGCGGCTGCAGAACTGGTCAAAGATTGCAAGTTCGCGTCCTTTGGCTTCGTCTTCTGCGCGCGATATTTTCCCGGCGAGTTCAGACAATTCCTGCGTTGAAAAGCGAACATTGCTAGCCAGTGTCTGGCGATGGATGAAGGTCTCTGACAAGGGGGGCTTCATGAGAGCGTCCCCATGCCGGGCAGGCACATCAACAAAATAGCCGAGCACATTGTTGAATTTGATCTTCAACGCGGAAATGCCGGTGTCGTCCGCATATCGGGCCTGGAGCGCAGCAATGATCTGGCGGCTGTCATCACGAAGGCCGCGCGCCTCGTCCAGCGCAGCGTCCCAACCTTGGGCGATGAATCCGCCGTCACGGGCCAAGGTAGGTGGGTTTTCGGACAACGCTGTTTCGAGATCGCGGGAGAGCTCGGCAAGCGAGGCATCCTTGTTGAGGTTCAGCGCTTGGGTTGCGTCAGAAATCCTGGACGGCAAAACGGTTCCCAGAGCCGTGAGGCGGCTTGCAGCTTCGTGGGCGGCAACCAATGCGCGACCAATGGCGACAAGATCCCGCGGTCCACCTCGCCCGAGGCGGAGGCGGGTTCGTGCCCGTTCAAGGTCTGGCGCTGCTTTGAGGCTCGATCTGACCGTCTCAACCGTATCGCGGTCGTCGGCAAACCAGGACACGGCATCAAGGCGTGCCTCAATCTCTTCCCGGTCGACGGACGGACGCGCCAGCCTGGCGGCCAGAAGGCGCGCGCCGGGCGCTGTGACAGTCCGATCAATCGTGCCGAGCAGAGAGCCATTGCGATCTCCGCGCATGGACCGGTCGATCTCGAGGCTTGTTCGTGTTGCCGGATCAATGGCGAGATGGCCTTCCGATCGAGCTCGAACCGGTGGGTCCAGGCGGATCTCGCTGCCTGCCTGGGTCAGCTTCACATAATCCAGCAACAATCCAATCGCTGCGAGCTCTGCGCGATTGAAATCACCGAGCGCCTCCAGCGCGGCAATGTTGAAGGTCTCCTTCAGCAGGTTTTCGCCAGCTTTGTGATTGGCGCTACGGGCCGGGCGGAATGTGACCGGAGCGCTTGAGAGCGCGACCGTGTTGGCGACGGCAGTCTTGTCGAGATCGCCGTCGGACACCAACAATTCCGAGAGGGGGTAGGCCATGAGGGAGTCGGCCAACGCATCGGCAGCAAGCGCCGTGACATCAAATCGTCCGGTTGAAACATCGCACACCGCAATCGCAGCTTCGGTGCCACCGGTCCCGAGCGCGATGGCGGCAAGCGCCTGATCCTGTCGTGCCGGCAGCAGCGCGTCTTCGGTCAGCGTTCCTGGCGTTACGATGCGGACGATGTCGCGATTAACGATCGCCTTCGAACCGCGTTTCTTGGCTTCCGCCGGAGTTTCTGTCTGCTCACATACCGCAACCCGGCATCCGGCCTTGATCAGTCGTGCGAGATATCCCTCGGCGGCATGGTAGGGTACGCCCGCCATCGGAATGGGCTTGCCATCATACTCCCCCCGAGAGGTTAGCGTGATGTCTAGCACCTTCGCGGCTTCAATAGCGTCCTCGAAGAAGAGCTCGTAGAAATCACCCATACGAAAGAAGAGCAGGGCATCGGCGTGCCGTGCCTTGATCGACAGGTATTGCGCCATGAACGGGCTCGGCGCGGACGCAGGTTTCGAGGGTGTAGCGGTATCAGCCATGGAGCGGGACGCTAGCGCCAGTGCCAGAGATTCGCAAAGCCTCGCACCAGCTTGCGCGCGACAAAGTGATCATATCGCACTGATTGGCCGGTTTTGCTGTTGGCATGCCAATCGCACCGGCCTAGTTTGCGGCCTCATCTGAAACTTTTTGCAACAACGGATTTTCCGCGCGATGACCACAAAACGGCCGAGCTTCACAGATCAGGAAGCCCTCGATTTCCACTCGCAGCCACATGCTGGCAAGATTTCGATGGTGCCGACCAAGCCAATGGGCACTCAGCGCGATCTGTCGCTGGCCTACAGTCCCGGCGTTGCCGTTCCTGTTCTCGCCATCGCTGAGGATGAGGATCGCGCCTACGATTACACGGCCAAGGGCAACATGGTGGCTGTTATCTCCAACGGTACCGCTATTCTTGGTCTCGGGAATCTGGGGCCAATGGCATCCAAACCGGTGATGGAAGGCAAATCCGTCCTGTTCAAACGGTTCGCTGACATTGACAGCTTCGATGTGGAAGTCAGCACGACGGACGTCGAGGAGTTCATCACAACAGTTCGCAATATCGGCGCGACTTGGGGCGGGATCAATCTGGAAGACATTTCCTCGCCGGATTGCTTCATCATTGAGAGTCGTCTGCGTGAAGAATTGGACATTCCAGTCTTCCATGATGACCAGCACGGCACCGCGATCATCGCGGCGGCTGGCCTGATCAATGCGTGCCACATTACGGGCCGCAAACTGGAAGACCTGAAAGTTGCTGTGTCCGGGGCAGGGGCTGCCGGCCTTTCCTGTGCAGGACTTATCCGGCACCTCGGCGTGAAAGCCGAGAATATCCTGATGTGCGACTCCACTGGTGTGGTCTATGAGGGGCGCTCCGAGAAGATGGATCAGTTCAAGTCTGCCTTCGCGGTGAAGACAACCAAGCGCACGCTTGCGGAAGCCATGGATGGCGCCGATGTCTTTCTAGGGCTGTCGGTGAAGGGCGCTGTCTCAACAGAGATGGTGAAGTCCATGGCAGAGGACCCGATCATTTTTGCAATGGCTAATCCGGATCCGGAGATTACGCCGGAAGACATCAAGTCGGTTCGTGATGATGCGATTATTGCGACCGGACGGTCAGACTATCCAAACCAGGTCAACAACGTTCTCGGCTTCCCATATATTTTCCGCGGCGCGCTTGATGTGCGGGCTCGTGGTATCAATGAGGAAATGAAAGTCGCGGCTGCGCAGGCGCTGGCCGAGCTGGCGCGTGAAGACGTGCCGGATGAAGTGGCAGCTGCGTACCACGGTGCCCGCCCAAGCTTCGGGCGTGAATATATTATTCCAACCCCGTTTGACCCGCGTCTGATCAGCTTTATCCCGCCATTCGTGGCCCAGGCCGCAATGGATACCGGCGTTGCGCGTAAACCTATTGAAGACATGGAAGCCTACCGCCACTCGTTGGCTCGCCGGGCTGACCCATCGGCTTCGTTCATTCAAGGCGTTCAGGCGCGCTGCAAGGAGCTGCAGCGACGGATCGTGTTCGCAGAGGGCGAAGAGCCTGCCGTTGTACGTGCCGCTTTCAGCTTCAAGAACCAGGGGCTTGGCCATCCGATCCTCATCGGCCGCGAAGCTCAGGTCGAGCGCGCCATGGAACAGATGGGTGTCGCCAAGGGGTCGCTGGAAATCATCAATGCGCGCGTATCCGACAACAATCCGCTCTATACGGACATGCTGTATGCGCGCCTCCAGCGTGACGGCTACCTGAAGCGCGACGCCCAGCGTCTCGTCAATCAGGACCGGAACGTGTTCGGTTGCTGCATGCTGAAGAATGGCGATGCTGACGGCATGGTGACCGGGGTGACCCGGAACTACGACGTCGCGTTGAATGACTCGCTGCTCGTCCTGGACCCGATCCCGGGCCAAGCTGTAATCGGCATGTCCATGGTGATTAACCGGGGACGCACCGTCTTTATTGCGGACACGAGCGTTACCGAACTGCCGCAGGGCGAAGACCTCGCCAACATCGCAATGGAATCTGCGCGCGCGGTTCGTTCGCTCGGATTCTCTCCGCGCGTTGCCTTCCTCTCCTACTCTACGTTCGGAAATCCGATGGGTGAGCGTGGGGAAAAAGTGCGCGAAGCGGTGGCAATTCTCGACAGTATGGGCGGCATCGATTTTGAGTACGAGGGCGATATGAGCGCCGACGTTGCACTCAATCCGAGCCACAAGCTGCTCTATCCGTTCTCCCGCCTGACTGGCCCGGCGAACGTGCTGGTGATGCCTGCGATTCATGCAGCTTCAATCTCGACCAAGCTTCTGGAGTCCATGAGTCGTGCAACGGTGATCGGCCCGATGCTGCTTGGTTTGGAAAAGCCGGTTCAGATCGCCTCCCTCGGTGCGACCGTGGGCGACATTGTGAACCTCGCCACGATTGCAGCTTTCGACGTAGATCACGTACACGGCAGCTGATTTCGCGGCCATTGAAATTACGCTGCGTCAGGACTCGCCCGTGGCGGGTGGCGCACCTATAGTCGTGTCAGCAAATGGACCACAGGGAGGCCCGAACAGCATGAAAGAATACAAGCAGTTCTATATCGACGGCGCATGGGTAGATCCCGTAGAGCCACGGACAATGGAAATCGAAAATCCGGCAACTGAAGAGAGTTTTGCCGTCATCTCGATCGGCTCGAAAGCAGATGTCGACAAGGCCGTTGCTGCTGCGAAGGCTGCCTTTCCATCATTTTCGCAAACGAGCGTGGAGTATCGCGCTGAGTTGCTGGAAAAGATTGCTGCAGGCATCAAGGCGCGTATGCCTGAAATGGCTGAGGCGATCTCAAATGAGATGGGCGCGCCGATGTGGCTGGCCAACGCTGCGCAAGTGCCAGCTGGTATGGGCCATTTCGGCACCACCGCTGCGATCCTTCGCGAATATCAATTCGAAGAATTGAAAGGCACGACATTGCTCCGCAAGGAGCCGATTGGCGTCTGCGGGTTCATCACGCCATGGAACTGGCCGCTCAATCAGATTGCCTGCAAAGTGGCGCCTGCCATTGCAGCAGGCTGCACGATGGTTCTGAAGCCATCCGAGATTGCTCCCCTGGATGCCATGATCCTCACTGAGATCATGCATGAGGCCGGTGTGCCGAAGGGCGTGTTCAACCTCGTGAACGGTGATGGTCCGGGCGTTGGTTCCTCTCTCTCGGCACACCCGGATGTTGACATGATGAGCTTCACCGGCTCGACCCGTGCTGGTGTTCTGGTCGCCCAGGCCGCTGCACCGACGGTGAAACGCGTCGCCCAGGAGCTGGGTGGCAAAAGCCCGAATATCATCCTGCCTTCAGCGGATCTCGAAAAGGCCGTCGGCGGTGGCGTGATGCAGATGATGACCAACTCTGGTCAGTCCTGTAACGCTCCGTCGCGCATGTTCGTCCAGAAGGACCAGCAGGAGCAGGCGATCGCTATTGCAAAAGCCGCTGCTGAATCTGTGAAGGTGATGATGCCTGCAGAGGCGACGCCGGGCGCGATCGGACCAATTTCCAACGGAAATCAGTACCAGAAGGTTCAGGACCTGATCCAGAAGGGTATTGAAGAGGGCGCAACCCTGGTTGCTGGTGGTCCGGGACGTCCGGAAGGCTTCAACAAGGGCTATTTTGCGCGTCCGACCGTGTTTGCAAACGTCACGAATGACATGACAATTGCTCGGGAAGAAATTTTCGGGCCGGTGCTGGTCATGATCCCGTATGAGGACGTCGACGATGCGGTCCAGATGGCGAACGATACGGTTTATGGTCTTGCTGGCTATGTGCAGGGCGCAGAAGAAGAGGCCCGCAAGGTGGCCAACCGCATCCGCGCTGGCCAGATCCAGGTCAATGGAGCCCGCCCGGACTTCACGGCGCCATTTGGTGGCTATGGCCAGTCTGGCAATGGCCGCGAATGGGGCGAGTACGGTTTCGAGGAGTTCCTCGAAGTGAAAGCCGTGATGGGCTACAAGGCCGCGTAATCTGGCGTTTCAGACAAATGAGTACAGGGCGGCCTCCGGGTCGCCCTTTTCTGTTTCAGGAACAATCTGCTCGCTGAAACGTGAAGCCAATTCAACTAGTGTTCAGCCAGCTTCCTCCATAAAATGGCGGGATCAACACTGAGGAGGGTTCGCCCCATGCCTACATTAAAGCTTTCAGGCGCATTGGCCGCGCTGGCCTTACTAGGTGCCTGCGCCACCGCTACGCCCTATCAGGCTGCCATTGACGGCAATAGCGGCTACTCAGAAGTGAAGATTGAAGACAATCGCTTTCAGGTCGAGTTCTCCGGTAATTCGCTGACTGACCGAAAGACGGTAGAGACCTATCTGCTCTATCGCGCTGCAGAGCTGACTCGTCTGAATGGGTATGATCATTTCCGGGTTGTGCGCCGCGAAACAGACTCGAACAGCCGACTGGTTCCTGTTGGGGGAGCATATTCTCCTTATTACAGTCATTTTCACCTGAATTACGCCTATTTCGGCCCCTATGCCCGCTATTATCACGATCCGTTCCTGCGGTCGCGGCACGCGCGTTTTGGACCGCTCGACCCTTATTGGGGCGGCCCATCTGAATATCGTGAGCGTACCAAGTACGTGGCATCTGCCGAAATCCTGATGGGTAAGGGCAAGAAGCCTGACGATGCGGCGTATTTCGATGCTGAGCAGGTAACCTACAATCTGGGCATGAACATAGTTCGGCCTCAACCAAACTGACCCTTGATTGCGAAACCGCATTGCAGCCCCGCCTTCTGGCGGGGCTTTTTTATGTCTTCGCCACTGGCCTTTGGTCCCAACGCGCCCCAAATGGACCGGCTAGACGAAACGCGGGGACTTTCCGGACATGCCAGATTCAGAACAACCCCCGCAACAACCTCTCATAAAACAAGGCGCACACGGTCGCTCGGTGCCAAGCCGAACCGAGATGGTGGTCATGGTTGCCGCCTTGATGGCACTGAATGCTCTGGCCATCGACATCATGCTGCCTGCACTTGGGGAAATCGCCAGTGCCACCGGGCTGACAGGCGCTTCGCCAGAAGATGCCAACCGGCAGCAATTGATCATATTCGCCTACATTCTCGGCTTTGGCGCCCCACAGCTTTTCTGGGGACCGATTTCTGACCGGTTTGGGCGGCGGATGCCATTGTCCATTGGCCTGATCGGATACGCGCTAACGGCGGTTCTGTGCGCAGCACTGCGAGATTTTCACGCCCTGTTGGCGGCGCGTTTCCTTCAAGGCGTTTTTGCCTCTGGCGCCCGCCTGGTTGCGGTCTCGGTTGTGCGGGACCTTTATGCCGGCCGTCGTATGGCGGGATTCATGTCTCTCGTCATGACCATCTTCATGATCGTTCCAATGATCGCGCCAGCGATGGGGCAGGTCGTCTTGTTCATCGCGCCTTGGCAATGGATCTTCGGTGTGCTGGCCCTGTTTGGTCTGGCGCTTCTGGTCTGGACCTGGTTTCGCCTGCCAGAAACCCTCCCCGAAGATTCGCGCAAGCCGCTCAATCTGGCGTCGGCCTTTGGAAACTATTTGGAAGTCGGACGCAGCCGCGTCACCTTCGGCTATATGTGTGCGTCCGGCATCATATTTGGTGCGCTCTTTTCCTTCATCGGTTCCTCCGAGCAGGTCTTCCGCGGTGTATTCGGACAGGAAGAGACGTTTGCGTTCTGGTTCGCCGGCATCGCTGCCGCACTGGCGGGCGCGAACTTCTTCAACTCCCGTTTCGTGGAGCGTGTAGGTATGCGCCGGCTCAGTCACGGGGCGATGGTTGTGTTCATCCTGATGTCGTCGGCGCTCGCGTTGAGGACCTGGCTGTTTGGTGAAAGCCTTTACTGGTTCTTCCCGATGTTCACGCTGACCTTTGCCTGTTTTGGCATGATGGGTGCGAACTTTTCAGCGCTGGCGATGGAGCCGCTTGGCAAGATCGCGGGTACGGCGTCCGCAGCCTACGGGTTTGCGACGACGACTGTCTCCAGCCTGCTCGGCATGGTGATCGGCAGCTATTACAATGGAACCACCCTGCCCTTGATGCTCGGCTTTGTGGCGCTCGGCGTTGGATCGCTCATCGTTGTTCTGATCACGGAAAAAGGAAAACTGTTCAGTTCTCGCTGATTGCCTCTCAGCGGCGTTTGCGTGATGCAGGTTCACGAACACGCGCAAGCGGCCGGACCTGGCTTTCAAGATGTTCGATGATCAGGCCGGCAATATCCTTGCTCGTGGCGGACTCTATACCTTCAAGGCCGGGGGAGGAATTCACTTCCAGAACTTTCGGGCCTTTCTCCGTTTGCAGAAGGTCTACGCCAGCGACGCGCAAGCCAAGTACCTTTGCTGCCTCCCGCGCCGTATCTCTCTCCTGCCGCGTCAGTTTGATCGTGGATGCGGTGCCGCCACGGTGCAAATTGGACCGGAACTCGCCCTTCTGTGCCTGGCGCTTCATTGCGCCGACCACCTTGTTGCCAATCACAAAGGCTCGCACATCGGTCCCGGCCGCCTCTTCCACGAATTCCTGAACCAGGAAGTTGGCGTCCAGCCCGCGGAAGGCATCCGTCAGGCTTTCCGCAGCCTTGCGTGTTTCTGCCAACACAACACCTTTGCCCTGTGTCGATGAGAGCAGCTTCACGACCACGGGCGCGCCACCCGCCAGAGAGATAAGGTCCTTGGTGTCTTTCGGGCTGTGGGCAAAGGCGGTGACCGGCATGTCTATCTTGGCGCGCGCAAGTAATTGGTGGGCCATCAGCTTGTCGCGCGAATGCCCGATGGAACTCGCGCTGTTCAGGCAGAAGGCGCCAGTGTTGGTGAACTGGCGCAATACGGCGAGCCCGTAATCCGTTATCCCCGCACCGATACGCGGGATGACGGCGTCATAACGCGGCAGCGCCTTGCCATCATAATGCACTTGCGGGTGCGTTGTGCCGATTTGCATGTAGCAGCGGGCCGTGTCGATGGCTTCGATCACGTGGCCGCGCGCTTGCGCTGCTTCTATCAGGCGCTGACTGGAGTAATTCTTCGGCTCACGCGTTAGCAGGGCGATCCGGAGGGGGCGTTTTACAGGGCGCTTTTTCGGCAGGCCGGCATAGGCGGCGAAGTCCAGCTTCGGTTGACGGAACGACGCGTTGGCATCGACAATCATGTCGGGCTGGATTGCGCCGCGTCCGAACAGCATTCGGTAGGACATGCTTTCGCGATTGGTTAGCGTCAGTTGGATCGGCCAGCGTCGGCCACCCATTTCCACATCGGTCTGGATTACATAGCGCAGCTCTGTTTCCCCGTTCGAGCTTGTCACGTCGCGGCGGTCCACGACCGGTGCTGAACACGTCACCTCGAGCGCGGGATTGTTCGGGTCTGGTTGTATCAGGAAGCGTACTTGCGGCGCGTCAGCCGGACCAAATGGCTCGATCACGCTGGCGTGCAGCGCAGACGTGCGCGCGCCTGTATCCACCTTCGCCTTGATTGCTGGCAGGCCAAGATCAGGCAGCGCGAGCCATTCCTCCCAGCCGAGTTCAAAAGGTTTGGAATGGGGCATGGTGAAGCCTTCCTGCTTGTGCGCGCCCGATAAAGGCGAACGGTCAGGTATTCAATCTATAATGCGCAGATTGTGTGCCTCAGCCTTCGACCAGCCATGCCTTGTCCACGATGCCCACCACGTCGCCCATGATCTCGGTGATCTTGAAATCCTTCGGCGTGTAAACGCGGGCGATGCCCATCTGGCGCAGGGCACGGGAATCTTCCGGTGGGATGATGCCTCCCACAACGACCGGGACGTTGTCGAGGCCGACCTTGCGAAGCTCGGCAATCGTTTCGCGCACCAAATCCAAATGGCTTCCGGACAGGATCGACAGGCCCACGACATGGGCGTTGTTTTCCTTCGCCTGCGCGGCGATCTCGGATGGTGTGAAACGAATGCCCTCATAGACGACATTCATGCCCACTTCCCGGCCGCGCGCGGCGATCTGCTCGGCGCCATTGGAGTGGCCATCAAGGCCTGGCTTGCCGAGCACATAGGTCAGCTGGCGACCGAGCGCTTCGGAAACGCGTTCAACTTCCTTGCGGACCGCGGCGACATCTTCCTCGCCTTCGGTCTTGATAACCATTGCAACGCCCGTCGGCGCACGGAATTCACCGAATACCTCCCGCATCGCGGTGCCCCATTCGCCGGTCGTAACGCCGGCCTTCGCGCAGGCAATGGATGGCTCCATGATGTTGGTGCCATCGCGCGCGGCCTGTTTCAGATTGGCGAGCGCCTCATCGACGGCAGACTGGTCGCGTTGGCTGCGCCATTCCTTCAAGTCGCGCACCTGGGCAGATTCTTCTGCGGGGTCGACAGTCTGGATCGAGCCATCACCCGCGCCGAGCGGGCTGTCTTCGCTTTCTGTATAACGATTGACGCCAACCACAGTCAGCTCGCCGCTCTCGATGGCCTTGATGCGTTCGATATGAGCGTCGACCAGACTTTCTTTCATGAAATCGATCGATTTGGTCGCCCCGCCGCGCTGATCAATGTCGGCAAGTGTATCGCGGGCCAGCGCTTTCAATTCCTCAGTCTTGGATTCGATGACGTGGCTGCCATCGAAAATGTCTTCATATTCCAGAAGGTCCGTCTCATAGGCGAGGATCTGTTGCAGGCGCAAAGACCATTGCTGGTCCCACGGGCGTGGCAGGCCAAGCGCCTCGTTCCAGGCCGGCAATTGCAGGGCGCGGCACCGAGCTTTTTTGGACAGCGTGACCGCCATCGCTTCAATCAATATGCGATAGACATTGTTTTCAGGCTGCGGCTCGGTCAGGCCGAGCGAGTTGACCTGAACACCGTAGCGGAACAGCAGCGCCTTTGGGCTGGTGACGCCATAGCGCTCGCGGCCAATCTCCTCCCAGAGTTCCACAAAGGCACGCATCTTACAAAGTTCCGTAACGAAACGGACACCGGCGTTCACAAAAAATGAAATACGACCGAAAACAGTCTCAAAGTCTGATTCCGGAACTTGTCCGCCGGCTTTCACCGTATCCAGAACAGAGATTGCCGTCGCCAGCGCGTAGGCCAGTTCCTGCTCCGGTGTCGCGCCCGCTTCCTGCAGGTGATAGGAGCAGACATTCATCGGATTCCATTTGGGCACTTCAGTATAGCACCAACTGACCATGTCCGAGATCAGGCGAAGGCTCGGCTCGGGTGGGAATACATAGGTTCCGCGGGAGAGATACTCCTTAACAATGTCGTTCTGGGTCGTTCCGCGCAGCTTCTTGCGATCATCTCCGCGTTCATCTGCCAGTGCGACGTAAAGCGCCAGCATCCAGGCCGCCGGCGCATTGATCGTCATGGAGGTGTTCATCTCTTCCAGCGGCAACTGATCGAAGAGCAGGCGCATATCGCCAAGATGCTTCACTGGCACGCCGACCTTGCCGACTTCACCCTTTGAGAGGATGTGGTCGGCGTCATAGGCGGTCTGCGTGGGCAGGTCGAAGGCGATCGACAGGCCTGTCTGGCCCTTGGCGAGATTGCCGCGATAGAGCTCGTTGGATTTCGTCGCCGTGGAATGGCCCGCATAGGTCCGAAAGATCCACGGGCGGTCCGGCGCGTGCTGGTATGCTTTATCCATGTCTGCCACGGAATTCTCCCCTTATTATGTTGCGCCGCAACATGCCGTGTGAAACGACACAAGGCAAGCGTGCATGCTTGCGTCAGGATGTCAGAGCAACCAGATGGAGGCGAGAGGAGAAATACGTGAACCAGCCGACCAGTCTGATCCAGTCCGCCTTGCTTCTGCGGATAATCGCTATCCTCACCTTTCCGCTTGGCGTGGTCGTCGCGGCGCTTCTGGAGCGCAGCGTGCTTATGGTGGCGGCGTTGGCGGCCGGAATGCTTCTGGCCAGCTGGGTTGAGCGTTTCCGGTTGCATCGACTGACTGGCCATGAAGGGTATCCCGCAGTGACGGGACTGCTGCCAGGGTTCGCCGTGCGTGCGGGTTTGCTGGCAGGATTGTTCATTGTCTGCCTCGGCGTGTTTGCGTTGTTTCGAGAGACGTCCCTGGCGCGCGGATATGGCGCGGTGGATGTCGGGCTATTCTGCGCGACAACGGGCATCGCCCTGCTGGCAAATACTTTCAGTGCGCGCATCGCAACACAGGAAGTGTCGGCAGTGATGGGCCACATGAATACAGGCTTTTCCAACAGCGCAAGTTCCGGCGCAGGGGACGGCGACGGAGAAATCATCGAAGGCGAGATCATCGACAAGGAATAGCCATTTTCCTGTGTGAAATCCGTTAGCGCAAACATCCCCATGTTTGCTATGGCTTTCTGGACATTTCGCGGCTGCCTGAAATCAGGTATAGCGCCCCCGCGTACACGGAGTTTCCGGCGATGACTGACATGATCGGCCTTGTGGCCGCTGCCCTCACCACGCTTTCATTCCTGCCACAGGCCCTGATGGTCATCCGGACCGGCCGGACGGACGGCATTTCGCTGATCATGTATACGATGTTCACGGCGGGCGTGACGGGCTGGTTGGTCTACGGCTTCCTGCTCAACTCAATGCCGATTATCATCGCCAACTTGGTTACAATCCTTCTGGCGAGTGTGATTTTGGGCCTGAAAGTGCGCCACACGCTTCAGGCGAGGGCCCAGGCGGCCACCTTGGAGACGTCTGCGCCCAGCGCTTCATAATATAGCCGCTGTACAAGACGGGTTACTGGGCCGGGCTTGCCGTCGCCGACAGGGCGATCTTCCAACTGGACCACAGGCGCAATCATCGCACCGGCCGAGGTGGTGAAGATCTCCCGCGCAGCATAGGCTTCATCGGGAGTGAAGGCGCGTTCTTCCACAGTGAGGCCCCGATCTCTCAGGCGGGCAATAACATGTGCGCGCGTGATGCCGGGCAGAATGTCGCTGGACAGGTTGCGGGTGATGATCTGGTCGTCCTCGGTCACGATCCACGAATTGGCTGAGGCGGCTTCGGTAACGTATCCATCTTCCACCATGAACGCGGTTTGCGCGCCCGCTTCGCGCGCTGATCTATAGGCGAGGGCCTGAGACAATAACTGGGTTGTCTTGATGTCGCGCCGTCGCCAACGAATATCGTTCAGGAAGATCGCGCGAATTCCATGCTCCGCAACCGGACCGATCAAGGGGCGATGATCGGCGAAAAGAAGTACGGTCGGTGTAAAGACATCCGGCCCGGCAAAGTCGCGTCCGTCATATGCGCCGGCTGTGACCTGCAAATAGATCAGACCTTCCTGCAAACCGTTCCTGTGAAGGAGCTGTACATGCAGGTCTTCCCAGTCAGCGGCGCTGTGCGGGTTCGGGATGGCGATGGCGTCCAGCGTGTTACGGAGCCGTGAAACGTGGCCCTCGAAATCGACCAATCTTCCGCCATAGACTGCAGTTACTTCATAGGCGGCATGAGCAAAAAGGAATCCTCGATCCAGTGGGGAAATCCGCGCATCCTGCCGCTGGGTAAATGCGCCGTTCAGATATACAATGTCGCCCATTGGCATGAATGCAACGCCCCCTTGCTGATTTTTGTGCAGCGCAACAAAATTCTTGCATGCGTCACACTCAGCGGCCAAGGTGGCGGGAACCGGATGTTTTGTGAAGACATGAAAAATGTGCGCCAATGCGTTCCGGAAGTGTAATCAAGGAGGAGGGCCCCCCTGCCATGGCAAGGGAGACAAAAGACATTTACGAACTCGGTGAGATCCCGCCGGAGTTCCATGTACCGAAAATGATGCATGCCTGGGCAATTCGCCGGGAGCGCCACGGTCGACCGTCAACGGCGATGCAGCTTGAGCAAGTGCCTGTGCCGGAGATCGATTCCGACGAGGTGCTGGTGCTCGTCATGGCAGCTGGCGTGAATTATAACGGCATCTGGGCCGGGCTGGGCGAGCCGATTTCGCCATTCGATATTCACAAGCAGGATTATCACATCGCAGGCTCAGACGCCGCGGGGATTGTCTGGGCGGTCGGCCGCAAGGTGACTCGCGTGAAGCCGGGCGATGAAGTTGTCATCCACTGTAACCAGGACGATGGCGATGATGAGGAGTGCAATGGCGGCGACCCGATGTTCTCGCCGAGCCAGCGCATCTGGGGTTATGAGACTCCGGACGGTTCTTTTGCGCAATTCTGCCGCGTTCAGGCGCGTCAGTGCATGCCGCGTCCGAAACATCTGACCTGGGAGGAGAGCGCCTGCTACACGCTGACACTCGCAACGGCCTACCGGATGCTGTTCGGACACCGCCCGCATATTTTGAAGCCCGGTGAGCACGCCCTGATCTGGGGCGCATCCGGCGGACTTGGCAGTTTTGGGGTTCAGCTTTGTGCTGTCACCGGTGCGCACGCGATTGGCGTCGTTTCGTCAGATGACAAGTTCGACCACGTCATGTCGCTTGGCGCGAAAGGCGTGTTGAATCGGAAAGACTTCAATTGCTGGGGCCAATTGCCCACGGTGAACGGCCCGGAATTCAGCGACTACATGAAGGAAAGCCGCAAATTCGGCAAAGCGATCTGGGAAATCACCGGCAAGCAGGATGTCGACATCGTGTTCGAACATCCGGGCGAGTCGACGTTCCCTGTGTCGGTTTTTGTCGTCAAGCGTGGCGGCATGGTTGTGATCTGTGCCGGCACGACAGGCTTTAACCTGACTATGGATGCGCGCTTCCTCTGGATGCGCCAGAAGCGGGTGCAGGGCAGCCACTTTGCAAACCTGAAACAGGCTTCGGCCGCCAACAAGCTGGTCATTGATCGCCGGATTGATCCCGGCATGTCGGAGGTCTTCCCCTGGGCAGACATTCCGGCAGCGCACGAGAAGATGCTGGATAACAAGCACCTTCCGGGCAACATGGCCGTGCTGGTCACCTCGCCGAAGCCGGGCCTGCGCACGGTCGAAGACGTGCTCGCTGTCAGCGGACAGGCCTGACTCTTCCGACCCAATAGGAAAACCCCCGTCGGCGATGGCTGGCGGGGGTTTTTCCTTGCTCTGAAAACGCCAGGCTAAAGCTCGTCCATGCCGCCCGGATTGCGACGGCGGCGGATCAGCCACATGACGCCGCGAAGATCAGACAGGGCATCAGCCAGTCGGCCAAAATTGGTGTAGTTCGACTTGCCGGAGCCACGCTCGCGGTGGTTCACATCGCGATACTCTACATCGAACCCCTCCGCCCGCATCAGGGCAGGGACGTAGCGATGGATGTGATCGAAATAGGGAAGCTGCAGGAACGCGTCGCGATAAATCGCCTTCACGCCGCAGCCCGCATCATCGCAATCATCTTTTAGCATACGCTTGCGGATCCTGTTGGCAAATGTGCTGCCGAAGCGTTTCCACGCGGTGTCCTTGCGCTTGGTGCGGCGCCCCATCACCATTTTCAGGGATTCCGGTGCGTCAGCGCGTGTCAGCTGGCGGTAGAGATCTGGCAGGTCGGCCGGGTCGTTCTGACCGTCGCCATCAAGTGTGCCGACCACTGGTGCGCGCGCGGCGAGGATACCGGACCGTATAGCGCGGCTCTGGCCAGCATTCTTGCGGTGGCTGATGACGCGCAGCATTGGAAAACGCGCCTTCAGGTCCACGAGACGTGCACGTGTATCGTCGCTGGATGCATCATCCACAAACACCATCTCGAAGGCGCGGCCATCCAGCGCGCGATGAATCTCGGTGACCAGGGGTTCGACATTGCCGGATTCATTGTGAACCGGAACGACAATGGAAAATTCGAGTGACTGGGCCATGGCTGGCACCTTTCAGCAAGGGAATCGCGCACGCGCGCGAGGCAGGTTTCGCACGCTCATACAAAGCGATTTGACGCAAGGCGAGCCCTATGGCGCATCTATCGCTTACTGAAACTCAGCGCAAAACAATGAAGACGCGCCGGGATGAACACGGTAAACGGCATTTATGACTTTGCTTGATCGACTGTCGACCGGCTGGAAGCCGTGGGTTGTCCTGTTCATCCTGACCTTCGGGGCAGCCGCGCCGGGCGTGTTCAACCTGCCCGCGCTGGACAGGGATGAAAGCCGGTTTGCGCAGGCCTCCAAGGAGATGCTGGAAGAGAAGGACTATATCCGTATCCAGTATCAGGACGAGCTTCGCAACAAGAAGCCGGCTGGTATTCACTGGCTGCAGGCGGCATCGACGGCTGTCTTCACCGGCCCGGAGGCAAAACAGATCTGGACATATCGCGTGCCCAGTTGGCTCGGCGCAGCGTTCGGCACACTTGCCTGTTTCTGGACCGGCCTGGTCCTGGTCGGCCGCAGGGCAAGCTTTGTCGGTTCGGCCCTGTTTGGGGCGACCCTGCTGCTGACTTCGGAAGCACACATTTCGAAAACCGATGGCGTTCTGGTTTTTCTGACGACGCTCAGCATTGGCGCATTGGCGCGCCTCTACATGCGCCGAGACCAGTCCAAGAAGATGGCGCTACTGTTCTGGGCCTGCATGGGCACAAGCTTCCTGATCAAGGGGCCAGTTACGCCTATGGTGGCGGCCTATGCCGGCATGGGCGCCTGGGTCTGGGCCAAGGCGACAGATGGGAAGGGCGGCGACTGGTGGCGCGTTCTGACATGGTGGCCGGGGCCCGCGATCTTCGTGGCGATGGTGCTGCCCTGGTTCCTGTGGATTCAGGCGGCGACCGATGGGCAATACATCAAGGGCGCGGTTGGCAAGGATCTGAAAGACAAGTTCACTGGCGCGTCCGAAGGGCACGGCGGTTGGCCTTTTTATCATTTGACGCACATTCCGGCCTGGTTCTTCCCGGCCACCTTGTTCTTCGTTCCGGGGCTCGTGGCGGCGTGGAAACGGCTAAAGCCCAGCCGTCCGCGCGGGCAAGCCTGGTTGAAGCATGTTGTGCTTGTCAGCGGTGCGATCTTCGTCGGACTGCTTGCCTTGAATTATGTGTTGCCCTTCATGCCGCGCCCGCAAGGCGATGGGATGATCGCAAGCGCCTTGAACTCAGTCGCATCATTGAAACCGCTTCCGGCTTGGCCTGCGCTATTCATTGGCGTGTTCTGGTGGCTGTCGGGCCGTGACACATGGATGGCGCGGTGGCCTGTGGGCGAGGAGGTGATTCCTGACGAGACGCGTGCCATGCGCTTGCTCGTCGCCTGGGCTCTGCTGACATACGCCTTTTTTGAGCTGATGCCGACGCTGCTCAGCCATTACATTCTGCCAGCTTACCCGGCGTTTGGGCTCATGGCGGGCTATGCCTCGACACGCATGATGGAAGGTGAGTTCCTGCCGGTCACGCGGTGGGTGTCCATTGCACTGTTCGCTCTCGGTGCCATCCTGTTGCTGGCGGTCTCCTTTCCCGGGGTCACGACCTATTTCATGGCAGAGACGGCAGGCGACTTTTCGACGGCGCTGCCCAAGGATGTGTTGGAGACTTGGACGGACTATCGGGAATTCCCGCTCTGGTTCTGGTGGATTGGTTTTGCGCTGTGCGGCGTAGCCATTATCGAGTTCAGCCGCCGGCATGAATGCAACGCGGCCATGTTTGCCATCTATGCCGCCGTGGCGATTGGCTGGCATGTTCGCATTTTCATGTTGCCGACCCAGATTTGGGTGCAGCCGACAGAGACCGCGCGCCTCGCCCTGGAGGATGTGTGCGGTGTGCCGGGTGAGGCATGTGCTTGGGAAGCGCCAGAGCGCATTCTGGCGCTTGGGTATGCAGAGCCGTCCTATGTGCTCACGCTGGGCACACAGAATCTGCATCCGCCAGAGACGCCGCTCGACCTGCCTGAGGATCTTTCAGCCTATCCGGTGGTCTATCTGGTCAATCTGGAAGACCGCAAGGCCGAGCTGCCCATTCAGGATGAACTCACGCACCTTCGGTCACAGGCAGAGCAGATGTCGCTTTGCGTGACCGAGACCGAATCCTATTACGCGCTGAACTATTCCAACGGTGATCCAGTCAACTTCCGCGCCTTGAGGTTTGATGCGGGCGGCTGTCCGGACTGATGGCTAGAATTCGTATCCGATCCGCAGGCCATAGGTGCGCGGGTCAGACCGGAACGTGTCATAGCCGATGAAGCCATACCCGGACACGGCATAGTCTTCATCTGTCAGGTTCCGACCCCAGGCTGTGAGCGTGACGCCCGTGTCTCTGAGGGTGAAGCTTGCTTCGGCTTGCAGGGTTGTGAAGCCTTCCTGCATGCGGCTCTTCAAGCCTTCCGGATCGAGATAATAGTCACCGCGATATTTGGCGTGAATGGAAATGCGTCCATCAATCGTGTCCGTGGCCGCAAATTCATACTGGCCACCGAACGTGGCTGACACGTCAGGTGCAAAGGGAAGGGGGTTGCCGTCAAACGTGTCTGCATTGCCGCCAATGTCGGATTCCTGATCAATTTCGGTTTCGAGCAGGGTGAGTGCGCCTTGCAGGGCAAATTGCTCTGTAGACTGCCAATTGAAATCAGCCTCCATCCCATAGGAAATCGCCTTGTCCAGATTGGAGAGGGAGTTGGAGGTGATGCTGGAGCCGTCCGGCAACACAAAGTTCACGAAGATGCGGGCCTGCGGGTCAGAATAGTCCTGTGCAAAGGCGGCGACCGCATAGGTCAGTCGGTCTGTCTTCCCCTTATATCCGATCTCATAGGCCGTCACGGTTTCCGCATCGAACAGGCCTTCATCCGCGAAATGGGTCACATTGTTCTGGACTTCGCCATTGAAGCCGCCCGACTTGTAGCTGTTGGAAACGGACGCATAGGCCGTTCCATGTTCCATCGCATAGGATAGGGCGGCGTGGCCTGAGAGATATGTCTCTTCAATTTCATTCGACCCTGCAGCTAGGCCGAGCCCGCCCACATTGTTGTAGCCAATGGTGCCATCTTCAAAGATATGCCGCCCACTGCCTTGTCCCTCGATTTCCTCACGCGTAACGCGTGCGCCCAGCGTCGCGGTCAGGCTGTCGGAGAGGTCGAACTCATTGTGCGTGAATGCCGCGAAGGTGGAGCGATCCTGACGGATGTCTGTCACGAGCGTCATGGCAGCGGTATCAGACACGGGGGTGGGGCCAGCGCGGCTCGCTGCGCCAACATAGGGGCAGGTTCCCAACAGGGTGTCGGCGTCGAGTTCGCCGCACCAGATTGTGTAGGTCTGGCTGAAATTCTCAACTGATCCCGACACACCAATCATAGTGCTGCCGCCATCCCAATCCGTGTGCAGTCGGATTTCCTGCGAATATTGGCGGAAGTCTCGGAGGTAGGCGAGGTTGGCGTTGAAGTTCGGATTGCCAAACAGTGCGACCGCGCCGTCGAAATCAAATCCGTATTCCTGATTGTAGCCCTCAAACGCCGTCAGGGATGTGAGTGCCCAGCGCCCAATATCGCGCGCGTATTCGGCTGAGATGCCGTAGAATTCGTTGTCCGTATCCTGAATGCCGTCGCTGCCAACCGCGATTTCATGATCGTCCAGATCAAGGGTGTCATTACGCGGGGCGGCGTTGACGCCATTACCCTCTTCATAATGCGTGCGCAGCAAAAGTGATCCATCCGCGACGCTGTCCCAATTGAGGCCGAGCCGTACACCGAACTCGTCACGCTCACCGCCTGCTGCCTCTGGCCCTGCAACATTGTCCAACGCTGCATCACGGGACAGGTAGCGCCCGGCGAGTCGATAGCTGAACCCGGAATCGAAAGAGTCGCCATATGCGCCATCCAGATCCATGCGGTTCAGATTGCCATAGCCAAGACGGACATATCTGCGCTGGTCATTGTCCGGCCGGGCCGTGATGAAATTGATTGCTCCACCGGAGGCGTTGCGTCCGTACAGCGTGCCTTGCGGGCCCTTCAGCACTTCAATTCGGTCCAGATCGTAAAGCATCAATCCGGTCTGCACGTTCGTCGCAAGATAGACGCCATCGGAGTAAACAGCCGCCGCTGTTGGGGTGAGTGCCTGATGGTCGACCGCGCCAACGCCACGTATCTGAAAGGCCACTTGCGTGCCATTGGCCACGGCGGCTTCGACACCCGTCAGCAGGTCGGTCACGTCTTCCGCGCTGACATAGGCATCAGCCAGTGAAAGGTCGCCACTATCGATTACACTGACAGACATGGGGATGTCTGAAAGCGGCGCTGCGCTCGGCGTGGCAGTCGTGACGATTGTGTCCAGCCTTTGCGCCGTGTCACCGGTTTGGGCGGCGGCGGGCAGGGCAAGCGAGGCAAGAATGAGCGGGGCGACGCAGCGCGAATTCTGTTTCATGCGCGGCAGTTACCAACCCGCTGGAATGCGACGCAACTTCATTTAGCTGATAGCTGAGCTGCACGAGCGAAACCGACGTATTCTGGCAACACTGCTGCAGGTTCAGGTTTACCGGGGGGCCCGTTTTGCGAGGATACGCTGCAGTGTGCGCCGGTGCATGTTTAGGCGACGTGCCGTTTCGGAAACATTGTGATTACACAATTCGTACACGCGCTGAATGTGTTCCCAACGTACACGGTCCGCAGACATCGGATTTTCCGGCGGGGCAGGTTTTTCGTCTGGTGAAGCCGTGAGCGCACGGATGATATCGTCAACATCGGCTGGCTTCGACAGGTAATCGACGGCTCCGGCCTTCACAGCGGCGACTGCTGTCGCAATTGCGCCATATCCGGTGAGGATCACTGCGCGCGCGTCAGGACGGTGTTTTTGCAGGACTTCCACCACATCAAGACCGCTGCCATCTTCCAGGCGCAGATCCAGAACCGCGAAAGCGGGCGGGTTAAGACGGGCAATATCCTTGCCTTCAGAGACCGAAGATACCGCAGAGACCACAAAACCGCGCTGAGCCAGGGCACGGGCCATACGTTGCACGAAGGGGCCATCATCATCCATGACGAGACAGGAGCGGTCCTCAACATCCTTGAGGCTCTCGTGCAGATTTACGTTAACTGGCCGATCCATGATCTTATCCTTGGTGTAATATTGGCCATATAGGTCTGAACCGTCACTTAATCCAAGTCAGGCGCCTGCAAAAGAGTCAGTGGCCACAGGGTCTGAACCACAGCGCCACGTTTTGGCGGGGTCCGGTTTCGCGTCGCGATTCGGCCGCCTGTGCGTTCGATCAGCGTCTTTGCGATGAAAAAGCCGAGTCCCATGTCGCCGCCGCCCAGATGCGCTTCCCCGCGTTGCGACACATAGGGTTCGCCCAGTTTCGGCAGCACTTCCGGAGCAAATCCGGGGCCGTCATCGCTGATTGTGATGATGATCTGGTCCGCCGTCCAAGTCGCGACGACATTCACGCGCGTATCGGCAAAGCTGACAGCATTCTCAATGAAGGCACCGAGCGCGTGCAGCACTTCCGGGCTGCGCTTGAGGACCGGGGCGCGAGCATCACCGCCGTCTCCGGCCTCTGCCCGGACACGTACCTCAACGCCCAGCCCTTTGAAGGGGGCGGCCGCCTCGGCAACCAGTGAATCGAGCGGGATCTGGGCGTGGACAATGTCTGTGGCTTCCCGCGCTTCGCGAATGGTGGCCAGAATGGCGCGGCAGCGGTCAGCCTGTTCGGCAATCAGGATAATGTCCTCTGCGCGTGGGTCGTCCGGCCCCAGGTCGCCCTGAAGTTCCTTTGCAACCAGATGAATTGTCGCCAGCGGAGTGCCGAGCTCGTGGGTTGTCATGGCAGACATCGCGCCCAAGGCTGACAGTCTCTGTTCTCGCGCCATCACCACGCCGGCCGCGTCCAGCGCCCGCACGAGCCGCGCTTCATCCTGACTGACCCGCGCCGCCGAAAGGGCAAAAAAGACAACGCCGACGGCAAGCGCCGCGAATTGCCCAAGCTGGAACAACGCCGGCAGGGCAACAGTGCTATCGGCAACGCCCCACGGCAGGGGCAGGTGAATCATCGGCATGAGGGCGGCCAGCAGGAGAGCGAGCAGCGCAATCAGCGTCGCCCGGAACGGGCTGAGGCTCAGCGCGGCTACTGTCACCGGAGCCACCAACAGCAACAGGAAGGGATTGGACAGGCCGCCCGTCGCAGCAATCAAGGCCGCCAGTTGCACGGTATCGAAGGCCAATTGCAGCGTGGCCTCCCAGCCGCGCGTCAGGCGCTGGCTCTGGAAGGCGAAAGACAGAAAGACGTTGAGCCACGCCGAGGCGGCGATAATCGACAGGCAAAGCGCCAGCGGCATGTCGAAATTCAGGCCAAATGCAACGAACAGGACGGCCACTGTCTGCCCAGCCACGGCGAGCCAGCGCAAAGTGATGAATGTACGAAGGCGCGTCCGCCCGAGGGCCGACTGCGCCGATCCCAGCCCTTCCGGGGGCAGGGTGAAGATCGCATCGTCGAGATCTATGTGTCCGTCGCGGGTCAAATCATCCATTTGTGCCTTATGCGGCAGCGTGACGCTTGCGCCAAGCGCCGCTTGCGGCCCATATCGCCTTCATGATGATCAGATCGCTCCTTGCCCCATCCGCCTTGCTGGCCGCCGCCTTGCTGGCCGCGTGTTCTCCATCGTCTGCGCCGGAAGCTGATACTGCCCCGCGTGCCAAGTCCAGCGGCGTGCAGGCCAGCTGCACTGGCCGGGCCTATCCCGAGATTGGCGGGCCGATTTCCCTGATCAATGATGTGGGCGAGCGCGTCACGGAAGAGACTTATAAGGGCCGTCCGACGCTGATCTATTTTGGCTTCACCTATTGCCCGGATGTCTGCCCGATGACGCTGGTGAATGTGGAGCGCGCCTACTCGCAGTTGCCTGAAAATATTGAGCCGCCCCAGACCCTGTTGATCTCTGTAGATCCCGAGCGTGATACGCCAGAAGCGCTTGCCGCTTACGTGAAAGCGCCCCGTTTCCCGGAAAACCTGGTCGGGCTGACAGGCTCACCGGAAGACGTGCGCGCGGCAGCCGATGAGTTCCTGTCGGATTATTCCCGGATCGAACAATCGGGCAGCCAGTCTGAATACACGATGGACCACACATCTTTGCTGTACCTGATGGACGAGGACTGGCAGCTGAAAACCTTCTTCACCCATGAAGACACGGCAGAGACCATTTCGGCCTGCCTTGGCGAATTGCTGGCAGAATAGGTAAGGCCCGCCGTGCTGGCGGGCCTGTCTGTTTCAGGCCAGCAAGCCCGCTGCGAAAAACGCAAAGAATGCGCCGATCACGAATGCGCCAACGCTGATCCACCAGACGATCCAGCTGATCCGGCGCGCCCGTGTGCAAGCGCGTGCCTGGGCCGGGTCGACTGGGCAGGGCAGCGAACGTGCATGCCATTGCCAGGCTCCGGCCACCGCGATCATCCCTGCTGCGATAGAGAAGACCAGCTCCTTGTTCTTGCCGAGCCAGGTGATCTGCGGAACCGCTTCGATCAGGCCCGCCATGACGGCCCCGGCACCGATGCTGACCAGCAGTGCGGGCAGGGCGCAGCAGATCAGGGTTCCCGTCGAAGTGAACAGAGACAGGAAGGCCGGCAGCGTACTTGGCGCCTTTACTTCGCCGCTCATGCGTCGTCGCCCCGGTCTATGCTGACGAGCGAATAGCCGGATTTGCGGATCAGCTTTCCGATTGTTTCATCATCCATGTTCGCGCCTGCCTTCAGGCCAAGGACGATTTGTCCGTTGTCCAGGTCCACAGTCACGCTTTCCACGGCGTCCTGTTTCTTGAACACTTTGCGGACGGCCTGCGCACAAAAATCGCAGACAAGGCCATTCACCTTGGCGGTGACGATTTGGGCCGAGTCGGCCACGTCTTTTGTGTCCACCAGATCGGGCGCTGCACCTTCATGTGCAGAATGATCCATTTTTGAATGGTCCATCATTTCGTCAGCCAATGCTGGCGTAGTCAGGACGGAAAGGGCGAGGATGCCAAAGGCGATCTTGTTCAGTTTCATGTCTGTGTTTCCTGTAAATCAGAACCGGATGATCCAGTTCGCAAGCAGTTCCTCGGTCTCCAGAGTATAGCCGATTTCGACCATCTGGACGTCCTTGAAGAACCGGATGAGAGGGGTTGTGGTTGTGGGCTCGGCTGCTTCCGGGTGGTTGTCCACCTGCAGCATCAGCCAGGTATGGAGGTCTCCGAAGTCGCCGATATAGGGGGCAACACCGACCCGCGCACTGTGGCGCAGGCTCTGGTTTCCGGCATAGTCGGTCGCCCGTGCCTCATAGGAGGTAAACCAGCGCCGGGTTTCCCAGTCCGCAGCGAATGCCGCGAAACCTGAAAGCTCTCCCGACGCATCGCCGAACGGGTCAGCTTCACCAACGCCCAGTTTCAGATAGGTGTTGGCCTGACTGCTGGGGCCATTCCATCGCTTCAGCAGGCGATTGTATTGCAGGCCGGTGAATTGCACGTCTTCGGCCCAGTTCCGTTCGGCATAAAAGCCGATGGAATCCGAGGCCGTTGGCGAATAATGAATATGCAGCGACGACGCATCGCCATTGTTCATCTGCATTGCCGTCCAGCCTCCGGGATAGGAAACGGGACGTGCCTCGGCTATGGGGGCCAGGGCCGCCCAAGTCAGGCATGCCGCAACAGGTGCGGCGCGGGATAGGAAGGACAAGGCCTTCTCCTTTGTTCCGGGTTGAATGGATGTTTCTCGGGAAACATCACACCCGGGGAGGGGGCGGCTCCGGTACAAAGGTGATCGAGACAGGACTTGCGTCCAGCGGCGCATCGAACAGCGGTGGATAGGTCTGGCTTACCTTATCCCCTGCGGTAGCTGATGGAAGCGCCGCAACTATGGCAGGACAGCAACACGCTGTACTGTCCATCATGCCATCCATCGGTTCATCAGGCGCGTCGGCTGGGGCGTGCTCCATCATGCCCATGTCGCAATCGGCCGCCATTGCGTGAACCATCTGGCTCGCCTTGGCAGACGGACAGTCCGCTTGCGCGGCGCTGGCCGTGCCAGACGCAATCAGCAGCAGGCTGAAGCAGAGAAGAGCAATCCTTTGGAGCATTGACCAACTCCTATCATGAAACTGGCCGCGCCCGTCAAATTACAAGGCAGTGACCTATTGCGCCACCCAGCCTCCATCGATCGACAGGTCTGCGCCATTGATCTGGTCGGCGTCAGGCGAGCAAAGGAAGGCGACGAAGCCGCCAATCTGCTCTGCTGTCACGAACTCCTTGGTTGGCTGGGCAGCAAGCAGCACATTTTTCACCACTTCGTCGCGGGTCATGCCGCGCGCCTTCGCAGTGTCGTCAATCTGGCCATCAACCAGCGGCGTATGCACATAGCCGGGACAGACAAGATTGCACCGTACGCCGTGTTCCGCCCCTTCGAGTGCAGTCACCTTGGTCAGGCCGGCGAGGCCATGCTTGGCGGCGACGTAAGCGGCCTTGAACGGAGAGGCGACCTTGGCATGTGCGCTGCCTGTATTGATGATGCGGCCCCAGCCCTTTTCCTTCATCGGCCCGAGCGCAAGGCGCGTAGTGTGAAAAGCCGCTGACAGGTTCAGCGCCATGATCAGATCCCATTTGGCAACGGGGAAATCTTCCAGCGGAGAGACAAATTGCGTCCCGGCATTGTTGACGAGGATGTCCACCCCGCCGAATTCCTTCTTCACATAGTCGAACATGCCTTCGATGGCGTCCGGTTTGGTCAGGTCAGCGCCTGAATAGCCAACCTGTACGCCGTGTTCCGAATGCATCTCTTTCTGAAGAGACGCAATTTCATCGGCGTCGCCGAAGCCGTTGAGCACAATATCGGCCCCGGCCTGCGCGAGCCGCTCGGCGATCGCCTTTCCAATGCCGCTGGTCGAGCCGGTAACGAGGGCGGTTTTCCCCTTGATCATGAATCTGTCTCCTTGAGGCAATGGCATGCTATGGGTAGGGATAAGTATGGCTCAGTTCGGGTCAATGGAAATCAGAGGAAATGGCGAGCGTTTATGGGCGGTGAGACTTTAGCTTTTGTCGAGGCCTTCCCGCGCTTCCTGGTCTGGACGGGGGCGGCCGGCATCATGTTGGTCGCTGCCAGCACGATTTATGTGCTGCTGACGCCCTGGAAGGAACTGGCGCTTGTAAAGTCCGGAAACGCCGCCGCCGGGTTCGCGCTGGCGGGCGCGATTGTCGGGCTGGCCATTCCCATCGCCTCCTGTTTGGCATCAAGCGTTACATTGGTTGACCTCGCCATCTGGGGCATCGTGTCATTGTTGATCCAATTGCTCGTCTACCGGCTCGTGGACGTGCTGCTGACCGATATTCCACGTCGGATCGAGGAGGAAGAAGCGGGCGCCGCCGTCGTGCTGGTGTCTGCCAAGCTGGCTTCGGCCCTGATCATTGCAGCGGGTCTTTGGGACCCGGTGCTGCAAAGGTTCTAGGGGAGGGCTGGAGACTTCATGCGTTCGTTCGACTGGGTGATCTATGCGTTGGTTCTGGGCGTTGTCGTCTGGACCCTGTTCTCGCGAGATCCGAAAGCGGACGCGCCGGAGCCTCCGATTGCCCAGATCGAATCAGAAGGCCCGACGCTGCCGCCGCCCTCTCCGCTGGATGAACAGGTGCTGGTGCAGGTCAGCGAACCGAAAGACGGGATCGGAACAGCTTTCGCCGTAAACACGTCGGGCCAGTGGATCACGGCGCGGCATGTCGTCGATGGATGTAATTCTGTCGGCCTGCTCGTCGCCCCCGGCCAATATGTTCCGGTCGACAGTATTGTCGTGGACCCTGATCACGACCTGGCCTTGCTGACGACAGGTCGTAGCCCGAACCCGGTGAAACTGGATCTGGAATCTCCGCTCCGGATCGGCACCTATGGCTATCATGTTGGCTATCCACAGGGGCGCCCGGGGGAAGTGGCGACCAAGCTGATGTCCCGCTCGAAACTGATCACACGGGGCCGCAGGGAAGGGGCAGAGCCCATTCTCGCCTGGGCCGAGATCGGACGCACACGCGGCCTGACCGGGCCGCTCGGGGGCATCTCCGGTGGGCCGGTGTTTGACGCGAATGGTGCGGTACGGGGCGTGATTGTCGCGGAAAGCCCGCGTCGTGGCCGCATCTATACCGCCGCGCCGACCTCTGTCGATGCCTTCCTGACCAGTCTGAGCATCAACCGCGAAGACGGTCCAACCGAAGTCTTCGCTGAAGAGACCTATGGTCCTGTATCTGATAATGCCCGCCGCCGTTTGCAGGTGGTGAAAGTGGCCTGCCGGGTGACCCCATGACACATTTTGCTTCTCATCTCATCGCTGGCGCGCGCCAGCTGGGCCCGCTTTGCGTGGGCATTGACCCGCATCCCGGGCGCATCCCTGCCCTGTTTGGCGGCGACACACCAGACGGGCTGGCGGCCTGGGGCGAAGCCGTGGTCGCCGCAGCAGCTGGCCGCGCCTGTGTGGTGAAACCTCAAGTCGGCCTGTTCGAGCGCCATGGACCGGACGGCATGCGCGCCCTTCAGCGCGTGTGTGATGCGTCGAAAGCGGCGGGTCTCATGGTCATCACAGATGCGAAACGTGGCGACATAGGCACGACTGCCAAAGGGTATGCTGCTGCCTATCTGTCACAGGACGCGCCATTCTATTCTGATGCTGTCACGGTGAACCCGTACATGGGCATGGACACGCTGGAGCCGTTCCTTCAACAGGCCGAAGCGAATGGGAAGGGCGTCGTCGTATTGGCGCGAACGTCCAATCCTGGGTCTGCCGATTTCCAGGCAAAGGATCTTGAAGGCGCGCCGCTTTACGCCCGCGTGGTTGAGGCACTCGCCCCCGCGATAGAGCGCCTCAAAGGCGCGGATGGCTGGTCCAGCTTGATGCTGGTGGCCGGGGCGACAGGGCCAGATGAGGCTCGCAAACTCAGGACACTCGCGCCGGACGCCTTGTTTCTCGTGCCCGGATATGGCGCGCAGGGCGGTGGCGCGGCGGATGCGCTTGCCGGTTTTGCGGAAGTGGACGGGCGTCTTGAAGGTGGTGTGGTGAACGCCTCGCGGTCGGTAACTTTCCCTGACGGTTCGGAATCTGCCGCCGACAAGACGGCGTGGACGTCCCTTGTCGAGGCTGCGATTGATGCGGCGCAGGCCGATCTCTCCACGCATGCGCGGCTTGGCGCGGCAACGCTCGCCTGACCTAAAGACAGGTCTCGACAATCGGCCTGCCTCCACTACTCTCGCACTCCAAAGCGGCATCAGACCGTTTCAAGGAAACGAACAGGGAGAGGAACCGCCATGACACACTGGCAGTCCACACTGATTGCAGGGGCATCCTTTGCAATTCTCGTCGCTTGCGGGCAGGCGAAAACCGCCGATCAGGCCCCATCGGCGGAACCGGAAGCCTTCGCGGCGGTCGACACCCAGCGCATCAGCACGGGCAGCGCAGGCGAGGAATGGCTGACATATGGCGGCACCTATGATGAGCAGCGCCATTCCAGCCTGACGAACGTCAACACGGACACGGTCTCCGATCTCGGCGTGGCATGGACCTATGATCTGGCGACAAATCGCGGCGTGGAATCGACCCCCATCGTGGTTGACGGTGTAATGTATGTCACTTCGGCCTGGTCGCTGGTCTACGCGCTGGACGCAAAGACAGGCGAAGAGCTGTGGGTCTATGATCCGGACGTGGATCGCGCTGTGGGTGTTAAGGCCTGTTGTGATGTCGTGAACCGCGGGGTCGCTGTCTATGATGGCAAGGTTTATGTCGGTATCATTGATGGCCGGCTGGAGGCGTTGGACGCCGAAACCGGCGAAGTCGTCTGGAGCAAGGTAACCGTCGACCAGTCCAAGCCCTACACGATCACCGGCGCGCCGCGCGTGGTGAACGGCAAAGTGTTGATCGGCAATGGCGGCGCGGAGTTGGGTGTGCGCGGCTACATCTCTGCTTATGATGCGAATACCGGCGACAAGGTCTGGCGGTTCTACACGGTGCCCAATCCTGAAAAACAGCCGGATGGCGAAGTGTCCGATGCCGCATTTGAGGACATCGGCAATGTCACATGGGGCGATGACGGCGCATGGGTCACCGATGGCGGTGGCGGCACCGTCTGGGATTCCATCGTGTATGACGAGGTCAACGACCAAATCATCTTCGGCGTAGGGAATGGCTCTCCCTGGAACCGTGATTTCCGTGATCCGTCTGGCGGTGACAATCTCTTCCTGTCGTCGATTGTCGCGGTGGATCCCGAAACCGGCACCTATAAATGGCACTTCCAGACGACGCCGGGCGACAATTGGGACTACACGGCAACGCAGACCATTATTCTGGCCGACCTGCCGCTCGGCGAAGATGGTGCAAGCCGCCGCATCGCGATGCAGGCCCCCAAGAACGGCTTCTTCTACGTACTGGATGCCGAGACCGGGGAGTTCCTGTCCGGGGATGCTTTCGTCCCGCAGAATTGGACAACCGGCCTGGATGAGAATGGCCGCCCCATCGAGATCGCGGATGCGCGGTATGGAGAAGTGCCTTACCAGCAGACACCCGGTCCTCTCGGGGCGCACAACTGGCACCCGATGGCCTTCAATCCGGAGCTGAACCTCGCCTACATTCCGGCGCAGGAGATCCCGCAGGCCTATGCACGCGATCCGCGGTTCGAGAGTGACGCGATCGCCTGGAATACCGGTGCGGACTTTTCCGCAGGTGTGCCCCCGATTGCCCCGCCGGAGGTCGCCAAATTCCTTCGCTCAAGCTTGAAGGGCCGCCTGATTGCGTGGGATCCGATTGCCGGAGAGCCGCGCTGGACGGTCGAGCACGACAATGCCTGGAATGGGGGGGTACTGTCCACGGCGGGCGGTTTGGTATTTCAAGGAAAGCTGAATGGTGAGTTTGCCGCTTATGACGCGGCAACTGGCGACAAGCTCTGGAGCCATGACTTGAAGTCTGGCGGCGCGTCTGGCCCGGGCACATTCATGATTGACGGCGAGCAGTACGTTACGATCACAACGGGCTGGGGCAGCGCCTTTGGTCTGTCAGCAGGCTTTGCCTATGACGAGACGGTGCCTTCCACGGTCGGCAAGGTCGTGACGTTCAAGTTGGGCGGTGAGGGTGAGATTGCAGATCCCGATTTCCCGATGATCGACAAGACGCCCAAAGCGGATTCCTTTGGCGACGAGACAATGATCGCGGAAGGCGCGGTCCACTATGCGCGCAATTGCACGGTTTGCCATGGGCCGCTGGCGGTCAGCTCGGGTGTCCTGCCAGACTTGCGCTGGTCCGCCATCACCGGGAACGAAACCGCATGGAAAGGCGTCGTGATCGATGGCAATTTGGCGGTGAACGGCATGGTGTCCTTTGCGGATTATCTGACCCCGGAGCAGTCGGAATCCATCCGCGCCTATGTGCTCGCTCAGGCCCATGCAGCTGCGACGGCCGAGGCTGGCGAGAACTGACCGTTTTGTGAGTGGCGCGGCCTGCGGGGGCGCGCTACATTGTGCCCATGCACATTCTGGTCCTGATATTCGGCATCCTGATGACGATTGGCGTTTGGTCATGGCGTCTCCAGATGGCACGCCGTGGCGCGAAGGCGGCGCTGGATGCAGCTGGCGCCATCGCGAATGCACCGCGCCGGTTCGCCTTTCGCTACAAGGCGGGGAAGGGTGGCATCAGCCTGATCGAAGACCCGAGAGAGGCCGCTGCCATCATGATGATGGAGGTGGCCCGTGCCCGCGAAGGCCCGCTGACGGAGGCGCAGGCAAGAGTGATCGATCAGGAAATGATCGCCCACTTCAATTTCACGCAGGCCGAGGCGGACGAGTTGTCTGCCCATGCCGCCTGGGTGATGAATTCCCTGCCGGACCCGCAAGCGGCCATGCGTAAGCTCAGCCAACTCATCGTGAGTGCGCCTCAGCTCGGCCCAAAGGAAATTGTCGATCTCGACGCCATGCTGGTCGCCGTCTCCGAGGCCGAAGGCGTGCCGACGCGGGAACAACTTACCCTGTTGCAAGTGTTCAGAGACAAGGCAGGCCTGAAGACCTGACCCGCTCAGCCGCTTAACAGTGGTTGCGCGCCTCGCCCCGGCGCAATAGGGATTCAGTCCATGTCAGAGTCTCTTCCCAGTGAATATCGCGCCAAGGTGTTCAACGAATCCTGGACGAATTTCTCCGTCCTGCGGCATGGCCGGTTCGATGGCATGCTGGTCACGTCAAAGAATTCCGGGACCCATTGGCTGAAATACATGTTGGCGGTGGCGTTGGCGGAAACGTATGGCATCGCCCATCCGCCCTATTTCTCGGAGAACGCCGTGCGGCCTTATATTGGCTGGCCCAAGGATGATGTGACGTTCCCACAGCTTCCACGACTGGCCTTCAGCCACACGATCCCGCACCATCTGGCCGAATGGGGATGGGCGCGCAGCATGGCCAGCCTGCCGCCTTACGTGCTGGCGGTGCGCCATCCCATGTCCATTCTCGCCAGCCATCACGCCAAATGGGAATATGACATCAAGGTTGACTGGCTGACCTATCTGAAAGGCGATCCCGGCGGGTCGAAGTATCGCTGCGATCTCTACTGGCTTGCCCGCTTCTGGAACCGTTGGGGCGATATCCGGGCCAAGCATGGCGACAGCATCTTCCTGGTCCAGTACGAGCAGACCCAGAAAGACCCGCGCGCCATCCTTCAAGCCGTATCGGACCATTGGGGGCTGGGCCTGACGGCGATGGCGCTGGATACGGCGCTCGCAGCAGGCACAAAGGAAGCGATGGCCGAAAAGGTCGACCCGGACGCTGAACCCAACGTGCTGCAGAATCGCAAGACTCCGCTGTCAGAACTGTTCACCGGAGAGGCGATGGACATTTATGCCGATCATGTCCGAACCCTGTTCCGGCACGATCTGGACTATGACCTGCTCAGCCTTCCGGCTTGAGATAACCGCTTGAGCGTCCGTCGGGCGTGTACTTGATCCACCAGGGTTCGGCTTCAGCCTGCTTTTCCAGTTCCAGGAAAAGCGGGTCTTCCAGCACGGCTGCCGAGTATTCCGCAGCGGCGCCCGTCAGGGGCAGGCCATAGGTGCGGAAACGTGTCACGACCGGCGCGTAGAAAGCGTCAGCCGCGCTCCATTTGCCAAACAGGAAATCCCCGCCCGCGCCATGTTGCGCGCGCATCTCGTCCCACATCGTCTGGATGCGGGCAATGTCGGCCTCAAGCGCTTCAGTCATGTCCGGCGTTTCAGAGCGGCTGCGAATGTCCATCGGGCATGCCTTGCGCAGTGCCGGGAAGCCTGCATGCATTTCGCTTGTCACCGCGCGGGCGATCGCGCGCTTGCCAGCGTCCTCTGGCCAGACCGCTCCGACAGGGGCCCAGTCTGCAATCCATTCGGTGATGGCCAGGCTTTCCCACACCGTCACATCATCCCAGATCAGCAGCGGCACCTTCGCCGTCGGGCTGATCTCTTTCAGCTTTGCGGATGTGTCCGGGAAATCGAGCGGCACGATCACTTCTTCCACGGGCAGGCCAATACGGCGCGCAACCAGCAGCGGCCGGATCGACCAGCTGGAATAGTTCAGGTTTCCGAGGATGAGCTGTCTCATGCAGGCTTTCCTTCTCCGACCAGCCATTTGACTTCATGCACGTGCGTGTGGCCGAACACGCCAGCCTTCGCATAGGGGTCTTCGGCGCCGAGCGCCTTCGCGGCGGCCAGGCTCTCGACCTTTATCAGGCAGAGTGAGCCGATCATCTGACCATCTTCCGACATCAAGGGCCCGGCCATGCGCACGGAGTCGCCCAGTGTTTGCACCCAGGCAAGGTGGGCCGGGCGGTTGGCAGCGCGCAGCTCTGCGCCATTGATTTCATTGTCGAGATTGTGGAAGGCAAAAAGCGGCATCTATCTGGGCTCCGGCAGCAGTATGTGTGTTCAGGCGTATGGCATATTGCCCTTGTCCTGCCCATAGGGGGGAATTGAGGAACAAATCGGCTGAATGAATCATTGATCCTTCAGTAACTCGGAGTATGGTGCCCGCATGAACGACACAACCGATACCCGCCAGCTCATTCTGGATGCCGCGATGGAGCGCATCGTCCATTATGGTTACTCGAAGACGACGATGTCCGAGATTGCCAAGGACTGCAACATGTCCGCGGGCAACATCTATCGCTTCTTCGCGTCCAAGCTGGACATTGCCGAGGCGATCGCGCGCAAGTTCAATTCCGAGCTGTACCAAACCTATGCGGGAATCTGTCGCCAGTCTGATTCTGCCGCAGATCGCCTGCGCCGGTTTTTCGAATTCAGCATGGTGCGCACCTTTGAAGCCTTTGAGGAAAAGGACAAGTTGATCGAGCTGGCTGAGACGCTGAGCGACGAGCGTCCGCTCTTCTTCAACGAGCAGCTGGCGCAGGAGCGCGTCTACCTCGTCCAGATTCTCGAAGCCGGTATGGATGCCGGAGAATTCCGGCAGATCGAGCACAAGGACGAGACGGCCGAGATGATCCAGGCGGCGATGATGAAGTTCCGGTTCCCGCAAATGTTCTCGCACCTGACGCTGCCGAAACTGAAGCGTGAGCAGGCCGGTGTGATGAACCTTGTTCTCGCTGGATTGTCCCCTGGTGCGACAATTCCGGATCGCAAAATAGATAAACTCTGAACATTTTCGTTTTCATTCATTGATTATTATTCAGGTCGTTGCTATATGGCAGGCATCGGCAGCGATTGGCGCTGTCGTTTCATGCTGAAAGATCAGAACAATGACCCTGTCCAAGACCGAAGCCCGCCAGTCCCTGGTCGCTCTTCTTGCGGCACTTCCGGTGGCGGTTGCCATCCTCGCCGCAACATATTCGCTGGCTGAGTACGTCGTTTAGACTTTGATGGGGCCGTTCTAGGCCTTAGCGCCTCGGCGGCCCGTATCGTAAACAGGGGCGGCCTTCGCGGCGGCCTCGTCCAGCGGCCAGCGCGGTCTCGCCCCGGTGGCAAGGTCGCCGGCGTCACCTTCCACCAGTCCGGCAGCCAGTCGCTCCGCACCCGCCAGCGCGATCATTGCCGCATTGTCCGTACAGTGCCGTAGCGGCGGCGCAATCAGTGTCGCGCCAGCCTCCTCGGCCACGCGGGTCAATGCGGCCCGGATCGCTTTGTTGGCCGCAACACCCCCAGCGACGACAAAGCGTTTATGTCCGTCTTCACCCGGATCAAAATCAGCCAGAGCCAATGCGGCCTTGGTTGAGAGAATGTCGGTCACGGCGCCTTGGAAACTGGCGCAGAGATCCTTCAGCTCAGCTTCTGACATGTCCGTGTCTGCGGCTGCGCGTGCAACAGCCGTTTTCAAGCCTGCAAAGCTCATGTCCAGTCCCGGCCGGTTAAGCAGGGGGCGGGGCAGGTCAAAGGCCTCCGCATTCCCGCCTTCCGCCAGCCGCTCAACTGCAGGGCCGCCCGGAAAGCCAAGGCCAAGTGTCTTGGCCGTCTTGTCGAACGCTTCTCCGACGGCGTCATCAATCGTCGAGCCGAGCCTGCGATACTGGCCAAGACCCCTGACTTCCAGGAATTGGCAATGCCCGCCTGAGACGAGCAATAACAGGTAGGGGAACGGGCAGTCATTCCCGAGCCGCGGGCTCAGCGCATGACCTTCCAGATGGTTCACCGCCACAAAGGGCTTGCTGGCTGCCTGCGCGATCGCCTTGCCGGTCATCATGCCGACGAGCACCCCGCCGATCAGGCCGGGCCCCGATGTGGCCGCCACGCCATCCAGCTCTGAATAGGAAACGCCTGATTCATGCATCGCGGCCTTCACGGTGAGGTCCGCGAGTTCGGCATGCGCTCGCGCAGCGATTTCCGGCACCACGCCGAGATAAGGTGCGTGTTCTTCCAGCTGAGTGCGGATCACGTCCGACAACAGCTCGGCCCGCCCATCCGTCAGGCGCAGAACGGCGGCGGCGGTCTCGTCGCAGCTGGTTTCAATGCCCAGAACTGTCAGCGTCTTGCTCATGCAGGGCATGTAAGCGCCTCATTCCCATTTGGAAAGCGCGGCCCGCAGGCGCTATATTCAGGAAAAACAATGGGAGGAAGCATTGTGGCGACACCGTTTCGGTGGAACATCGCCCGTCGGGAGCAGTTGGGTAGCCTGATTTCCGGGGTTTCGCCGCCGCAGCGGCTGAACGACATGTTCCTTGAATCCCTTCGCGCGACCGCTGCGCGCATCCTGGCCCATGCCAACCGGTCTGACCTCGCCTTCATCGGGCGCACGCCGGAAAACCTCTATGATTACCTGTCCGGATGTTTCGAGGGCTTGCGCGATACGCCTCAGCTTCATCTTGTCCAATACTCGCTCCGCAATGCGGGCTCGGTTGAGCAATTGCCGGAGTCTACGCGACAGGGCTTGTTTGACTATCTTACTGCCTTGGGCCTCGGACCAAAGGCCATTGCGACGGGGCCACGCCCGATTGCCCTGGTCGACTTCGTCGCGTCCGGCGGCACGATGGAAGGGCTGATCCGCCTGATGAAGATGCAGGCAGAACAAGAAGGGCAGGACTGGACCGCCGTTCAGCGAAGACTGCGCATCATTGGCCTGCGTGTGCGCACGAAGAACTCCCCCAATACCTGGCGCTGGCAACAGCATCAGGACTGGCTGCACTTCATTCCGGACACGATCATCCGCAATGTCTCCGCGCCTGCCGCCTTTCTCTACTATCTGGGCAATGACCAACCCAAGGTGACTGCCAGCTTTCATCCGGGGCGATGGGCCGAGGAGGAAGGCGCGGCGCGGCGTCCCAGCCGTGACCAGCAGGCCGCGCTCGGCTTTGCGACGCAGCTCTATGATCTTGGCCGGACACGCGAAGAGCGCCAGAATCTTGCCAAACGCATCGCCCGTCACCGAAAGATGAACCAACGCGCCACGCGTCGTCTCGTCTTGCGATTGCGTGGCGGGTGAGGGGCCGGTAGGGTGACTCATGACCTCGTCTGACCAGATCATGCATTCCCTTGAACGCTTCGGCGCGTTGTGCGCCGATCCCGCACCGCTGATTTACCAGCGCCTGTTCGCGCAGCATCCGGAGTTTGAAGACCTTTTCGCGATGGACAGTGATGGCGGCGTACGTGGCTCCATGCTGACCACCTGTTTCGAATGCATCATTGGCCTTGCCGAAGGCAGCCAGTTGCCGCGCTTTGAGCTTCAGTCCGCCCGCCTCTCACATCAGGGCTATGGTGTGCCGGAGGCCAGGCTGGACGACATGTTCACCATTATCCGTGATACCTGCCGGGACACGCTGGCAGGGGAGTGGACCCCTGCCATGGACACTGCGTGGGCGGAGATTCTGTCAGAGATCGCCAGTATGAACCACGCTCCGGCCTGAGCCAGGCAGGCCGGAGCGCTTGGCTCTATTGACCCTTGAAGGCAGCCGGTCGCTTTTCGAGGAACGCCATCATGCCTTCGCGGGCGTCTTCTGTTTTCAACAGGGGCAGCAATTGCAGGAAGACATGATGCACATGTTCCGTAAACGGCTCAGACAGTCCCATCCGCATCAACCGCTTGGACGCCTGCACGGCGAGCGGCGCATTGGCGGCGATTTCCTTTGCCATTGCGCGGGCTTCATCCATCAGCGTGTCGTGCGGCACGACTTTTGCGCACAGGCGTTCGGCCAGGCAGTCCTCAGCGCTCAGGGTTCGGCCGGTGAAGATCAGCTCGCATGCTTTCTCCCAACCCAACATGCGGGGCAGGAACCAGGTGCCGCCCGATTCCGGCAGGATGCCGCGCTTGGTGAAGGCCGCCGCCATCTTGGCCTTGTCCGACATGATGCGGATGTCACAGCCGAGCGCGGTGTCCATGCCATAGCCAGCCGCGCCGCCATTGATGGCGCAGATGGTGGGCGTGTCCATGTTGAACAATACAGTTGGCGGTGTATTGCGCAGGTCCAGCGTCGCGCTCGCAACTGCGCCAGACCCGATGCCTTCGCCCTTGGTCGCGCTTTCCAGATTGAGCCCCGCACAAAAGGCCCTGCCCGCACCGGTCAGGATCACGCAGCGCACACCTTTGTCGGCGTCCGCTTTCAGCAGCGCCTCGCACAATTCATCCAGCATGGGGCCGGAAATCGTGTTCATCCGCTCCGGCGCATTCAGCGTGATGGTCGCCACATGGTCGGCCACCTCATAAAGAATTTCGGCTGGTTTTGTGTCTGTGTCCGCCACGGCGTATCTCCCTCTTGTTTTGGAAGGGAAGGTAACGCGGTCAGGCGAGTGGGCCTAGGCTGCCCTCGCGGCAGTCTTCCAGCAGGCTGCCGTGAAGACGATTTCGTCGCCCACGGCAAATTCCATAAAGGCAGCTCGGACCACTTCGATTACCTTTTCTTTGATCGCCTCATCCACGCCTTGCGCCATCGCATACCCGACCGGGCCCATCAGTGAGACATAGAGGTCCAGCGCAGAGAGCGGAAACCGGCATTCCACGTCCAGCTTGCCAGTCGTGACATCCTGCCATCCGGCCTCGGACAGAATGCGCTCCACGCGTGCAGAATCGGCAAAGCCAAACTGGCCCCGCGCGTTCGGCTCGCGCACTGGAAGGTCTGGCAGCAAGGGACGGGCGGCGGCTTCAGCGGCCGTCATGAACGGGTTCTCCGCCGGGTCACGCCAACTGAGCAGCACCATACTGGCTTCCGGTGCAGCGGCGCGGTTCAGATTGCGAAAGGCCGCGACGGGATCTTCAAAGAACATCACGCCGAAGCGGGAGGTGATCAGATCATGATGATTGGCGGCAAATTCATGCGTCTGGGCATCAGCCACAATGAATTCGGCGTTTGACCCGGCTTCAGCAGCCCGTTTGCGGGCATGCGTGATCATCGTCCCGGATATGTCGAGGCCAAGGCATTCTGCATCCGCGCCAAGGGCGCTGCTCATCGCCAGGGTCGTCGCGCCGGTGCCGCAGCCAATGTCCAGCACGCGGGCCGCCCCCGCTGCCGTCGCGGTCTCAACCAGTATGCGCTCGAATGGCGTGAAGGCCGCATCCAGCAGCGCCTGCGCCCGCACCCAAGCCTTGCCGCCCGGGCCGTTCCACAACTCTTCCTGATCCTTGTTTGCGATGCTCATCCTGCCTGCCTTTTCCTTGCCTACTTGCGTTGATGACGGCATCCTGCCACTTCAAGTCAGCTTGAGGTCAAGACCTATGTTGGAAATTTCCGACGTCGCAAAGCAATCCGGCATCCCGGCCTCCACCCTGCGCTATTATGAAGAGCGTGGCTTGATCCGCTCGGCCGGGCGGCGGGGCCTGCGCCGCCTATTCGAGCCGGACGTGCTGGAACGGCTCGGCCTCATTTCCCTCGGCCGTGCCGCCGGTTTCACGCTGGAAGAGATTGCCGCCATGATGTCGGAAGAGGGGCCCCGCATCGAACGCACCGCGCTCGTCTCAAAGGCGGAAGAATTGGACGAAAAAATCCGTCAGTTGACGATCATGCGCGATGGCCTGCGCCACGCCGCCAATTGCCGCGCGCCGAGCCATATGGAATGTCCGCACTTCCGCCGCATCCTCCGCGCCGCCATGACGGGGCGGATTTCGGTGGGCTCTGGTAGATCAACGGGCCTTAACGGACGGAACGATTAGTCCCCATCCATCCGGAGTGCCGCCACAAAGGCTTCCTGCGGAATCTCTACCTTGCCGAACTGGCGCATGCGTTTTTTACCGGCGGCCTGCTTGTCGAGCAGTTTCCGCTTCCGGCTGGCGTCGCCGCCATAGCATTTCGCCGTCACATCCTTGCGCAGGGCACTGAGCGTTTCGCGTGCGATCACCTTGCCGCCAATGGCTGCCTGGATCGGGATCTTGAACATCTGGCGGGGGATCAGATCCTTCAGCCGCTCACACATCTGCCGGCCCCGGCTTTCGGCGCGGTCGCGGTGCACCAGCATGGCGAGCGCATCGACCGGCTCGTCATTCACCAGGATCTGCAGCTTGACGAGATTCTCTGCGCGGTGGCCGACAATCTCATAGTCAAAGCTGGCATAGCCGCGGCTGATGGATTTGAGGCGGTCATAGAAATCGAACACGACTTCGTTGAGCGGCAGCTCATACTTCACCATTGCGCGCCCGCCGACATAGGATAGCTCGGTCTGGATGCCGCGCCGGTCCTGGCAGAGCTTCAGAATGCCGCCGAGATATTCGTCCGGCGTGTAGATCGTGGCATTGATCCACGGCTCGCGGATTTCCTTGATCTTGGTCACTTCCGGCATGTCGGCCGGATTGTGCAGCTCGATCTCCGTATCGTCCGTCATCGTCATTTCATAGACAACGCTCGGCGCGGTCGCGATCAGGTCCAGGTCGAACTCGCGGCTGAGGCGTTCCTGGATGATTTCCAGGTGCAACAGGCCGAGGAAGCCGCAGCGGAAGCCCATGCCCAGCGCGGCAGAGGTTTCCATCTCCCACGTGAAGCTCGCATCATTCAGGCGCAGCTTGCCCATCGCGGCGCGCAGTTCATCAAAATCATTTGCGTCCATCGGGAACAGGCCACAGAATACGACTGGTTGCACGTCCTTATAGCCGGGCAGGGCCTTGTCCGTTGGGCGCTTTTCTTCCGTGATCGTATCACCGATGGCCGTGTCGCTGACTTCCTTGATGGAGGCGACGAGGAAGCCGACTTCGCCCGGCCCCAGCGCATCGGTTTCGGTAATCTTCGGATTGAACGTGCCCACCTTGTCGACCTCATAGGTCGCGCCGGTGCGCATCATCTTGATCTTCTGCTTCTTCTTCAGCACGCCATCATGCACGCGCACGATGACGACAACGCCCAGATATGGGTCGTAATACGCGTCAACCAGCGCGGCCTTCAGCGGGGCATCCGCCTCGCCCGTTTGCGGGGCGGGCAGGCGCTGGACGATGGCCTCCAGCACATCGGGGACGCCAAGACCCGTCTTGGCCGAGATTTCCAGTGCGTCAGACGCGTCGAGCCCGATCACGTCCTCGATCTGCGCTTTCACGCGGTCAACGTCTGCGGCGGGCAAATCCACCTTGTTGAGCACGGGCACAATTTCATGATCCTGGTCGATCGCCTGATAGACATTGGCCAGTGTCTGCGCTTCGACGCCTTGGCTGGCATCAACCACCAGAAGTGAGCCTTCGCATGCGGCGAGACAGCGGCTGACCTCATAGGCGAAGTCCACATGCCCCGGCGTGTCCATCAGGTTCAGCACATAGGTTTCGCCGTCCTGCGCCGTATAGGTCAGGCGCACGGTCTGGGCCTTGATGGTGATGCCGCGCTCTTTCTCGATGTCCATCGAGTCGAGCACCTGTTCCTTCATCTCACGGTCGGTCAGGCCGCCGCAATGCTGGATGAGGCGGTCGGCCAGCGTCGACTTGCCATGGTCGATATGGGCGATGATCGAGAAATTGCGGATTTTGTCACGTGATATCATGGGCGGGATATAGCCGCGCTTTGCCCTGTCGGGAAGCGGTCTCGTTCAGGCAGAGCATGCCACAGGGCCGCAGACGGGCAGAATATCGCTGTTTTCCATTAAATTCGGGCAATTCCGGAACGATTGGCCCGGCCTTCCATTGATTCGACGTCACAAGAATACCAACGCACGGAAGGATTCCCCCATGAGTATCACCACTCTGAATGATCTCTACATTGACCAGCTGCAAGACCTTTACAGCGCCAACCGCCAGTCCCTGAAAGTCACGCAGAAGCTTGCCGACAAGGCCAGCAATGCAAAGCTGAAAGACGCGCTCCAGCGCGGCGTGAAGGGTATCGAAGACGGTATTGACGCCGTTGAGGGCCTGATCCGCAAGCACGAGGCCGATCCGCGCGGCGAATTCTGCCAGGGCATGGAAGGCCTGGTGAAGGAAGCCAAGGCGCACGCCATTGAGGCCGATATTGACGACAAGGATGTGCTCGATGCGTCGATCATCTCCCAATACCAGCGCATGACCCACTATGCCCTGGCCGGCTATGGCACCGTTGTTGCCTTTGCCCGCCGCCTGCGCTTGAGCGATGATGTACGCACGCTGCAAGCCTGCCTCGACAGCACTTATTCCGGCGACCGGGAAATGTCTCAGCTGGCCGAAGGCGAAGTGAACCGCGAAGCCGCCTAAGGCGCCTCGCATACCCTGCCAATAGGGGAGGAAGCCCGGCTCTGACTTCTGTCAGGCCGGGCTTGCCATGTCTCTCGCTGTCTCTTGCCTATCCGCCGGTACCAGGAACGGTGATGTGCGCCGGCGCGCCGGGGCCGAAATCGAGCCCCAGGAAGATCCAGCCCATCATCAGCACCACGCCCGTGATCAGCATCCAGACCGAATACGGGATCATCATTGCCGTCAGGCTGCCGAGGCCGAAATCACTTTGCCAGCGACGCGCAAACACCAGGATCAGCGGGAAGTAGACCATCAGCGGCGTGATGATGTTGGTTGCGCCATCGCCCACGCGATACGCTGCCGTCGCACCTTCCGGGCTGACACCCAGCAGCATCAGCATCGGCACCAGCACAGGCGCCAATAGCGCCCACTTCGCGCTGGCCGAGCCGACGAACAGGTTCAAAAGCGCCGAGAACAGCACGATGAGGCCCAGAACGATCGGCAGCGGCAGGCCGCTGGACTGGATCGCATCTGCGCCATGCACTGCCGAGATCAGGCCTAGATTCGACCAGCCGAACATTGCCACGAAATGCGCCGCCGCGAAGGCGAGGACGAGGTAATAGCCCAGATCCTTCATCGCCTCGGTCATCATGTTCACGAGGTCACGGTGATTGTTGATCGTATTGGCCGCCGCGCCATAGGCCCAGCCTGCCGCCAGGAACAGGATGAGGAAACCTGCCACCAGCGACCGGAAGAATGGCCCGGCCTTCTGGTACCACGGGTCGCCATCTGTGCCCGGTCCATCCGCCAGAAGCGGCGTACCCGGCCCGAACGTCATCAGGGCCCACAGGGCGCACACGCCCAGCACGGCGAGCCCGGCCATGCGCAGGCCCTTTTGCTGCTCAGCGGTCAGCGGCTTGTCTTCATCGCCCGCCTGAACAGCTGCGTCCGGGGCAGGGGTCCATTTGCCAAGGCGCGGTTCGATCACCTTGTCCGTCACGAACCAGATGACCGGCAGGTAGATCAGAAGCAGCGCGATGATGAAGTAGGTGTTGCCGGCAATGTTCATCGTCCAGCCCGCATCGATATTGCTCGCGCCATAGGCTGCTTCAGTGATGCCGAACAACAGCGCGTCGAGTTGGCCGGGCGAGATATTGGCCGAAAACCCGCCCGAGACGCCCGCAAAGGCCGCGGCGATCCCTGCCAGAGGGTGGCGCCCGGCCGAGGCAAACAGGATGCCTGCCAGCGGGATCATCACCACATAGCCCGCATCGGCGGCATGGTTCGACAGCATGGCCACCAGCGCGACCAGCGGCGTCAGCAGGAATTTCGGCGCATTGCGCACGGCCGCGCGAATTGCGCTTGAGAACAGGCCCGAGCGCTCTGCCACGCCCGCGCCCAGCATCACGACCAGCACATAGCCAAGTGGATGGAAGTGTGTGAACGTTTTCGGCATCTCCACCCAGAGCCGCTGGATGTTTTCCGCCGAGAACAGGCTGGCCGACTCGATGATCAACGGCGTGCCGCCGTCTGTTACCTGCGTCGGGTGCGGCGCGCTGAAACTGGTCCAGGCCGCGATCTGCGAAATCGCCATCAGGGCGATGATCAGGTAGAAGAACAGGAAGACCGGATCGGGCAGGCGGTTGCCCGTCTTCTCCACCCATCCCAGGAATCCCTTATTGGTCACTGTCTCGGCCATGCCCGATACCCCATTGTTTCCTCGCCAAAGGCGACACCATATTGCCAATTGCCGCGCTGGCAATATTCGGCGCCATATGCGCGACAGCCCGAACACTGGTTCGCCCCTGTCAAATGCGGTAATCAGGCGTCTCACTTGAACAAACGGCCCCGCCCATGCCCGACACACAGCACAATGCGCCCAAGCAGGGCATCACCGATAATGGCTTCCTGACGGATAGCTGGTATCTGGCCGCGCCCTCGGATGAGCTGAAGCCCGGCAAGCAGCAGCGCATCATGGTGCTGGGCGAACCCGTCGTGGTCGGCCGCACTCCGGCAGGGGAGGCGTTCGCCCTGCGCGATATCTGCCCGCACCGGCTTGTGCCGCTATCGGCGGGCCAGCAGCTGGAAACCGATGGCGAGTGGACGCTGCAATGCCCTTATCATGGCTGGCGCTTCGGCACGGATGGCGGCTGCAAGCTGATGCCATCCCTTACAGACGACAGCCCCTATGACCCGTCAAAGGTCAAGGTGCGTCGCTATCCGGTGCATGAGGCCAATGGCGCGGTCTATCTCTATGTCGCGCACAACCCCCGCAGCGCGGAGCCGCCGGTCGTGCCCCCGCCGGAATTCGGCCCGCTGCCGGACAAGCCCGGTTTCGTCATCCATGATGTGTTCAACGCGCATATGGATGATGCCGTGGTCGGCCTGATGGATCCGGCCCATGTTCCGTTCGTGCACAATCAATGGTGGTGGCGCCCGCCCTCGGTGGGCCTGAAGCTGAAGGAAAAGCCCTTTGTGCCCACGACGCGCGGCTGGGCGATTGACCGTCACCCGCCCAGCTCGAACTCGAAACTCTATCGCTGGGTGTTTGGCGATGATGTGGAAACCGAAATCCGGTTTCAGCTGCCCGGCTATCGCTGGGAAATCATCTCGAACGACAAGGCGCGCCTCCTGACGCTTACCTGCCTGACGCCAGAGGCCCCGAAACGTACACGGATCACCCAGTTCACCTGGTGGACCGGCGCGCCGCTGCTCCACCTCGCCGTGCCGATCGCCAAGCCGATGGCCCGCAAATTCCTGCGCCAGGATGGCGACATGGTGGACCTGCAAAACCAGGGCATGGCCCACCAGAAGGCGATGATGTGGATCGACGACATCGACATCCAGGCCAAATGGTACCAGCGGCTAAAACGTGAGTGGACGGAATGCCGGACCGAGGGGCGGGATTTCGCGAACCCGATTGAGGCGCGGGTGCTGAGGTGGATGAGTTAGGGGTGAATCCAAACCACATGCCTTTATAGCGAATCGATCGAATATCTTTGGTGAACACAAATATTGATCTATGATTTCAATGAGTCGTGCCTGAGGTGAAACATGCAGCGCTTATTCGAGCTGTCCAATCACTATAAGAGAGTGATTAGGAGGTTCGACAACAACTCGCTTTGCGTGCTGTCACTTTTTGATGAATGCAATGGTGCTGCAGTAAATTCACACTCTATTTCTGCAGCAAATTTGAAGCTGATAGCCAATGATTCCGAAGTGATCCGTTTTGGGATGAATATGGTCTCAAGTACTGAGCAAGACTTCCTTGAAGAGCGCCCCATGACGGTAAGGTTAGCCTCTTGTTTCAAAGGGTTCTGCAAAGACCATGATCGTGACATATTTAAGCCAATAGACAGCAATCGACTCGACGTGACGCCAGAGAACATAGCGCTCTATATGTTTAGGGCTACCGCTCAAGAACTTTTCAAGAAGTCACGAAACTTGGCGATCTTCGACTCATACGAGATTTTAGATGATGCTGGTTTACCCAGTATTGAAAAACGCGCAATGGAGTATGGTACCCTTCTTGGATTAAGGGATAACCACGCAGCATTCATGGCCCAGCGGAAATTGATCAACTCACAGGATTTCTCCAGAATAAAGTATGCAAGCATAACCTTTCCAAAGCGTCTTCCTTTCGCATATTTGGCTGCAACAAACTTCAAATTTTTCCCTCAGTACCATGAGGTTGACCATCAGGCTGATGCTTCTGAGGATGGATGTGTGATTGGAGTAATACCTGTGGAAGGAGGGAGCCAATTCATTTTTGCTTGGAAGAAAGGGGCCGAGCGAATTGTTGCTCCAGTTGTGAAGCGTTTCAAATTTGCTCGGTCAGCATTGCAGGAGTTTGTGTTTCAGCTTGGTCTTGAGCACTCTGAGAACATTTTCTTTGAGCCCAAGTGGATCAATTCTCTTTCTCGGAACCAAAGGGAAAAAATGAAACAGGTCCAGCAAGAAAACATTCACTTGCTTTATTCAAACCCAAGCGCTCGACCGTTCTTCGGTATACTGAAGGACTTTGAATGTGGTGGATTGAGGCTGCAGACGAATTCTCTGAATTTCAGAACGAAAGTTAAAGGCTTTGCAAAATGAAGCAATGCAATGCTCAGCCTTCGCAGAAGGGCCGGTTAGCTAAGTGTAACCCTCCGTCCGTTCTCGCGGCATGGCGGGTCATGACCCGCCCTACGCATTTCCTCCCCTCCTGGCGTCACCCCCGACGCGCAGCGTCTGGGGGCCCATCTCTGAACGCGGCGACCGGGTGCGTCCGGTGCGGGGGGCGTGCGGGTTTCCCCACACATTACATGGCGTACTCTGTCATTTCGTTCAGAGATGGGTTCCCAGATGGCCTGCGGCCATCGGGAATGACGCGACCTTTGTTATTGTGTAGGGAGGTTGGGGAAGGGGGCTGGGCATGGCCAATGAGGACCGCATAATTGCCGTCTACATGATGGCCAATCGCAAGCAGGGCGCGCTCTACACCGGGGTTACGTCCCACCTTGTCCAGCGTGTCTGGCAACACCGTGAAGGCATTTTCGGCGGGTTCACGCAGAAGTATGGGTGCAAGACGCTCGTCTGGTATGAGTTGCATGATGAGATCAGCACAGCGATTGCTCGCGAAAAATCCCTGAAATCCTATCGCCGGAAAAACAAGATCAATCTGATCACGGAACGCAATCCCGATTGGAAGGATTTGTGGTTCGAGATTACGGGGTAGGGAACACGGTTTACCCTCTTTGGCGTCACCCCGACCGCGCCAGCGGTCTGGGGGCCCATCTCTGAAAGATGCGACGAGTGCGTCCTGCACGGTTCAGGGGATTCAGTCTCTTCCATGCCCCGGATTTCCTGCCGCGCCGTCCGGAGATGGGCCCCCTGATGGCTGTGCCATCGGGGGTGACGACGGCAAGTTACCGCCCCCAATCCGTCTGATACCCGCGCGTCCCATACTCTCCCTCTGCCCTCACAGGAGCCGGATCAGGTGCCGTTCTGGTTGTGGGGTCAGGGACAGGATGGGCTTTGCGGGAGGTGTACGGTCCTGCACGGCCCTAGGCAGGTCAGGCCAGGGTGAGCTTGCGAAGGCAAGTTGGG